>Ga0055584_100008073_pt1 | contig 10315 bp, 11 predicted proteins | sample OSDHelmetaG_FD_58716 | JGI IMG/M metagenome (GOLD analysis project Ga0055584, IMG submission 58716) | Pelagic marine sediment microbial communities from the LTER site Helgoland, North Sea, for post-phytoplankton bloom and carbon turnover... | ecosystem: Environmental > Aquatic > Marine >...
TCGAGTATTTCTTGCGTAGCTCCCAAACTATCGATCGCCCTTCACAAGGCTGGTGCTGCCTGCGAAGAGTCTGAGTTGGCCGAATTAACGGATCGTTTTGTTTTGCCGCTGTACAACTTGCGAACGAGAAGAAAAGGGTACGAGGTGTCTGCGATGAAAGCTCTTCTTGAGCTCAGAGGTTTTGCCGGCGGTCCAAGTAGGCCTCCTCTGGTCGATGTAAACGAAACGGAGCGACAAGAATTAAATAAAATTCTTTCGGATTGGTCGGCCTTTCTGTGAAACCCCTTTTTATGATGTACCTAAATAGAAAAAACTTCCTTCTTTCAGCCGTAAGCGCAACGATTGGATCCGTATATGCCCGCGACTGGACAGGAAGCGAACCTACCCGTTATCCTGATCCCGATGTTTTGGTTTTGGATCCAGCTTTCAGGAAGTACCGTTTGGGCAACGCGTCCATTCGTAGAGTGTATACGAATCCGGATATGCTATGGGCAGAGGGACCTGCCTGGAATGGAGTCGGCAAGTATTTAATATGGAGTGATATACCCAATGATCGTCAATTGAGATGGATTCAAGACGATGGAAGAGTGAATGATTTTCGAAAACCAAGTGGAAACAGCAACGGAAACACCTTTGACTTCCAAGGGAGGCAGCTTTCCTGCGAACATGGGAACAGGAGAGTCGTCCGGTATGAACACGATGGAAAACTAACGATCTTGGCCGATCGATTCGGAGGAAAGGAATTCAATGCTCCCAATGACGTCGTGGTCCACCCGGATGGTGGAGTTTGGTTTACGGACCCGGGTTATGGCAGCTTGATGAATTACGAGGGCAATCGGGCGGATACTGGCAGTGTTATGCCTATTCAGAAAGAAGCCGTTTACAGAATCGATCCAAAGTCCGGAAAAGTGAACAAAGTCACCGACGAGATCTTCAAGCCAAATGGGCTTTGCTTTAGTCCTGATTATGCAAAGCTTTATGTGGCCGACACGGGTGCTTCACATTACCCCGATGCACCCAGAGAAATCAAGGTCTGGAACGTAACGGCCAAGAATACCCTGACGGGGGGGAAAACCTTTGCATCGATGAAACTTGAGTCGGAAGGGAAAGTTCTTGAGGGGGGAGCGGACGGAATCCGTTGCGACAAAGACGGAAATCTTTGGTCAAGCGCCGGATGGGCCGGTCATGGCTTTGACGGAGTCCATGTTTTCGAGCCAAAGGAAGGAAAGCGAATCGGTCAAATTCTATTACCCGAAATTTGCTCCAATCTTTGTTTTGGCGGGGTCAAGAGAAACCGTTTGTTCATGACCGCAAGTCAATCCGTTTATTCCCTGTACGTCGAAACTCAGGGAGCCCACCACTGTTAAAACTAGCGTTGTTCGGCAAAGCTCAGCGTGCCTTCTTTTTCTATTACACGGTAGTAGCAACCCGATCTGGCAACCCCATCCTTGTCCTTTGTATGGCAGGCCCCCTGCCCTTTCGGTCGCACCCGGTAAAGGACTGAGTTTTGCTCGCAGTTCACTCGAGCCTCTACGATTTCAAGATAATCTCCCGAGGTTTTTCCCTTGATCCAAAGCTCGTTTCTACTCGTGCTCCAAAAGGTCGCCATCTTTTCTTGCAAGGCAGTCTTCAAGGCCAGTTCATTGGCGTAACCGACGATTAGCACCTCCCCTGTATCATGGTCCTGAGCGACGGCCGGAATCAAGTCCTCTCCGCAATTGGAAACTTTCGCCAATTTTTTGAAATCGATTTGAAGGGTTTTGCCTTCCTCTAACTCATGATGATTCATACCCGTCCTTTTTGATGAAAATTCCGACTAAAGTCGAATGGTATCGGTGACTTTGGGTTTAATTCGAGAGTCTGTTCAGGAATGATAGCACGGTGGCTTTCATCTTGGGCAATGCGATCCTAGCTGCCTGCTCGACATCTTCGTGCTTCAACTTTTCAGTGGAAATACCCGCCGCTTTGTTGCTGATGCAAGAAAGGGCGCAAACTCGTAAGCCCAGAGCATGGCCCAAGGTTGCTTCCGGTACGGTAGACATACCCACCGCGTCCGCACCTAAAATGCCAAAAGCCCGAATCTCCGCCGGTGTTTCGAAAGCAGGTCCGGAAAGGGCAACATATATGCCTTCGTGAATTCGAGCGTCGTTTTCCTTTCCTGCTTGGAGAAGTTGACTGCGAAGCCCGTAATCGTAGACCTCCGTCTGATCCGGAAATCTCGGCATATCTTCGTTTGAAGGAGGGCCTACCAGCGGATTTCCTCCCATGAAATTCAAGTGGTCGGAAAGAACCATCATGTCCCCAACCTCAAAGGACGACCGGATGCCTCCGGCTGCATTGGTAAGGAGCAAGTTTTTGACTCCCAATTTGTGGGCTAACAGTATCGGAAAGCGAATGGGTCCCCAACCATCACCCTCGTACAAGTGTCTGCGTCCCTGGAAAATCAAGGTGTGTCCGTTTCCAATTTTGCCAAAATGCAATTGCCCGTTGTGACCGGCAATGGTTGTGGCGCTCAATCCGGGAATTTGGTCATAAGGCAAGCTTTGTGAGTCAGGCAAATCATCGGCCAGAGGCCCCCAACCCGATCCACATATCATGCAGGTGTCGGGAATGACTTCTCCCCAGTTATCTCGCAGGTATGCCGAGGCTTCCTCTAGCGATTGCTCCGTTTGAGAAAGTTCTTGCATCGACCTACCCGTACTGAAGAGTCAGGTCGTCCCGCTGGATGGTGAGATGATTGCCCCCGTCGTCCTTTTGGCTCTCTTCGGTTCTTCCCACCACTTGGGCATCAATTCCGAACTCTCGGGACAGTTCGATTACCCTGGACGCGGCTTCGGGTAAACAGAAAACTTCAAGCCGGTGACCCATGTTATAGACTTGATGCATCTCTTCGTCACTGGTTCCCGATACATGTTGGATTTCCTTGAACAAGGCCGGAATGGGAAAAAGGTTGTCTTTGACATGATGAACGCGGGTGCCAAAACGCAAGCACTTGGTCTGTCCTCCTCCGGAACAGTGAACGAGGCCGAGAAGGTTTTGATCGAGCTCTTCGACGATTCGTTTGACCACGGGTAGGTAGGTTCGCGTCGGACTGAGCAACGCTTCGCCAACCGACAGATTTGATTCCGGCAGTCGGTCCGTCATTCGGTGTGGTCCACAATAAACATACTGCAGGTCGGTTTGCGGATCGAAGGTTTCGGGGTAATGCTCCCGGTAATGGGAGGAAAGGAGTTCGTGCCTGGCACTCGTCAAACCGTTGCTGCCTATACCACTGTTTTCAAAGGTTTCATAGGTCGATTGCCCGCAGGAGGAAAGTCCCACAATACTCAACCCCGGGCGTATGTGGGCGTTGTCGACAATTTTATCTCTTGGACAGACCGCAACGGCACAGGAGTCGACTGCTACGGTTCCCGTGAGGTCACCTACGTCGGCGGTTTCCCCTCCTCCGCTTTTTACGTTGATTCCATTTTCAGCCAAAGTTTGCAGGAAGGCCTCCGTTCCCTCGATCAAAGCGGCCAAGGCTTCTCCGGGGAAGTTGCGGGCATTCCGGTTGACTGTACTGGACAGGACGACTTGATCCCAAATTCCAACGCACGCAAGGTCGTCGAGGTTCATTACTATGCTGTCCTGAGCGATCCCTCGAAAAACGTTGGCATCTCCTGTTTCACGATACCATAGGTACCCAAGAATGGATTTCGTCCCTGCTCCGTCCGAGTGGATCACATTGCATAGCTCCTTGTCGTTGGTCAGAAGATCTTCAGTGACTTTGCAAAAGGCACCGGGGAATAAGCCTCCGTCCAATTTGTCGACGACTTTGTGAACGTCGCCTTTGTCGGATGAAACGCCCCGTTGATTGTATCGGCTTTGTGAGAGGTTAGCTGGCATAGGAAATATCTTGCTTGATTGTCCGTTCATACGGAAGCACTTTCATTGTTCCAAGACAAATGTCGCAGCAAACCATGGGAAAAGTCCAAACATATCGTGATCTCGCCTCTTTTTTTCGTAATGCCTCCGGTTTTCTTTTGGGTGCGGAATTTGAAAATAATCTCTTTTGGGAAGTAATTCAAAAATTGCAGGAGAGTGGTAAATCAGCATGGTCGGGCAATGTTTTCCACAAAGGAGAGATATCCTTAAGCAGTTTGATTCTCCCTTCGGGTTACCTTTTGCTCTCGAAAGGCAACAAGGACGCCCTGATTCGTTTGGCCCATTACGGAAAATCAAAAAAATGGAAAATTCAAGGAGTAACCGGTCCTGAAAAATCCGTGCTGTCTTTTGCTTCCGTATGGCTGGAGGGAGTCAAGAAAGCACCGCTGGATAAAAAGGAATTTATGATTTATTCGACTTCCTGCTTTTCTTTCCTCAAGGGACGGAAACCTACCCTCTTGAAAGTCGTGGAGCCGAGCAGTTGGCCTAGAGCCCAAGCGTGGACGACCTTGTATGCTAATGAAGCCGACCCTCCTCTGGAAAGCAGTACGCTCGTTTCGATGACGCGGAGCATGATGCTCAAAGGCAATTTGTTTCTTTTGCGCAAAGAAGGTGTAGGAGCATGCGCTATGGGAGGATTTGGTCGTGCCACCCCTCGTAGCTTTGTCATCAACGAAGTGTTTGTCCCGAAAGAATTAAGAGGAAGAGGATACGGGAAAGAATTAATCTCAGGCTTGGTTGGGCAGGCCGCGGCAAAGGGAAAAACGGACTGCATCTTGTTCAGTGACTACAGTGGACCTAATAATTTGTATGACCGACTCGGTTTTAAAAAAATCGTGAAATTCTGCGAACAATCTTTTTGAACGGGCTTAGGTCAAATGACTTTGAGGTTTTTAGTTCCATCTTTGAGGGTGGCTTCGACCGTAGATCCAGCCTTAAGCGCCTTGGCTTTCTCGATAATGTTACCTTCCTTGTCCTTGAAATAGGCAAAGCCTTTGTTGAGGGAGGACTTCAAGCTGTTTCCTTCCAATCTTCTCTCAAGGCCTTCGAGCACATACGCGTTGCGCTCCCAAAAATTTTCAATGTTTCTGTTCATTCTTGAATCGAGATCGTCCAGAAATTGATGCTGCATATCGATTCTTGAAGAAGGCGAACAATTTTTTAATTTGGCCTCATTGAGTTGAATTCGATCAAAGGCCATGGATAGGAAACCTTCCGGGATTCCCCGGAGCCGAACGCCTAATTCTTCAATTCTTTTGACTAAACTGACATGTTGGGAGCTAATCCATTCGGCCGCGGCTGAAGGGGTTTCCGCCCGAAAATCAGACCCGAAATCAGTGAGGACGAAATCCGTTTGATGCCCTACGGCGGAAATGGTGGGTATTGGGCAGTTAGCGACCTGTCTGACCAAGGTTTCATCGTTGAAGGCCCAAAGGTCCTCAATGGAGCCTCCCCCTCTGCCAAGCACGATGAGGTCAATGCCTGGAAAAGCAACCGCTTGGCTCAGGGCCTCAATCAAACCAGCTGGAGCATCCTTGCCTTGGACCGGAGAGCTGAAGAGAAAAACCGACCCCACCCATTCCCTGCGTTTCAAAATACTAAGGAAATCCTGAAGGGCGGCCCCACTGGCCGAGGTTATGATTGCGATGTTTTGGGCCAAAGAAGGGAGAGTTTTCTTACGTGATTCCTCAAAGAGGCCCTCTTTCAGTAGCTTTTCCTTGAGCCTTTCGAAATGCAAACGCATGCTGCCCATACCGTCCTGCATCATATGGCGGACTCTCAGTTGGTACTCGCCGCGTGGTTCATACAAGGTCAACTCTCCATAAGCCAAACACTCCTCCCCTTCTTGCGGAGAGTATCCAAGAGAACTTGCATCACCCCTGAATAGGACGGCCTTCAATTGGCAATGACTGTCCTTGAGGACAAAGTATCGGTGGCCGCTCGGGTGGGCTCTGAGGTTTGAAATCTCACCTCTTACCCAAAGGACCGGAAATTTCGTTTCTAAAATCCTTTTGATTTCTCTGGTGATTTCCGACACCCCCCAGATTTCGGAATGATCCTCGTGTTGTTCGAATAAGTCAGTTTGCACGATTTTGTTTCCCAAGAATAATTCGCCCAAGCAAGGTCATTGCGAATACAAGACCGATTCCACCCAAAACATAGGCCCATCTTTGAGCTGATTCTTCGATCTTTTCGCCCCCGAATACCCCCGCGAAGATAAGCACGTAACCGCATGAGGTAATGGAAAGAATCGGAAGAGAAACCAAAAGGTAAGAACGAAAGGGTAATTTGAGGACTCCAAGAATATAATTTGTGAAAATAAAGGGGACGCCTGGAGTAAGTCGAAGGATAAGAGCCCATTGAGCAAGATTCGCTGGTGGCTTTTCGGGCAGTTGATGTTTTGTCTTGGACAGAAGCCATTTTACTAGTGAATTTCCTGGCTTTCTTGCGAACCAATAGGTCAAACCAAGGTTGACTGCAATAGCGAGGACGGAGTACAGGCAAGCCATCCAAGGGCTATGTGTGCCACCCCACTTCCCGGCTAAGATGAGAAGTGGGGAAACGGGAAGGATAAAGGCGGGCAGAATCGCGATGGCCAAGAAAAGCCAAAAACCATTGGCTAGCACGATATTTTCAAAATCATACCAAAGATGGGTGAGCATTTTCTTCCCTTCCTCACCGAATATACCGAGGAAGGAATACCAAAGAATAATAATGACTCCGAACAGGGAAAGAACCAACAGACCGACGTATAGTAACTTTTTGCCGGTTATCTCCACGGTTATAGGGGGCAATCAGGCTGGAAGTTACTTTGCAGGAAGAACCGTGGAAGAGGACTCGGATTTGTTGGAATCTGTTTCGGAACTCGAGGCGGTTGCGGGTGGGGAAGACGGTTTGGGCTTTGCGGCTTGGGAAGGTTCGCTCTCTTTGGCGACCCACGAATTGTAAATGGGGATGGACAAGAAAGCGAGCACCCCAATGATCAAAAGCAAGATGATTAGTTCAAATTTCCCAAATCCAGTGTTTCTCGAGGCTTTCAATTTTATGATGCTTTGATTGTTTTGATTTAATTGATTAGATATCGAAAGAAATGCTTTATTTCCCAAAAAGCCAAAACATGAGTCCGGGAAGCAAGATCCCCACAAAGGCTACGATGCCAATGATCATCTGGGCTCGGAATGCTTTTTTTTGGTTTTCGGGAGTAAGAGTAGAAGGAGGGTTGCCCCATTCTTCGTCGTTTGAGTCTTGCTCTTTGAAATCCTTTTCCATCTATGAATGAGTCCTAAACGAACCCTTTGCCAAAATCAAAGAAATTAAGGAATAATACGTCCCGTTATGAATTTTGAACAAGTAACGATTGTGGGCCCCGGATTATTGGGGGCTTCCTTGGCCATGGCGCTGCGTAATCGAGATGCCTGCCGGCGAATTGTAGTTTGGGCCAGAAATCCGGAGCGAGTAGCGGAATGCTCCGGTTTGGATTGGTGTGATCATGCGGACCACAGCTTGGAAAAGGCCGTTTCGGGTAGCGATATAATAGTCCTTTGCACCTCGGTAGAGAGTATAGCCGCTTTGATACCGGAAGTTATTTCGCTTTCAGCTGAGGGATCGCTGTTGACGGACGTTGGGAGCGTTAAAAAGAAAATTTGCCAAGTGGGCGAAGAACAGGGCGGGAAGGGAAAGGGGACTTTCATTGGCTCGCACCCCATGGCTGGTTCTGAGAAATCAGGAATGAGCCATGCTCGACCGGACCTTTTCGAGGGGAAGCCGTGTATCGTGACGTCACCAAAAAACGTTCCCGATTCACTCCATCGCTCACTTCATGATTTTTGGGAAAGAGTCGGAATGAAGGTTCATGATATGAGTGCGGAGGAGCATGACCGCTGTGTGGCTCACGTGAGTCACCTTCCGCACCTGCTTTCCTCAAGTTTGGCCCATTGCCTAGATGAAATAAACGTCGATTGGCGGTCATTGTCTGGACAAGGCTTGAGGGATACGACACGAATTGCGGAAGGCAATTCAGACCTATGGGAACAGATTCTTCTGTCCAACAAGTCGAATGTTCTGGACGCTCTTGCAGAATTGGAGAGCTCGATTTCATTGGCTAAAAACTATTTGGCCAACGAAAAAGGAAGCGAGTTGCGGGAGTTTTTGGAAACGGGAGTTCATTTCAGGAAAAGCTTGAATGCTACGGAAGAATGACTGACTCGTTGATGGTAGAGCCGTTTGGCAAGGAATGCAGTGGATCGGTACGGGTTCCGGGATCCAAGAGCATTTCCAACCGAGCCTTGATTCTTTCAGCCCTGTCGGGTGGTGAAACCATCCTCAAGGGACTACTTCGGAGCGAAGACGTCAACCTGATGATCGAAGCCCTCGTTAAGCTGGGTTTGAAGGTGGCAGAGTGTGAAAATGACACGACCTTGAAAGTAAAGGGTTGCAAAGGGATTCTTCCGGTAAACCGGGAAAAAATATTCGTTGGCAACGCCGGTACGATCGCACGGTTCCTAACGGCTTTGCTAGCAGCTCAACAGGATGGCCATTATGAACTAGATGGAACGGAGGCTATGAGGGAAAGGCCTATGGGTGAGCTGTTGACCTTTCTAAGAAACAATGGAGCAAACTTTATTTTTGAAAGAAATGAAGGATGCTTTCCATTCGTTATGGAAGCACAAGGGTTGACTAGTGCTTTAAGAAAAATCGATGCGACTCAAAGCAGTCAGGTTCTATCTGCCATTCTGATGATCGCTCCTTTTCTCGACCATGACTTCGATTTGTCGTTCGAGGGAGGCACGGTTTCGGTACCGTTTGTGAATATTACGCTCGAGATGATGAAAACCTTTTGCGGATCAAATGCGTTCTCGTCTAGTTTTTCCTCGGATACGGTCAGTGTGAGATGTATGGGCTATCGAAAAGATAATTTTACTTTCGAGGTGGAGCCGGATGCAACGGCTGCGAGCTATTTCCTGACTTTGCCACTGGTGGTAAAAGGACAGTGTTTTCTGCGAGGAGTACATAAAGAAATGCTTCAAGGCGATGCGGCATATGCGGATGTACTTAAAGCAGTTGGGGTAGAGATAAATGACAAAGAGGATGGCACTCTGGCCAAATACTCAACTTCACCCACGGGTGGAGAATTTAATTTCAATGATATATCGGATACTTTTCTCAGTTTGGCCGCTGTTAGCCCTCTGCTTACGTCGCCTTTGACGATCAGTGGTATTGCCCATACTCGAAAACAAGAAACGGATCGAGTATCCGCCATGGCAAGTGAACTGAGAAAACTGGGTCAGGCGGTGGAAGAAAATCAAGATTCATTACGGATTACACCAAATTTAAATAAATTAAGGTCACTCGCCGCCGAGGGCCTGGAAATCGACACCTACAAAGACCATCGGTTTGCCATGAGTTTTGGAATTTTGGGCTCACATGATTTGATTGGGAACGGAGCTTCATGGTTGGAAATCAAAGACCCCAATTGTTGTGCCAAGACCTTTCCTTCCTTTTTCAAGCAATTGAACCAATTGCGTAGAAATCCCAATGACTAAAGATCAATTCATAATGATTGCTTTGGACGGTGGCGCCGGTACAGGCAAGTCCACTACTGCTCATTTTTTGTCCAAGGCTCTCAATTTGCTTCACGTGGATACGGGTTCTCACTACCGTGCAGTTACCCGATCATTTATAAATTCCGGTATAAAACCCGCCGAAGTCAATCAATATTTAATTAAAAACAAATTCTGTTTAAGCAGTGAAATCAAGGAAAGGAAATCCCATCTTTTAGTTGACCAAAAAAACTTTGAAAAGTCGGAATTACGTAGCAGTGAAATCAACGCCAAAGTTTCAGATTTTGCTTCTCTTGAATCTGTACGAAGTTTACTTTTCGATTATCAACGGTCGCAAGTCGAATTTGCAAAAATAAATAAATTCAACGGTATTGTTATGGAAGGCAGGGACATAGGAACCATTATCTTGCCTGATGCTCATCTTAAGATTTTTCTGGAAGCTGATGCCTCGGTTCGATCGACTAGAAGAAACAAAGATGGTGAAAGTGATCAAATAGAAAATCGCGACGAAAAAGATTCATCTCGCAAAATTGCACCCCTTTCACCTGCCAATGATAGTGTACTAATCGATACGGGTAAAAGGGATATCGATGAAGTCATGAAATTGATCATGGGCCTGATTCGAAAGATCCAATGACTCCTTTTTACCGCACAGCCCAATTCCTATCCTATTCGTATTACCGATTGTGTCATAGGTTTGAGGTTGAAGGCTTGGAGCACATTCCCTCTGATGGCTCTTTCTTGCTGGCTTCCAACCACTTGAGCTTTATGGACCCCCCTGCCCTTGGTTGTCGTTTACCCAGAAACTTACACTATTTTGCCCGAGATAC
>Ga0055584_100008074_pt1 | contig 10315 bp, 8 predicted proteins | sample OSDHelmetaG_FD_58716 | JGI IMG/M metagenome (GOLD analysis project Ga0055584, IMG submission 58716) | Pelagic marine sediment microbial communities from the LTER site Helgoland, North Sea, for post-phytoplankton bloom and carbon turnover... | ecosystem: Environmental > Aquatic > Marine >...
AAGAGGGTATTCAACTTGCCTTCCATCCCTTTATACCCATGAAAAATTACCCTGGGCAATAGGCCAAGGCAGTCTTCTACTGTGCGGAAAGTTCAGCCTTTCTAGATTTGAGCTTCTCTGCACTGGTAGGCTCGCCACTTTCATAAAAGAGCTTTTGAGCCAGAGTAACATCCCCAAGGCTACCGGTAATCGCTTTTTCCAAAACCAGTTTATTGAGCAATGTACCCAATATGCCCCATGCAGGGGTATAGCTCATTTTGTTATGCAGGTAACATTGCCCAGCCTCCTCTTCCAAGCCGTATTCGAAATTAAGCTCTTTGAAAGGTGCCGGGGCACCCTTTTCAGCCTGATGAACTCGGATAACAAAGCCCGAGCCTTCATTCCACTGAGTTACTGTTTCACTGAGGCTTTTACTTTCACTTGGATATACCAGCCGGCTGGCCCCAACACCTGTCTTTTCAGCTGTTATAATTTCGGTTTTAACGATTCCCGGAACATAATTATGGGGAAGCGATATATCCTGTAATTTTTCCCATGCCTGCGTCTTGGAAATTGCTAAAGGTATGCGGCTACTTATCTTAGTCATAGCTGGCTCCGGCTGTAAAAGTAGAACTGCGAAAAATATCGCACTCAGGCTGAGGAAAGTTACTATAAAGCGCTTGTTCAAGCTATTGTATTTAACAAACAAAATACACCTAAACCATATCTTTATAGTGATTCTCTAGATCAAGGCTAATTACAGCGTTTCTGCCTTTAATGTGCAGCTGATGCTCGTCCATCTGAATACCATCGGGACCGAGCACATTGTGATCAAAGCGATATACGGGTTCTGCGGCACCTGAAGTCGCCAATTGATCATAGGCCTCTGACCTCTCTTTTGTTTTTTCACTGCGTGACTGATAGTCCTGCCAAGCCCTAGCTCCATGACGGCGCTCAATCATTTGTCGAGTCACAGATGGCGACAACATTGTTGCCGAGGCATTATTACCACCAAAGCCCTTGGCATTAATCACCGCATAAGCCATCTCTTTTGCATCCATCTGCAAGTGTTCTCTATCTATATGCAGATTGCTGTGATGGACATCCTCGGCGATGTCGTCAATGGTAGTAATACCCGGTAATACCCCATATTCCCACGCGCCAAGAGTGGTGACGATTTGATCCCCGGCTGCGGCTCCTATTGAGTGCCCTATGTAACTTTTAACTGCTGCTACCGGCCAATTCTCTATGCCAAAATTACGAGCAGTCTCATTAAGGATATGTGATTCAGTCACCCTGTTTTGCGGTGTGCCGGTGCCATGGGCCTGCACAAACCCTCCACGGCGTACTACATTTTCACCCAAAATAGCCCGGGCGGCGGCGACAGCCTTAGCCATGGTGACGTAATTGCCTACGCCCGGTGAAGAAATAGATTTTTTGTATCCATCGGCATTTACAAATACATCTGATACCGCGCCATGAATCAATGCGCCGGTTTCCAAGGCTAACTCATCATCAAACAAAACGATAAATTGTGCTGATTCAGCAATAGTAAAACCACGATTCTCCGCAAAGGGACGACAAGCTCGGCGGTAGTCTGGCGACTCATCTGGGCCTATATTTTCTAGTTCCCGCAAATCCTTATCAGTAGCCAATGCGCCCATTGCCGCATAACCCTCCATAACCTCTGGCGTAATCGGCGCTTCACTATTACCAATAATTGCTATTCTTGAGCGGCCAGACTGAATATCGTTGATGCCCTGACGCAAGTTATACAAAAAAGACGCACAAGCGCCCATATTGGTTCCGGTGCTACCGAGACTTCCCAACACATAAGCGTTGATAAAATCTGCTGGCATCTCAGCAAAACCAAAGGGGCAATATTTTGATGTTACCTTCTTGCCGTTATAGCGCGCCTTTACCATGCCGCCATTTCCGTTGGCATCGAGCTGACTCATGCCACTACCCGCATAAACACTGATCTGATCGGGGGCAACTTTCTGTTGTAGCTGATCCCAGTCCAGACCGCAGCTGGCCAGAGCATCCGATGCGCCATAAACCGTCATCTGTAAACCTCTGGGATGACTGCGCGAGGCATAGGTCTTGGAAGGGTCAAACCCCGTTGGCAATTGACCTGCAGCTTTAACTGTACCCTCCCTAGTGGTTGGCAATAACACCGCCATACCCTGCTCGCTTTCTACCCTGACATGCTTGTCATCAATATCATGCAAATGCCAACCATCGGGCAAATGATCGGGTAGCTGTTTTCGCTGCGCTACAAATGTAAGCGGCTGATCAGCCGAATGAGCGACCAGGCGCTTATTCCACAATATGGCATCAACGTCAAAGTGGTTATCTTCAATACGACGTATCAAGGTACCTGTGCGAATCCTTTGTTTGTCGGCGTCTGAAAGTTCGCCCTCCAACCCCATCATTACAGCCAGACTACTGTAAGTCTGTTCAGCCTGTTGTTGACTGAGCGCATCAATGACCATACGACGGTAACCGTGATGGCCGGAGCTGCGCCCAGCAGCACTGACACCACCAAAGCCTACAATTACCGGTAACCGAACCATTTCACCTACTCCTAAAAGGGATATTCCGTTGCGAGTCCAGTTTAGCGGTGCATACTCAATAAGAATATGGCATATTGGTCATTTACCATGCAGTATTAGACACAGGTATATTCAATGCAAAGGGTCGTTATTGCCATTTATCCTTCGGCGCTGGCTTCCAGTATTACCTTGCCCATGGAACTGCTGCGCGCTGCAGACAATATTCAGCGCAGCCAGTCACGCCGAGGTGGTTTGCGCAGAAAGGAACTGGTTATTGATATCGCCAGTCATACCCTTGCTAGTGTTGAAACAAGTAGTGGCTTAATTGTGACACCAACGACAACCTTCGATCAAATTACCACAGCTGACCTAGTGGTTCTTCCAGCCATGTGGCGCAATCCACTGCCAACGCTAAGAAAGCAGCACACGCTAATGTCGTGGTTAACAGGTCAAGCCAGTCAAGAATGTTCAATTTGCGCAGTAGGCACAGCCAGTTGCTTTCTTGCAGAGGCTGGCTTACTGGATAAGCGAGCTGCCACAACTCACTGGTATTACTTCGACTGGTTTGCCAAACGTTACCCCACCGTTGAGCTAAAGACCCATCATTTGATTACTCAGTCAGACAATCTTTTCTGCGCTGGGAGCGTGAACTCTGTGGCTGACCTGATTGTTCATATCATCGATCAGTGGTATGGAAAACGTGTAGCCAGAGCGGTGGAGAGTCAATTTTCTCCGGAAATTCGTCGACCCTTCCAGGCTCACGCCTATATGTCCGAAAACCCCAATGTCCACCACGACGAAATCGTAATTACTGCACAACAATGGCTGCAGGACAATGCCCATCGCCCACTTAAAATTGCCGAATTGTCTGTGCATCTAGATATGAGCATTCGTTCAGTCAATCGACGATTTGTTGCCGCTGTTGGCGAAACGCCTTTGAATTACTTGACCCACTACCGAATGGGCAGTGCCAAAGAATTACTGCGCACCAGTAACTCATCTATTGGTGAAATTGCCTATCTTGTGGGTTACCAAGATGTCAGCCACTTTGCATCGCTGTTTCGAAAATACAGTGGCAGTAGTCCGAGTGCATATCGCAATAGCGTTCGTGGCAAAATCTTCAGCTTATCAAACAACTAAAATGAGCTCTTTGTCAGCGATATATCGAACATATTCGCCCTTGTGTCTATATTCACCCTGTGGCTAAATATGCACCCTCACGGAAGCCTCCCTGCAGCGCTTCAGATCCGAATAATTACCATTAGGAAACAATCATGTCAGAAGACTCTATCGTCATTGTTAGCGGTTTGCGGACGCCCATGGGAGGGCTCCAGGGCTGCCTCAGTGATGCCACAGCTGTTGAACTGGGAACCACGGCCATTAAAGCCACTCTGGAAAAAGCTGGCATAGCCGCTGATGCGGTAGATGAAGTATTTATGGGCTGTGTATTACCCGCCGGTCTCAAACAGGGCCCTGCGCGTCAAGCGGCTCTCAAGGCTGGTATACCCCAATCAACTGGTGCGGTCACTCTCAATAAGCTCTGTGGCTCAGGCATGCAGGCAGCCATGTTTGCCTTCGACAGTATCATCGCAGGCACCAACAAAGTGGTTATCGCCGGCGGCATGGAGAGTATGACCAATGCACCGCACGTATTGCCCAATGCCAGAGGCGGAGTACGAACAGGTCATGCACAATTAGCCGATCATATGTTTCTGGATGGTTTAGAAGATGCCTTCACTGGACGGGCCATGGGTAGTTTTGCCCAAGATACTGCCGATAAAAATGGTCTTACTCGAGAGCAAATGGATGAATTTGCAGTCGAGTCTCTGACCAGGGCTAAGCGCGCCATAGAAGAAAAACTACTGGAGGCCGAAACTGTTCCTGTAACAATTAAATCACGCAGAGGAGAAGTCACTATTACTGATGACGAACAACCTCACAAGGCTAATATTGAAAAGATTCCTACATTGCGTGCAGCCTTTGCCAAAGATGGCACCATTACACCCGCCAACGCTAGCTCAATATCCGATGGCGCCAGTGCCCTGCTCATTATGAGTGAATCTGAGGCCAAATCTCGTGGGCTAAAACCCATAGTGCGCATCGTTGCCCACTCCCGCCATTCCCAGGCACCTGAGGAATTTACGCTCGCACCGATTGGTGCGATCAACAAGCTCTTCGCCAAGACCGGCTGGACAAAAGACGATGTCGACTTGTTTGAAATCAACGAGGCCTTTGCCATGGTTACTATGCTAGCGATGAGAGACCTCGAGTTAGATCACGCTAAAGTCAATATTCACGGTGGTGCCTGTGCTCAGGGGCACCCAGTGGGCTCTACCGGCTCTAGAATCATTGTCAGTCTGATGCACCAGCTCAAATATTATGGAAAAAAACGCGGTATAGCTGCACTGTGTATTGGCGGTGGCGAAGCCACTGCAGTAGCCATTGAAGTTGTCGAAGAATAAAGAGCGAACCTACTATGGCATTAAATACAACTGCAGAAATAATTGATGATATTCGTCAGGGTAAAATGGTTATCTTGATGGATGATGAGGATCGCGAAAATGAAGGCGATCTGATTATAGCCGCTGAAGCGGTAACCGCAGATGTCATAACTTTTTTTTCAAGCGAGGCTTGTGGTCTTATTTGTCTGACGATCACGGGCGAACAAGCCGAAAAACTAGCACTACCATTAATGGTCCGCGACAATCGTTCACAGCACGAAACCAATTTCACCGTATCTATCGATGCGGCAGAACGCTATGGTCCCGGCATTAGTTCAGTGCAACGCTCGGCCACAGTGGCTGCGGCCGTAGCCAAAAATGCCGGCCCTAATGATATTATCCAGCCCGGTCATATTTTCCCCCTGGTTGCCAAACAAGGCGGTGTACTGCGCCGCGCTGGGCACACCGAAGCAGGTACAGATCTGGCTCGGCTGGCGGGATTTTCTCCTGCGTCGTTAATTGTAGAAATCATGAACGAAGACGGCACCATGGCAAGACGTCCTGAGCTGGAAATATTCGGAGAAAAGCACGGTATTAAGATTGGCACAATTGCCGACCTTATTGCCTACCGCTCGCTCCATGAACAAACCATTGAACTCAAAGACTGTAAAATTGTTGAAACGCAATACGGCCAGTTTATGCTCCACACATATATCGATCTGATTGATGAAATTGTGCACTACGCGTTGGTCAAGGGTGAAATTAATGAAGGCGATGAAGTCATTACCCGGGTACAGACTTTAAACACGCTTCGCGATATTTTCGGCACACAGCGTCCAGGAGAAACTTCTAGCTGGTCTGCGAGTGGTTCCATGGCGAGAATCGCTGAAGAGGGTCAAGGTGTGTTGGTTTTAATTGGTCAAAACAGTTCGATAGAAAGCGAGCTAGAGGCAGCCATAAATTTTCCGGAAATACCTGCACCCTCCGCAACGGGTGAAGATGGCACACAAATCTATCGTCTAATTGGCTCTGGCTCACAAATACTTAAAGAATTGGGTATCACCAAAATGCGAGCCTTAGGCAGACCTACCCGTTTCAATGCAATATCAGGTTTCAATCTGGAAATTACTGAATTTATAGAACACTAAAAGCTCCACAAGGCCAGCGCAACTTTGCCAATTCAGCAATTATACGTACTGTTGTTATCGCCAACTAAACCCGAGCATCAGCAAATCTGATCAAACCAGGTCCGGTTTATAACCACTAAAAACTCAACAACAAGCCCTCTGCAGAATAGCCACCATGGCAGCAATTGCTCACAACTTAACCTCTAGACACGCATAAAGGGCTATTACTTTAAATTACGGAAGTTGGCTGGACGTTTTTCCTTAAAAGCAGTAATGGCTTCGATATTTTCAGGTGAACCAACCTGACGAGCCATTGCTTCTGCCTCAATTTGATAGGCTCGCTCTATACCGTCGGTATGAACAGCCTGCAGACAGTGCTTCGATTCACGCAGGGAATTAACCGGCCACTGCGCAATCTCATGTGCTTTTGCCAGAGCTTTTTCAAGCAGTTCATCGTCTTTATAACAACGCACAGCTATTCCTGTTTCAATCGCTCTTTCAGCGTTGATCCACTCAGCGGTATAAAACAGTTCCGCAGCACGCTGTGCACCAATATTGGCCTGTAGCTTATAGCTGCTGGCTAATTCGGGGACTAAGCCCAACTGTGGAAAAGGCAGTCGCATTCGTAGACTTTCACCTATGTATAGTATGTCTGCGTGATACAACATAGTCGCCCCACCACCTACGGCAACACCGGTAGCAGCGCCGATTAACGGCTTGTCAAAATCGCTGATGGAACGCGCGCAGGCCTCAAAGGGATGAGGTTCGCTGCCATCGGATTTTTTGCCCATGCCGCTCAAATCAGCCCCTGAACAAAAGTTGCCGCCGGCACCGGTCAGTACTGTACACACCACATTGTCATCTTCTCGTGCGTAATACATGGCATCTCTGAGACCGGCCCACATATCCCAATCCATAGCGTTCTTTTTTTCAGGACGGTTAAGGGTAATGGTTAAAACACCATCATTTAAATGGCGTTGAATAATATCTGTCATTATTGCTCTCGCTATCAATACATTATTAGTTTAAGTAGGTTTTTTAAACACCTGCCTCGCAGCTCTATTGTACTGCACCACTGGATTTCAATGCGGCCAACTGCGCTTTGCTATAACCCAATTCTGCAAAAATTTCATCGGTATCTGCATTGGGTGCAACAGGAGAACGTCCAGCCTCGGCGCGAGTGCGACTAAAACGTGGCGCGGGTGCCGTCTGAGCTATACCGTCTTGCACAATAAACGATTCACGAGCCTTATTATGTGGGTAATCAATCGCTTCAAGAGTGTTAAGAACCGGGGCAAAACAAACATCAGTACCTTCCATCAATTGGCACCACTCATCTCGTGTTTTAGTTTTGATAATGGCCTTAATTTTTTCCTTGGGCTCAGCCCAAGCACCCTTATCGGAAAATTTTTGATCGTCAAGGTCAGTACCCGTTTGGCCCAATTTTTCTACCAGTAAGGCATAAAACTGGGGTTCGATACTGCCCACGGAAATCCATTTACCATCTGCGCATTCATAGGTGTCATAAAAGGGTGCGCCACCATCCAGAATATTAGTCTGACGTTCATCAAAGCGGGTCATTCCCATAGCAGCAAAACCCTGATGCATCGCCATAAGGGAAATTACTCCATCGGTAATTGCAGCATCAATCACCTGACCCTTGCCCGAATTCTGTTTTTCATGAAGTGCGGCCAGAATACCCATTACCAGATACATCGAGCCGCCACCAAAATCGCCCAGCAAATTCAAAGGTGGTACGGGACCGCCCTCGCTGCGACCAATGGCGTCCAACGCGCCAGTGACTGCAATGTAGTTCAGGTCGTGTCCAGCAGAATGTGATAGTGGGCCATCTTGTCCCCAGCCAGTCATACGTGCGTAAATTAAGCCAGGATTGCGTTTTTCACACTCATCTGGGCCCAAGCCAAGTTTCTCCATAACACCAGGACGGAAGCCTTCTACCAGAATATCTGCGCTCTCAATTAATTTAAAAATGGCTTCTATGCCTTCGGCTGTTTTCATATTTACGGACACACAGCGGCGTCCTCGAGCAAGAATATCACTCACATTACCTTCGCTTCTTGGTTCTGACAGCACCCGATTGACTCGAATTATTTCTGCTCCCATATCAGCCAGTAACATACAGGCAAACGGCCCTGGGCCTATCCCTGCAATCTCAATGACCCGTAAACCTTTTAACGGTCCCGCCATGATTTTCTCCCATTTATTGTTGTTGCATTGAATTATTAATCCACTAAAAACTGTTTACTCAAAGCTATTTTTTCAGCTTCCGGATAGGCTGGCTTACCGCTGGGCGCCCGCGGAACTTCAGTGACCAGGTGTAGCTCTCTGGGCACTTTATATCCCGCTATATGTTTGCGGGCCTCGGCTTGCACCGAATCTAGATTCACCTTCGCACCATCTCGAGTCGATACAACAGCAGTCACCTTACTACCCCATCGGTCGTCGGGCGTAGCTACAACAAGTGCATCAAAAATCTTGGGATGAGCCTTAAGGGCCTGTTCAACCTCTTCAGGAAAAATCTTCTCGCCACCAGAATTAATACAGTTACTACCTCGACCGTAAACAGATATTGAATTATCGTCCTCCAACTTCGCCTCATCACCCGTCAGTAACCATATTTTATCTTCTACCTTCACAAAAGTTCTGGCAGTTTTTTCTGGGTCATTGTAATAGCCCACCGGTATATAACCGGAACGCGAAAAGATACCTGTCTCACCTATTTCTGCGTGACGAGTGCGCCCATTATTGTTTTCAGCTTCTATAATTACATCCATAAATTCACTACGCACCACATTACCCAGGCCACCCGCTGATTTTCGTGCGCCACTATCCATCCCCATATTGCCTGACTCAGAAGAGCCAAATGCATTAGTAACAAATACATTAGGGAAATACTCTTTAAACTCAGCCTGTTTTGAATCTGAAAATACCGCCCCGCCCGATCCAACACTAAAAACTGAGCTTAGATCCCAGCGCTCGGGATTAGCTCTTACTGCGTCGAGCAGGGGAATCGCCATTGCATCACCCACAATTGAAAGACCATTAACTTTTTCTTTTTCGACGATATCCCACACTTCCTCCCCAACCAAAGAATGCGCTGGATTTAACACAACCACACCACCGATGAGTAGTTGAATGCATGCATACCACCAGCATGCCCCGTGCATTAATGGCGCCAGTGCCATACCGACAATCTGTGTTTCTGTTATCCGTGTAGTAATTTCCTCGGGAATCTTGATGGGTCCGTCAGGATGATAGAAGCCGGCACCGCCCATGGCGGCAAAAAATACATTTTTATGGGGCCACATTACCCCTTTCGGCATACCCGTTGTGCCACCGGTATAGAGAATAAAAAGATCGTCGTCCTGGCGCTCAGCAAAATCACGCTCGGGTGACTGTCCCTCTAAAGCAGCCTCATAAGCTACGGCGTTAATTTGATCAAGGGCTTCGCCGCTAGCATCATCAACGGCTATAAACACATTTAGATCGCCAGTTTTATCACTGATAAGATCTATATGTGGAATAAACTGCCGATGATGAATGCAAGCAACTAAGTTAGCATTATCGAAGATATAAGACAGCTCATCATCGACATAGCGGTAATTCACATTGATAGGGACCGCCCGAATTTTGAAACAGGCCAACATACCCTCGATATACTCATTACAGTTATACATATAGAGACCGACATGATCTCCAGCGCCAATACCCTTAGAAGCCATAAAATGCGCCAAACGATTTGCCCGTTCCTCGAGCTCACCATAGGTGGCCCTGCGTACCCCACATACTAAGGCATCTCTGCCGGGCACATGATCGGCAACCATTTCGAACAGATCGGCAAGGTTAAAGTGCTTTTTCATTACATATTCCCTCTGCGAGTTACTTGAAACCCGGTCTATAAACCTACAGATAATTTGCCCACAGTAAAAACCGTTGAAACTAACTGATTTGCATATGATTTTTTAGATCAAACTGACTATTCAGTATCAACCAGTACGATGTTGAACTCAATATCAAAATCAGCCGATAATATTAACAATAAGGCATCATAACTGCGCCGCTACCATAGCTAGCCGCCTCGCCCAACATCTTAATCTGGACTATAGGGCGACTATCAATAGCCAACAAAACCTTGGTTTTACCCCGCTCTAGCGGACTGTCAGTTAAGTGCGGGTTGATTCATTTCTGTTAG
>Ga0055584_100008075_pt1 | contig 10314 bp, 10 predicted proteins | sample OSDHelmetaG_FD_58716 | JGI IMG/M metagenome (GOLD analysis project Ga0055584, IMG submission 58716) | Pelagic marine sediment microbial communities from the LTER site Helgoland, North Sea, for post-phytoplankton bloom and carbon turnover... | ecosystem: Environmental > Aquatic > Marine >...
CCTGCTCCCTTCTCTAGTAAAGTTCGACCAAGTTCGTCCCCAAGGATTTCGGCCTCATTAGCAGGCCCCGACAATGAAGCTTTGACTAACTGACTGCCATCAAGTTTTCCTACTAAGGAGTGCATACTTAATTGTGCGCCATCTATTTGAGCATAGGCAGCAATAGGAACATGGCAGTCACCGCCAAGACGTCTGTTCAATGCTCGCTCAGCTTTCACACATAAATACGTATCGTCATCAGTTAATGGTTCTATCAGATTAAGTACCTCAGTATTTTTCTCATGTATTTCGATTCCAAGCGCACCTTGGCTGACAGCGGGCAGTATACTTTTAGTACTAAAATATTCTTTTATTCTGTCTTCCAATCCAAGTCGTTTTACACCTGCAGCTGCCAACACTAAAGCATCATATTCACCTTCATCCAGCTTTCTCAGTCTGGTCCCTACATTTCCACGGATATCAAGAATTTGAAAATCAGCTTGTTTTGATTTCAACTGGCATGTGCGACGTAAACTGGATGTGCCAATTCGAGCAGTTGTGGGTAAATCAGCAAACTTATCGAACTGGTTTGATACAAATACATCACGCGCATCCTCTCGCTTTAGTACAACCGGCAAAATCAAATTATCAGGTAGCTCTATACTGACATCTTTCATCGAATGTACTGCTATATCAGCCTGTCCATTTAACAGGGCTTGCTCCAACTCTTTCACAAAAGCACCTTTGCCACCGAGGCTTTCTAAACTCGAATCCAGTAAGCGATCCGCTTCAGTAGTAATCCCCAAAACTTCAATTTCCAAAGCCGGATGAAGTCTACATAAGGCATCACGTACAAAATTTGCCTGCCACATTGCCAAGGGGCTTTCTCGTGTCACGATACGAAGTTTAGAAGATGTCATTGATTCTCTAGGTATTTTTTTTGAATTAATAAGTACGATTCTTGCAGAATTGTCTGGTATACATTAACAGCCAACACTATGATCTAACAAATACATTAAATAATGACAAATCATCACATGAAACTAGGCGTTATTATGGATCCCATCAGTGGGATCAACGTAAAAAAAGACAGTACTCTGGCTATGTTGCTGGCAGCGCAATCCCGAAACTGGGAGATTTATTATATGGAAATGAACGATCTTTTTGTCAATGCTGGAGTTAGCATGGCAAGAACACGTCGCTTATCAGTCACTGACGACACCAGCTCCTGGTATCAATTCAATCAGACAGAAACAATTCCTTTATCAAACCTGGATGTGATTCTAATGCGCAAGGATCCGCCTTTTGATATGGAGTTTATTTATGCTACTTATATTCTCGAATTAGCAATGAAAGACGGCACACTTGTGGTCAATAGGCCATCCAGTTTGCGCGATGCCAATGAAAAAATGTTTATTAATTACTTTCCACAGTGCATCGCCCCAACTCTGGTTACACGCGATGCCGCTTTGATTCGGCAGTTTGCACAAGAACACAATGAGATTATTCTTAAGCCCCTCGATGGCATGGGGGGAAGCTCAATATTTCGTATCAAACACGGCGATCCGAATACCAGTGTAACCATTGAAACACTCACAAACCTGGGCACACAATATATTATGATTCAAAAATATATTAGTGAAATTAGCGAAGGTGACAAACGCATCTTGTTGATAAATGGAGAGCCTGTTGATTACGCACTGGCTCGAGTACCACTCGCGGGTGAGACTCGTGGTAATCTCGCCGCTGGTGGTAACGGTAAAGGCATAGAACTCAGTAAACGAGACAGATGGATATGTGAACAGGTTGCACCTACCTTACGTGAAAAAGGATTAATCTTTGTTGGATTAGACGTTATTGGTGATTACCTAACCGAAATAAATGTAACCAGTCCCACCTGTATACGCGAATTAGATAAAATTTATAAAATAAACATCAGCAATAAATTGATGGACTGTATTGAATCTTTAGTCTAACCCAATAAGTAATACGGTAATATCGATACAGAATTAGCGCTATTTTTTAATACATTATATGACACTCGGAAGCAGAGGCCTTGAGTAAGGCCCAAAAACGTCCAGTAATCACCCCGGCAGATCGTCTCGGATTGACTTTTTGCCTGGCAATTATTTGTCATGCAATCATTGTTCTAGGCGTAACTTTCGCGACCGAAGATGTACGTCAGCCTCGATATAACACTATGGATATCGTTCTGGTTCAACAACGCAGTAAAAACGATGACGAAGCAAAGCTGCTTGCACAAGCAAGTCTTGCGGGAGGAGGGGATACAGATGAAGAAGTCGCGCCGTCAACACCGTTACCGCCTCCTTTTCCAGATAATACTCCCAAAGTTGCATCACCACCTCCGGCTAGCGCGCCTCCGCAGCCAGCCGCTGAGATGGCAGTAGAGACTAGTGTAGAAACACAGGATGAACCACTAAACACACGTGAACTTCTCGCCGTAAAAGCTTCTGATGCTAAGAGCAAAATTTCTGAGCAAATTGAACCGCAGAAAAAGGAAGTGCCTAACCCAAAGATAGCAAAGAAAACGAAGAAGAAAAAAAAGAAAGTGCAACCTCAACCTAGTGCCGCTTCGTTACTGGCTATCAGTCATGAGATCGCTTCTTTGAATGCCAAAGTAGAAAGAAACCTGGTGGCAAAATCTGAACGGCCAAAACGTAAATTTATTTCGGCCAGTACTCAGGAATATAAATACGCGTCGTATATGGAAGCATGGCGAGCAAAAGTTGAGCGCGTCGGAAACCTCAATTACCCTGAGAAAGCCAGAAAGAGGAAACTAACAGGGAGTCTGGTCCTCGCAGTAGCACTAAACCCAGATGGCAGTATTAACGATATTATCGTACGCCGATCTTCCGGACATAAGGTATTGGACGATTCTGCAATTCGAATTGTAAGACTTGCGGCACCATTTTCACCTTTCCCTGACGCCATTATTAAGGAAACAGACATTCTACATATAACCCGTACTTGGCAGTTTTTAAATAACCGCGGTTTTAAGTAGCAAAGGCCTCAGGTAATCAATTTTAATTCGATTCGGTGCATATACGACTCACTCAAAGTAATAGTTTTTTCATGCTTAGATAGCTATGATTAGCCTATGCGATCGTCATATTTGACTAATCAGTTCTTGATCGCCATGCCTGGCCTGATAGATCCGAATTTTCATCAAACCGTTACCTATATATGCTCTCACAACGATGAAGGCGCTATGGGCATTGTCATCAATCGGCCACTGGATATAGCACTTGGAGACGTTCTTGCTCAAATGGACATGCCTCCCCGAAATCAGAAAATCAATCAAACACCGATTTATCACGGCGGTCCGGTTCAGGCAGACAGAGGTTTTGTCCTGCATGAGCCGCTCTCCAGCTGGGAGTCTTCCATTAATGTCAATGACGCGGTAGGGGTGACTACATCTATTGATATTCTTCGGGCTATATCTGAAGGCGGTGGCCCAAAAGAATCTCTTGTCGCACTTGGCTATGCTGGCTGGTCAGCAGGACAACTAGAGCAGGAAATCAAAGACAATGCTTGGTTGAACGGACCCGCAGAACCAGAAGTTATTTTTAAAACTCCCTGCGAACAACGATGGACGGCCGCTGCTGCCCTGCTAGGTGTCGATTTGACTAAGCTTTCACCCGATATTGGACACGCGTGAGCAATAAAGTTTTCCTTTGTTTTGACCATGGTGAAAAGCGCATGGGCGTGGCCGTAGGTCAGTCAATTACGGCAACTGCGACACCATTAGAAACAATTAACTGTAAGAATGGTAAGCCTGACTGGCAACAGGTCTCACGACTACTCAAACAATGGCAACCTCATGAACTCATTGTTGGTTTGCCGCTGACCATGCAAGGCGAAAGACAAGAGGCAACCGAATCAGCCGAAAAGTTTTCGAGACAATTATCTGGTCGCTACTTATTACCTGTGCATCTTGTTGACGAACGGCTGTCATCTTTAGAAGCAAGAAATCTATTAAAAGACAGCTACAATGTTGATCCTGTGGCAGCACAACTCATTCTGGAAACCTGGTTCGCTGAACATGCGAATTAAAAAACTAATGTTACAATAACCAGTCCTGCAAATTTTATGTACATATGAGCACAGAAAAATACGATATTGATGAAATCATCGCGAATATGGAAAGTCAGCTGCTTTCTCATATGCAAGATTTGAAAATCAGTGAACCACTATTTATAGGCATTCAAACCGGTGGGCTATGGGTTGCCGAAAAACTGCGCACTTCGCTAAACATAGAGTCGCCTCTGGGTGAATTAAATATCGCTTTTTATCGTGACGACTTTAGCCGTATTGGCCTTCATCCACGCGTAACTCCATCAAGCTTACCTTTCGAAATTGAAGATAGACATATAATTCTAATTGACGATGTATTGCACACGGGGCGTACAATCAGAGCGGCCATGAATGAAATATTCGATTATGGCAGGCCTGCAAGTATTTCTCTGGCGGTTCTAATAGACCGAAGCGGCAGAGAATTACCCATTCAGGCAAATGTTGCCGGAAAAAGATTAGCGATGAATGTCGACGAACATGTTAAACTCCTTGGCCCAGAACCCTTGGCTCTGGAATTTAAGTAACGCGAATGACGTCAAATAATATTCAACTCGACAATAACGGACGCCTTAAGCATTTTCTGACCACTGAAGGTTTAAGCAAAGACCTTCTTCTTGATATCCTTGATCACGCAGAATCTTTCGCCGGGGTAGGTGACCGAGCAGTAAAAAAGGTCCCTCTTTTACGCGGCAAAACCATCGTTAATCTATTCTTCGAACCCAGTACTCGTACCCGTACAACCTTCGAATTGGCGGCGAAACGCCTTTCTGCAGATGTTCTCAATATTAATATTGCTCAATCTTCAGCAAGCAAAGGAGAGTCCTTGCAGGACACGCTGCAAACTCTCGAGGCCATGCATAGTGATATGTTTGTCGTCCGTCATGGCAGTAGCGGCGCAGCCCATTTTATTGCCAAACATGTATCTCCGCGTATTCGTGTCATTAATGCAGGTGATGGTAATCATGCGCATCCGACGCAGGCCATGCTGGATATGTTTACAATTCGAAATCATAAGAAAGATTTTTCGAGATTAAAGGTGGCTATAGTTGGCGATATTAAGCACTCACGTGTAGCCCGCTCAGAAATTCATGCCTTAACTACTTTGGGCGTAAATGAGGTAAGAGTGATTGCTCCCAGAACACTGCTGCCATCTCAGGTTGAAACTCTGGGTGTACATGTATTTAACGATATAGAGGCGGGCCTTGAAGACGTTGACGTTGTCATAATGCTGCGCCTACAAAGAGAGCGCATGCGCAGCGCCTTATTACCCAGTGAACAGGAATACTTCTATAACTATGGCCTGACAGAAAAAAAATTAGCGACAGCAAAAGACGATGCAATAGTAATGCACCCAGGACCAATAAATCGTGGTGTTGAAATTGACACGCCCGTCGCCGACGGTAAGCGGTCAGTGATACTGCAACAAGTCAGCCATGGTATCGCCGTTAGAATGGCAGTAATGGCAATGTGCATGGGTTCTCTAGCGGAAAATCAGGAGCAACAATCTTAATGCGTATTCTGATTAAGAACGGCCGAATTATAGACCCGGCTAATAAGCTCGATGACATTGGCGATGTTTGTATTGAAGATGGCAAAATCTGTTCAGTTCTGAAAAGCAGCAAGGACTTTAGCGCTGACAAGGAAATTAATGCATCAGATAAAATCGTTTGTCCTGGTCTGATTGATCTTAGTGCGCGTTTGCGCGAACCTGGCATGGAGCACAAAGCTACAATAGCAAGTGAGTCATTGGCAGCGATAAGTTCCGGCATAACCGGTATATGCTGCCCACCTGATACACAACCCGTTATAGACACTACTGCCGTTGCAGAATTGATTCAACAAAGGGCTGAAACAGCGGGTAAGCTGCGTATTTTTCCACTCGGAGCGCTGACTTTCGGTTTAAAAGGTGAACGTCTCTCAGAAATGCATGCTTTAAAAAGGGCTGGCTGTGTCGGAGTCAGTAATGCCTACGCCGATATCGCAAATACTGATGTTCTCAGACAAGCTCTGGAATACGCACATACCTGTGATCTAACTGTATTCATACAGCCTGACGACCACTTTTTAAGTAAAAATGGCGTGGCACATGAAAGCGCCATTTCGACTCGTTTAGGCCTACCTCCCATTCCTGAAACAGCCGAAACGATCGCTGTTTCGCGCGCGCTGCTTTTAGTAGAACAAATAGGTGTACGTACTCATTTCTGCCACTTAAGTAGTGCTCGCAGCGTTAAGCTGATTGAAGACGCCAAAAAAGCCGGTATGCCTGTTAGCGCTGATGTGGGTATTTGTCACCTGCATCTGACAGATATGGATGTTGACGGTTACAATGAAGATTGTCATTTACGTCCTCCATTGCGTGAACAACGCGACAGAGATGCTCTTTGTCAGGCTTTAGCTAAAGGCAGTATCGATGCAATTTGTTCTGATCATCAGCCTCACGACGCTGATGCGAAAGCATCACCATTTAGCGAAACGGCTGCCGGAGCCTCTACGATCGAATTACTACTACCTCTTACTCTTGATTTAGTGACTAAGAAAAAGCTATCCCTCTCTGATGCACTCTCCAGTGTGACCAATAAACCAGCTAAGATACTCGGCATCGACGCCGGTACTCTGAATATCGATAGCCCAGCTGATATTACTATTTTCGACTTGGAAAGATATTTTACTGTTGATAAACACAAGTTAATTAGCGCTGGCAAAAATTCACCCTTCACGGGCTGGGAGCTAAACGGCCTTGTTACCCATGTACTTTTCAATGGTATGTTTGTATATGAGCATGCAAGCGAATAATAAATTACAGTTGAGTAGAGTTTTCTACCTAGACGAAAATCAACCATGAATCATCCTCTCAGCCGCGACACAATTAATATAGAAGATGCGGAAATAGTTAATCATCAGTCTTTTGCTGGCGATCAGTACTGTTTACGCCTGCAAGCACCTCTAACCGCGCAGTCTGCTCTTGCCGGTAGTTTCGTGCATTTGCGCTGTGAAAGTGCTTTACCGATGCGACGACCGATGTCGATCATGCGTGCCAGCCCAACAGATGGCTGGATTGATATTTTGTATAAAGCGCATGGCCACGGCACCAGGCTGCTCGCTCAACGCAAACCGGGAGAACAACTTAGCGTCATGGGTCCTATCGGTAAGCCTTTTAGGCAAACTGACTATCGCTCGCGGCCTTTATTAATTGGCGGAGGAGTTGGGATTCCACCTATGCTGTTTTTATCCGAACATATTCGTAAAACGGTAAAAGATATTTCACCCTTTGTCATTATGGGTTCGGAAGTCCCTTTTCCTTTCCAGAGTGTGCCTTCTCAAATAATGGTAACAGGTATACCCGACGGTATAATCGCTGCAATGCCCTTACTTGAAGACTGGGGAATTGCGAGTCGTTTAAGCAGCCTGCAGGGCTACCCAGGTTGTTATGATGGCTACGTAACCGATCTGGCAAGAATCTGGCTTGATGGCATGGATCATTCCCAACATTCAAACATAGAAATTTTTAGTTGCGGGCCTACCCCAATGCTAAAGGCAGTTGCCTCGCTCGCGGCAGAATATGCGCTACCGTGTCAAGTGTCGCTGGAAGAATACATGGCCTGCGCCGTGGGTGGGTGTGCCGGTTGTGTTGTACAAGTTGAAACCGCTGATGGCCCTGCAATGAAACGAGTTTGCGTAGACGGCCCGGTATTCGAAGCGGCGTCGGTCTTCCCTCAATAGCTAAGAGGTGTACCATTCTCGCCCCGTGGATAGCAAGCAAGAGGGCATTCACCACCAGCTCTTCGACGTTCTAGATAAGCATTTACAAAGTGACTATAAAAAACCAATCTCAACATACAGTCTCGAATTATTTTCGACTATAGAAAATCTGCGTAAAAAGCTCGCGTTGCCAATCATCCTTGACTCTGGTTGTGGCACCGGAGCAAGCAGCAAGAACCTGGCTTTTCAAAACCCAAACAGCCTTATAATTGGTATAGATAAGTCTGCACACAGACTTTCTTTGGGTGGTATGTGCGATGCTTTTCGACTACAGAATAATTTGCTTCTTCTGAAAATGGACCTGGTAGATTTCTGGCGCCTTGCAACAATGCATAACTGGAAATTGGAAAAACATTATTTGTTATACCCAAACCCATGGCCAAAGACGAAAGCGCTGAATAAACGCTGGCATGGTCATCCTGTTTTTCCTTACATCCTGCAACTAGGCGGAAAACTGGAACTTAGAACTAATTGGCGTCTGTACGCTGAAGAGTTTCATCTAGCCATTAACCACATCACACCGGGTATTTCCGTTTTGGAAAAATTTACCTGTGACAAAGCAATAAGCTTATTTGAGCAAAAATACCTGAAAAGTGGCCACAGTCTATATTGTTGTCATTCCGAATTGAACCAATTGGTTGTAAATATCCGCCAAACTGGTGCTTTATAACCAAATTTGTAAAAGCGTGATTATATCGAGGCACATCCCAATATCTGAAAAAAGCATAAGTGATTGATATATATAATATATTAGTAAAACCCAGCCAAGAGTAATAACTGGCATGCTAACTGCTCTATATTTAGTGAAATATATTTTATCTTTCATAAACACTTAGACTGGAGATATCGTGATGAAATGGGAAACACCTGAATACAACGACATTCGTTTTGGTTTTGAAGTAACAATGTACATTAACAACAAGTAGTCCTCCTTCCTCAGGATAAATAAAAAAGGGCCTAACGGCCCTTTTTTATTGCTCTATGATATGTAGGGAAAAGAATTAAAAGAAGGTTTAGTGATATTGACTAAAGAAGTTCTTTTATCAACCAAAATTAACCTTTGCTTCCAGATTAGTCCTCGAATCCGCATTACTAAGCGCCTCTTCAAGCTCAATACGCCCTTCTTTGTAGAGATTGTACAAAGCCGTATCAAATGTTTGCATGCCCTTTTGACCACTTTCAGCCATCGCCTCTTTGATTGCATCCAGTTCGCCTTTGAGAATCAATTCTGCAATGTGCGGCCCGTTGATCAAGATCTCAATCGCAGCGCAGCGCTTTCCATTAACTGCCATCACTAAGCGTTGCGAAACAACAGCACGAAGATTTGTTGCCAAATCCATAAATAATTGCCGATGCATATCCTGCGGAAACATATTGATGACGCGTTCCATTGCCTGATTTGCGTTATTCGCATGTAAAGTTGAGATAGCCAGGTGCCCTGTGTTGGCTAACTCCATCGCAGATTCCATCGTATGCCTGTCACGAATTTCACCGATTAAAATAACGTCTGGCGCCTCTCGCAAAGAAGCCTTCAGAGCATTCGGATAAGATAAAGTATCGACGCCGACTTCGCGCTGATTGAGTATTGACTTTTTATTCGGATGACTAAATTCCACAGGGTCTTCGATAGTCAAAATATGACCTGCCTGTGTCTCGTTACGATGATTGATCATAGCGGCAAGTGTCGTCGATTTTCCTGAGCCAGTAGCACCTACCATTAACAACAAACCACGTTTACTAGCAATCAAGTCTTTTAATATATCCGGCACACCCAGCTGCGCAATAGTTGGAATTTCACTGGGTATACGACGTAATACCATACCCACTTCGCCTCTTTGTTTAAAAACATTGACACGAAATCGGGCTGAACCATCAGGCATCGGAATAGCAAAATCACATTCAAGGTTTTCCTCAAACTGCTGAATTTGCTTATCGTTCATAATTCCATAAGCTGCCCCTTTGCACATTTCACTAGTCAAGACGGTTTTGCCAACCGCAGTCACTTTTCCTTCAAGCTTGACTTTGACTGGCGCAGTTACTGTAAAAAATATATCAGAAGCATCCTTTTCAACGACCAGCTTTAGATATGGAAGGATATCCACGTTATTAAGTCCCCTTGTTTTATTATAATATCTTGCGGAATTACGCTACTTACATCATTCCTGTGTCTTCTTCATCTTCCTCAAGACTCAGATGATCAAGACCCGCCATTTTGTCACTATCTTGCGCGTCTTTACCTTCCAGCTTAATTCTCAAACGGACTTCGTTAACCGAATCAGCATTCCGTAGCGCTTCTTCGAGAGAAATCTCACCCGCCTGTTGAAGGTCAAAAAGCGCCTGGTCAAAAGTTTTCATGCCTAGTTCACCCGATTTGGCCATAAGACTTTTTATTTCATGTACTTCACCTTTAAGAATAAGATCTGCCATTAAAGGTGAATTAAGCAAAATTTCAATCGCAGCACGGCGACCTTTTCCATCAGG
>Ga0055584_100008076_pt1 | contig 10312 bp, 10 predicted proteins | sample OSDHelmetaG_FD_58716 | JGI IMG/M metagenome (GOLD analysis project Ga0055584, IMG submission 58716) | Pelagic marine sediment microbial communities from the LTER site Helgoland, North Sea, for post-phytoplankton bloom and carbon turnover... | ecosystem: Environmental > Aquatic > Marine >...
AAAGCATCTAAGCGGGAAGCCTCCCTCGAAACTAATTCTCCCATGAGAGCTGTGGAAGACCACCACTTTGATAGGTCAGGTGTGGAAGTGTAGTAATACATGAAGCTTACTGATACTAATCGCTCGATTGGCTTGATTGCACCCATTATTTATGTAATTGTATAAAGTACTAGGAAATACTTTATACGGTTGTCATCTCAATTTCTCTTATCATATTGTTAGGGCTTATTCATGGTCTGGTGACCATAGCAAAGGGTCTAAACTCGATCCCATTCCGAACTCGATAGTTAAAACCTTTAGCGCCGATGGTACTCCGTCTTAAGGCGTGGGAGAGTAGGTCGTTGCCAGACTTTGTATAAGCCCTAACATATCAAATAGAAAATTCATCAAACATTTAAAGATATATTAATAATACTTTCTTATATATTAAGTGATATTAATACCTATAATGCTATTTAAAATCTTTTCTCGCAACGAGAATAATTATACGTAGATTGTTGTTGAATAAAAAAGGAAAATACTATGCCATCATCTCAATTTCTCTTATCATATCGTTTGAAACAAACGGATACACTGATGGGGTCTATTTTTAAAGAAAAAATTGCATCACCACTGTATATAATATCGCTAGTACTGATGGGTAGCATATTACTCACATTATCCGCTAAAATATCTATACCTTTTTTTCCAGTTCCAATGACAATGCAAACCTTTGCTGTATGCGTAATAGCCATGACCTTTGGTAGACTTTACGGTACGACCACAATATTGTTTTATCTCTTGCAAGGTCTCGCTGGTATCCCTGTTTTTGCAGGAGGTGCAGGCATTGCTTATATTATGGGTCCTACAGGCGGATATTTACTTGGATTTTTACTTGCAGGTATTGTTCTGGGTAGTTTATCAGATAGAGGTTGGGGCAAGAGTTATTTAACAACTATTTCAGCGATTTTTATCGGAACATTAATAATATATATGTCCGGGGTAATATACTTATCTAATATGATAGGAATTGAAAAAGCAATTATGGGAGGTTTTTTACCTTTTTATCCAGCTGAAATATTTAAGATTCTCTTAGCAACTTTACTAATACCATCTGCTTGGAAATTTTTTAATAAACGAAGCAAATAAATCATGAATAATTTGAAAGAAATATTAATAGCCCCATCAATACTTTCAGCTGATTTCTCTAGGTTAGGTGAAGAGATTGTTTCTTTAGAAAAAGCAGGCGCAGATCTGATACATGTTGATGTAATGGACGGTCATTTTGTTCCTAATATCACAATTGGAGCTCTTGTTGTAAATTCAATAAGATCTTGCACAAAGATACCTTTCGATGTGCATCTTATGATTTCTCCTACCGATAGTTATATAAAGGACTTTGCTGATGCAGGTGCAGATCATATTTCTATACACTTAGAGGCTGAGGTACATTTACACAGAACGATTAGCCTCATTAGGTCCTTAAGCAAAAAGGTTGGTATTGCAATCAACCCTGCAACTCCTATTGAAATGCTATTACCTGTAATTGATGAGATAGACATGGTAATTGTTATGTCTGTTAATCCAGGTTTTGCTGGCCAAACATTTATAAGATCTACAGTAGATAAAATTAAAAGTCTTAAAAAAATGATCGGTGATAGAAATATTCTAATTGAGGTTGACGGTGGAGTGACGTCTGATAACGCAAGAGATTGTGTTGCTGCTGGTGCAGATATTCTTGTTGCGGGATCATCTATTTTCAAGACACCTGATTATGCTGATAACATAAATTCTATCCGTCTTTAATTTTTATAATATTATTTTAATAAAATTTATAATCGCCATATAATAAATATAATATTTTTTTAAAGGTTTTAATCATGGACATTACTTATAGTATTGTATTCGCTGCTGGAATATTAAGCTTCTTGTCGCCATGTGTATTACCTTTGGTTCCCCCATATCTTTGCTACCTCACAGGCATAAGTTTGAGTGAGCTATTGTTGAATGAAGATAAAAAAATATATAATAAAACTCTTATATTTAGATCAATATTTTTTGTTCTTGGATTTTCTCTGGTATTTATAGCTATGGGAGCATCTGCATCTGCCATCAGACCTTTGTTTAATATAAGATTTGAGTTTTTAAATATAGGATTTGGGTTTAGTCAAATAGCAGGTTTTATAATATTGTTGTTTGGGTTTCATTTTATGGGATTATTCAACTTCTCATTTCTTAATAAAAACTTCTCATATCAGAAAAATTTTAAAATAACTGGTTTTTTTAGTTCATTCTTAATGGGATTTGTCTTTGGATTTGGTTGGACGCCATGCATTGGCCCTGTCTTAGCAAGCGTTTTAACCTTAGCATCGGTTAAGGAAAGCCTATACGAAGGAGCATTATTATTGTCTATATACTCACTAGGGTTAGGTATTCCATTTATTCTAAGCAGTTTAGCTATTAATAAACTGATTAAGAAAATTAAAAAATATAAACGCTACATACATCTTGCAGAAAGGATGATGGGCTTAATACTAGTTTTAACTGGTATTGGGTTTATTTTTGGATGGGTTGAACAAAGTTCATATTTTTTAGTTGAAAACTTAACCTTTTTATCAATATTTGGACTATAATGTTGGTTAGACGACATATTATAATTTAATTGGATTTAGAAAAATGAATGACCATACTCCTGATAATCACCCCTCTATTAATTATGGAAAAATTGGGGTCTTGATAATTAATCTTGGTACCCCTGAAGCCACTGACTATTGGTCAGTAAGAAGGTATCTAAAGGAATTTTTGTCCGATAGAAGGGTTGTAGATACAAATAGATATTTATGGTGGTTTATTTTAAATTTTATTATTTTAAGTTTCAGACCCAGTAAAAGCGCTAAGGCTTATAAGGCAATATGGAATAAAAAAGATAATGAATCGCCTTTAAAGACATATACAAGATCACAATCTAATCTTCTGAAAGAAAGGTTTAGCAAACATAAAATTTCTATTGATTGGGCAATGAGATATGGCAAGCCATCAATTTATGAAAAGCTTAATCAATTTAGGAATTCTGGTATTGATAGGGTGTTGATATTTCCATTATATCCTCAGTATTCTGCAGCGACAACAGCTTCTGTGCAAGATGAAGTATTTAGTGTCATGAAAAAAATGAGGTGGCAGCCGTCTATAAGAACTGTACCCCCTTATTTTGACAACCCTCTGTATATAAATGCGCTAGCAGAATCAATTCAGAAAAATATAGATGATTTAAAATGGTCTCCGGATATTTTATTGACATCATATCACGGTCTTCCGAAAAGATATTTAACACTAGGAGATCCATATCACTGTCATTGTTATAAAACAACAAGACTTTTAAGAGAAAAGATTACATGGTTTGATAAAGAGATTATGCTTACTTTTCAATCTAGGTTTGGTCCAGAAGAATGGTTGCAGCCTTATACAGAAAATACGGTAGTTGATTTAGCAAAATCTGGAGTTAAGAATCTCGCTATGATATCTCCCGCTTTCATATCAGACTGTGTTGAAACACTTGAAGAGCTCGATATAGGGATAAAAGAAAAATTTTACGAACACGGGGGTAAGAATTTTACATTAATACCTTGTATGAATCATAGTGATATCGCTATCTCAATGCTTAAAGACATAACTTTGAATGAATTAAAGGGTTGGATTTAGGTTTTCTATGTAGATGTAATCTTTATAAGGTCATGCAAATGCACAATACCAATTGGTTTTTTATCTTTGGTCACAAATACGCAAGTTATTTTTTCTTTATTCAATAGATTGATCGCATTTTTAATTGAATCTTTTTCTATTAATGTAATTGGATTTTTGGTCATAATTTTTTCAACACTTGTATCAACTAGATTTACCCCCATCGATCTGCGTAAATCTCCATCGGTTATGATGCCAATGAGCTGACCAGAAATTTCATCTATTATTCCTACGCAACCAAATCTTTTTTCATTCATAATTATAATTGCCTCACCCATTGATTTGCCCAATGAAATAATTGGTAGGCTCTTCTCTGTATGCATAACTTCATCAATATTCAGGAGAGACGCTCCAATGCGTCCACCAGGATGAAATTTCTTAAAATCCTTTTCTGAAAAAGAATTTAACTCCATTAATATCATGGCGATTGTATCCCCAATAACTAATTGCATTGTTGTGGAGGTTGTTGGTATTAAAGAGTTAGGGCAAGCTTCTTTGGCATCTGGAAGAATAATTGCAACTTCAGAGGCTAAGCTCAGCATGCTATTCTTATTTCCAGTAATTGATATTAGTGGCAAGGAGTTTTTCTTTGTATAATTTATAATATTTTTTAATTCTGATGTTTCTCCGGAATGGGATAGTATTAACAAGCAATCATTTTTTGTGATCATGCCAAGGTCGCCATGATTAGCTTCTGTTGCATGAATGAAGAATGATGGAGTACCTGTTGATGATAACGTGGCAGAAATCTTGTTTCCGATATGTCCACTCTTACCAATTCCAGAAATTATTACGTGACCGTTAGATTCATGTATAATATTTATGGCTTTACAGAGAGAGCTTGAAAGATCACCCTCTAATCCATTAATAATGAGATTAAGGCCTTCAATCTCAGCGCTAACTATTGACTTTGTCTTTTCAACAATTTTTATTTTATTAATAATATTACTAGCTTTCCAATGTTTGTATTAATTTTACAAGAGTCTTTCTAATATCCGAATTATTTGCCTCACTATCAAGAGCGTATTGTAAATTTGCCATTAAATATCCTAATTTATCTCCACAATCATAAGTTTTTCCATCAAACACTACGCCAGTAAATTTTTGTGTTTCAATAAGTGTAATTAAGGCATCTGTTAGCTGTATTTCATTATTGTGACCTGGGTTTTGATGTTCTAATGTATCAAATATTTCTGGTTGCAATATATATCTTCCCATAATCATTAAATTTGATGGTGCTTTTTCAGGTCTTGGCTTTTCAATCATGCCATCTATTTTACAGACATTATTTTTCTTATCAGATATTTTAACAATACCATATTTGTAAGTATCTTCTATAGGTATTTTTTCTAGACCAATTATATTTCCTTTATTAATATTATAAGCTTGTAACATTTGACTTAAGCAACCCGGTTTACCTTTTGCTAGCATATCGGGGAGTATTAAGCAGAATGATTCATTGCCTATAATATTCTTGGCACATAGAACTGCGTGACCCAGTCCTAAAGGTTCTTTTTGTTCTATAAATACTATATTATTGGGATTTAACTCACTTTTGGTTGGTCTTTCTGGTTTTATAGACCTATTATCCTCAGTAAAAGTGTGACGGGCTTGATAGTTTTTACCGAGATAATATTGAAGCATTTCTTTATTTTTTCCTGTAATGAATATAATATCTTCAATACCTGCCTCAGAGGCCTCTTTAAGGGCATATTCGATCATCGGTCGATCAAATATAGGCAATAATTCTTTAGGCAAATTTTTTGTAGCTGGAAGCATTCTTGTTCCAAGTCCTGCAACAGGTATTATAGCTTTTGATATTTTCTTCATTAATTTATCCTAAGTTATTTATATATATTTTGCTATTCCTATCGATTTAAATTTGAATATATTATTTATTTTATATATTGGTATTATATCATTTTTATTAAAAGTAAATTGTTATTGAATTAAATAATATTAATATTAAAGATAATATCTAGGAAAATATTATATGAAAATATGTGTAATAGGTTGTGGCTATGTAGGGTTGGTATCAGCAACTTGTTTTGCTGAATGCGGCTTAGATGTTATATGCGTCGATAATAATGCAGCAAAAATAGATTTATTATTAGAAGGACAAGTGCCATTCTACGAGCCCTACCTAGAAGATCTAATAAAAAAAAACGTAGATTGTAACAGTCTATTATTTTCAAAAGATTTGAATGCACATATCGCTGATGTAGACGCAATATTTTTGGCTGTTGGGACTCCAATGCAATCAGATGGTAAAGCAGATTTACAATACATTTACAGCGCTTTGGAGGGTATCAGAAATCAACTTAAAGGTTACACGCTTATAATAGTTAAGTCTACTGTCCCTATTGGTACTGGTGATGAAATTGAGAGAACGCTTCTTAAAAGTGTAGCAAAAGAAAATTTTGATGTAGTGTCTAATCCAGAATTTTTACGTGAAGGTTCGGCTATAAGTGATTTCATGACGCCAGATAGAATTTTAGTAGGCTGTGAGAATGATAATTCTGATAAAATAATGAGAGATATATATGCATCATTAATTGCAAACAATATTCCCTATATAAAAATGAAAAGACGATCTGCAGAAATGGCAAAATATGCAGCAAATTCTTTTTTAGCTATGAAAGTTAGCTTTATTAATGAGATTGCAGATCTTTGCGAGGCAACGAATGCGAATGTAAAAGAGGTTTCAAAAGCCATTGGCTATGATAAGAGAATTGGAAATAGTTTTTTAGAACCAGGTCCAGGTTATGGAGGCTCTTGCTTCCCAAAAGATGTTTCTGCTCTAATTAATATAGCGCATGAACATGGATCTGAATTGAGAATTATTGAAGGGGTTAAGGCTTCAAATAACCGCAGGAAGGATTTGCTATCAAATAGAATTATTAAAAAAATAAAAATTGGTAATAATGGTGATGTTGTAAGTATTCTTGGCGTTAGCTTTAAGGCAGGCACTGATGATGTAAGGGAGTCTCCAAGTTTATCGATAATATCAAATCTTATTGATAGCGGAGTTAATGTAAAGGTTTATGATCCAAGGGCAATAGAGAATTATCATAAGATAATGCCAGATGTAAGAACATGCATTACATTAGACGAGGCTATATCAGGTGCTGACGTGATTGTGATCTTGACCGAGTGGGATGAATTTAAAAATATCTCTCTTAGTAGCTTAAAAAATAAAATGAAAGGTAATAAAATATTTGATTACCGGAATATATTCAATCCTGAAACGATGAATAAATTAGGGTTCGAGTATTATTGTTTGGGTAGTTAGCTTAAAATAGTAAATTTCTTTATTGTATTATAAAAAATTATTATTAGTAATTTTGTAAATTTATATTAGTAATTTCAAATATAAAATACTGCTAATTCCAATTATAATCGCTGCGATAGATCCGGCAAATAAAGGAGTGAATCCAAGTTTTGACACTTTTCTCAGATTCGTTTGCAATCCAAGTGAGACCATAGCAAAAAGAATGCAATATTTAGAAATGGTTTTTATTGAATAAATGAGATATTCCCAATAATGGATTAAATCTTTATTCAGTATTAATAGGTCACCAAAAGTTCTTAAAATAGACATCCCTAAAAACCCAATGACAAAATATGGAAAAAAAGTTTTTATTGAATTTTTTACATTAATATTATTTTTATTATTATAGAAATAGGCTAATAGAGGTATCAAAAATATTAGAAATGAATTTCTAAGTAGCTTTGTTGTCATAGCTGAATTCATAGCAATTTCACTATTATACATTTCTGAATAAATTAAACCAGCTGCGCTTACTTGGGCAGTATCATGGATAGATGATCCTAAAAAAATACCTGCTAATTTAGCATCGTTATCAAATAAAAAATTTGCTAGATAAGGGTAGGTAAATACAGCAATCATACCAAAAATAGTTACAATACCTATCGCATAACTAGTTTCATTTTTGCTTGGTTTTATAATCGATGATGCTGCAATTACTGCTGTAACACCACATATGCTTGTTCCTATTGCAATTAAATATCCAAGGTCTTTTGATATTTTAAAAAATCTACACAAAATATATACAGATAAAAACGCTATAATAATATTAATGAAGACAAGGAAAAAAGATATTATTCCATAGCCAAATAATTCCGAGAAACTTAAACTAATGCCAAGGAAGGCTATGCCAATACGCAATATTTTATTCAATGAGAGATTTATAACCCACTCTATTTGGTTATTTGTTTTTAGCAAGTTTCCAATTATAAGGCCTAAAAGAATGCAAATAAATGATGCTGAGATGAACAATTCATAATTTAATAGAATTTTACTAATTGCAACGGAAATGGCAACTAGAGAAGTAACTGTTATAATTCCATATATATTATTTTTTATAATATTAATTTGCATTCAACTTCTCTTGTTAAAGTCTTTCTAGCAATATTTCAGTTTAATGATAGTTTTTTACTTAATTAATAAAACGTCATTATAATCATTCGTTTAAAATATAGTATAACAAAATTAGAAGTTTATATTTTTTTAACATATAATTGTCAATTAACTATAAATTATAATTAATACGCTCGTATAATTAGATTTTATTTGGTAATAAGTATTACTATTTTTTGTGGGTGCAATACATATTTTTATATGCTATGGATATTCAAATTTTTTTATTGTCAATATTAAATAATTAATAGCTAGGAAAAAATGAGACTTATAACTTATAAAAATACTAATAATGAAAATAAAGCAGGACTGCTTGTAAACGATGATAATCAGATTATATCTTTAGAAGAAAACGGCTTGCCTAATGATATGAATGAAATAATCAAGTTGGGTGAATCTGGGCTTGATAAAATAAACGATATCAACCATTATAAAGTAAAATCTATCGAGACTAATTTAGTTAAAATTGTTGCACCTATTCCTAGGCCTACTAGAAATATCATGTGTGTTGGCAAGAATTACCATGATCATGCTGCCGAATTTCATAATTCTGGTTTCGATTCAAGTGGAAAGCAGGCAGTTGCATCTTTTCCGGTGATTTTTACAAAAGCTACAACATCTGTAATTGGTACAGAAGATGACATTATCCTCGCTAATGATTACACTAATACAACGGATTATGAAGGTGAGTTAGGGCTTATATTAGGTTCAGGGGGTAAAAATATACAATCGGATGATGCTTACGGTAAAGTGTTTGGATATACAGTAATTAATGATGTGTCTGCGAGGCAAATACAAAGGCAGCATGAACAATGGTTTATCGGAAAGAGTCCGGACACCTATTGTCCTATGGGGCCAGTTATTGTAACTGCAGATGAAATTGATGATGTTACAAAGTTAAAGATTGAAACTCGAGTAAATGGTGAAACAAGGCAAAGTTCGTATATTAGAAATTTAATATTTGATATTCCTAATCTTATTTCTACAATATCAAAAACTATGACATTTGAAACTGCGGATATTATTGCAACCGGTACTCCGGCAGGTGTTGGGATTGGCTCAAATCCGCCTGTATATTTAAAAAGCGGTGATAAAATAGAAGTCGAAATTGAAAAAATTGGGATTCTTCGTAATAAAATTGCTTAGTTTATATTAATAAGCTTTCTCTTTGCCCTTTATTATGATGCGGTACATTTTCCTTCTATGACCTGAGTAGTCATCATAGTATAATGCAAAGTATACCAGTTGTTCCCTATAGCAACTGGCCCTACTTGTCATTTAAATCTAAATGTAAAATCGGGACGTATTATGTGTTTTTTTAGCATAGGTTACTACAATTATTTATAATTAATTCATATTTATCTAAATATATCAATTGCTTATATTTTTATTTTTTTTCCAAATACATTCAATCATGCTAATCCTATGAAATTTCTCTGGCATTAATTGGGATATAATTAATATTGATATTTTTAAACTCTCGTCTTTATTGGTAGGTTTTTTGTATATGCAAGATTTTTTTTTATTCCCATTATCCTGCAACTTATTTATTAATTTTAATCTGTTGTGTGATGTTATTGGTAGTTTTAAATTTACATTAATTTTTTTTTGATCTAATTTTTCTTTGATATTAGCATCCCATATTTTGTAATTATACTCTGTGTAAGGATCATTAATTAAGGTTACAAATATAAAATTATTTTTTTTATTTTTTCTCGTTTGCCAAACTTTTTCACATATGTTGCAAATTACTGAACATTCTTTTGGATTATACTTTTTATGCCTTCCTGCTCCTTCTCTGGCACCGCCTCTTGTTTGTAATATCATTTTTCTCAAATCTTTTGGTATTTAATCAAATAATCTTAATTATTACAGTTTATTAAATGATATTAGTTAATAATTTATTATGCTAATAATTGATTTATATTTTTTTATACCCCTTCTTTCTTTTGCTTCATCCATATTAGTAAAAATATCAAGAAATTTATAGAAAGAACTCAGATGGATTCACTTGCTAAACATATCGAATTTTTTTGAAGAAAATCTTGTGCCTATAGATAAATATAACTAATATATTAAGATCAAGAATATTTATGGGCGCGTAGCTCAGTGGGAGAGCACTACGTTGACATCGTAGGGGTCACAAGTTCAATC
>Ga0055584_100008077_pt1 | contig 10312 bp, 8 predicted proteins | sample OSDHelmetaG_FD_58716 | JGI IMG/M metagenome (GOLD analysis project Ga0055584, IMG submission 58716) | Pelagic marine sediment microbial communities from the LTER site Helgoland, North Sea, for post-phytoplankton bloom and carbon turnover... | ecosystem: Environmental > Aquatic > Marine >...
TCGCTTCGTCCGCAGCAAACAATGTGCTCATAGATTTTTCTCCACAGATCTCACTGCATTAACAAAATTTCTTATCAATTGACTGTCTTTTTGCCCGGGTGCTGACTCGACGCCGCTGGAAACATCGACCCCGAATGGCCGAACGGTGGCAATCGCCTCCGACACATTCTGCGGCGCGAGCCCGCCCGCCAGAATCATCTGACCGCGAGCGGCAAGCGTCGCCGCCTGCGACCAGTCCACCGTCTGGCCCTGACCACTTTTTGGACCTTCGAAAACGTATGGACCCTGCACATCCGGCGCAACACCGCCTTGACGGTAAACGGGCCAACGCTCTACTGAATCCGGAACATCGAGCGACGCGAAATCTTCCGAATCTGTCTGCAGGACATCCGGTGAAAACAGCCGCAGTACCGCTTGCCATTCATCATCGCCCGGATGCCGCATGACGGCGACTCGTTTTATATGCGCTGGCGTCTTCGCACTAATTGCCGCCGCGTCCGCCGCTGTAATTTCGCGTACCGATTGGGCGAATACAAATCCAAGCGCATCGGCGCCCGCCTCGACCGCCGCTTCGACATCCTGTGCGGATCTTAAGCCACAAATTTTCACGAAGATTGTCATACGCCGGCGCCTGCATCGCGCATCGCGGCAACCAGCGCTGCCGGATCATCGCTGCGCATTAAGGCCGTACCGACCAATGCCATTTGATAACCCCATCCGGCGACTCTTGCTGCATGCTCCGGGAGCAGCAAACCACTTTCAGCAACGCATCTCGCTCGCGGCAGAGCGGGCGCCAGGTTCTTAAGTCTGTCGGGATCAACCTCGAGTGTTCGGAGGTTACGCGTATTGACGCCTGCAAGAAGTTGTCCGCTTTCCGCCCTGTCGGCATCGATCGGTTTCTCCAGCAGCATCGACGTGCGGCGAAGATCGTCCTCATCGAATGCCTCGAGCAATACGAACAGTCCATGCTCCCAGGCACAGTCAAGCATCTCTCGCAGTTTGGCGTCACTCAGCATGGTCGTAATCAGCAATACACCGCTCGCCCCTGCTTTACGTGCTTCGAGAATTTGTACCGGTTCGACCAGGAAGTCCTTTCGCATGACCGGCGTGTTCGGTACCGCATCAACCACCTCTTCGAGATGTGCGAGATCGCCGTCGAATCGACTGGGTTCGGTCAACACCGAGATTGCGACCGCGCCTCCGGCAGCATAGGACTTCGCCCTCGCACAACGATCGCTCAAATCGGAACTCAAATCACCTTCAGCTGGCGAACGGTCTTTAATTTCCGCAATGACATCGAAAATACCGAGCCTCAATGGCTGCACCGGTTTGTCAAGGTCCGACGACGAAAACGACGCTGACACGGCTGCGGCTCTAGCCGCGCTGTGACTTGCCATCGTTTGCAGAAAATCGCTCATCAGTCGCTGAAGTGCCCACGCAGAGCTGCAAGGAAAGCCTCCGCCCGGCCGTCATCAATCGCGGCTCTCGCCTGTGCGACACCGTCCTTCGCATTTTTTGCCAGGCCCTGCACTTCGAGGACAAGTGAGGTTCCCATCAGCAGCGCATCGCGATGAGCGCCTGTGTCATCCCGAGTGAAAACCCGCACGAGCTCCCGGGCGTTGTATTCAGCATCGCCACCTTCCAGGTCCTCTGGCTGGCAGCGCGTGAGGCCGTAGTCTTCCGGGCTGCGCTTGTGCTCGGTGACGCTTCCGGGCGTTACATCGTATAGCCAGAAATCGCCCGCCGGCGTCGCCTCATCCCAGCCAGGCTCGCCGTGCACGACGAACGCACGCAGAAGCGGCATGCCTGACAGGGTATCGGCCATCAGTTTCGCGGCCTCCTTGCTGTAGGCGCCAATCAGCTGGAACGGTGGTGCGGCCGGGTTGGTCAGCGGCCCCAATACATTGAATACAGTACGAACGGACAAGGCTCCGCGAATCGGTACGACGGCCTTCATTGCCGGGTGATAGGCCGGCGCAAACAAAAATGTAAATCCGGTCGCCTCAAGGCAGTCGACCGCTTCTGCCTTATGAAGCGGTAACGGCATTCCGAGACTCTCAAGCATGTCGGCACTACCGGAACGGCTCGATACCGATCGATTGCCGTGCTTGACCACGCGCGACCCACAGGCTGCCGCCAGAAGGCCGGTCCCCGTTGACAAATTCAGGCTGCCGGAGCCGTCCCCACCGGTACCAACGGTATCGACCGTCGGAGCGCCTTCAGGAATTCCCGGATCTACAGCGAGTTCTCGCATAGCGGTGGCGAAACCACGAATCTCGTCTGCCGTCTCGCCTTTGGCCCTGAGGCCGGCGAGCAACGCACCGGCTAATGCCGCCGGCAGGTCGCCGTCGGCCAGCTTGTGCATCAAGGCATAGGCCTCAGTCTCCGTAAGCGCATCACCATTGAGCAGGCCGTCGAGCAGTGTGCTGTATTCCTTGCTCATTTCTTCTCCATTCGCATGAAGTTCGTCATGAGCAACTCACCTTCCGGCGTTAGTACGCTTTCCGGGTGAAATTGCACGCCCTCTATCTGCAGCGACTTGTGGCGCACGCCCATGATGACGCCGCTATCCGTTTCAGCCGTGACATCGAGGGTATCGGGGAGCGAAGTGCTATCTGCGCAGAGCGAGTGATAACGGCCCACTTCGAAAGGCTGGGAAATGCCTTCGAAAATCGATTTGCCGTCGTGCTTGATCAACGATGTCTTGCCGTGCATCAATTTTTCTGCCCGGATAATCTCACCGCCCTGCTGTTGCACGATGCTTTGGTGCCCGAGACAGACGCCCAACACCGGAATCTTGCCCGCAAATGCGGCGATCATATCCAGTGAGATGCCGGCGTCATCCGGCCGCCCGGGTCCCGGTGAAATGACGAGGTGCGTTGGTTCAAGGGCAATGCCTTCGTCGACGCTGATCTGATCGTTTCGATAGACCATCACATCGGCACCGTGTGCAGCGAAAGCCTGTACCAGGTTGTAGGTGAACGAGTCGTAGTTATCGATAAGCAACATACGAACGTGAGCGAACGTGTTGTCAGCCATTACAATCCTCCCTCTGCGATTTCGAGGGCATGCCTCAATATGGCACTCTTCGCCAGCACTTCCTGATATTCCTTGGCAGGTACAGAGTCGGCAACAATACCGGCCCCGGCCTGAAAACTGTACTCGTCACCCGAAAAAACCAGCGTCCGAATAGTGATCGCCTGATCCATGTCTCCGCTCAGTCCAAAGTAGCCCGCGGTACCCGCGTAGAGTCCGCGACCTACCTGCTCCATTTCTTCGATTATCTGCATCGCACGGACCTTTGGTGCGCCGACCAGCGTGCCGGCGGGAAAGCTCGCGGCAAACAGGTCGAACTGGTCAAATTCTGCTGCAAGCTCACCCTGAACACCGCTGACGATATGCATGACGTGACTGTAGCGTTCGATAGCGCGATAAGGGTCCACGTGCACTGAGCCAGCGCTCGCCACCCGTCCCAGGTCATTGCGTGCAAGGTCGACCAGCATGACATGTTCTGCCGCTTCTTTCGGATCGGCAAGCAATGCGACCTCATTCGCGACATCCTCGTCACTCGTTTTTCCGCGCGGCAGGGTACCGGCAATTGGTCTCAGCGATGCGGTTGTTCCATTCAGTTTCACCAGTGCCTCAGGCGACGAACCGACTACCTGAAGATCGCCGAAATCGAAAAAGAACATGTACGGCGATGGATTCAGCAGCCGCAGGGCCCGGTAGACTTCGAAAGGCTGGACGTCGGTCTTGCCGCGGAACAGCACGGACAAAACGATCTGATAAATATCGCCGGCGGCGATGTGCTCCTTACAGGCCCCAACCCGCGCGGAATATTCTTCCTCGGTGAGGCTCGCAGTGGCAGGCGAAACCGAAACGTTTTTCCGTGCTGCCGGTACGGCGCCACGGAGCAACCGGATAACCTCGGTGCGTAATGCCTGTCGCTCCTGTTCCGGACCGTCGTGCAACAGCGCAACGCGACGTGTCAGATGGTCAAAAACCAGCAAGGATACCGTTGCGACGAATGCGGCATCGGGCACCTTGGTTTGCTTCTCGGTCTGAAGCGGAAGTTTTTCAAATAACCGCACGACGTCATAACCCGATACGCCAACCAGCCCGCCGGCGAACGGCAGCCCATGATCGGGTTGTGGCCGTGGTGCGAGCGCGAGCGCACGTCGCAGCGCCGCCAGGTATTCCTGCTGATTTGCCGGCCGCGGCTCTTCGACGCCGTCGATACGCATTGACGTCGAGTCCATGCGAACCTCAACAGCATTACCAAAGCCGAGGAACGAGTAGCGCGCCAGTCGCTCGCCACCTTCCACACTCTCGAGAAGAAAGCGGGGATTGAGCGACCCCAGCTTCAGGTAGGCCGATACGGGTGTATCCAGATCGGCGGCAATATCGAATGGTGCTTGCATGTTATTTGATTCGCGCGCCTGGCGCGCTCCTCCGGTTTGCCAAAAAAGAAAAGCCCACCCCTGATTTCGGCAGAGATGGGCTTTTGATGTTCTTTGCTCAGCTTATCGCTAGCCAGCAACCCCCTCTTGTGCGGGCTGCCACCACCAGTGATTAACGTTCAGAGCATTCATGCCACGGAGTATTACCTTCGCCGTGATAAGCGTCAAGCCTCGATTCAGTTACAGCTGATACAACATCGGCAGGATTAAGGAGAAGCCCACCCACATGATGATAGTCAGTGGAATGCCGACGCGCAGGAAGTCTGCGAACTTATAACCGCCGGCGGTCATCACGAGAAGATTGGTCTGATAACCGTAGGGTGTTGCGAAACTCATGTTGGCACCAAACAGGACGGCGAGGACAAACGGTTCCGGACTGACGCCAAGTTGCGTCGCGATGCTGATGGCGATAGGCGTACCGATAGCGGCGGCTGCACTATTGGAAACGACGTTGGTCATGATTGTCATCAGCAACATGAACGCGCTGAGAATCATTGGCGGGGGCAGTCCTGATGCGACATTGACGAAACTAAGCGCCAGATAATCCGCCATCCCCGTACCAACCAGTGCGGTGCCAAGCGCCAGGGACGTCACGATGATCATGATGACCGGTATCGATAAAGCGCCGGCGGCATCACGCCAACCGAGACAGCCCGTTGCGATCATAAGGCCCAGACCCAGAAACGCGCTCACGGCTATTGGCAATATACCGAATGCCGCCAGCAGAACGACGCCACCCATGATGAACAGCGCTCGTTTCGCATGATGTGTCTGCGGAAGCGTGGTGGTGCCATCGAGCACCAGCATGTTGCCGCTGTCTTTGAGGTTTTGAATAGCCTCTCCCGAGCCCTGAACCAGCAGCACGTCGCCCGCTCGCAGACGGATCAGGTTGAGGTCACCGGTCACCTGCGAGCTGGGTGCTCGAGCACGATGCAGGGCCAAAGGGAGTAAACCGTAACTGCTGCTGAAGTTGGCTGCAGCAAGATTGCGTAAATGCAGGGGTGATCCGCGCGTAACGACAACTTCCGCAAGCTGCTGCCCTTCGGCTTTCAGCGGCGTCTCCTCGTCGATCGGGTGCTCGTTGTCTGAGATATTGAACAGCGTCGCGCCGAGCAGCTGCTCGTAGTGCTTCAGGTTCTCGGGTGAGTCCTTGAGAAAGAGGCGGTCGCCCGGTTGAATGATGACCGAGGGCAACTTGGCCAGAAACAGGGACTCTGTGCGCTGAATCTTGTCGATTCTGAGGTTGCCATCTGCCTTGGCCAGGACCTCCGACAATGACTTACCGTCGGCAAAGCCACCTTCCTTTACGTGCAGCTGCGCACTGAAGATACGCGGAGACGTGTCCGCCATCGGCGGTGTACGATCCGGCAACAGTCGTGGCGCAACCAGCCACAAGAACAGCAATCCGACACCGCCAACGATGGCCACAGGCAGCACCCATTCAAACAGGCTGAACTCGTGCATGCCCAGGTCGCGGGAGATACCAACGACGAGCAGGTTTGTCGAAGTACCGATCGTCGTCGACATGCCACCGATAATCGTCGCGAGCCCCATCGGGAGCATGACACCGGAGACGGGAAACTTCGCGCGCAGCGATGCACCAACCAGAATCGGCATCAGCAGGACGACAATCGGTGTGTTGTTCATGAATGCGCTGAGAACAGCACCGGCGAGCAATGTAGTCACGAGCGCCAGAACCGGTCTGCTTGACCAGGCTTTACTGACAATCGTTGCCAGCGGTTGTAAGGCACCTGTCGTTTCCAGCGCTTTGCCAACCATCATCAGTGCACAAATCGCGACCAATGCCTCATTGCCGAATCCATGGAAGAAGTCGATACGACCCAGAATGATTTCCCCGCCCTTCTCATAGGGAAAGATCTCAAATCCGGCGACCAGCAAAATAAGTATGGCGAGCGATGATGACTCGAGTGGAATGTTGTCACGCGTAAACAGGAACAGCGCGACGACCGTCAGAACGAGCACCGCTAATCCGTGTACGTCGGGAGTGATTGCTTGCAAACCTTCCTCTCAGAAATCGGCCCAGCCCGGCTGGCGACCATAGACGTTACCTAGTTCACACCTGTTTCGCAACGAGTCCAGCCGCGCCGTTTCTACGCACAATCGCCGATACGCGCTCATAGAAGCCATTGAAATCATTGCTATTCCAGTGCGAAATACTCACGTCACGCTGAAATGACAGGGAATCCGCGAAACGTGTGAGAGGCAGCAGGTCGGCATAGCGCAAATCCGCCTGTTTTTCCCGTGGAAAGACGTCCCATGGAGAGATCGTGCTTAGATTTCGATGCCGAACTCCCACCTCTCTGAGCGCTTCTTTCCATCGGCGCCCCCAGGCCCTTGAGTACCGTTTTTGCGTGACGAGCGCGCCCGCTTCGTCGAGCGCCGGGCACCAGTTGCTTTTGCGGGCGAGGTAGCGGGACCGATTGTGCAGAACCTGGCAGGCCCATTCGGCGAGTTCTTCCATGTCCCGGAGCGTCTGCAAGGATCCGGGGTCGGCAGCGCGTCTAACGGCGATGTCGCCGAAGCCGCGCAGCACGATAGCAAGCCGGCGATTGAGCCAGCTGTCGTACTCGATCAACGGCTCGGTCCATTGGGTCTGGTCGTGCAGTTGATCGCCCTTGTCGACTGAGGCCACGAGTGCGCGCTCGAGATCCGCCATGCAAAGCTGCCCGTTCTCGTCCGCGTAGGCCGCCATATCGATCTCAAGCGGAATCCAGGCGGAGTGAATTGGCACCTGCATGTAAACCTGCGGCGAGAACTCCTTGGCCGCCTCATCCGCCAGAAGCGGGCAAGGTGAGGTTACGACAGCAGACGGGAGAACAAGCAACATCGGACTATCTTGCGGCGAATTTGGCTCACTGACTGCTGCCCTTACTCGGCAACTTGTGCAAATTTCAGGTCTCTTTTGACCAAGAGGTCTGGTGTGCGTGTCGTTGCGGGTGTACCGTTCGTGCAAATAAACAGACCGGACAGGCAGGATTCGATATGCCCTCTTTTGATGTTGTCAGTGACTTCGATTCCCACGAAGCAAATAACGCTGTGGACCAGGCAAGCCGCGAAGTTAATACGCGCTTTGATTTCAAAGGAACCGGGTCCAAATTCGAAATTGAAGAACAACTTATTACGATGACGACGCAATCTGACTTTCAGCTGAAACAGATGATCGACATCCTGCGCCAGAAGCTGTCAAAACGTGGTATCAATATCGCCTGCCTGGAAGAGCAGGATGCTGAGATCACCAACAACGGCGCGCGCCAGCAGATCATCCTTCGCCGCGGCATTGACGCTGATCGCGCCAGGAAGATTGTGAAACAGATCAAAGCGGCAAAGATGAAGGTCCAGGCGGCCATTCAGGGCGACAAGGTACGCATCAGCGGCAAGAAGCGAGACGATCTTCAGGAGGTCATCGCCATGCTCAAGGAAACCGACCTCGACTTGCCACTGCAGTATGAGAATTTTCGCGACTAAGTTATGACAACCGATAGCATGGGAACAGGGACTCACCGGTCGCTTCGTCGCCAGGACATCACATTCGAAGACAAGGACCAGGCGCTGCGCGACGATGTGCGGACGCTCGGTGCGATGGTAGGGGATCTGATTCGGGAACAGGACGGCGACGAGCTGTTCGAGTTTGTCGAAACAGCACGCCTGCGGGCTATTCGCAGGCGTGAAGGCAACGAAAAGCCGGGTGAGGAACTCGCCGAGCTTGTCGATGGCCTCGAAGCGGCGGAAGCCTTGCAGGTCATACGCAGCTTCTCAACCTATTTCCAAATGGTGAATACCGCCGAGAAAGTGCACCGCATACGGCGGCGGCGCGAGTATCTCCGGGATGTTGTTCATTATCAGCCGGGCGGGCTCGAAGATACATTCATCAAGCTGAAAGCGTCCGGCCTGAATGCGAACGATCTGAAAAACCTGCTCGACTCCCTGTCTATCGAACCCATATTTACCGCCCATCCAACCGAGCCCACGCGCCGAACAATCCTCCGCAAGGAACAGAATATCGTCCGACATCTTATCGATATGCTGAATCCGACGATGACGCCGCAGGAGACCAACGCGGCATTACAGAATATCCGCTCATTGGTAACGACGGGCTGGCAAACCGACGAGCACCCGACGGAGAAGATGACAGTCGCGGACGAGCTGGAGCACGTACTGTTCTTCGTCACCGATGTTCTGTATCGCTCCGTCCCACCGTTCTATGAGGATATCGAGAGCGCCATCGAACGAATTTACGGCGACGAAGGCGTTGATGTCGAAGTGCCCGACATGCTGCGTTTCGGATCGTGGGTTGGCGGTGACATGGACGGCAACCCGAACGTCAATGCCAAGACAATTCGGGAAACGCTGGCCCGCCAGCGATCACTGATTCTCGACCTGTATTTCAAAGAGTGCGCTGCAATTTCGACCAAGCTAAGTCAGTCCAGCCCGCGTGCCAGCTTTAGTCAGGGCGTGCTGGACAAGATCGAAGAGTATCGCGGCGTATTTCCAAACGCATACCACGCGGTACCGGCACGCCACAGAGACATGCCCTATCGCGTGTTTCTTCGTCTCGTGCAGCAGCGCCTGCAATCAACCTACGACGATGACATTTTTCCTTATGAAAAGGTCAGACAACTGACCGATGACATTCGGCTGATCGCCGACAGCCTCGCTGAAAACAAGGGTGAACAGGCTGGTCTCTTTGCCGTTCGCCGTTTGCTGCGCCGCATCGACACCTTCGGTTTTCACATGGTCACGCTCGACGTCCGACAAGACTCGGAAGTGCATCGCGCTGTAATAGGCGAATGCCTTGGTGAAGATGACTGGTCGGAAATGACGGCGGACGAGCGCACAGCTCGCATAACCGAGGCTGTCCTTACTCGCGAAAGCCCGCCAATGAATCCCAGCACGCAGGCGCGTAAGACAATCGCTGTGTTTCAGGCGATTGCCTTCTGTCGCAGAAAGTACGGACCCAAGGCGATCGGGCCGTTTATCGTCAGCATGACGCAGGGAGCCGACGATATTCTCTCTGTGATTCTGCTGGCGCAGTGGGGCGAACTGCACAACAAGCGTGGCGAGGTTCCGCTTGATATCGCGCCGCTTCTCGAAACCGTTGACGACCTGCAGAACGGACCGGCTATTCTCGAGGCTTTGCTGTCCACCGACCTCTATCGCAAGCACCTTACGTCTCGTGATGATCGGCAAACGATCATGATTGGCTACTCGGACAGCAACAAGGATGGCGGACTCGCCTCTGCCCGTTGGGCTTTGCAAAATGCACAGGAAGTGATTGCAAGAGCAGCCGAAGCACATGACATAGAGCTGACACTGTTCCATGGCCGCGGCGGCACGATCAGCCGCGGCGGTAGCAAAACCCACGTTGCAGTTCTGGGCGCACCGCCGGGCACCGTAAACGGCCGACTGCGGGTCACCGAGCAGGGCGAGATCATTAACGAGAAGTACGGGCTGCGCGGCATCGCGCTTCGAACGCTTGAACAAATGACGGGATCGGTTGCACTGGCGACCGCGATGCCGAAACACCGTGGCAACGATCGATCTGAATGGCATGAAATGATGGATGTGATCGCTGACGAAAGTCGCCTCGCCTACCGCAAGCTGGTCTACGATACGCCCAACTTCTACGACTACTTTCGCAATGCCACGCCTATCGATCTGATCGAACGCATGCGCATCGGTTCGAGACCGTCGGCACGACGACGTCAATCCGGAATCGAAGACCTGCGGGCAATACCCTGGGTATTTTCCTGGACGCAGGCGCGTTTCGTATTGCCGGGCTGGTATGGGATGGGCAGCGGCCTCAAAAAAGCGGTGGATCAGTTTGGCGAAGA
>Ga0055584_100008078_pt1 | contig 10311 bp, 3 predicted proteins | sample OSDHelmetaG_FD_58716 | JGI IMG/M metagenome (GOLD analysis project Ga0055584, IMG submission 58716) | Pelagic marine sediment microbial communities from the LTER site Helgoland, North Sea, for post-phytoplankton bloom and carbon turnover... | ecosystem: Environmental > Aquatic > Marine >...
GCGCACTGAAATGACCTTTTTCTTACCTAGCTTTCTTTTGTGTCGACGGTATCGAAAGTGGCTTCATGCTTTTCGTTTTAGAGTTTAATGTTAATAGAACAATGAATTATTAATTCTTGTATCTTCGTTTCATAAGATTTTAATATATTAGCCTATTCATTATTGTCACAAGCATTTGCGACTTTATTATGCGTAGGCTTTTATGGTGTTTTTTTATTCCCTCCCCCCTTTAAGAAAATGCTTTAGCTTAATAAGGTGTAAGTGAGATTTTGAATCTTTTTTGCTGAGAAATATCATGATGTAGTATATAATTTTAAACTAACTAGTTCCTAAATGAGTATGCCTTTACACAGTTTGCGTCTTAGAGTTTTTTTCTTAGAAATTATTACATCATTCCTATGTCTATCAGCTTTCTCCTCCCCATTAAAAATCGAACATTTTTCTAATCTCGAAGGATTTAATCAAAATACAGTAAATACAATAGAAAGCGATCAACAGGGCTTTTTGTGGATTGGTACTCCTAACAGCCTTATCAAGTATGATGGTTATAAGTTTACTCGTTTTACGAGTGATCCTTCGTCGGGTGCTTGTGTGGCACACAATTATATCAATTGTCTTCTAACAGATAAAAATGGTCTTTTATGGATTGGCACACGGGCTGGTCTTAATGTGTATATTCCTTGGTTGGAAAAATTTATTCCTGTGCCTTTGGGGCAAAGAGAAATTATACATTTGGGGCAGGGAGCCGATGAGCGTATTTGGGTGAGCGGAGATCGACAACTCTATTGTTGCGAAGCGAAGCTTGTTGACGGGAGTGTTAAAATCGAGGTGTCGCATGATTTATTACAAGGTAAGTTTCAGGAGCGGGGTGATATTTTGGAGTTTTGTTTTTCTTGTGATAGTTCTATTCTGCTTTCTACCTCGTCATCTCTTATGCAGATCGATTTAAGGATTGGGAAAAGTTGTGCTTCAACCAAAGTTCTGTCAGTAAGCAATAAGGAGCCTTTTGCTGGTGTCCCCGTTTTCGCAGTTTACAAAGAGGATGTTATTTATTGGGTGGCTGCGGCCAATGGCTTACATAAAACCGTATTGGAAGGCGATAAAATACACATCTTAAAATCGTATAACAATATAGGGAGTGCTGTAGATCAAGAGTCCCTTTTTAAGGTGCTTAGTATTTATGGAGACCATGAAGGGCGTATTTGGATTGCAACACTGAATCATGGTTTGAGTATGTACCTTTCCGAGAAAGATGAGTTTGTTAATTATCCCTATGATTCTAAAAACGAATTTGGTATTACTAGTTCGAGGGTCAATTGTCTTTTTCAAGATCGCTTCAATGTGCTTTGGATAGGAACGGCTCAGGGCGGATTGAATAAATTGGATTTACAACAGAAGAATTTTAATAATTACTCCAATAATCCCTATGAGTCTACCTCGCTTTCTGGAGATCTGATTACGAGTGTTTTGGAAGATTCTAAGGGGTATTTGTGGGTGTCAAGTTACAATAAAACCCTGAACAAAAGTAGGAAAAGAGTTGCTGATTATGAGGGGGGAAGTTTAGATTTTGACTTGGTGAGTAAGATTCTATGTCTAAGTGCGGACGAAATTGTACTTAAAATTTATGAGGATAAGAAAGGCTTTATTTGGTTTGGTACCACGCACTCTTTAATTGGTTATAATCCATTGACACATCAATGTTCTAAGCTGGATCTTCCTAACAGTCATCCTGATGAAGCTTCTATATGGCGTGTGATAGAACAAATTGATGAAACAAAAATGCTCTTTGGAGGTCATGACCTTGTGGTGGTTGAAAATCCATGGTTGAAAATCGGTCGTGAGCCTGTAATTAAGATCGAAGCCTTAGCATTTATGGATATGGAAGGGTTCTTGTGCCAGTCTATAGTTAATGATGCTGATAGTCTTTTTTGGTGTGGGACAACGGGAGGTTTGTTTAAATGCATACTAGAAGGAGGTAAAATAATTATTGATAAGGTTTTTACTACCCAAACAGGAGATGATTTGCATTTAAGTATAAACAATGTGTTTTCACTTTATAAAGATGCCAATAACTGCATTTGGGTGGGGACTTTTGGTGGTGGATTGAATAAGATTATTTGCGATGATCATAACAGGGTGTTGGCTGTTGAGAGGTATCGTAAAGGGGGTGTTTTGCATGACGATGTAATTTATGGGATTATTCAAGAAGATGAACAACATTTGTGGTTAAGCACCGATATGGGCTTGTGTCGATTAAATATTAAGTCTGAAAGCTCTGAAGTCTTTGATGTGTACGATGGTTTACCCAACAATAATTTTCGACAATGTGCTTACTTTAAAGGGGAATCTGGGAATTTTTATTTTGGGGGTTTAAATGGTCTTACGATGTTTAAACCTGAGAATATAAAACTTAACAAAGAGTTGCCCGATGTGGTGATTACCTCATTGGCTATTAATAATCGTAAGGTGACCACTGGTGAAGAAATTAATGGTAGGGTGCTGTTGTCGCGTGCTATTATAGAAACTGACAAGATTAGTCTTAACTATACCGATCAGATTGTTACTTTAAATCTGACTGTTCAGCATTCAGTTAGCCCATTTAAAAATAAACTAGCCTATAAGCTAGAAGGTTTTGATAAAGAGTGGATCGAGGTGTCTCAGGGCAAAAAATCGGTGACTTATATGAATTTGCCAGCTGGTGATTATGTGTTCAAGGTGAAAGGAGCTAATGGCGATGGTTTATGGAATACAAAAGCTACTGAATTAGCTATAACAGTATGGCCTCCGTGGTATAAGACGTGGTGGTTTTACGTCCTTGTACTTGTTGTAATAGCTTTACTTATTTATGCCGTATCAAGTTACGTTATTCAAATGGTGAAATTACGCCATGAATTGGAGTATGAACAGATCGATAAGCAACGGATGGATGCTGTGACTAAAAGTAAATTGTTGTTTTTTACGAATATTTCTCACGAGTTTCGTACACCTTTAACATTGATTTCAGGACCATTAGAGCAATTGATAGCCATGAATGATGACCGAAAGAAAGAACGTTATTTTACAATTATACAGAATAATATCAAGCGTTTGTTGAAGCTTGTAGATCAGCTTATTACTTTTAGAAGGGCTGAGCAAGGTCATATGGAATTAGAGTATACCAAGTGTACTTTAGGGGAGTTTATCTGTCCAGTTAATGACGCTTTTGAAGATTTTGCGTTAAGTAAAAATGTTAATTTTGTTTATAAGGTAGCTTCTCCTTCTTCTGAAGAAGTGGTGTTAGATATCAATAAAATGGAGCGTATTCTGTTTAATCTTTTGTCCAATGCCTTTAAATTTACCCCTGAAGATGGTAGTATTAGTATATATGCTGAAGTTATAAGTGAAGGTGATTCTCGAAGGCTCATTGTGAAGGTGATTGATGATGGTAAAGGCATTCCTGAGGATAAGATTGAAATGGTGTTCGACCGCTTTTACCAGCTTGAGGGGCGGCGCGAAAATATTGGGGGCACTGGTATTGGTTTATCTTTATGTAAAACGCTAGTTGATATTATGGGGGGAGAGATTACTGTTGAAAGTGATCCTAATGTAAGAACTTGCTTTAAAGTATCTGTTCCTTGTGATAGAATAGAAAAAGTAAAAGAAAATAGCAGAGCTTCTTTGTCATCAATCAAAGATTGGGTGCCAGTTCATGTGTCTTCTATTGAGGATGAAGAAGTTTTTGATACTGGAATTCCTCCATCTAAATTAAGGCTTATTATTGTTGAGGATGAACCAGAGGTGCGGGGCTTTCTGTACGATGCTCTTAGCGAAAAATACCTTGTAACTTTAGCCGAAAATGGCATTGAAGGTTATGAGAAGATCCAAGAAAAAGTGCCGAGTTTAATTATTAGCGATGTGATGATGCCTAAAATGGATGGCTTTGAATTGTGTAAAAAGGTCAAAACAGATCCGTCGTTGTGCCATGTGCCTGTAATACTCTTGACAGCTTTGGGGGATAATGATAATGAAATAAAAGGTCTCGAATTTGGGGCTGACGATTACATCAGTAAACCTTTTTCTTTGAAACATCTTCAGTTAAAGGTTGAAAAATTGATAGAGAATAACATTAGGATAAAAAACTATTTCTCTCAGAATAGTGTGCTTCCCGATGCTAGTATTGATATGTCAAAAAGGGATAAAGATTTCTTAACCAGTGTTATCTCTTCTATTGAAGAGAATTTTTCTGATTCTCACTTTGGGGTGGAAGAACTTTCAAAAGAGATTGGCTTGAGTGCGTCTCAGTTTTATAGAAAACTAAAACAGCTAACGGGACAAATACCCAATGCTTATCTAAGAAATTTTAGATTGCAGCGAGCTGCTAAGATGATGCGTGAGAATTTAGGCAAGGGGGTTGGTGAAATAATGTACGATGTGGGCTTTGAATCGAGTTCTTCGTTTTCTGCTGCTTTTAAAAAGTTATTTGGATGCGCGCCGTCTGATTATCAGAAGAAGCATACTGTTTAGTTTAAACGTGATTTAACTTAAAGACGTGTGAGGAGCCGTGTGTAAGTGTGATGTTCTGTGTTGAATTTGCTGTACTGTGACTTTTCCAGCTGCAAAGGATTGTATAGCCATACCTTTATCAATGTCTAATCCATCTTGACTTGAATCTCCTGTTATTTGGTCAAATTGAAACTAGGTCCTTTCCGTAATTTATCAACACTTATGGCTTTTCGCCAAAAACTGTGAAAAGGATATTTCTTAGGTTCGAACGAGTATTGTTTTTTAACACTTCGTCTCTGCTCAATTCATTGCAATGATTTCTTGTACAAGAAAGCTCTTTTGAGAGCAACCGTGATTATTTTTCGCAGTTATTGGCGAAGAACCACATTTCTGTTCAACAAAAACATTCTAATGTTGGTGAATTGCTGCATCAATTCTTCGTTAATATGAACTTGTATCTCAAGTTGAAACCCGAATTTTATCCCTCCTCTTATTGGTGTTGTCTATTTGTATTTGAGAATAATAAACAGGTGCGTGAGTTGTTCTTACGCATTGTTTAGTGCGCACCTATTGGGTTTTTGTGTCTTTTTTTTGTGCACGATTTCGACAAGAGAGCTTTTTTATCCTCACTAGTAGAGAGTGTTAACGTGTGTTGTATCGTGTGCTTAATCTCAACAACAGATTGATTGATTTTAGAGTGTCCTTTTGCTTAAAATAGAAGACTTTTACCGCTGATAATTTATTATTGTACTACACTTAAAGACCAATAGAATGAAAAAAATTTTAACTATTATTTTTAGCATTATGGCTGTAACAGTTTTCGCCCAGACGCGAACTATTACAGGTAAAGTGACGGATTCGGGAGGAGAACCTATTCCTGGTGTGACGGTGGTCGTAAAAGGATCGGGTAACGGAACGATAACGACTATAGATGGTGATTATACCATTTCAAATGTAGTGAGTGGGGATCTTCTTGATTTTTCATTTATAGGAATGCTTACACAAGAAATAAAGGTGGCTAATCAATCCTCTGTTTCTGTTGTTATGGAGTCGTCTGCGATTGGTTTAGAAGAGGTCGTTGCGATTGGTTACGGTACGGTGCGTAAGAGTGATTTGACGGGATCAGTTTCTTCTGTTAAGGCTGAAGAACTCACTAAAATAGGTGGTGTCTCTATTGACAATGCTCTTGCAGGAAGAGCATCTGGGGTCGTTGTAACTCAAGGTTCAGGTGTTCCTGGTAGTGGTGCTTCTATCAAAATTAGGGGTATTAACTCTATGAATGGTAGTGAACCTTTGTATGTAATCGATGGGGTACCTATCGATAATACTAGTTTGTCATCTATTACCGATGAGGGGGAAGCTAGTTCGCAAATTAGTCCACTATCGACTATTAACCCATCGGATATCTTGTCGATGGAGATTTTGAAAGATGCTTCTTCTACCGCAATTTATGGTTCTCGTGGTGCAAATGGGGTTATTCTCATAACTACCAAATCTGGTAAGTCAGGTAAAGGATCTATCTCGGTAGATGCTGAGTTTGGTCTATCTGAACTGCCTCAACAGATTGATGTTCAGGATGCCAATGAATATTGGTTGACTCGGTATGAGGCACAGGCTAATTCTAATTCTCTTGATGGTACGATTACCGAAGAGCGACTGGACTCTGCTAGACTTGGAATTTTACCTAGTACCAATTGGCAAGATGCTGTTTTTCGTACAGGAAAAACACAGAATTATAATTTGAACATTAACGGTGGAAGTGAAAAAATCCATTATTTAGTCTCTTCAAATATATTCGATGCTGAAGGAATTGTAGAGAATACCGATTTTTCTAGAATTTCAACTAGAGTAAATTTAGATGCCGATGTTAATGACTATTTGACTGTTGGTACGCATTTATATTATGCACTGATCAACTCGACTCAGCAGAGTACTACTACCAATTCTAGAACAACAGATGGTACCAATAGTATTATTTTACGTGCCTTAGCGACTTCTCCTTCTGCAGGACTTAATGCTGATTTTGATGATGATGGGGTCGTGGCTTATACACCAGTGCAAGCACTTGCAGCTAATAACTATGATAACCTTATTTCTCAGTTTATGGGTAATATTTTTGCTAACATAAAAATTACAAAGGATTTGTCATTTAAGACGGATTTATCTTATCAAATACGAAATGCAGAACAGCGTTTTTATCAAAAAGATCTTTTACCTGAATCTTCTTCAAGAGGAGGTTGGGCTAAGACGAATGATTCACGCGTATTAATGTACACCAACACAAATACTTTAAATTATAATAAGAAATTTGACAATCATTCGTTTAATGCAGTAATTGGTCAATCAGCTGAATGGTTTGAAAGTAGTGCGATTATTACTTCAAATTATGGTTTCCCTAATGATTTACTCGAGTGGTATGCTCCTCAAACAGCTTTGTTTACAGAATCTGATGTTGTTCAATATTCCGATTCGCATTTGTTATCTTATTTTGCTCGTGTTAATTATACTTATAACAGTAAATGGTTGTTTACTTTGACTGGACGTGCTGATGGTTCGTCGAAGTTTGCGGCTAATAATAAGTGGGGATATTTCCCTGCAGCAGCCCTTGGTTACCGTCTTTCTGAAGAGCCTTTTATGAAGCAAATTGATGAGGTTTCAAATGTGAAGTTAAGATTAAGTTATGGTCTCTCTGGTAATCAAGCTATTAGCCCTTATCAATCTTTAGATCAACTAGCGAGTGATAAAGTTGCTTTTGGTGATGGCTCTGGTGGTGAGGAATTTAGTACTATTTATTATAATAGCCAATTGCCCAATAGCGATTTGCAGTGGGAAAAAACAGCTCAAGCAAATATTGGTGGTGATTTTGGATTTATTGATAATCGCTATACGCTGACATTTGATTACTACCGTAAGTTAACTGATAACTTACTAGTGGTTGGGAACAAAATTCCTGCTCAATCTGGGTTTACGACCTTTACCGAAAACATGGGAGAGATGGAATCTAATGGTATTGAACTTGGAATTAATGCTCATTTAATCAAAAAGGAGAATTTTAATTGGACGCTTGGGCTGACCTATTCGACAGGAAAAACAAAGATTAAAGAAATGGGAGCCGATTATATTGAAAGTGGTTACGACCAAGGGTGGGTTTCTGGTGGTAGTCAGCGCTTAATAATTGGCGAAGAAATAGGAGCCTTCTATGGTTATAAGACGGCTGGTATTGCACAATTTGAAGATTTTGTAGAATTTCAAGGAATGTCAAGTGCTGAGCAAATTGCACTCTATAACCAAGATTTAATGGCTGTTTATACGCCTGTTACCGATGCCGATGGTACAGGAGGTGTAGTGGCAGACAGACCTGGGATGCAAATGTATCAGGATGTGAACGAAGATGGTTCAATTGATGAATTGGATAAACAAGTGATTGGTTATGCTCAACCCGATGGTATGTATGGTTTGAATAACAGCTTCACAATGGGCAACTTCGATTTTAGTTTCTTTATTGATGGACAGTATGGACATGATGTTTGTAATGTAACTAATTTTAGTCTTTTATCTTTTAGTGCTTCCCAACAGCTTGCTAAGGTGAGAGATCGTTGGACACCTGAAAATCCTAGTAGTGTCAACCCAAGACTTGATTCTAATAACGCTGGAGCTTCGGTTTTTAAATTTAGTAATCGTTTTATTGAAGATGCTTCTTTTATCCGTCTACAGAACGTGACTCTTTCCTATAATTTGCCTAGCTCTTTAGCTAATAGATTAAAAATGAGCATGGTGAAAGTTTATGTTTCGGGTACTAATTTATTAACCTTATCAGATTATACAGGCTATAGTCCTGATGTTTCTTTGACAGGGAGTGATACGCAGAAGTTAGGACACGATAATGCTGGTTACCCCGTAGCTAGAATGATCAGATTTGGTCTTAATGTTAAATTATAATAATTCACAATCAATACTTTTATAAGATGAAGAACATATATATATCAATGATACTGCTTATATCGTTAATGGCGGTTTCATGTGACGGATTTTTGGAAGAAGAACCGCCGACGTTTATCTCCACATCAAATTTTTATACCACAGAATCTGACGCGAGAACAGCTTGTGATGCCATATATCAAGTGCTGCACGATGGTACTTCTAATTCTGTATACGGCAGATGGTGGCCAGGCATTGACGTTGCTACTGATGATGTGACTAGTAAAATAAATCGTAATACTTATAGTCTATGGTTTTCACACACCATTAATGGGGATCATACTTGGATGAATTCTTGGTCACAATATTCTAGCTTCTGGACAGGAATAGCGCGTGCTAATACCGTTATTGAGAATGTGGCCGATATCGATATGGATGAGGATACAAAGAATGAAATCATTGGAGAAGCTAGAGGGTTGAGGGCTTGGTATTATTTTCATTTGGTCAGAACCTACGGTGATATGCCAATAATCGTGGATGCCGTAAGTACGAAAGATGATTTTATGAAACCTCGTTCTTTGGTGGAAGATGTTTATAGTGAGGTTATTATTCCAGATCTTCAATATGCCGAAAAGCATTGTTCTGATGGTTTACACGATGGTCATATCTCTAAGTGGACAGCTAAAATAATATTAGCAGATGTGTATATTACATGCGCAGGATGGCGAAGAACATCTCAGGGTGAATTCGTGCAAGGGGATGCTAGTTATTGGACTTTGGCCCGCGATAAAGCAAAAGAAATCATAGATGATTCTCCTCATTCTTTGATGACTGAGCCAGTAATCAATGGTTACGATACCGTGCCTGCTTGTGGGGTAGCTTGGGATCTTTCATCACCTTTCTCTAAAGAGTCCATGTTGGAACTTGCTGCGATAAACGAATCGGGCTATGGTTCATACTTGTCTCGCGAATGTGGGCCTTATGCAACTGGTTTATATTATTGGGGGGCATCAGTAGATACTATAACTTCATTGGCTGCTGAAGGGGATAGTTCTACAATATCTGAGATGCGTTTCCCTGGTAAACCTGCATCAGTAGGAAGTATAATTCCTACACCAGATTTGTGGGATGCTTTTGAGGATGGCGATGAACGCAGAGATTGGAACTTAATGACTAGATATATAACGCCAGAAGGTCTTAACTATGTCTGTCAGCCTTTGTTTCGCAAATATGTGGATATCGACTATTATATGGGCGAAGAGAATACGACGTTTACAAATACCGATAATAATTTTGTAGTTTATCGCTATGCTGATGCCTTATTAATCTATGCCGAAGCAGCTAATGAAGTGGCCGCTGCTGTTGATGGCGATGATGCTTATGCTGCGCTAAATGAAATTAGAAATAGAGCTGGACTTTCAGATCTCTCTGCTTTGTCACAAGAGGAATTTAGAACTGCGGTTTGGAAGGAACGCCGCTGTGAATTTTGTGGTGAGTGCAAGCGTCGTTTCGACTTGATTAGAACAAAGCGTTTAGCTACAGAGACCGCGAATATTACTGTTGATTGGACCGCTGCTCAAGGATCAGCAATTGACTATAGCAATAGGAATGCCCTTTATACTGGTACTGTGGCTTGGCCTGATCATGAATGGTTGATGCCACTACCAACATCAGAAATAAACCTTAATGCCGATAATGACTGGGTACAAAATGAAGGTTATGTGAGTGAGTAATAAATGATTGGTTTGTCTGGCTTTCTATTTATTGGAAAGCCAGACTTTTTTTAACCCAGGTTCGGCTTTTGATTTGGTCTCATAGAATTAATGATTCTAGTTATAGTTGAGGGTGATGTTAATAAATTATTGTTTTCTGTAAACGTTGATATAATAAAATTGACGAGAAACGAAAAAA
>Ga0055584_100008079_pt1 | contig 10311 bp, 7 predicted proteins | sample OSDHelmetaG_FD_58716 | JGI IMG/M metagenome (GOLD analysis project Ga0055584, IMG submission 58716) | Pelagic marine sediment microbial communities from the LTER site Helgoland, North Sea, for post-phytoplankton bloom and carbon turnover... | ecosystem: Environmental > Aquatic > Marine >...
TCGCCGTCCGCGAGGGCGGTCGTACCATCGGCGCTGGCGTCGTCGGCACGATTCACGAGTGATTCGGCGGTCGCTCCCTGGGTTCGCCCGGGGAGCGGCAACGTCGGCTGAGGAAGCTTCTCGGACGGTCTCGGGTTGAACCCGCCCCGCTTCGAGAGTCGCAGCGAGGGCGCCCGGGAGACCGGCCGCCCTTCGCCGCACTGAGGAAGGAGACAGAGCATGTCGGATCGACGTCTACTCGGATTCGTCTGGCTGGCGGCCGCTGCGTGCGTCCTGCTCGTCCTCATGGAGCTGGCCGGCTGGGCCTTCGCCCTGGCGGGACTCGTCGTCGCAGAGCCGGTGGCCAACGGGCTTGCCGCTGCGCTGACCGCGGGAATCGCGATCGGCACGTGGATGCACCCGGTGACCTTCCAGTTCTGCCTTGAGACCGTTCAGGAGACCCGCAAGGTCGTCTGGCCGACTCGCAAGGAGACCCGGGACAACACCGTCATCGTGGTGATCGTTTCGATCATCTTCGCCCTGATGCTTTGGGGCTTTGACCAGGTTTGGAAGCAGCTGTTCAGCCTGATTCTGGACATGGGAGCGTGACCGTGACCGCAGCAGAAATCGAAGAGCCCGAGGCCACCCCCATCCAGCTCGTCATCGAGGGGATGGACTGGTACGTGGTCAACACGTTCTCCGGCTTTGAGAACAAGGCGAAGCTGGCGCTCCTCGAGCGCATCGAGTCGCTCGGCCTGGAAGACGACTTCGGCGAGATCCTCGTGCCCGAAGAGCAGGTCGTCGAGCGGACGGTCACCGGCAAGACGCGCCAGCGCAAGAAGCGCTTCTACCCAGGCTACATCCTGGTGCAGATGCACCTCGACAACCAGACCTGGCACGTCGTCAACAACATCCCGAAGGTCAGCGGGTTCGTCGGCGGGAGCAACCGTGCACCGCCGAAGGTGCCGCTGTTTGAAGTCGAAAAGATCCTGGGGCTGATGCAGGAGGGTGCCGCGGAAGTGAAGCCGCGGCTGGAGTTCGAGAAGGGCGAGGCCGTCCTGATCACGGAAGGCCACTTCGCGAACTTCAATGGTGTTGTCGACGAGGTCCGCCCCGAACAGGGCAAGCTCCGCGTCCTCATCTCCATCTTCGGCCGCGCTACGCCGGTCGAGCTTGAGTTCACCCAGGTCCAGAAGAACTAGGAGTCCGTCATGGCAAAGAAGGTCACTGGTCTGATCAAGCTTCAGATCCCCGCCGGTCGCGCGAACCCGTCCCCGCCCGTGGGCCCGGCGCTCGGCCAGCACGGCGTGAACATCATGCAGTTCTGCAAGGCGTTCAACGCGGCAACGTCCGAGATCGAGCAGGGGCTGACGACGCCCGTCGTCATCACCGTCTACGCGGACCGTTCGTTCTCCTTCGAGACGAAGACGCCGCCGGCCGCGGTGCTGCTTCTCAAGGAAGCGGGCCTGAAGAAGGGCTCCGGCGAGCCCAACAAGAACAAGGTGGGCTCGGTCTCCGAAGAGCAGATCCGCAAGATCGCCACGATCAAGATGCCGGACCTGAACACGACCGACGTCGAGCAGGCCATGGCCAGCGTGCGGGGCACCGCGCGTTCCATGGGCATCAACGTCACCGCCTGAATCCAATCCCGGCTCAGCGCATGTCGCGCGGGGCCGACCGTCAACTCCGATGCGGGAGGACGCTGGTCGTCCGACGGAACCGCGGGAGAAACACATGGCTAAGAGCAAGAATCGGGCTGCGGCCCTGAAGCTCGTCGAGCACGGCAAGCTGTACACGCTCGACGAGGCGATGCCTCTTCTGAAGAAGCTGAACACCGCCAAGTTCGATCAGTCGATCGACCTGGCGGTTCGCCTGGGCGTCGACCCCCGCCACGCCGAGCAGATGGTCCGCGGTGCGGTCTCGTTGCCGCACGGCACGGGCAAGTCTGTCCGCGTCCTCGTGTTCGCCAAGGGCGACAAGGTCGCCGAGGCGCGCGACGCCGGTGCGGACTTCGTCGGTGGCCCCGAGCTGCTGGAAAAGATCCAGGGCGGCTGGATGGACTTCGACAAGGTCGCGGCCACGCCCGACATGATGGGCCAGGTCGGTCGCATCGGCCGGGTCCTCGGGCCGCGTGGCCTGATGCCGAACCCCAAGACGGGCACCGTCACGTTCGACATCGGCAACTGCGTCCGCGAGCTGAAGGCCGGCAAGATCGACTTCCGGGTCGAGAAGGCGGGCATCGTCCACGCCCAGATCGGTCGGATGTCCTTCACCGAAGAGCAGCTGGCTGAAAACCTCACGGCGCTGATGGAGACGCTCATGCGTCTCAAGCCTTCCACGGCAAAGGGCACCTACGTCCGTTCCGTGGCCGTCAGCGGCACCATGACCCCCGGGATCCGCCTCGATACGTCGGCGCTGACCCGCGGCTTGCGCTAGGAGGGCCGACACCATGGACCGCAATACCAAGGAAAACCTCGTTGCCGAATTCGGCGACAAGCTGGGCCGCGCCAAGCTGGCCGTCCTGACCACCTACCGCGGCGTCGACGTGAACACGCTCGTCGACTTCCGCAAGAAGCTGGCGACCGCCGAGTCGTCCGCCGAGTTCCGGGTCGTCAAGAACAAGCTGCTCAAGCGTGCCATCGAGGGCACGGAGTACGAAGGGCTCTCGGAGCACTTCACCGGCCCCAACGCCATGCTGTTCGGCTACGACGATGTCGTCTCCGCCGCCAAGTCCCTCAAGGACTTCGCCAAGGGGCTCAATGGCATCATCGAGGTCAAGGCTGGCGCGATGGACGGCAAGCCGCTTACCGCTGCTCAGGTCGACGCGCTCGCGTCGATGCCGAGCAAGCAGGCGCTGCAGTCCCAGTTGCTCAGCGTCCTTCAGGGCCCCGCCCGGAACTTCGTCGGCACCCTCGCCGCGGCGAACCGGCAGATCGTCACCGTGCTGGCCGCCTACCGCGACAAGCTCGACGAGCAGGGCTGAACCCAAGTACACCGCACGCCTCACGGCGTGAAGTTGCGCCCTTTGGGAATGGTCCCGCTGGGCGCGAGCGCAAAGACCGTAGCTGACTATTTGGAGTCTTAATCATGGCTATCGAGCGTTCCGAGTTGATTGAAGCCATCAAGAACATGACCGTCATCGAGCTCTCCGAGCTGGTGAAGGAACTGGAAGATGTCCTGGGCGTCTCCGCCGCTGCCCCCGTCGCCGTCATGGCCGGTGGTGCCGCTGGTGGTGGTGCTGAGGCCGCCGCCGAGAAGACGGAGTTCGACGTCGAGCTCACGGCCCCCGGCGACAAGAAGATCCAGGCGATCAAGGTGGTCCGCGAGGTCACTGGCCTCGGCCTGAAGGAGGCGAAGGCCTTCGTCGAGTCGGCCCCCAAGGTCGTCAAGGAGGGCGTCTCCATGGATGAGGCGAACGCCATCAAGGAGAAGCTTGAGTCGGCTGGCGCGAGCGTCACCATCAAGTGATCGCTTGCCGAAGCTGAGCTTCGGATCTATGACAGCCGGCCTTCGCGGTAATGCGAAGGTCGGCTGCCGGCCACCCGGGTCTCTCGGATGGCCAAACCCCTCGGCGTAGCTGAGGGTCTGATTTCTCCCTGGGCGACCAGGGCCGGGCCCCGGATGGGGCACTCAGGTTCGGCGGACGTCGCGGGCATGGTGCAGATGCCGGGCGTCCGATCGTGCTGTCCGGACCCTTCCGGGCCTTCTGCGGGCCCGACTGGAGCTTTAATGGCCACGACGCCGCTCGCCAACAACGCTCGATTCCGCCGATCTTTCTCGAAGATCGACAAGGTCATCGACATCCACAACCTGATCGAGATCCAGAAGAAGTCGTACGGCGGCTTCCTCCAGGCGGATGTCGACCCCACGAACCGCGAGAATCGCGGTCTTCAGGCGGTCTTCAACAGCGTCTTCCCGATCCAGGACTTCAACCAGACGGCGAGCCTCCAGTTCGTCTCGTACACCTTCGAGAAGCCCAAGTACGAGGTCGACGAGTGCCGCCAGCGCGGCATGACCTACGCGGCTCCCCTCAAGGTCACTGTGCGCCTGGTTGTCTGGGACATCGACGAAGAGACCGAGTCCCAGAACATCCGCGACATCAAGGAGCAGGAGGTCTACTTCGGCGAGCTGCCCATCATGACGGAGAACGGCACGTTCATCGTCAACGGCACCGAGCGGGTCGTCGTCAGCCAGCTGCACCGGTCCCCCGGCGTGTTCTTCGACTCGCAGCACAAGACGACCTTCAGCGGCAAGGTCATCTTCTCCGCGCGCGTCATCCCGAACCGCGGCTCGTGGATCGACTTCGAGTTCGACAGCAAGGACATCCTGCACGTCCGCATCGACCGTCGGCGCAAGCTGCCGGCCACGGTGCTGCTGCGGGCCCTCGGCTACGACACCGAAGAGATCCTCAACTACTTCTACCGCACCGAGATGGTCTACAACCGGGACGGCGCTCTGACGAAGAGCTTCAACCCGGAGCTGCTCACCGGCGCCAAGGTCAGCCTGCCCATCGAGCTCGACGGCAAGGTCCTGGTCAAGGAAGGCAAGAAGGTCACCCGCGCGGCCATCCGCAAGATGACCAAGGCCGGCGTCACGGAGATCTCGGTCCTCGACACCGACATCACCGGCGAGGACATGCCCATCGACCCGAAGGTCGCGGCCCACGACGTCGTCGACATGAACACCGGCGAGATCATCGTCGAGTGCAACGAGGTCATCGGCCCGGAGAAGCTCGAGCAGATCCGCGAGCGCGGCATCCCCGAGTTCGAGATCCTCTTCATCGACAACGTGAACGTGGGTTCGTTCCTGCGCGACACGCTGCTGGTCGACAAGGTCACCAGCACCGAAGAGGGCATCATCGAGATCTACCGGCGGCTCCGCCCCGGTGACCCGCCGACGTACGAGACCGCCCTGGCGTTCTTCGAGAACCTGTTCTTCAACGAGGAGCGCTACGACCTGAGCAAGGTCGGTCGCCTCAAGATGAACCACAAGTTGCAGCTCGAGGTTCCCCTCGAGATGCGCACGCTGACCCGCGACGACATCATGCGGACCGTCCGCTACCTGATCGAGCTGCGGAACGGCAACGGCGACGTCGACGACATCGACCACCTCGGCAACCGCCGCGTGCGTCCGGTCGGCGAGCTGCTCGAGAACCAGTTCCGCATCGGCCTCGTCCGCATGGAGAAGGCGATCAAGGAGCGCATGAGCCTCTCGGAAATCGAGACGCTGATGCCCCACGACCTGATCAACGCCAAGCCGGTCAGCGCCGTCATCAAGGAGTTCTTCGGCTCCTCGCAGCTGTCGCAGTTCATGGACCAGACCAACCCGCTGTCCGAGGTCACGCACAAGCGGCGGCTGTCGGCCCTCGGGCCTGGAGGCTTGACGCGTGAGCGCGCTGGCTTCGACGTCCGCGACGTGCACATCACCCACTACGGCCGCATCTGCCCCATCGAGACGCCTGAGGGTCCGAACATCGGCCTCATCGCCTCGCTGGCGACGTACGCCCGGGTCAACGAGTTCGGCTTCATCGAGACGCCGTACCGCCTGGTCGAAGAGAACGTCGTCACGGACAAGGTGAAGTTCCACTCCGCCCTCGAAGAAGAGAACAAGGTCATCGCCCAGGCGATCGGCGACTTCGACAAGGACGGCAACTGGACCAAGGACGTGGTGCCCTCCCGCGTCGACGGCGAGTTCTCGCTGGTCGACCCGAAGGAGGTCAGCCTCATGGACATCAGCCCGAACCAGTTGGTTTCGGTCGCGACGTCCCTGATTCCCTTCCTGGAGCACGACGACGCCAACCGCGCGCTCATGGGCTCGAACATGCAGCGCCAGGCGGTGCCGCTCATCAAGACGCAGGCGCCCTTCGTGGGCACCGGCATCGAGAAGTTCGTCGCCCGCGACTCCGGCGTCACGGTGACCTGCCGTCGCGCCGGTCTCGTCGAGTCGGTCGACGCGACCCGCATCGTCATCAAGACGGAAGAAGAGGGCAGCGAGATCGGGTCCGAGGTCGACATCTACAACCTGGTCAAGTTCCGCCGGAGCAACCAGAGCACGTCGATCAACCAGAAGCCGATCGTCCGCAAGGGCGACCACGTCGACGTCGGGGACGTCATCGCCGACGGCCCGGCCACCGACACCGGTGAGCTGGCCCTGGGCGCCAATGCCCTCGTCGCCTTCATGCCCTGGATGGGATACAACTTCGAGGACTCGATCCTCATCTCCGAGCGCCTGGTGCAGGAGGACGTCTTCACGTCCATCCACATCGAAGAGTTCGAGATCGCCTCCCGCGACACGAAGCTCGGCAAGGAAGAGATCACCCGCGACATCCCGAACGTCGGCGAAGAGGCCCTGGCCGAACTCGACGAGTCCGGCATCGTCCGCATCGGCGCCGAAGTGCACCAGGGCGACATCCTGGTCGGCAAGATCACGCCCAAGGGTGAGACCCAGCTGTCGCCCGAAGAGAAGCTGCTTCGCGCCATCTTCGGCGAGAAGGCCGGCGACGTCCGCGACACCTCGCTGCGCGTGCCGCCGGGAGTCACCGGCACCGTCATCGGCGCCCAGATCTTCTCGCGCGAAGGCGTCGAGAAGGACGAGCGGGCCCGGCAGATTCAGGCCGAGGAGATCGCCAAGATCCACCGCGACCAGGACGAGGAGATGCGCACCATCATCGCCTCCGCTGAGCGGAAGCTGGTGAACATCCTCACGGGCCACAAGGCCGCCGCGGACATCGGCGACGAGGACGAGACCTTCGTCAAGAAGGGTGAGGTCTTCAGCGGCGACAACGTCGGCAGCCTGCCCCTGTCCATGTGGCAGGAGATCGCCGTCGCCGGCGGCCAGGAAGTCGAAGACCGCGTCTTCGACCTCATCGAGGCCGTCAAGGAGCAGCTGGAGCTGGTCGAGATGGTCTTCGAGGGCCGCATCGACCGCCTCAAGCAGGGCGACGAACTGCCCCCGGGCGTCATCAAGCTGGTCAAGGTCTACGTCGCCATCAAGCGGAAGCTGAGCGTCGGCGACAAGATGGCCGGCCGCCACGGCAACAAGGGCGTCATCAGCAAGATCCTGCAGCTGCAGGACATGCCGTACCTGCCCGACGGTCGCCCGGTCGACCTGGTCCTGAACCCCCTCGGTGTTCCGTCCCGCATGAACGTGGGCCAGATCCTCGAGACGCACCTGGGCTGGGCCGCCAAGTCGATCATCGCCCAGTTGGACCAGTTCCTGGTGCACAACGACCCCGCCGACGAGGTCCGCGCCTACCTGACGAAGCTGTACGACAAGAACGACTTCGTCACCGGCTTCCTCAAGGACTGCACGTCCGACGAGGTCATCGCCATGGCCAAGAAGTGCGTCAAGAAGGGGGTGTTCTTCGCGACGCCCGTCTTCGAAGGCGCGACTGAGGGCGAAATCCAGGACCAGCTCGAGTTGGCCGGCGTCCCGAAGGACGGCCAGATCACGCTGTTCGATGGTCGGACGGGCGAGCCCTTCGACCACCGGGTCACCGTCGGCGTGATGTACATGCTGAAGCTGCACCACCTGGTCGACGACAAAATCCATGCCCGGAGCATCGGGCCGTACTCGCTCGTGACCCAGCAGCCGCTGGGTGGCAAGGCGCAGTTCGGTGGCCAGCGCCTCGGCGAGATGGAGGTCTGGGCCCTGGAGGCGTACGGCGCCGCCTACGGCTTGCAGGAATTCCTGACGGTCAAGTCCGACGACGTCGTCGGTCGTACCCGCATGTACGAGTCCATCGTCAAGGGCGAGAACACGCTGGAGGCCGGCCTGCCCGAGTCCTTCAACGTGCTCATCAAGGAACTCCAGTCCCTCGCACTGGAAGTCCAGCTCATCGAAGACAAGGGAGAGGTCCTCTAGCTCCGGCTAGGCCCCTTCCGCAGAGAACAGCCTTACGCTCTCCGGCCGTCCCAGCGGCCAAACCTCCTCTCAGGAGACAGCACCTTGCGCGACCTCTACAACCTCTTCGAGCGTCCGAAGAACCCCATCAACTACACGGCCGTTCGAATCGGACTGGCCTCCCCTGAAAAGATCCGTTCGTGGTCCTTCGGTGAGGTGAAGAAGCCGGAGACCATCAACTACCGGACGTTCAAGCCGGAGCGGGACGGGCTCTTCTGCGCGAAGATCTTCGGCCCCGTGAAGGACTACGAGTGCCTGTGCGGCAAGTACAAGCGCATGAAGCACCGCGGCATCACCTGCGAGAAGTGTGGTGTCGAAGTCATCTCCAGCAAGGTCCGTCGTGAGCGCCTCGCGCACATCACGCTGGCCACGCCGGTTGCCCACATCTGGTTCCTCAAGTCGCTGCCTTCGCGCATCGGCAACCTGCTCGACTGCTCCCTGAAGGAGCTCGAGCGGGTGCTGTACTGCGAGAGCTACATCGTCACCGACCCCGGTGCGACGACGCTCAAGCAGGGCGACATCCTCTCTGAGGACGAGTACCAGGACGCCATCTCCGAGTTCGGCTGGGACACGTTCTCGGTGGGCATGGGCGGCGAAGTCATCCGCAAGATGCTGTCGGAGCTCGACTGCGAGTCCCTCGCGGCGACCCTGCGGACCGAGCTGCGCAACGCCACCTCGGAGGCTGCGCGCAAGAAGATCAGCAAGCGCTTGAAGACGGTCGAGGCCTTCCGCACGTCGGGCAACCGCCCCGAGTGGATGATGCTCGAGATCATCCCGGTGCTTCCGCCGGACCTGCGTCCGCTGGTGCCGCTGGACGGTGGCCGGTTCGCGACCTCGGACCTGAACGACCTCTACCGCCGCGTCATCAACCGGAACAACCGCCTCAAGCGGCTTCAGGACCTGGCGGCGCCGGAGATCATCATCCGCAACGAGAAGCGGATGCTCCAGGAGGCCGTCGACGCGTTGTTCGACAACGGTCGCCGCGGCAAGACCTTCACGGGCCCCAACAAGCGCCCGCTGCGCTCGCTGTCCGACATGCTCAAGGGCAAGCAGGGCCGCTTCCGGCAGAACCTGCTCGGCAAGCGCGTCGACTACTCCGGCCGCTCGGTCATCGTGGTTGGCCCGGCGCTGCGCCTGCACCAGTGTGGTCTTCCCAAGAAGATGGCGCTGGAGCTGTTCAAGCCGTTCATCTACAGCAAGCTCGAAGAGCGCGGCCACGTCACGACGATCAAGGCCGCCAAGAAGATGGTCGAGAAGGAGAAGGCCGAAGTCTGGGACATCCTGGACGAGGTCATCCGCGAGCATCCCGTCATGCTGAACCGGGCGCCTACGCTCCACCGGCTCGGCATCCAGGCGTTCGAGCCCGTCCTCGTCGAGGGCAAGGCCATCCAGCTGCACCCGCTGGTCTGCACGGCCTTCAACGCCGACTTCGACGGCGACCAGATGGCCGTCCACCTGCCCCTCAGCATTGAGGCGCAGATCGAAGCCCGCGTCCTGATGATGTCGACCAACAACATCCTCAGCCCGGCGCACGGCAAGCCGATCATCCAGCCGTCGCAGGACACCGTGCTGGGCGCCTACTACATGACGCGAAGCAAGGTCTTCGTGCGGGGCGAGTTCGACCAGGAGCGCGCCGATTCGGCCGCCAAGGCCGGCCAGCCCTACTTCCAGGGCATCTACGGCTCGCTGTTCGAGGTCCGCCAGGCCTTCGACAACGGCGCTGTCGGTCTGCACGCGCAGATCAAGGTGCGCCTGCCGCAGAACGTGGCCGAAGTCGGGCTCGAAGACGGGGAGGCTCCGTCGACGGAGACCGTCCTCATCGACACGACGACCGGTCGTTGCCTCTTCTACGAAATCGTCCCCGTGCGGATGCCGTTCTCGTCCATCAACAAGACGATGGGCAAGAAGCAGCTGGGCGAGCTCATCGACCTCTGTTTCCGCATCGCGGGCCCGAAGTCGACGGTGCTGTTGGCTGACCGGCTGCTGCGTCTCGGCTTCGAGCAGGCGGCCAAGGCCGGCATCTCGATCTGCATGCGCGACATGGTCATCCCGGCGAGCAAGCAGCCGCTCCTGGACGCCGCTTCGGCGGAAGTCCGCGAGACGGAAGAGCAGTACGCCGAGGGCCTCATCACCCAGGGCGAGAAGTACAACAAGGTCATCGACATCTGGGCGAAGGTCACGGAGGAGATCTCCAACAACCTCATCGAGCAGATCGGCACCGAGACGGTCAAGTCGAACGACGGCAAGCGGTCGCGCAAGATCCAGTCGTTCAACGCCATCTACATGATGGTCGACTCGGGTGCTCGTGGCTCCAACACCCAGATTCGGCAGCTTGCCGGCATGCGAGGCCTCATGGCCAAGCCGTCCGGCGAGATCATCGAGACGCCCATCACCGCGAACTTCCGCGAGGGGCTCTCGGTGCTGCAGTAC
>Ga0055584_100008080_pt1 | contig 10311 bp, 24 predicted proteins | sample OSDHelmetaG_FD_58716 | JGI IMG/M metagenome (GOLD analysis project Ga0055584, IMG submission 58716) | Pelagic marine sediment microbial communities from the LTER site Helgoland, North Sea, for post-phytoplankton bloom and carbon turnover... | ecosystem: Environmental > Aquatic > Marine >...
ACTTGTTGAAGAAGAGAGTCCTCAATAACCCTTGAACGACCATATCTCTTCTCGTTATGCTTCTGCTTACGTTTCTTAACCTTTTGCTTCTCACGAACAGTATCTTGTCTCTCTCTCATATCTATTTGTTTTAATGATATTGTAAAGATACGTAATTAAATTCGATATTCCTAATTTATTATGGATTTTCTTTATTCTTTAGAAACCACTTGCCTTGATATGATTCAATTATAATAAATAATTCATCCTCATCAATTGGACAATCATCAGTCTCATCGTCCTTTGTAGCTTCTTTGTACTTAACTTTAAAATCACCCTCATGTACCAATTGATACTTGTCGTTGGTGTTCACCGTAAAGTTTATCATTAGGGTGAAAGGATTGATAAATCTACACGTTGGATTGGCTACGACTTTAGGTTTACCTTTCTTTTTAAGCCTTTCGCTTTTTGCTTTAAGTTTTTCACTCAGCTTACCTATCCATCGACCAAATCTTAAGGTTAATTTATTCCCACCAACTTCAATTGTCTTCATATCTTAAATTTTAGATGGTATTATTGTAATATTACTATGTAGTACTGTATAATATCTTGGCTTACCACAAAATGGTTTAGAAACGTCTGTATTATACATTTCCTTACAATGCTCAACCAACGCTGAATAAGAGGATGATACTGCAACAACTGTACGTCTAATACTTTGTCCGTTCATATCTATTATTTGCTCGTGCTTTACTAATTCTAAGTTCGTCATATCGTTTTACTTTAATTGTCAAAAAATACCCTCATCGTAGTAATAACCCATACAGCGATTAAGAATCTACTGAACCCATTCCAATCACTTGGATTGAATGTCCAATTACAAATACTTAGAAACCCTACACCTACAATTAGTAAGAGTATATAAGCACCTAAACTATTTAAAAATTTATCCATAATTAAAATAATTGTTTTAATGCTTGTTCCGTAGAACGTAATACTGATAACTCACTCTGTAATTTATTAGAGTCAGCAAAGTTCTTAATCCATTTATCTTCTGCATCAGATGGAAGATTATCTCTATCTTTATATAATACATCAAGTTGTTGAGTTATATTACAACGTTCAGTTATAACCTTTTTAATTAGTTTTTTAGCATCCTTTTTAATACTTTCCATATCTATTTGTTTTAGTGAGTTGTAAAGATAAGTAATTAATTTCGATATTCCTAATTTTTTAAGATATATCTGCTTCGTTCCATTTGATTTGTCCACACGCATGACCCATATGTCCACATTCATCACAAAGGACTGAAACATATATTTCACAGTCAAAACCTATTCCATTGTACCCTTGGAGTTCACAATCATCCTTTTTAGGATGGTACAGACTCTCATTGTCGTAAGTTCGTAACTTAGTTGATTTACATTTTGGACAATTCATAATTTATATTTTACTTGATTAATTCAATTATATACCCACTAACAACTTCTTTAGTCTTAGTTTTCTTCTTACTCTCAACGGGTTTTTTAGAATATATAAAAGGATATATTGTACCACCATCTGATTTCACCTTGAAGATTCCCGTTGAATGCTTCATGATGATTTCACCCTTCTTAGGTTGACCTAGGAATGTGAATAATACTCTATCCCCTATTTTCATTTCTTTCTGTGAGTCTTTTTACCCTTCTTACGCTTTTTCTTCTTAGGTTGGTTCTTCTTGCCAGTACGAGTCGGTGTCATTGGTGCTAATGGGGTTGTTAAACCATCTAAAGCAGATGCTTCAACTTGTGCCTTTAGTAACTCTTCTTTGGTGATACCTTCCTTGTTGACCTCATCCATTGTTAGTAGAACGTGTTCCATACCAATTTCAGTTAGGTTCTTAGATAATTGTTTAACCTCTTCTGAGATTCCATCCATACCAACTATTCCGATTGGTCGGTTATCTGTTTTAGGTAGTATTGCTATACCACTTTCTTTAATTTCTTCTGTATTTTCTGTCATAACGCAAATATACTAAATTATTATGACAATTCCAACTCTTTCTCAGAAAGTTTCCATTTTTCTCGTTGAGATGCAGATATCTGCTTGTCTTTCAATAGACCATCTAAGTTTAATTCCCAATACTCTTCTAAGGTAGCGAACTCCTTACCAACCAATTTAATTAATGATGGTAACATGTTTACCTTGAAGTCGGCAATAACTTGTTCACGTGTTAAAAATTTGCTCATAATATATTATTTAATAACCTTCTTTTTCGTACAGTTTTAGTATCTCACTGTCTTCTAAGTCCACCCAATGAACCAAGTGATTTGCAGTTAGATTCCATTTAGTATTTTCGGGTAAAGAATCCCACCATTCAATACTATCTCGTTTTTTCAGTTCGTTTTTTACTTCTAAGTATTCGTTGATAATATCACCCGTTTTCATCTTAGGTGTGCCTTTACTCGCAACCCTAACGTATTCACTTATCTGTATAACCTCTTTTAATTCAAATTTCATATCTTTAGTTTTATATTTCTTGTTTCTCCTTTAACCCTTTAACCTTTTCAGCGAATTCATAGTCTTCCTCTTCAACTGCCCATCCCTCGAACATATCTAAGATAAATGATGGGTATTCAATATCTAACTTTCGTCTATCATATGCTATCTGAACACACATACTTGGAAATTCATGCTCACAGTCACTCTCAATTAAAGTATGAATAAACTGTTCAACATAGTAATAATCATGGGTGATTTCCATTGACTTTTCATAGGCTTCTTTAGACTGACTTATGAGAGTATTAACGTCAACTACATCACCATTCATAAAGGTATAGTCACCAACATTAGTTCCTAAGTCTTCATCAGCGAATTCAATCTTAAGTTTAACGTTAGGATAACGCTCACTAAGAGTCCCAATTAGATTGATTGGTGTAGTACCAACCGTAACGAATTTAACTACGTTAGGTGCGATAACAACCGTCTCACTAGCATCAAACTTAGTACTCCAATTTTTAATAGCCCAATTAACATACTTTATATTGGTTAAGTATGCACTTTCCTTGAACTCAGTTGGTATTGGTAAGATTCCAGTGAAGGTAACATCCCTTTCGGAATTCAATAATGTAGACATGACTTCCATAACTTCGGAAGTCTTACCTAATACTGTTAATATGTTTACTACATCATTCTCCATTTATCCTATTATTTTCAATTGTCTATTCAATAGAGAATATAAATCTGTCTGTGTGTCTTCTTGGTGTATGTTGAAGATGTCTTGTGCTTCCTCAGTATATCTACTAACCTCAACATCACCTTCCATTTCCTTTATGTAACACTCAATACCCATGACCTTGCACTCCAACGCTGTTAACTTCTCAGCTATCTCACACGATTCTTCTAGTATACGACTATGTATAGCATGTTGCTCATTCGTCTCTTGCAAGTCCTCATCAAATTCTAATTCCATTATATCGTTTTATATATTATCTGTTAAAGTTAACTATCTTTCCATTCTTATAGTCCTCTTCCCATTGTCTAAGTTCTTCATCTTGTTCAATTTCTTCTTGAGTTAATGGGATATCCAATGTCGCTGTTGATTGTGTGATTGCATTGCTAACTACACTTCTAGCTATTGGTCGAACCATCTTGAAACCAAAGAATATTATAGCACTGAATATTATTACTCTAAGCAAGTGATTCTCACCTAGTCTATATAACTCATGACCAACAAAGAATAATATTATACTCAACACACCTATGGTTAAGTTGAATGATGCAACAGCATCAAGACCTTCTTTACCTATTGCATCTCCCAGTATATGGTATGATATCCAACCAAAGTGGAAGTCTAACATATAGTATACAACAGCCATGACTGTCATTATGTTTAATGTGAGTCGTTGTTTGATATTATAATCACCACCATAACCATCGTTGGTGAACATCCATATAATATACAATCCTAAAAGAAGTGTTGGTAGGATAAGTGAAATAAGAGCTAATAGTATAAGGTACAGAATAAGAGTCATAAACCCTACTGCAACCATGTCTCTTACTGACAGTCTATTGACTGCGATAGTACCCCCGAATCTAAATATTTGAAAAAATTCCATCCTTGTTTTGTTTTAGTGTATCACAATATACGGATAATATTTCGTTATTCCTAATTTCTTAGTCATTATTTTCTAACCCCCTTTGACATCTACCTATTAGTGTATATTCAAGACCGAACATCTTAGCTACTGGTCTACCATGTAGAAGACACCATTGTCCAACACCCATAACCTCATATTGAAAGTTGGTGAAGACTCTTCCTTTATCAGTTATACTATACTCTCTGTCGAAATCATCAACACACTTATCGTTGAAGTCAATGAATGTATACCCACTAGCATACACTAGTACACCTTGGTCGTTGATACAATATGATGTTAGTTCTTTATCCATATATCAAATATAAGAAAAATAAATGGGGAATCCAAATGATTCCCCAACTATTATTGATTTTTAATGTAATCCATTAGGTTCTCTATTTCATCGATGTCGATGAATGCAGACTGAATTCTATGTAAATCCATCCCACTAGAGTATAACAAGTCACCTTTACCCATAAGACTTTCAGCACCACCACTGTCAAGAATAGTTCTTGAATCAATGTTACTAGCCACTCTAAACGCTATACGTGTAGGGAAGTTAGCCTTGATACTACCAGTAATAACTGTTGTTGTAGGTCTTTGTGTAGCCACAATCAAGTGAATACCAACGGCTCTAGACAACTGAGCAAGTCTTGTGATTGGAAACTCAATGTCCTTACCTACTGTCATGATAAGGTCTGCGAACTCGTCAATCACTACAACAATGTATGGTAAGAATTGGTGACCATCATTGAAGCTCAACTCTCCGTTATTGTACTTCTCGTTATATTGTTTTATATTTCTACAAGATGCTATCTTAAGCATATCATATCTCATGTCCATTTCATCAACTACAAGGTTAAGGTTCTTAACGATATCTGTAGTCTCAGTATATACAAGACTATCGTTGAAGTCAGTCTTATATTGGTCACCTATTTTGTTATAGATATCCAATTCAACCTTCTTAACATCCACAAGTACGAATTTCAATAATTGTGGTGATGTGTTGAATAAAAGACTAGTAAGCATTACGTTGATACCAACAGACTTACCTTGTCCCGTTGCACCACCAATTAATACGTGAGGTGCTTTCGCTAAGTCAAAGGTGAATGGTGTACCCGTTGCTGTCTCACCTAATGATATAGGTAACTCCATCTTAGCACACTTCAAGTAATCAGCCTTGAGTACTGTCTTAAGTCCAACGATGTTAGACTCACTGTTAGGTACTTCAACTGCTACAACACCCTTACCTACCACTGGTGCGATAATACGCACACCTAGAACACCTAAGTGCAACGCAAGGTCACCTTCAAGTCCTCTAATTTTAGATAACTTTGTTCCCTTGCTTGGAACGTACTCATATTGAGTAACATTCGAACCAACAGAAACATCACCTTTCTCAACTGCAAGACCGAATGATTCGAAGATTCCTTGAATCTTGTTTTGAATATCATTGGTATCTTCTTTACTTGGAGCATACGACTTAACGTAATCTCGTAACAAGTCAAGACTTGGTAATTTAAATGTTAAATTTGTCATATCCATATCGTTTGTTTTAGTGATTATTAAACTTACTATATGGTTGCGAATTTTCTTCATTGGTTTTGTTACATTATAAAGATACGGAATTATATCCGTTATTCCTAATTATTTCTACTTTATTTAATTTCTTTGACAAATTCCCCTTGCATAAATAGGTCATTGTAATTAACTATCTCATCCTTATCAAAGGAACTTAGACAATAGTTTAAAACTCTATGTCTTTCCTCTGTAGTTAAATGTTCGGGATGCTTTATAGATTCATGATTCCGTATCACACCCTCTCTACTTAGTGTGATGTATTTAATCACTTTATTTTCATGACTGCAAAATAATACAACTGGGTCTGTTTCCCCTTCATCACCATGCATGAATATCTCTTCATGTATGATTTCAAAATGTTCCTTTTTCATAGTTACTTGGTTTTAATGGTTATCAATTTTACTCACCTCTTGTTCTAGGTGCTTGTAGATTTCGGGTGTTACTTTACCACTCTCAGCAAAGGTATCATAGATTTCACGCTCTCCCGTAGCATCTACATGTACTTCATACCATATTCCCTTATATGATATAGCCCATATCTCGTTTAATCGGTCTAAGTGTATACAATCTTCTCTTACCTTTTTAACTGGCTTTGGGTTAAAATGTTTGTATGCTTTCTTAATCTTATCAGCATCGAATGTTCCCCATATTGGGTCTACAATGATACCTTTAACATTGTCTAAGACTTCTACATTATTAAACACAAATTCGTAGTTTCCAATACTAGGATTGGCAACAATTTCACTGTGTTGTCTACTCACCCAACGGATTATGAATTCACTTCTATATGGTTCTTGTAGCTCGTGTGCCATCATGTAAGAACTACCATGCGTTACATCCATTATAGGATATTCAAACTCAATACCCTTAGCAATACCAACACTTTCAAGTCCGTACATCATTCCATCTTCTTCACCGAATTCGTCTATTGGACATTGCATTGTTATATCGGGAACACCATCCTTGTCAACGTAAACGAATCCTCCCATTCCACCTAGGAATTCTCCCTTGCACTTCCCATCTGAAAATACATCATATCCTTCAATTTCAACGATAGTACCAGTTACGTAGCCCATGAAATGGTCGTCAACATCAATTTCTTCATTGTTGAACTCATCCATGAACTCAGTCAAAGGGTAGACCCAAACATATTTTTCATCCCCCTTATCCAACTCTAATTTCTCAATGATTTGGTCTTTAATTCTTAACGCTGATACTGTCTCGCAGTTGGATATGTTATCAACCTCAAAGTTTTCATTTTCAATTGATTCAGCTAATTTTCTTGCATCAAATGTATGTCCTACATCGAATAATACGATAAATGTCTTTTTCATAGTTACTTGGTTTATTTGGTTTATTTACTAATTACTCCGAATCCTAATACGGTAATCTCAGTCGCATCGATTGAGACATCAACTTGGTCACAAAGTTGTCTCCACACGTCACCATCAACTTCATCTGAATAGATGGTAATGTAGAACCCTTTATCCTTTACACTCCAATCTTTAGATTGTAATGTTTTTATCTGTTTTGTATTTAACATAATTACTTGGTTTATTTGGTTTATACTATACTCTATAATTCATTGAAATTTTCGTAGAGGTGATTTTCTGTGCTGATATAATCACCAGTAAACTCATCTATATCACCCTTGAATAAGTCCTTGCACATTTCAAAGACTTGTTCCAATTGCCAAATTAGATTTGGATATCTATCAGAACATAGTTTAACATAAACAGTTCCCCCATCAGCATCCACATCAGTAATTGATGTTGTATGAAATGGTTCATCAAGTTTAGTCTTAAGATACTCGTCAAGATTTTTGATTTGTTCAGCGATTGTGTCTGCTGACTCCTTAGATTTGGCTTCGATAATAATCTCACCTTCGGTAAATTGTCCCATAGTTACTTGGTTTGTGTTAGGTTGGTATTCCTAACTGGTTTATAATTGTTACACTTCAAATATAAGGATAATATTTCGATTATCCTAATAAAATATGAAAAAAGTTTGTGCGAATGTAATTCTTCACCTTGTACTTCGGTGGGTCTCTCTTGTTCGGTGTCTATATACACTCCATGGGTATACATTTCACATCAACTCCTTTAGAGGGAGTGCTTTTCTTAAGCTACAAACAAGGTTTACCACACAAGGAATTCCACCTCGTACACAAACTTTTAGTAGCAGTTGTAAGAATCGAACTTACAGCACCTCGCTAAAGGAAAAGGCTCATGAGACCTTTGCTTCCACATACTACTATATTGTTGTCTTGGATGGACTTGAACCATCGACCTCAGTAGCATTATTTAACGTAGACTAGTTAAATAATGCTACTGCTCTGCGCTCTTATTCCCTCTGAGCTACAAGACAATTGGTGGGGCGACGAGGACTCGAACCTCGCTTGTATCAATTCGACTACCGTCATAGCCAAACCTCAGTAATACGCCTACAATACATCCATAGTCTCCCTTGATTACTTAAGTACTATATAATCAATTCTATCTACTTCAATACTTTTCCCCCCATATAAAAAGAACAACTGGTTGCTCTCAGTATTGTAAAGATAAGTAATCTTTATCACTTATCCTAATTTATTTTCAATTATTTTAAAGAAAGTGCTGTGTGAACCTACTTTCGCTCAGTTCACACATCTTAACTTCCCAACCAACGTGTGCTGTCCCCAATCGGGTTAGGTTTGTAGATGCTGAGTCTTTATTAATTAGAACCATGCGATGGCTTACACCTCCAACCTAGTCTACTACTAGCCACAACCGTACCCTTGAGTGGTAAGTCATTTTCTAGGCACTACCCTAGTTCTCGTCGTGTTAATGGAACACTAGCCTCCTTGTAAGGATATTTAAAGGCACGTATCTTAAATATTTTACTGGATATTTTGAGCTTTTAGTAAATATCTTACTTTCATTTCGATACCATCTATTGATATAGTCTTATAAGTAATCATTGCATATTTACTGTTGAAACCATCTGAATATCTTTCTTCCTCACGTTCAATGTTAAAACCCTTGTTACAGTCAATCATTCGATTAATAACACTAGCTTCTAACTTCTTTTTAGATGAGAATGCTTCTACATCGTAGAATTCAAATCTGTCAGTTGCTGTATTGTGACTCCCCGTCTGTAAAATCCAAATCTTTCTCATAACCTCTAATGTTTTAGTGTGTCTTACAAAGATACAAAACCTTTATTGATATTCCAAATTATTTAAGGTTTATTTTATCAGAAAACTCTACAATGGCTTCTGCCAGTGGCTTGTGGCTCACAATTAATTCATCAGCATTATCATAATCATACCCCATTGAAAGACTACCATCCTCTTTCTCTACGATGTTTACTGTTTGGAATTGGTAGTATTCGTTTGGGTTTTTCAACTCAACTGAATCATCAAAGTCAATCTGACAATCAAACATAACATCATTACCATCCATACCCTTAATACAATCCCAATCTGAATAGTCTCTAAACTCTATAATCTGCGTTGGGATTCCTCTACCACTAACAACGTACTTCTTATCCACAGTACTCAATAAGACAACTGTCACCCTTGGGTCATCAGTATCGAACGTACCACATGGACACTCATCGTCTAGGTCATTCTCGACAAGGTTATCACCCAATTCTCGGTTATCAATCTTAGCTTGAATTCCCTTATAGGATGCCTTGATAATTTGGTCTTCTGTTGCGTTCTCATCAACGATTACTCTCGTTAAAAGTGAGAACTCTACTAATCTTGCTACTTTACTCATAGTTACTTGGTTATGTTAATAATTTGTGAATCACATCTAGAATTTCACCATCTGTTAATTCATCGTTAATATCATCGGATATATTGACTAGGACAACATCTTCATCTTCCCACATAGCCATTTCTAAATTGATTAGTCCCTCATATCGTTCCATTACTGCTTTTAATACTTTGTCATGATTGGTCATAGTTACTTGGTTTTTATTGGTTTAAATAATCATGTGCGTAGCCAATCAAATCACTTCTATCCCATCCCCACACTTCCACATTCTCTTGTTCTTCTTCGGTTAAGTGACCTAAACAACCATCCCAAAACTCTTGGTTTTCCATGAGCGCATCTGCTAATTCCGATGCACTCCAATCTTCGTAGTTTGAATTTCCCATCTGTCTATTTATTAAAAAATTCTTCAATCATTGCTTCGATGAAGTCCCAATTGACACCAATCGTAGCATCATGTCTACGACCCATCAACTCCATGATTTCTTTTGCTTGTTCTTCGGTGATTTCGATATCCATGTTCTCACCAGTACCGATAATGTCAGTCGTAGTCCATAAGTTCTCTACAAAGTATCCTTCGTTTTTAAGAAACTCACGACAATCACTTGTTAAGTTCTTATCTAATATATTATTTAGCATATCAGCAAGAGCAGAAAACTCTGTGCTTGGGTCGTTCTCAGACCAATCACCATCTACGTTTGTTAGTAGTGCATCCTTCAACTCTTCGAGTTGTTTGAATAAATTATTCATAGTTACTTTGGTTTGTGCTAGGATTGGTAATCCTAACTGGTTTATTAATTGTTACACTCTTTGATGTTAATAGCGTTCTGTTAGATGTTATTTGAACTATTATTGTGTCTCTATCTCCATCGTTG
>Ga0055584_100008082_pt1 | contig 10310 bp, 5 predicted proteins | sample OSDHelmetaG_FD_58716 | JGI IMG/M metagenome (GOLD analysis project Ga0055584, IMG submission 58716) | Pelagic marine sediment microbial communities from the LTER site Helgoland, North Sea, for post-phytoplankton bloom and carbon turnover... | ecosystem: Environmental > Aquatic > Marine >...
TGATCGATCCGCCGCCCTTGCCCGCGATGATGAAGGGCAGGTTCTCTCGGCTGTGCTTGTTGCCGTCTTCCAGACCCGAGCCCCACATCATGATGCAGTTGTCGAGCAGCGTGCCATCGCCCTCGCGCAGGCTCGCCATCTTGTTCACCATGTACGCAAACTGGTCGATGTTAAACTTCGTGATCGCCGCCACCTTTCGGACCATCTCCTTTCGGTTCTGGTGGTGCGTCTGCGAGTGATGCCTGTCCGAGAATCCCAGCTCGGGGTAGGACTCGCCATTGGGCGTGGACCCGATGTAAGTGCTGACGCGCGTTGTGTCCGTCTGGAAGGCTAGGACGGTCAAGTCGCACATCACCTGCATGTACTCACTGCGTTTGTCGCCCTCGGGGATCTTCACCTCGATCGGCGGCGAATCGTTGGAGTCACGCCTGGTTGAACGCACTCCGGCCTTCTCCAATGCCGCCTCTTTCTGACGAGACTCGATCGCGGCGATACGCCTTTCGACAGTTCGCACGCTGTCGAGGTACTCGTCGAGCTTTTGCTGGTCGGTCCTGGCCAGCATCCGCCGCAGGTCCCTCGCGCCGCCGAGCACACGGTCGAGCATCTGCCTGTCGAGAGGGTTGGCCTTCGTCACCCGCCCGGCCTTGTCTTTCTTGCCGAAGAGCCTGTTCAAAACATTCCGCGGATCGATCTCAGCAGGGACGGGCTGCGTCGGAGAGCGGTAGCTGCAGTGCGAGTAGTACGCCTCGTGCAGACCCGCCTGATTCTCCTTCCATGTCTGGGGCATCGTCGCCAGTTCGAGCGAGGGCAGCAGTGTGTGAGCACCCACGTAGTTGGCCATGATCTGGTCGGCCGAGATCGCGATGTTGATGCGGCTGCGTGTGTCTGCGTCGGGAAGAGTCGCGGTGAGCCAGGTCGACAACTCCAGCGCATGCGGCGCGCCGCTGAACGGCGTAGTTGGCACGCCGGAAATTCCCTTCATCATCAGGCACTGGTCCAGAATCGGACGTAACGACTCGATCGCTGACGGTGGCGACTCGAGATACGACTCCGGAGTCTTGGGCCAGAACTCGTCCATGATGACGCCGTGCGGCATGTACATGAATCCGAGGCGCACTGGCGGCTTTGTGGAATTACCGCCGGCCGCCCAGGTCAGCGAATCCATGAACGGCAGCGCGAGGGAAACGCCCGCACCTTTCAGCATGGTGCGACGATCGACAAGAGGCTGGTTGTTCATGGCATCTATCCTCTGACTTTGCGGTGCGTAAACAAGTAACTGGTGATGACCTCGGTGATCATCGTCCGCATTCGGAAGCTATCGTTGGCAATCTTCACCATCAGCTGGTCGATCACGATTTCATCGTAGCCTTCCAACTGTCGCCCAATCGCGTACGCCATCAGCCTTTCGGTCAAGTTTCGAGCCATATCCGCCTTTCGCTCCGCCAGGATGCTCTTCAATTCTGCCGGAGTGGCGAACGCTTCTCCGTTTGGAAGTTTCCCTGCTGAGTCAATCGCGACGCCAACGTCATCCTTTTCACGCCATCGGCCGATGGCGTCGAAATTTTCCAAACCGAATCCGATCGGGTCGAACACTTTGTGACAGTTGGCGCACGTGGGGTCCGACTGGTGTAGCTCCGTCCGTTGACGCAGCGTCAATCCCTCGGCGCTCTTCTGATCCTGCTCTTCGAGTTCCGGGATGTCAGGCGGGGGCGGTGGAATGCGTTCTCCAAGGATCTGCTCAAGCACCCAAACACCTCGCCGAACCGGGCTGGTGCGGTTCGGGAACGACGTGGTCGCCAGCGTGGCCGGCATGCCGAGGATGCCACCCCGGTTGGGATTCTCCAGCTTGACGCGTCGCATCGTGGGACCTTGAACGGATTGCTCAAGGCCGTACAGCCTGGCGAGCGGCTCATTCAGGAAGGTGTAGTCGCTGTCCACGAACCGGAACACGTTCTGGTTCTCGCGAACGATGCTTTGGAAAAACAATCGTGCTTCTTCCATCATCGCCGTGCGCAATGCGGGGGTCATCTGAGGGAACACGTCCGGATCAAACGTCTGGCTCTCCAGCCCGCCCACACCCAGCCACTGGGCTCCGAAGCCGTCGAACAGGGCCCGCGAGCGGTCGTGCATTAGCAGCCGCGCCGCCTGCGCCCGCAGCACTTCGGGCTTCTGGAGTTCGCCCTTGTCGGCCAGAGCGGACAACTCGGCATCAGGCGGCGCCGACCACAGCAGATAGGAAAGACGCGAGGCCAATTGATAGTCGTCCAGCGGAACGACGGAATCCTTTGAGTCGACTTCTGCCGCTGGCGTGATGAAGAGGGACTGCGGAGAAACGAGGATCGCCTTCCACATCAGGCCCAGCGAAGCCGTGTAACTCAACCGGTTCTCGCGGCCGAGGTCGAAGATACCCACCAGAACATCCAGCTCCGCGTCGGTGGGAGGCCGGCGGTAAGCATCGCGCGCCAGCGAGCGCGATACCTGTCGGGCTGCCTTGCGGAAATCGGCATTGTCGGATGGAGTCTCGCCAAACAGGCGTTTCTGTACTTCGGTGGGTGCCTTGCCCTCTGGTGACACGACCTGATCGATCACCTTGTTGGCGATGTCGAGGAACAGCTCCGACTGCAGCGGCGAGATCGAGTTGAGATACCCCTCGCCGATGACTTCTTCGGGCAGACCGTCGGTGATCGACGGATCCACGCCGTACAGGTCGTGCAGCGTGTTGCCGTATTCGACCTTGCTCAGGCGACGGATCACAAAGGAGCCCGGGTCGCGCGGTGCCATGTACTTGAGCTTGCCGATCCACTCGATGAACTGGTGGCGTTCATCGTCGGTCGGGATCTTGTCCGTATGTTCGGGCGGCATGTCGTGCACCTTCACGTTGGCGACCGCCTTCTTCCAATGCAGGAACGAGGACGTGGCACCGGGGCTCCTGAGCGCCGACTGGAGATTGATGCCTCCCTCAGGGCGGGTGTTGTGGCAACGGACGCAGTACTTGTTTACGAACGGTCCGACCTTCTCTTTGAATGTCTTCTCGGCATCGGCTCGGAGCGCCGCCTCGTCCTCGCCACCACCGTCGGTCTCTGCCCAACAGGGCGAAACTAAAGACAAGGCCAGAGCCAGACCCGCGGCCGTCGTAAGAACAATCTGCAAAACGCGTGATGACTGCATGCTTGCTGTCCAACTGCGATGGTGGTGGGCACCGACAAATGACCTGCTCCCGTTGTTCGGGCACGTTCTCTATGAAGCTAAGCAATTAGATCGCTGATGACACGGCCGTGCACGTCGGTCAGTCTGAAGTCTCGACCGGAATAGCGATACGTCAACCGTTTGTGATCCAGACCAAGCAGGTGTAGAACCGTTGCATGCAGGTCGTGCAGGTGCACTTTATTTTCGACGGCTTTGTAGCCGTATTCATCCGTGGCTCCGTACGAGAATCCGCGTTTCACGCCGCCACCGGCCATCCACAAAGTGAAGCCATCGGCATTGTGGCTGCGACCGTCTCCGCTTTCGATTTCCGGCTGGCGTCCGAATTCGCCGCTCCAGATAACCAACGTGTCCTCAAAGAGTCCTCGCTGCTTCAGGTCAGTCAACAGAGCTGCGATCGGCTGATCTGTTTCGCGGCTATTCTTTGCGAGCGTGGGTGTTAGCTGCCGATGTTGGTCCCAATTGGTGTGCGTCAGTTGAACGAATCGCACTCCGGCTTCTGAGAAGCGACGGGCCATCAAGCACATGCGCCCGAAGTTGTCGGTGTCCTTACCCTCGACGCCGTACATGTCCAAGGTCTGTTTCGATTCGCGTGAAAGATCGAGAACGGACGGCGCGACGTCCTGCATGCGACGTCCCAGTTCCAGCGAATTAATGACACCTTCGACCTGCGGATCGACTTCGCGTCGCTGCAGCAATTCGCGGTTGAGAGACTGAAGCAGGTTCATTTGCTCGCGACGCTGGCCGGCCGCAAGAAAGTCGCTGTTCAGGTTCGCAATTTCGGCATTTCGCACGGACTGGCCCATCCAGCCGATGCGTGTGCCCTGGTAACACTGAGGCAGAAACGCGCTGCCGAAATTCTGCGGTCCGCCGAGGTCCTTTGAAGGGTTGATCGTCACGAATCCGGGAAGACTCGCGTTCTCACTCCCTAGCCCGTACAGCATCCACGAACCAACCGACGGTCGCGTGAACTGAAAGCTTCCCGTATGAAAAAACGGAACGGCGAACGGATGCGATGAACTGTCCGCGTGCATGCTCTTCACGATGCACATGTCATCAATGTGTTGTTCAACAAGTTGAGGCAGCAGTTCCGAAGCCCACTGGCCACTTTCGCCGTGTTGCTGAAACCTCCAGGGAGTGCCGTAGAGCGTCGCCTTCTTCCTGCCCTTTTTGCCGTGGTCTTTGTTTAACTGAGGTTTGTAATCGAACAGGTCCATATGAGATGGACCGCCATCCATGAACAGCATGATTACGCGTTTCGCTCGCGGTACGAAATGGGGCGTCTGCGGCGCCAGCGGATCGGTGTAATCGGCGCGAGATTCTGACGTGAGTCCCGCAAAGGCGAGATAGCCGAATCCGCAGGCTGACGATTTCAGAAGATGACGACGGGAAAGCGGTGATTCTTGCATGGTTCCAGGTGAGTTTTGCATGGTTCTAATCGGCTTGCCGTTAAACAACATTGCTAATAACTGTGGCGGAACTCGGCACTTGCGAACAACGCCTGGAACATCCCTGCCCAGATCAGTTTCGATGAGACTTTATCGTCCGTCGACTTCCCCAGACTTTGCCTCAGGTACTCGTTCGCTCGATCTGTTTCTGATTCTGTAGGTTTCCGGCCAAACGTACATTGCCACGCGAGTTCGATTCGCGCGGTCTGGTCAAGATTCGGCTCCTGCAGAATTCGGTCCGCGGCAGCTTTGGATTGGTCAATCACGAAATCGTCGTTCAGAAGAAACAAAGCCTGAGCGGGCACGTTTGTTGTGGATCGACTGCCGACAACCAGACTCGCCGAAGCACCGTCAAATACCTGCAGCAGTTCCGGTTCAAAGAAACGCACTGCAGGAAGATAAACGCTGCGGCAACCGGTGTCTGTCAGTAGCCCGTCGGGATTAATCTGACGAACGATGCAGCCGTCCCCCAGTTCAGCAACCACGGAACCGTCGACCGGTGGCGAAAATTCCAAGCGGCTCGCGATCATCAGCATCGTGTCCCGGATCGCTTCGGCATCCAGCCGGCGCGGGGACCGACGCCACAGCAGGATGTTGTCCGGATCAACGACGAGATTCTTTTCGTTGTGAGCTGAACTCAATTGATAAACCCGACTGAGCATGAGTCGCCGGATTGTCTTCTTCACTGACCAGCCATCATCCTGAAAGCGAATTGCCAGCCAGTCGAGCAATTCTGGGTGGCTGGGCAGTCGACCATTGATTCCAAAGTTGTCGACCGTCGATACCAGGCCGCGGCCAAACAGGTGATGCCAGATTCGATTGACCATCACGCGTGCTGTCAGTGGATGGTTGGCATTGACCAGCCACTGAGCTAGCTCCAGACGACCACTGGCTTTTCGGGGGATCGCGGGAGCGTTGCCGGTTGTGCAGCACTCCAGGACCCGGCGAGGAACGACGTCTCCTGGGCGAATACCACTAACACGAACCTGAGTGTCCCGGATCTTCTCAGCATCGCGGACACCCATCACGTAAATCGGAGACTCCGGAGCGTTGTTTTTCAGGTCATCCAGTTCTTTACGACGTTTGCTGGTGCGAGACCTCGCGACTGCAATCTCGGAAACGAGTTGCTCCTGCTTTTTCTTCGGTTGACTGAGCAGTTTCTTCAAGGCGCCAAAAACCTTTGCGTACTCTTTCGTTGCAGCGGCGACCTTTTCGTCGTGCTTCTTCATCACGGCATGTCGCGTTTCGGCATCAGGGCCGATCGGAATCAAATCGGACGGATGAGCATTGTTGCCGCCACCTGTACCCGGCTTCGTGCCGTACAGCGTTTCTGTGCTGAGAAAGATGCCCGCCAGCCCGTAATACTCTTTAGTAGAAATCGGATCGAACTTGTGATCGTGACAACGGGCGCAACTGACAGTCAGCCCCGAAATGGCCCGCATGGTGACGTTGATCTGATCGTCTGCCATGTCGTGCGGAAACACCGCCTTGTTGCCAAGCAAATTCTTCGGACCGAGAGCCAGGAAGCCCGTGGCGGTCAACGCTTCGTCGCGCTCGGCATCGTTTTCGGCATCGTTTTCGGCAGCAAGCTGATCGCCGGCGAGCTGTTCCGTGATGAACCGGTCATACGCCTTGTCTTTATTGAACGACTTAATGACGTAGTCGCGATATCGCCAGGCGTGCGGATGAAGGAAGTTGCGTTCGTGGCCAGTGGATTCGGCGTAGCGGGCGACGTCCAGCCAGTGACGCCCCCACCGCTGACCAAAGTTCGGCGATTCCAGCAGTCGGTCGACCAGTGACTCGAACGCCTGGGGTGAGTCGTCCTGAAGGAACTCAGCAACCTGTTCCTGAGTCGGCGGAATTCCCCAGAGGTCGAAACAGGCTCGGCGAATCAGCGTGCGTCGATCGACGTCGCCGTTGACCGTGAGTCCTTCGCGTTCAAGCCGCGTGAGCACAAAGTGATCGACTTCGCTACGCGGCCATGCTGAGTCCTGTACTTCTGGAAGTGGCTTGCGTTGAGCTGACTTGAATGCCCAGTGGTGTTCTGCAGACTTTTTCGATTCGTCGACGTCGGGTGCGGACTTTGGCATCGGAGCTCCCATCCGCACCCATTGTTCGAAACGCCGGATCGTTTCATCGGGCAGTTTCCCTTCCGGCGGCATTTCGAAATCCTGCTGCTTCATTGCGCTGATCAGCAGACTGTTTTTAATGTCGCCAGGCACGACGGCTGCGCCGCTTTCACCACCGCGGAGCAGTGAAGTCTGATGATCAACTCTAAGCCCGCCCTTAGTCGAGTCCGCCCCGGCGGCGTGACATTCGTAGCAGTGCTGGACGAGGACAGGGCGGATGTGATTCTCGAAGAACTCGATGCCAGCAGTGTCCGGCTCAGCTCCGAGGCACAGCTCGTGCGACATCGGCCCCAGCCCCCACGACAGCAATCCCGCGACGAACAACATGCGCAGTCCACGGCTGATTGCGTTTTCCAGGCCCACAACGGGCATCGGCGTCGACAACCTGAAAGCGGCTGCAACCAAAACTCCATGCGTGCGACGGCTGGACAGTGAAGACGACAACACGGCTGAATCCTGGGGGAGAGTTAACGGTGAGTCAGCGGGACGCGTGATATAGCGTGCCTCGGTGGGGCCCATTAGTCTATCCAGATGCACCGCTCCTTTCACGGGTATCCGTCACTACTCCAAAGGGATGCTGTTCGTGAGGCCTGGTTCATTGAGCAGCAGGCCAAACAAGATTCGTCTGGTCGGTGCGGCAAACACAGGACTGCTGCATTTCTGGACGCCAGATGGCGATCTTCTGAGGACCGTCTTCATCGGCCCACCCGGAGGTCAAATCTCAGATCTGGAATTCACTCCCGACGGTCGATACCTGCTTACAGCCAACGGCAACGGAACAATATTTGTTCTTCGGGGTCACTCAGGCCATTAGGTCAAGGATCAGATAGACCGTTGGGGCAAAATACAATTCTGACGCTTAACACACTGCCGGAGCGTCGCCAACGAGTTAACTCAAATGAATTCTTGGCCGACAGCAGAATTGACGAGCGGCAAATCAAGATGCATGGTGGGAGCTTTCGCCGCCTCATCAGGCCGATCATGGGATTTATTTTGCACCCTTGGCAGCTCTTCTTCATAATCCCTGTCGGCTGGATGAATCGCCAGCAGCAGAAAGTCATCGACAACTTGCGGACGGAGAATCAGGTACCCAAGGAGAAGTGCAGTAAGAAACGCATCCTGCAGAATGATGACCATCGCCGCTGTCTCACGGTTAAGGGCAGGGGTTCGGACGAAAACGACTCGAAGAGGTCGCTCGATTCCAGAAAGGTCTTGAGCTGTTCAACGCCCGAGACTCGCAGCTACTGCATCCTGTTGAAGATGCGTTGAAGATGTCAGCATCGCGGATTCTACCGAAGGAACCTTTGCCGCCGACTCTGATCCTGTTCGGCGACCTTGACTGTCTGGCTCAGTATCAAGACGCATTCGTGGACAAGGCCAAAGAAGCAGGCAAGCACTTCGAATTGAAGGTCTACAAAGGCGGCGGACACAGTTTTATGACGCTGCCCGTATTCGAAAAAAAGAGTACGCAGGATGTTGAAGCGTTTGTCCGGCGACACAGATTCCTGCCAGACGGCGGGGACTGACAACGATGGAATCGTGCTTGGGCGATTGGCGTCAAAGTGTGCAGCTGCGATTGTCGAGTGACTTCGTTACGTTTCTTCTGGAAATGTGAGCCCTACCTGGAGATGAATCAGCCGTGCGACGTTGTTACTTGAATGTTTGTTCGAAACGTGAATTGGGGCCGCGGCAGGGACTGCTGTTGTGCCTTTTCGCTGTGGGGCTGTTTCCGTGCACGACTGCTTGGGGGCAGGAGTCTCGGAATCGGGACGTCGGACAACGCAGATTTGTTGAGCACGTTCAGCCGTTTCTCAAAGATCACTGTCTTCGCTGTCACGGGGCGAAGCGTGCGAATGCCGGTCTCCGTCTTGATCAGCTTACGACTGACTTCAATGCTCCCAATGTGGCAGAGCGGTGGAAGGAAGTCGTGGACATGATCAACCTCGGGACGATGCCGCCTGAGGATGAACCTCGACCCACACCGGATGAGTTTGAGCCTGTCGTCAGTTGGATTAACTCGGGACTGCGTGACGCGGAGCGGGCCGCCAGGAATGCTGGCGGCCGGATTCCCATGCGGCGTCTGAACCGGATCGAGTTTACGAACAGCGTTCGCGATTTGTTTCACATGGATCCCGAAGTGCTTGCACCGCTTGTCGAGGAGCTGCCGGGCGATGGGAAGGCGGAAGGGTTCGACCGTCTGGGAGTGGCCCTGTTCTTTGATCAGACGCAGGTTGAACGGACACTCGCGGTGGCTGAGCGCATCGCCGAGCGGGCGATCGTTGATGGCGAACCATCCGTTCTGACCACACGTTCTGAAGCGGAGACAAATCCGCGCGTGCGTCCCAAAAAGAAAGGGACGAAGAGCCGGTTTGCGGACACGCTGGTCGATCCCGGCCCGAGCGGTTTTGAGATCATTGACGGGGGCGTGAAGTTTGTTCACGGTTATGGGAATCGCCCAACGAAGGACTCATGGGGCCGGATGGGAAGCGCCGATTGCGGGACCGTTGTTGTTCAGGACGGTTACTACCGAATCCGAATTCACGCTGGTGCTAGTCCCGGGGCACGCGCCGAAACGATGCGAGTACGAGCCGTGTACGGCGCCAACACGCCTGTCCGCGCCGAGGTCGAGATTCCGATAACGGCACCACTCGACGAGCCGCGGGTCCATGAGACCGTCGTGTTTCTACGCAGTGGCCCGGACGGTCTGAAACGCAATGTGGCATTCGCGTTTAATGATATCGTCGATCTCATCGTGACGACGCCGGAAAACAACCGGTGGTATCGCGAGGTGCGGGCCGCTCAGGGCAAGTTGCGCGACGCCACGACATCAGGGGCGTCGAAGGCCGAGGTTGATGCCGCACGGGCCGAGCTGGATGCAATTGTTGTGGAGGCGAGTAAGTGGAAAGGGCCGATGCGGCACTTCAATCCGAAGCACGACTCCAGAAAACCGCCGACAATGTTCGTTGACTGGTTCGAAATCAGCGGGCCGGTGGCGAAAGAGTGGCCTCCCAGAAGCCACAAGACGATCTTCTTCGGTGAAGGCGAGAAAGCCGACGACGAGGCAGCCCGGTACGAAAACGAAGGTGCCGAATACGTGCGAGAGGTCTTCACTCGACTTCTTCGTCGGGCCTATCGCCGTCCGGTGAGTCCAGCGGAGATCGATGGCGTGGTCACACTCGTCGAGCAGGCCCGGCGGACCGGAACCGAGCTTCACGACGCGGTCAGACTGGGATTGGCTCGCGTACTCTGTTCGCCCGGATTCCTCTTTATTCAGGAGCCAGCGGCTGGGACGACGCCACGCCAGCTCAGCGACTACGAACTCGCTTCTCGACTGAGCTACTTTCTGTGGTCGAGCATGCCGGACGAGACGTTATTCAACCTCGCCGAGGGCGAGCAGCTTCATGATCGGCAGACTCTCCTGAAGCAGGTCGATCGCATGCTCGATGATTCGAAGGCAGCGGCGTTTGTCGAGGGGTTCGCCGGCCAGTGGCTTCACGTTCGCGAGTTCGGCAACACCATGCCGGCTGCC
>Ga0055584_100008083_pt1 | contig 10309 bp, 7 predicted proteins | sample OSDHelmetaG_FD_58716 | JGI IMG/M metagenome (GOLD analysis project Ga0055584, IMG submission 58716) | Pelagic marine sediment microbial communities from the LTER site Helgoland, North Sea, for post-phytoplankton bloom and carbon turnover... | ecosystem: Environmental > Aquatic > Marine >...
GCCTATCTCTATCACAAGGCAGGTCTTTTTGATGCAAGCCAAGTGAATGCCATGCATCACTATCTATCGGTAAGAGCAGGTGGCACTGACTTTACGATGGATGACATTTCGCTGCCTTCCTTCCATGTGCTTTTGGGCTTAACTGTTCTGACTAGTTGGTGGCGTATTCCTGTGATGCGTGAGTTGGTATCAAGTTGGTTTGTGTTGCTGTGCATCTGTGTATGCGCCATAGGCGAGCATTACCTCATTGATGTTGTCGCAAGTTTTGTGGTCTTTGCTTTGGCATTTGGTCTGTTAAAGGCTTTTAACAGCATCAGCGTAAAACAGCTAGGAAAGGCGGTAGGCGCACTTACATTACTTGCAGGGATTGGTGCAAGCAGTGCCAGTGCTAATACGCTTTCTTACGTGCCCGATGAGCTTAAGGCACAAGCGGCGATCACGCTTAAAGAGAAACAACGCAGCAAAGCCCTTAGTCATGCACAGGCAAGTGCTGTTACTGACGCACTTAGCTTTGCCAAATCAGGCAAGCTGTTAGGCGCGAAATTAAGTACAAGCAACCATGATCTGGCAAGAAACATCACCCATTACTCCCATGCAAGCATTAGAGCAACACTAAACCAACTTGCCCCGCAAATGCTGCCCCATAGCAGTATTAATGCGCAGCGTGGCAGCTTGTATGTCTTCATCAGCTTTTCTATGCCAATGAACATTTTAAAAGCCTACATGGTGCAGGCGATATGGTCAGGGGCGACCTTGGTGTTACGTGGTATTGATCCTGATGACAAACGCATCAAGGATTTACTAAAGCGCATTATGCCCTTAGTCCAGTTCAAAGGGGCGCATGCCAGAATTCAAATCACCCCGATGCTCTTTGACCGCTACAACATCACTACAGTGCCAACCATCCTTTATAGCAAGCTTGCATCAAGTATTCCCTGTCAGATGCACTTAACCGTTATTGATGGGATGCCAACATCAAGCTGTTTGCCACAAGACCCAAACATCTACTGGAAGATTAAGGGGCTGGTTTCTATCAGCTATGCCTTGGCCCAATTTTCCGATCATGGAGCAGAGGTGAGCCATGCGCTAAACAGCCTTAATCAAAGTGGCTTACCGAACCGTCAAATGATCAAACCCTTTAAGGGGAAATGGTCAGATGTTGCCTTGCCCATGCAGAACAATGCGATGGTTAATATTCTAAAAAAACTAGGGATTAAATTTTCTAAAAAGGGGGAGATTATGCCGGATTCTCCTTAAAAAATGGTGTGCTTGTCCGGTAGACCGTTTCGGTGATTTTCAATATCTACCAAAGCAGGATACCGGATAAGACGCCTAAAAAAAGACCTGAGACATTGGAAACAAAGAGACTGCGTAAAAAATGAATATACCCCGTAAAACGCGATTTCTACCTTGACTATAGGGGTAAAAAAGGAAGCAGATAGAATGCAAAGTGACGATAAAAAAACACAAGGAATAATTAATAAGGTAATAAATATGTCGATGACAGAGAATGAGGAAATTATCCTCAAATATCTGTCTTTTAGAGGCATGGCTTTAGCGATTGATATTCAGGCAGCATTTGGTAGAAATAAGGCGTATACGAATCGTGTTTTACAAAGGCTCATTCAAAAAGGTTGGGTCGAAAAAGCCGACTTTACAGTATTAAGGCGTCAAGGCTTTGTGTCTAGCTTTTACCAGATTACGCAGGCTGGATATTTAGAGGCAAACAGTGATTTTGGTGATGACAAGTTTTTTAAACCAGTCATGCCTACCAACTTTACGCACAAGACACATATAGACCATGTGACAGCGTTACTCTATCGGTATGGCTATCGGCCTTACGGAATGACTAAGACAGAGGTGCAAGCAAATCTTAAAACTCGAGGACGTGTTCCTGACGCCTTGATGGAGAGTGGCAAGCAAACACTAGCAATTGAAGTTGAGCTTGCCACTAAAAATGCTAATCGTTATCACGCCATATTGCGCAGCTATGTGGCCTTAATTAGTAAAGGTTACATTGATGGTGTTTGCTATGTAAGAAGTTCTCAGCGATCAGCAGAGGCGCTTAAATTAAGTCTTGTTAAGCGATTTAAATCCATCGTCATTCCACATACATCCACCCTGGTCAAGATGGAGCAAATGTGGGGCTATTTCATGTTTTTAGGGATTGATGAGCTTGAGGGTCAATTACAAGCTGCCGTTAAAAACTCGGGTGCAGCATAGGGGGGATTAAGATGTCTTTTTTTAAAAAACACAAACAGGTTAAGCACAAACCAACGCTAACGATAGGTCATGCCAAGGTAGTGATTTTGTATGTATTGCCCGCACTGTACCTGCTCTCTTTCCATAGCGTTTTTGTAGGTAGCGTGGTGTTAGGTATAGCGGGGTCTGGTCTTGGCTGGTTATGGGCCGCTTTTTTGCTGCTGGTAGTGTGTTTTTGTCGTTACCTATGCAAAGATTTCTTGGTTGAGCGAAATGGCAATATGGCCTTGGGATATTTGGTAAAGGCAGCGGCTTTTCTCTTGCAATTGGTGAGTATCATTTACTGCCTGTCTGCTATTTTGTTTTTTTTGGCAACGCTTTTTGCCTATGCGCTTCAAGACATTAAGGCATTAAGCCAGTATCAGTATTATCAGGGCTTGCCTGATAAGGTGGTGCATTTTGTCAAAGGCCTGGAATCACCCGAGTTATACCAAATATTGGCAAGCACGTTTGCACACTCCTTTTGGGCTTACTTGTTGCCAAGTGTGGCCATACTTGCCTTAGCACCTATTGCTTATACGCCGCTTAAAAACCTGCTGTTCTTTCGTTTGGAAGCCACCTTGCTTCGCAGAATTAGTTTGCGTACCCAAAGAAAAACCGAGGGAGCATTTGAGACGCAAAGTGATATCGACAAAGAGCATGAAATAGCAGCAATTAAAAAAGAGTTTAACCCGCCTAAATTCTACAAACTAGGCCATAGAAAAGCGCATAAGAACAAATTGTTCTGGGGAATGGGAGATGATGGGCGACCTATCTACTCAAATATTGAGGCTTTTCTAGCTACCCACACTTGCATTATTGGTTCAACTGGTGTGGGTAAGGGGGTTCTTACTGCAAGCTTGCTGACCCAAACATTCTTGATGGGCAATGCTAATGTCATCTTTGATTTTAAGGATGATGGCGGCGATAAATGGATGCCACATGTTCTTGGGGAGCAGTTGGCAGAGTACAACCGCAAGCATCCCAATAACCCACGCAAAATGCATTTCATTGATTTAAATATAGATAAGCCACAGATCAACCCCATGCTCAATGTCAGTGATACAGAGTTTCGCGAGCTTTTGGGTGCAGGGTTTAACCTGGCTAATACCGGCAGGGATTCTGATCATTACCGCCAAAATGATCGCGCTGTAATGAGGCGGGTATCTGGTTTTGTTGACAAGGCTAAGTGTATTCCCGAACTGTGGGATTTGGTTATAGAGCAGTGCCCTGAAATTTTACTGACCACACGCGACAAAATAAAAGATAGTGATTGGGATGCTATTAAGGCGGGCCATTTAGATAAAAGTGATATGGCGGGGTATTTCAGTAGTTTTGCACAAAATTTAGAGTTGTTGGCACAGCTTCCTGTGATTGCTACACGCGAGGGTATTGATCTTGAGAGGGCTATATTTAACCAGGACATCATTTACATAGTGGGGTCGAATTCCAACTTTGAAGTTAAGTTATTACAAAAAATGCTGTTGATTCGTATTAAACAGATTATCTCTAAAACATCTAGCAATGTTGATCGGCCTCACGTCACGATATTTTGTGATGAAACGAAATATATTTTAAGTCAGACCTTGCTACAAGCTGTTGGTACGATTCGTGATAGACGCGCCAATATACTTTTTAATTTTCAGGATATTGGCAATCTTAGAGATGTTAACCAGTCAGATCCCAGCTTGAATCCTAGCACTGTTGAAAATGAGATACTGGGTAACTCTGCTATTCGTATGATCTATCAGGTTAATCACCTTAGTACACGAGAGTGGGCAAGCAAGATGACCGGCACTAAGATCGTAAAAGAGGTGAGCAAGCAGGTTAAGACCAACGCAAGTGATGATCCGCTAGAGGACAACAGCACTTTTCATATTAAGGATGGTGAGCGAAACAAGTATTCAACCAATGTGTTTGATGCCTTGCAAACCTGTGTTGGTATTGTTTTGGGGATAGGTACGCCACAAAGATGCTTTACTGCACCGATCATTGTTAGCAAATCAGATGCTAACCGCGCTGTGCAATCATTTCCTATGTATGAATTAAAGCATAGCGATATTCGTTTTGCTGGCATGTCTCAAGGTAAGGAAAAAGCTGTTGCAAACACAGACCAAGCACCCATTAATAAGAAGAGTGATACAGGTAATGTGGTATCCATGAGCTTTGCGGTAAATGATACTCGTGCCAAAAAAGCAGTGGATAAGGACTAGCCATGATCAAAAAAGCACTTGGCACGTTAATGCTGTTAATGACAAGCCATATGGTACTTGCTGATAGCGGTACTGATATGGCAAACACGCTGGCATCTGATTTAATCAATGTGGCTAATGGCGTAGCTAACGGTACACAAGCGGGTAATGCTGAGTCTTCCCTTGGTGTATCGGCAAGCAGTATTGGTGGGCCAAGTGCATCCCAAGCTAATGACATGGGCGTATCAGGTAGCAGTGAAAGCCAGTTTCACTTTGTGTTAAAACCGCACTGTAAGGTTGGCATTACCCAGCATATCATCAGTCTTGATGGCACACGTATTGGCGTATCCTGTCAAGGAGCGGGACAATGGGTAAGTCTGTTGCTATGCACGCCAAATGAGCGGATTAACTGCAACACTCAAGCCCAGTATCAACGCATTAGCGTGCCCATTAATGGCACTGATATGCATGTTGGTGAGTATCATCTTAAAGCATTGTGTAAGGATGGTTATTGCACTGGGGCACTAAGCAAGACTGCCACCATCACAGCTAATAGTGGCAATCTTGATCAAAAGGCGCAAATTGCTGCACAAAATAATGGTGTCTATCAAACGGTTAAAATCGGCTACCTTGGCAAGGATGGCTATAGCAAGACACAGGCGTACATGCATAGCTTTACTAGCACAGGGAGCAACAGTGGCTTTGCACAGTGTGCTTTAGGTGTGAAAGGGTATATCGCATCGGGTGTATATTATTCGTGTGATGGCAAGGCCAAAGATGGTTTTGGTGCGGGGTGTCATAGCGTTACAAGCTGCACCCAATATAGCTATCACAAGCACACCGACACGACCCATAAAACCTGCGACATCACACCTGGCAACAAAAAGATTAACTGCACCAAAGTGCCGGTGGTAACGATTAAAAAAGTACCTTTTACTAAGCCAGTGCCAAATCCTTGTACGCATATTGTGGTATTAAATACCCAAAGCAGCCCACCTAAAGGTGCTAAAACTCTAGCTAGCTTTACTGAGAGCAGGGGCATTTTCTATAGCAAAAGTTACAACGTATATCAGGTGACAGGTCAAAGCTTAGATAAGGCGTGTTACCTGCCGGCCACCTTGCATGTGGAGCATGATAGAAACCAGCATGGTGTAAGCCAATTACATGCCATGGGTAAGGCCATCTATCTGTTTTACGCTCAAGCGGTCTATGTGGATCATTGGGGTGTTGGGGACTTGCATGTTAAGGAAAATGGCAAGGTTATCGCCCATGTTCAATCAGGCTCTAATACCGGAGCGCACAGCACGAGCATTGTCGCGAGCAAGGATAGCACCTATGTGCTAGATGGTGTGAATAGGGGATTTTATGGGGATGATTATGCCAACGCCTATTCAATCTATTGGGCGGCAACACCTGTCCATCAAGAGATTAAAACGGCAGTGGTGACATGGCAGCAGCATTGCCCAGAGGGAATGTGATATGAAAAGACTAACAACCGCCATATTGATGACACTGTGTGCCACACCGTTATTTGCCAATGACCCACCACAAGGCTGCAAGAATCCTGTACAAACCTGTACTGAAGGTGCGGCTACCAAAATAATTGAGGGTATCCCTGTACACTTGGATTGTTGGCATTATGCGATTTCCTATACCTGTCCTGATTGGATGGAGCAAAAGAACAGTTGCCTTGATACAACAAACTGTACAGCTGACGGTGTGCCTACACCAATCACCCCGTGGGAAAAGCAAGAGTCGATGACCTGTAAGAACACCACTTTTGAGCGCACATGCGATAAGCATCAGACAAAGCAGGTATGCGACAAAGGCGATTACACTCATGGTACAGACAAGCACGCACCGCCAGAGGATACCGGAACCTTTGGTAATATGGCGGCCTATATGGGGGCTATTGATGCCATGCAAAGGAATGTATCGGTCAACCCTGTTACGATATTCTCCGGCACACCAAGACACTGTGGTACGCCAACTGACCTTGGCCCGTTAACGCATGATTGTTGCGATATTAACTTAAAGTCACACCGTAGTGGCTGGCAGCTAAATAATTGCAGTGCTGATGAAGTATCCCTTGCTTTGGCAAGGAGAAACCTTGCAGCCCACGAGGTGGGAAGGTATTGCGCGCACTCATTACCCATCATCGGCTGTACGCTCCACAAGACAGGTTACTGCCAATTCTCCACCATGCTAGGTCGCATTATTGAAGAGCAGGGCAGGGCACAGATTAATGCCTTGGCACAGGCGGGAAGTCAAAGCCACAATGCGGTTATCCTTCCTGTTAGCTGGCCATTAACAGGCAGCACAGCGCATACCAATCAAGTTTTGGTAAATGGCATTAAGGTGGTCGGTTTCACACAGCAGGCAATGAATGCTGCCTCCATCCCTATGATGGTCAATTACCAAAGCCCACTTGTTGTTGATACAGGTGCTACCACCAGCACTGATGGTCTGTCGGTAAGCCTAAGTTGTCAAAACAACCTATGCCAAGGTGCAATGGTGACAAAGGCTAGCGTAAAAGACTTTGGTTTTGATCCTACGTGTAAGGTTCAACAAAAAGGTGTATGGAGCATTGGCGTTACTACGCTGATGCAATCAAGCTGTATTGCAAAAGGGGGTAAGGCACCTGATTGGAGAAAGCCGCTATACTGGAATCAAGATGGCCCTGCTCTTTGGCAGTTTGCCCTATCAGGCTCCACGCAAGAGAGTATCGAAAGTCCTACCTTTACCTGGCATTTACCCGGCACCACTTTAACAGGCAATGCCACCTGCACTTCTGAAAGCTGTAACGTATCGTTAGAAAGTAAGGCAGGCCAAGGAAAAAAACCTCTCAAGGCAAGCATTAGCTTCCCACTTAATTGCACTAATGCCAAAAGCTATGCTAAGCAACTAGGGGATATAACCATTGCACCAAAGTGTGCTAAGCCAAGTCAGATCATAGCGGTATGCACCACGGGTCAATCCTGTGGGCCATTACCCGATGGTGGCACCATCTTAAATAAGGTTGGCACAACGCAAAACGGCTGGGCTATACGCCAACTACCCGCAAGTGGTGTGAATCAGTTTGTGACATCAGATATTAAAGTATCGGGTCAATGTACAGCTAAACAGTGTGATTGGGTAATCACAAGTCTTGGTGTAGGTGGTATTGAGGATATGGTGCCAGGTAAGTTGTCCTTTAACCTGTACTCAGCCCCTGTAAAAGATGGCAAAGCACAAAGCGGCTTTGCCGATAAGAATAGCTATATTGCAACTAGCTCTGGCCTTGAGATTAGGCCGTATCAATATAGTCATGATGATAAACCAAAGCGTCATATCAAGCTGCTGCTAAAGGCACCAAGTTCTGAATCATGGGCGCAATATGACGTGCCATTAACCATTGATAACAGCAAGCCTTTGACGCTAACCAACAACCCTAAAACAACGATAACAGGTGGCTGTAATCTCACAACAGGCATGTGCAACTACAACACTGCCACACAAACCCATATTGAGGCGATGCCGTGGGGTGATCCAAAAAACCTGCAATGCCAAGGGTTTACGCCTGCTCAAATGAGCTTAATTAACTGGAACAAGGTGGATCTATCCGAATACGAAAAGTACGTATCGCGCAATATGTCTGACAAAGACAAGGCGCAAATAGACAAGCAGACCAAAGATGGCATTAATGACTTCTACAACAACTTTAACAACGGGGGGAGTGAGAACGCCCCGCCTCCTAATCAGCAAGGTAGTCAGGTTGTTGTGGCATCGCCACTCTCAGGTCAGGGTGGTAATGACAAGGTACCTTTTACGGTAACGCTTAAAGCGGTCAGCAACTTTCCGCAGTATATACCCTATAATCAGTGTGGGTATCCGGCAAGTAACTACAACACCAATCCTGTCACCAGCATGGACATTAACTGGGGTGATGGCAGCCACGACAGCATGAGTCAAAGCCAGATACAAAATGCTACATTTGCAGGCAGTGACTACACGGGCAAGGTGGCATGTAATTATAAGATTCCCATTTACATCATCAAGCACACCTATGGTGCGCCTAATGGCAAAACAGAAAGTGTGCCGATCACAGTAACACTCAACGCCAAAGATGGCCTACACCGTACCGTGATTCATGTTGAAAATCAGTGGGATAATGGCTCACCTGATGATAGCTCAGGTGGTGGCATGAATCCCAGTGACAGGAAGGCCAGGCCCGATCAGTTCCCAGGTGGGGGTAATTTTAACCCCCATGGTGTACCTGGGACGGAGAAATAGATTAGTTGCGATTACCAGCAAACATGCCGAGCAATTGCAGCAGGGTCAGGAAGATATTAACGAGGGATACATACAATATGACCGTGGCAACAATGTAGTTGCGTTCGCCACCGTGAATGATGGAATTGGTCGTATACATGATGTACCCACCAGACACCAAGGCAAAGACAACGGATAGTGCCATTTGCAGGGCGGGCATATGCAGAAGAAAGATATTTACAAGGGATGCGACAAAGGCCACGATAATGCCAATGGCAAGAAATCTTCCCCAGCTAGAGAAATCTTTGGATGGATTCATGGCAATGGCAGATAGCCCTAGAAAGATCAGCCCTGTTGAGCCAAGAGCCATCATAATCAATTCGGATCCATTGCTAAAATTCTTGATGTACATATTAAGAATAGGTCCGATCATCCAGCCGATAAACCCTGTGTAGGCAAAGGTAAGCACAATGGCCCACGGGCTATTTTGTACAGCGCGTAACAAAAAGGGAAAGCCGATAATGACAATAAGGGTCAGCCAGATATTCACAAAGCCAGCGTTGCTAAAGACAGCAAGGCCGGACATCAAGGCACTAAATAGCAGTGTCATGGATAGCATTGCGTAAGTGTTGCGTAGCACCTTATTGGTGGCTAGCGCGTTGGTGGTATTTTGAAAGGTAGATGGATTTTTCATGTTGTCCTCTTAAGTTAGTAGTTCTGGGTTAATTTTCCAGTAGTAAAAAGCAGGCTGCTCAAATGGGTGTGCCTCTTTCATGGCAAACAGCACAGCTTTAATATGGTGATCATCGCAGATCATTTCCACTTTGTATTCTTCTGCCATTTCGATCACATCATGCTGGCCAATAGCAGGGTTACTGCCTTCAAGTGGCCTAAACTGCCCTTCACCTTTAGTTTGCCAGCAGCAGTGATCATAACCTTTGTATTTGCCTGCCCCTGCTAGGAACATGGATTTTTTGACACTTTCCAAGTGTTCAATTGGAACGTAAAAGCATATGGCGTACATAATCAATCCTGTTTTGGTTCTAGCTTTCTCATAGCAGTATCATAATCAAGTTGGGAGCCAAACTTCACAAAGAAATTAGTAATGCCACTGCCGTAGTATCCACGAATCTTAGCAGTTAAGCCGGATGTCTCTGTTATACGAAGTGACCCAGAGGGGAAATTGTGTCTACATGAACAAATGTCATTCATGACGACTTTGGTATTTTGGGGCAGGGCGGCAGCTAGTGATTGCTTTAATTCTCTAGGTACGGATTTGTGGCGACCGGAGATTTTAAGTTGTCCCATTATCTTTGTTTTTGTGATTATCAAACTCTGGTACTTCCGACTCCAACACCACCCCTGCATCGTTACCCTCAAGATCAATACGGATAGCACCTGCTTTTAGGTTGGCTTTGTATTCTTTGCGGTTACACCACAGAAAAATCGCAAAGTGAATTAGCTTGTTGCTGTACTCTGGATATTTAGGGTAGATAACTTTGTTAATGCCCTTGGCAAGTGGTCTTGGCTGTTTCTTGTCAAAAGCCTTGGGGTAATCTTCACAAAGCCGCTTTTTGATCTCACAGGCTTTGTAATAGCGTTCTTTCTTGGCTGCCTTTGGATTG
>Ga0055584_100008084_pt1 | contig 10308 bp, 4 predicted proteins | sample OSDHelmetaG_FD_58716 | JGI IMG/M metagenome (GOLD analysis project Ga0055584, IMG submission 58716) | Pelagic marine sediment microbial communities from the LTER site Helgoland, North Sea, for post-phytoplankton bloom and carbon turnover... | ecosystem: Environmental > Aquatic > Marine >...
AATATAGATGGTATATATAATGTTGAATCTGCAATGGAAGGTGGTTCACCTGAAGTAGAGATAGAAGTGGATAGGATGAGAGCAGGAATGTATGATATTAGTGTGAGTACTATTGTTTCGCAAATTGAGAATCAAATACAGGGAGTAACAGTTGGACAGTCACAGAGGGAAGGCGAGATGGAAGATATTACACTTAAACTGCCTGATAAAACACTTAATGATCTAAATGATTTGCGTATTGTTTCAGGTGGACAGGAATTTCAGTTGAATGAATTAGCAAATATAAAAATAGGTACGGCACCTAAACAAATATACAGACGTGGACAAACCAGAATAGGACAAGTGACTGCACAATTAAATAAAGATATGCCGCTTGATCAGGCAGTAAAAGAAATTAAAACTGCTATTGCTCCTATGAATATTCCTTCAGATTATAAAATCAATATAAGTGGAGAAGAGGAAAAAAGAGAAGAATCAATGTCAAGTCTTAGATTTGCCTTACTCCTTTCTATAGTATTGGTTTACATGGTTATGGCTTCGCAATTTGAGTCATTATTACATCCGTTTACTATACTTTTAACTATTCCTCTTGCAGTTGTTGGTTCAATTTTAACATTTTTCTTTTTAGAAAGGTCGTTCAATATAATGGCATTTATTGGCGTAATTATGTTGGTGGGAATTGCGGTAAATGATTCTATTATATTAATAGATAGAATTCTGCAGTTGAGGAAAGATGGGTTATCACGTTTTGATGCTATAATACAGGCAGGACAGCAAAGAATAAGGCCTATAATAATGACAAGTATTACAACTATTCTGGCATTACTTCCGTTGACAATTGGATTTGGAGAAAGTGCTTCTTTGCGATCTCCAATGGCTCTTGCGGTAATTGGTGGAATGATTACATCAACCTTATTAACCCTGATAGTTATTCCCTGTGTTTATGAATTGTTCGAAGAGATAAAAGAAAAGATTGGAAAATGGAAAATTTTTTCTAATTCTGAAAAAACTATTTAAAATATTAAAAAGTGAGATTTATCATTGATAGAAAGACTCTTATTAGTATGTTGTTTATTGGACTAACCCTTTTGGGGATTGTGTCATATAAACAATTGAATGTGGAATTATTGCCTAATGTGGATCTTCCTTTTTTATATGTGCAGGCCAGTAGTTCTTCAGGAGATATAGATATTGAATATTTTGAGAGTGAAGTGATCATTCCGCTTGAAGAAGCGATTGGAACTATGAGTAACATTGAGTCTGTAGAATCCACGATAAGATCAAACAGGGGTACTATAGCGGTTTACTACCGTAAGAATGTGAACTTTAATTTGGCCTATCTTAAATTGCAAGAGAAGATCAATGCAATTAAGGATGATTTACCGGACGATTTTAAAGTAAGTGTTAATCGTGTGGATCTTACACAGATGAATACCCAATTTATGACATTACAGGCAATCGGTGGTGATGGCGTAGATAGAGTTCGAAATGTTGTGGATCTGGATGTAACCACTGATCTTGAAAATATTGATGGTATTGCAGGTGTAAGTGTTTTTGGAGGGCAGGAAAAGACTATTGAAATTGATCTAAACGAAGAGAAATGTAAATCATATAATATTACTACAGCTAATATTCGCTCTATTATTTCCAGTAATTCTCAGTCTCGTACATATGTGGGGAATTTGAAAGAGAAAGATAAATTATATTTTGTTCATGTTTCTGCCAGTTATGATAATGTTTCTGATATAGAAAATCTGGTTATAGCCGATGGTCCTGTTCTTCTTAAGGATGTTGCCGAAGTTAAATTTGGAGAAAAGGAAGCTACCAGCTATAGCCGTGTAGATGGGAAATCTGCTGTTTCTTTGCGTCTTGTTAACGATTCTCAGGCAAATCAGATTAAATTATCACATAAGGTACTTCAGGTTGTAGCCAAACTGAATAAAAAATTAAAAGATCAGGATGTTCAATTGATTTTGCAGAGCAATTCTGCAGAAACTATGGAAAATAATATCCACCAGATCATTAATCTTGCTGTTATAGGGGGGCTGCTTGCAATATTTGTATTGTGGATTTTTCTTAAGAATATTCGTCTTGTAACTTTTATTGCACTGGCAATACCTATTTCTGTATATACGGCTTTTAATCTTTTTTATGCTTATGACATTTCTTTAAATAGTTTGACACTTGTTGGAATGGCGTTGGCAATTGGCATGTTGCTGGATAATAGTGTAGTTGTGCTTGAGAATATTTATCGTCTTGCAGGTAAAGGAAAAAATGCAGATGATTCTGTAGTACAGGGAACAAAAGAAGTTTGGCGTTCTGTTGTGGCCTCTACGCTTACAACAATTACTGTTTTCCTTCCGTTTCTTTTTTCTGATAATTATCTTATAGAGATGTTAGGGAAAAACGTTGGAGTATCTATTATCTCTACGTTGTTTGTTTCTCTTATTGTTGCATTGCTTTTAATTCCTGCAGGAATTCATTTTATTCTTAGAAGGAATAAAGGTAAATCTATAGTTTTTGAGAAAATGACTACGGATAATCGGATGATGCAAATTTATCTATTATTATTGAAAACCTCTTTGCGACATCCGTTAACAACAATTCTTGGAGCTGTTCTACTGTTTTTTCTTACTATAGCTATAAGCTTGAGCATAAGTGTAGATTCACTAAGTGAAGTAAGTCAGAATCAGGTTTCTATCTCCGTTACTATGCCAACCGGTTCTACATTAGAGACTACTGATGAAATGGTTCAGAAAATAGAAGATAAATTAAAGGATATACCGGAGAAGGATCATATATATAGTAATGTTGAAGAAGAAGAGGCTACTGTAACGGTAAAATTGGTGGATGAATTTGAAGAAGTAAATGATAGAACATATGCTGAAATAAAATCAGAAATAAATGGATTGGTAAGTAATATGTCCCCTGCCTCTATTGAGGTAAATGAGTCTTCAAGTAGTAGTGGCTCTTCTGGCGGTGGAAATATGGCGAATAATTTCCAGAAATTATTGGGTGTTGGAACCAATAGTGAAAATATTGAAATAAAAGGAGAAAATTTTTCAGCTATGCAGAGGGTAGCAGAAGATCTGAAATATTATCTCGAAAACATGGATATTATTGATCGTGTAAGAGTTTCTGTTTCCGATAACAGTCCTGAGGTACATATGATATTTGATCCCTTAATAATGACTGATTATGGACTTACAACAAATAATGTTTCCAGTGAAATAAATTCCTTTTCTAAAGAAATTTCTACAGGAGTGGCCTTTAATCAGGGGGATGATGAGTATGATATTTTGATAAAACAGTATCCTGATGGCAATTTTGATTCTGAAGAAGTAGACGATAGTAGAACAATGGATGAGTTAAAGAGTGTTCGTTTGGAAGATACAGATAATAGTTTCCATGAATTGCAGGATTTTACACGGCTTTATTATTCACGTGGTCTTTCCAGAATAAACAGAGAGAATCAGGAAAAAATAATACGTGTTACCTATTCTTTTGATGATGATGCTACGGAGTCTAATGATATTTTAGAAAATTATCGTTATCAGATTGATAATTTAGTGGCCGGTTACCAATTTCCATCGGGTGTGACTGCCGAAGTTGTACATGAAGAACAAGACCTGAGTGATTTCTACTTCCTGATTTTTGCTGCTATAATATTGATCTTTATGATTCTTGCCTCTGTTTTTGAGTCATTTTTCATACCATTTGTGTTATTATTTTCTATTCCGCTTGCTGCAATAGGGTCATTGATTGGTCTAATTATTACAGGGAATAGTTTACTTAATTCCAATACTCTTATAGGATTTTTGATATTGTTGGGAATTGTAGTTAACAATGGGATTATTTTGATTGATTATACTAATATTCTTAGAAAAACACATAATTATCGTCGTTCCAGGGCATTGATGACTGCGGGTCTTTCACGTGTTCGTCCTATTTTAATAACGGCTATTACAACTATTGTTGCAATGATACCTCTTGCTATGGGTGATGCAGAATATGTGAGTGTTATAGGAGCCCCATTTGCTATTGTTGTAATAGGTGGACTTAGTCTTAGTACCCTTTTGACACTTGTTTTTGTTCCTACAATGTATTCCGGAATGGAGAATGCCATATCCTGGTTTAAGCATCTGGATATAAAGTTGCGTATTTTACAATTTGCTATAATGCTATTTGGATTTATTATTATTTATCTGAAGGTGGATTCAATACTTTGGAAAATGGCAGATGTAGTTTTGGTTGTTGTACTTATACCTGGTGTTACATGGTTCCTTATGAATAGTCTCAAGAAGGCTGGAACAAATCTAATTGCTCCTGATGAACCAGTTCATATTCAGATTAGAAATCTTGTAAAAATATATGATCGTCCGGGACGTTTTTCAAGAGAATGGAATGGTGGTCTTAATATTAGAAAGAGAAAGAATTTGGTAAAGGAATTTCACTCTCTCAGTGATTTTGATCAAATGATCTGGCAATTACCATTACTGGGATTTCTCATTTATTTTTCATTTTTTTATTTAGATACTGCATTTTGGAATTGTATTATAGCTATGATTATTTATATGTATGTAAAGGAATTATGGAAATCTTTTTATGCATATTTGAATTATAAAAATAGCGGAAAATTATTCTACGAAAACTTTATAAAAAAACTGGACAAAGGAATTTTCTGGGTGCTTCCATTCATAGAATTATTCTTCCTGTATTTTAAAACGTTGAATTTGGGTTTAATAATAACTTTTGCAGTAATCTGGTATCTGGGTTTGGTTATTTCAACAGTTTCAAGACGCTTGTACGAAGGGAAAGTGAATATTAACCGTATTACAGGAAGATTTGGATCTTTCCGCAGAAGTTTGTTCCGTATAGTTGAACGTATTCCTATAATATCTAAACGGAATAAACCATTTAAGGCATTAAATGGTGTCTCTTTGGATATTCATAATGGTATGTTTGGTTTGCTTGGTCCTAACGGAGCCGGGAAATCTACTATGATGCGTATAATATGTGGAATTTTCGAACAGAGTTATGGTAAAATATTTATTAATGGAATAGATACTCAGGAAAAAAGAGAAGAATTGCAGGGATATATAGGATATCTTCCTCAGGAATTTGGTATGTATGAAAATATGTCTTCCTGGGATTATCTGGAATATCAATCGTTACTTAAAGGTATAAAAGATGATACTCAACGTAAGGAGCGTATTAAATATGTGTTGGAAGCAGTACATATGGAAGATCATGCAAATGAAAAGATAGGATCATTTTCCGGAGGAATGAAGCAACGTATAGGAATTGCACAAATTCTGCTTCATTTGCCTAAGATTCTTGTAGTGGATGAACCTACAGCAGGATTAGATCCTCGCGAACGTATACATTTCCGTAATTTACTTGTAGAACTTAGTCGTGAAAGAATAGTTATTTTTTCTACTCATATTATAGAAGATATCTCGAGTTCCTGTAATCAGGTGGCAGTTGTTATTCACGGTAAGGTTAAATATAATGGTTCTATATCTCAGATGGTTTATCTGGCTGAAAATCTTGTATGGCAGTTTGAAATGCCTGTTAAAGACTTTGACAATCTACCTGATAAGAAAATGGTTATATATCATATGATGGTAGGAGAAAATGTTCGTGTAAGGATGATATCAAAAGAAAAGCCAGCGAATGATGCAGTTTTGGTAACACCATTGCTTGAGGATGCTTATTTGTGTCTTATTAAAAATATTAAATAAAGTTATAGTTTGATTCTGTAGATAATATTATTCTATAGTATATTGAGGTATAGTATCATCAGATTTAAAATGGATATAATAAAATGATTAAAAAGAAGAAAATAAAAAATGATTTTCTATGGATTATAAAAATGATCCGGTATAATTTTGAAAATATTTTCGGAGGTAAATTTCTGTGGTTCTTTTTATCTGCATTACTATTTTTCTGTCTTGTTGCCGTGATTTCCGTATGGAATGGTAATAATCCGGATGAATCGTTTGTTTATAGTAATATGATTTTCCCGGCAATATTGCTTGTTTTCTATCCTACGACATTTGGTATACAAAAGGATCTTGATGCTGGAATTCTTGAAATTCTTTTTGGTATTCCAAATTACAGATATAAAGTATGGTTATTTAGGCTCGTACTTGTGTTTATTCTTGTTTTTTTACTGATGTTTATTTTTGGAATCCTTTCTGTTATTTTTTTGACTCCTGTAAATATTTTGGAAATGTCATATCAGGTTATGTATCCGGTCCTTTTTTTCGGATGTCTGAGCTTTATGTTTTCGACAATAATAAAAAATGGTAGCGGAACTGCTGTCGTTATAGTTATTATAGGGGTATTAATCTTTTTTTCTGATAGTTATGTAAATAATACAATGTGGGATGTTTTCTTCAATCCATTCAATATGCCGTCTGATATAAATGAAGCAATATGGGTGAATACCTTAATAAAAAATAGAATGTTTCTTTCGGTAGGATCTATTCTTTTTATTCTTTCAGGATTAATGAATCTTCAGAAAAGAGAGAAGTTTATCTAAAAGTTGTTTTGGAAGGATCGCTAAAAATTATGTTTATTATTTATAAATATCTTAGAATTATAAAATTGTAATTACCATATTAATAGGCGATTACTATAAATTAAAGATATGTTATAAGAATTATCTCTGCGAGTTGACGAAAGTTAAGTTGAAAGATAATTTGTTCTATTACGTAAAGAATAATATATTTGTAATAACAAGAACAAAGGGGTGCCCTGAGATATTTAAATTATCAAAAAATATCAATGAGTGCTGAGAATACACCCTATGAACCTGAATCAGTTAATACTGACGTAGGAATTGTTTGATAAGATCTTATGAATAAGACATTTCTTTATTCTTGTTATAAAGAAATTGCTTATGATTTATTCCCATTTTATATATGTCATAGATAATTGTAATTTCTTAAGTGTTTAACTGTTTTTATCAACGGAGCATTATAACTCTGTTTTTTCCATATATCATACATTAGACAAATAAATTATAATAATGAAAAAAGACATAAAAATATCTTATCCGGATTCAAAAAAAGTTTATCTGAAAGGTGAACTTTATCCTTCATTGCGAGTTGGAATGCGTGAAGTTTCTCTCACTCCCACGGTTACTATAGATGAAAATGGTGAAAAAGTTTTTCATGAAAATGAATCTGTTTTAATATATGATACAAGCGGAGCTTATAGTGATGAAAATATTAGTATTGATCTTAAAAAGGGACTTCCAAAATTTAGAAGTTCCTGGATAGAGGAGAGAAATGATACAGTTCAGTTATCTGAGATGACAAGTAAGTATGGACGACAAAGATTAATGGATAAAGAACTTGATAAACTTCGTTTTGAACATATTTTGAATCCACGTCGTGCTAAAGAAGGGAAACAGATTTCTCAGATGTATTATGCCAAAAATGGTATTATTACAAAAGAAATGGAATATGTTTCGATTCGAGAAAACATGAATTGTAAAAAATTTGGTATAAAATCATATATTACTCCTGAATTTGTAAGAAAGAAAGTTGCAGCAGGCCAGGCAGTCATTCCATCTAATATTAATCATCCGGAATCGGAACCGATGATTATAGGTAAAGATTTTAGTGTAAAGATAAATACCAATATAGGGAACAGCTCTACATCCTCAGGAATCAAGGAAGAAGTAGAAAAAGCCGTGTGGAGCTGTAAATGGGGAGGGGATACTCTTATGGATCTTTCAACAGGAAACAATATACATGAAACACGTGAATGGATTATAAGAAATTGTCCTGTACCGGTAGGAACTGTCCCTATCTATCAGGCAATGGAGAAGGTTAATGGAAAAACAGAAGATCTTAATTGGGAAATATTTAAAGATACTCTAATAGAGCAATGTGAACAGGGAGTTGACTATTTTACAATTCATTGTGGTATTCGTCAGAAGAACGTTAGTTTGGCAGACAAGAGATTAACAGGAATGGTTTCCAGAGGAGGATCTATTATTGCAGAATGGTGTACTAAACACAATAGAGAAAGTTTTTTGTACGATCATTTTGATGATATATGCGATTTGCTTGCTAAATATGATGTGGCTATTTCTTTGGGTGACGGACTTCGTCCTGGATGCATCTATGATGCCAATGATGAGGCTCAGTTTGCAGAACTTGATACTATGGGTGAACTTGTGCAAAGAGCCCGTGAGAAGAATGTACAATCCTTCATCGAAGGTCCGGGGCATGTTCCTATGCATAAAATAAAAGAGAATATGACAAGGCAAATTGAAAAATGTCATGAAGCGCCTTTTTATACATTAGGACCTTTAGTTACCGATATTGCTCCTGGATATGATCATATAACATCTGCCATTGGGGCTGCACAGATTGGCTGGTATGGTACAGCTATGCTTTGTTATGTGACTCCTAAAGAGCATTTATCATTACCTGAAAAAGAAGATGTGCGTATAGGTGTAGTAAGTTACAAAATTGCTGCTCATGCAGCTGATTTGGCTAAACATTTTCCTGGTGCCGAGATTCGTGATAATGCATTAAGTAAAGCACGTTATGAATTTAGATGGAAAGATCAGTTTAATCTGAGTCTGGATCCTGAACGTGCACTTGAATATTATAAGGCAGCAAATCATGTAGGTGGTAAATATTGTACAATGTGTGGTCCAAATTTCTGTGCTATGCGAATTTCTCAGGATGTTAGAAAAGAAGAGGGTAAAATGAAAAAATAATACAAAATAAAAAGACAGAGATACAATATTTAATTATTGAATTTTTGTCTTTTTATTAATACGATACCGAAACCAGAAAACGGAATTCTGATTTTAGAATATTTTGTTAAAAGCTTCTTTTGTAAGTTTCTTTATTTCGTTCATGTCAGTTTTTTCACCAATCTCTTTCTCAATGGAAGTTACTCCATAATCAGTGAAACCGCATGGATTAATATAATTGAAATATTGAAGGTTAGTGTTTACATTTAAGGCGAAACCATGCATTGTTACATATCGGCTGGCACGAACACCTATAGCACAAATTTTTCTTGCCTTTGAATTATCGTCGGCATCTATCCATACTCCGGTAGCTCCTTTTTTTAGTCCGCCTTTTATTCCAAAATGTCCAATAATATCAATAATGGCATTTTCCATTTTTCCTATATATTGTTTAATGCCTAAATTGTAATATTCTAAATCTATAATAGGATAACCTACAAGTTGTCCGGGGCCATGATAAGTGATATCGCCACCTCGGTCGATTTTATAAAAGGTTGCTTTAATTTTGTTTAAAAAATCTTTGTTTACAAGTAAGTTATTAGCATTACCACTTCTGCCTAAAGTATAAACATGAGGATGTTCAACCAGTAGAAAATGATTCTTTGATGTTGGTTCCTTTTTTGAAAGCTTTTTATCAATAATTTCTTTCAATAAACCTTCCTGATAATCCCAGCATTCTTTATAATCTTTTGTTCCAAGATCTTCGTATTGAAATGATGTCATTTGTATTAATTTTTATAAATGGACTGGTATATATACATTTTATGCATTAATATGTTTGTCTGCGTGATATGACGAACGAACCAGTGGGCTACTTTCTACAAAAGAGAATCCTAAATCCATTCCAATTTTATGATACTTATCAAATTGTTTTGGTGTAATATATTCCGTTACAGGAAGCGGCGAAGATGGAGGGGCAAGATATTGTCCTATGGTTATAATTTTACATCCGGCATTTTTTATATCTTTCATGGTTTGAATAACCTCTTCTTCCTTTTCTCCAAGTCCAAGCATTATACCTGATTTTGTGATAACTCCTGAATGGCTTATGAATGAAAGAACCTGAAGGCTTCTTCTGTATTCAGCTACACTCCTAATTTGCGGAGTCAAACGTTCTACTGTTTCCACATTATGAGAGATTACTTCGGGAGCTGTATCTATTACTTGCTGAATTAATTCTTCTCTTCCCTGAAAATCTGGAATAAGAACTTCCATAGTGACTTTTGGATTAATTTCCTTTATTTTAAGGATAACTTTTGCCCAAAAAGAAGCTCCTAAGTCGGGTAAATCGTCTCTGTCAACAGAAGTTATAACTGCATGTTTCAAACCCATAATACGAATAGAATTCGCTATTTTTAAAGGTTCTTTAGGATCAGGAGGTAATGGATGACCGGTTGGTACTCCACAAAATTTACAATTTCTTGTACATATGTTACCAAGAATCATAAAAGTAGCTGTACCATGATTCCAACATTCTCCAATATTAGGACATTTACCGCTTGTGCATATAGTATGTAGTCCGT
>Ga0055584_100008085_pt1 | contig 10308 bp, 9 predicted proteins | sample OSDHelmetaG_FD_58716 | JGI IMG/M metagenome (GOLD analysis project Ga0055584, IMG submission 58716) | Pelagic marine sediment microbial communities from the LTER site Helgoland, North Sea, for post-phytoplankton bloom and carbon turnover... | ecosystem: Environmental > Aquatic > Marine >...
CAGCTCGTCGGGCTCATAACCCGAAGGTCGTAGGTTCAAATCCTACCCCCGCTACCAACAATTAAGAGCCCGGTCTTGTGCCGGGCTTTTTTGTGGGCGAATTTCGTGAGTTCGATGGCTGCTTTATATTCGAAAGCAGCCATTCGCCTGTATGATGCCAAGGGGGGGTGCTACTTATGACTCAAGGCAGGCACTCGCGGAAAGTACATAATATCTAATAATTCGAGGTAACTCTGGGAGCGGATTCAATGATACGAATAACAAAAATCGCCGCCGCATTATTTATTGGTGCAATTGGCACTCTTTTCTTTCTCGGTAATTTATTCAATTTGGAGGCGGCTTTTTCGGTTGTCTCGTTTGTTATGTCTGGCGCGGAACAGCCGTATTACAAAATTTTTGGCCCGACTGTTTCGTCGGCTTGGCTTACTTATTGGGCGTTATTCATGATTATGGTCGGGGAGCTAGTCGTAGGAGCTCTGGGGCTCTTCGGCGCATTTCGCATGATCAAAGAAAGGAAAGGGTCGGCGGAAGACTTTAGCGCTGCGAAGACGACTGCTATCTTCGCTGGTGTACTGGGCATGCTGGTTTGGTATGGTTTCTTCGTAGTCATTGGCGAAGGCTACTTCCAAATGTGGCAAACGGAGACTGGACTAGGCTCGGCTGAGGGTGCATTCCGATACGGTACTATTTGCGCCGTACTTATGCTCTATATCGCAACTAAGAATGATTGATATACGAGCAATCTGAATAGCTGCCTTTGGCTGTAGGTGAGGTATTTTTCAGTCCTAGGTAGCTTTGGAGTGGGCAGTTAAAGGCATGCCTTTAGTAATGCACTCAATTCAGCATTTCCCATTGTGTTCATTAGCTCGATATTGCGGATTGGTATTTGCTCGGCAAACTCGGTGGATTCAAGAACTCGGTCGAGGCTCTCTTCACGGAGAAGATGCAAGGCAGGATAGGGTGATCGATTGGTGTAGTTCTCGGCATCATCAGGTTCGGTCCCGCCGAACTGATAATCTGGATGGAAGCTCGCGATCTGGTAGATGTCATCGAGCTCCATTTGCCTTAATAAGGCCTCTGCGCAATTAAGAAACTGGTTATATTCGTGAAACGCCTCCAGCACTCGAGGATGAATTAGCAGCGTAGTTGCGATCGACGCATCCTTCTCGAGCAAGTTGAGTTCTGCTTCGATATCCACCAATAAGCCCTGCTCGCTTATGGCATCTGATACGACGAATCGAACCCGGTCTTTGTCCAGTTCACGCTTGGCGAACGGGCACAGATTAAGGCTGACTACGACGGTATCAACCCACTGCCGTATGGCTGCTGCTACCTGAGTGTTATCTGACAATCTCAACTTCCATCTATTTGCGGCCCATACTACTCCTTAAGTATTTTGTCGCAAATATGGCTGCCAATAGGTATCGCTGACGTAGCAGCAGGGGACGGAGCATTGCAAACATGCAAGGTCCTTGGGCTATCAATCATCAAGAAGTCATCGATCAAACTGCCATCGCGATGAACTGTCATTGCACGAATGCCGGTTGGGTAAGGCTTGAGATCACTGATGGTAATTGATGGGCAATATTTGTTGACCTGCTTGAGATAGCCACGCCTCCAGATTGAGTTCCAAAATTCGCACAATCCAGACCTGAAGTTTTTCCGAAGTGCATTCCAAAAACCAGGAAAGGACATCATTGCGAAGGTATCGACTACGCTAAAATTTAGCCGGCCATAACCCTCTCGCTTGTAGCCTTGCAATGCATTTGGCCCAATCGTTACCGATCCATCAATCATTCGCGTCAGATGAATGCCGAGAAACGGTACGAGCGGATTCGGAACCGGATAAATTAGATGTTTAACTATATTGCTCTTGTCAGGAGGCAGTTGATAATATTCACCGCGATAGGGGATGACCCGGAAGTCGATGTCGAGGCCCTGCATAATCGCGAGGCGATCAGCCATCAGGCCAGCACACACGACGAGATGTTTTGCTTCGACGTGCATCCCGCCTGCAAGGGTGATATCGACCATATTATTGGTCTCGTTGATTCCTACAACCTGACTGTTGAGTTGAGTCTGACCACCGAGATCACAAAATAAAGCAGCCATTTTGCGTGTCATGCCTGGATAATCAACTATGCCAGTAGTACGCAGAAAGATGGCACCACATCCTTTCACGTTTGGCTCTCTTACCTTGAGCATTACAGCGTCCAGCAGCTCTACTTCGAGTCCATTCTCATGGGCGCGCTCATAAAGCGCCAGCATTCGCTCATGCTCCAATTCATTGGTGGCTACAATAAGCTTGCCACATTGCTCAATCGCGATATCGTTTTTATGGCAGAAGGATATTGTCTCTTCAACACCCAACCTACAAAATCGCGCCTTCAAACTCCCCGGTGTGTAATAGATGCCAGAATGAACGACACCGCTGTTACGGCCGGTCTGGTGTTGCGCAAACTCAGGTTCCTTCTCGATCAGAAGAATGGATGAATTGGGCCTTCTTTGTTGCAACTGCCACGCAGTCGAAACCCCAACAATACCGCCGCCGATAATCACATAGTCATACATTTTCGATCCAATTTACGATTCAATGCCGCCCATCGAGTGAAATTTCGTCTCGAAATATTCCGCTATCCCTTCCTTACCGCCTTCAGAGCCAAGGCCAGACTCTTTCCAGCCGCCGAACGGAGCAACCTCAGTGGCAAACACGCCTGAGTTTGAAGAAATAATGCCGTACTCGAGGCGCTCAGCGACACGCATTACACGACCGATATCACGGGTCGCGAAGTAAGCGGCAAGGCCGTACTTGGTATCATTCGCCCGCTCAATAGCCTCATCTTCTGTTTCAAAAGTCTGTACCGCTGCGATAGGGCCGAATATCTCTTCCCGAGCTATCCGCATTTCGTCCGTTATTCCAGTGACCAGCGTCGGCTCGTAAAAGCATTGACCGAGTTCATGCTTATGGCCGCCCAATACAACATTCGCACCCTTGGCAGTCGCATCTTCCATAAATTCGATCATTTCATTAACGGCGGCCTTATTGACGAGAGGTCCGATGGTTACCCCATCCAAAAAGCCATCACCAACTTTTAGCTCTGCGATAGCCGCTTCGAGCTTGTTGGTGAACTCGTCTGCTACATCACTTTGCACGTATATGCGATTAGTGCAGACGCAGGTCTGTCCACAGTTTCGAAATTTGGTCGCCATGCAGTCCTTAACGGCCGCATCAATGTCGGCATCGTCAAATATGATAAATGGCGCATTGCCACCGAGCTCCAGGGATACCTTCTTGACCCCATCGGCGCACTGCTTCATCAAAGTCTTGCCAACGGGTGTCGAGCCTGTGAATGTGAACTTACCGATTTTAGGATGCTGGGTTAGTACTGCGCCAATCTCGCGAGAGTTATTACCGACGACAACGTTGATTACGCCTTTCGGAATGCCAGCACGATCCGCTAGCTCACACATAGCGAGTGCCGATAGTGGCGTTTCTGTCGCAGGTTTAATAACAATGGTGCAGCCCGATCCAAGAGCAGGCCCGGCTTTGCGCGCGATCATAGCGTTTGGGAAATTCCAAGGTGTAATACAGCCAACAACGCCAACAGGCTGCTTGTAGGTCTGCAGCCGTCTGTCGCTTGCTATCGTGGGAATCGTTGCACCCAAGACGCGCTTGGATTCTTCGGCGTAATACTCGATGAAGCTCGCGCCGGAACCAACTTCGGCGATCGATTCAGCTAAAGGTTTGCCTTGTTCGGCGGTCATGATGGCGCCGAGATCATCCGCATTCGCGATTAGTAGGTCGTACCAGTTGCGAAGTAAGACCGCGCGCTGCTTGGCGGGTATGTTGCTCCAGCTCTTAAATGCTTCCGCTGCAGCTTCTACAGCTCGGACGGCATCAGCAGCGCTACCGTTGGCCACCGTTGCAACGGCTTCGCCATTTGCAGGATTGGTGACATCGATGGTTCCGGCGCCGCCGTCAGCCCATTGTCCATCAATAAAGTTTTGCGTTTTGAGAAGGCTCGGATCTTTGAGGTTTAGCATGGTTCTTGTCTCTATTTGGCGTTGCAAAAAGAGGAGGATCTTAGCATTGTAGGGTTGGTGCAAAATAGCCCTTACTGGGCGTTGCGCACGCCAACAACTATACCGTATAATCTCGCGCCAGCGCCTCGTCAAAATATCGATGAGTAAAGACCCCGCTTAGGGGTTTTTTGTTGTCCGGAGTATTGACGCGGGCAGCGGCACAGCGCTGAGATAGAATGGGCCATTGGCCCATTTTGCGTGTTAGGGCAGATGATTAGGTGAAAATGCATGACTGGGAGCGAGCTTCAGAAGTTACTTGAGCCGACGATAGAACGGCTCGGATACGAACTGACGGACCTTGAGGCGCGTTTGAGCGGAAAGGGCGGCGTATTGCGACTCACGATCGATAGCCCAGATGGTATTGGTCTTGAAGATTGCGAGAAGGTGAGCTATGCGGCTAGCGCACTTCTGGACGTTGAGGACCCGGTACCAGGTGAGTATAGCTTGGAAGTATCGTCGCCAGGACTGGATAGGAAGCTGACAAAAGTTGATCATTTTCAAAGATTTGAAGGCGAAACCTTGAAAGTTACCATGCGCTTTCCGATTAATGGCCGCAGGCGTTTTCGTGGCACTTTGGTGTCGTCGGACGATAAGAATATTGTAGTTGAGGTGGATGGAGAGGCGTACAGCTTGCCGCTGGCGACGATCGATGAAGCTCGACTGGTACCCGAAGGGCATAAGCCACAAGGGAAATTTGGAGTTTCACGCAAATGAGTAAAGAGATTTTGATGGTTGTTGATGCCGTTTCTAACGAAAAGGGCGTTGATAAGGACATCATATTCGAGGCTATCGAAGCTGCACTGGCATCTGCGACTCGCAGAAAGCACGGTGAAGACATTGAGGTCCGCGTATCGATTGATCGTGAGTCGGGCGAATACGACACATTTCGCCGATGGCTCGTATTTGCAGATGAGTCGACCGAATTGGAAACTCCAGATCGCGAATTACGCATGATTGATGCTGTCGATGTTGACGAGGCCGCAGAAGCAGGTAGTTATGTCGAAGTACCAATGGCATCGGTTGAGTTTGGTCGTATTGCGGCGCAAACGGCCAAGCAGGTCATCGTACAGAAGGTACGTGAAGCTGAGCGTGAGCAGGTTGTTGAGGAATTTCAGGGACGTGAAGGCGAAATGCTTTCAGGTATCGTGAAGCGAGTTGACCGCAATGGCGTCTATATTGACCTTGGTGGTAATGCTGAAGGCTTTGTGCCGCGCGAGCAAATGGTGCCGCGCGAGCCTGCGCGACCGCAGGATCGCATCAAAGCGTTGCTGGTCGAAGTACGCTCTGAGATTCGTGGGCCGCAGTTGTTCATGACGCGCACCTCACCTCAGTTTCTAGTTGAGCTGTTCAAGATTGAAGTACCTGAAGTCGGACAAGGCCTGATCGACATTCTTGGCTCCGCTCGCGATCCAGGTTTACGGGCAAAAATTGCTGTACGCAGCAATGACAGTCGAATTGACGCAGTTGGTGCGTGTGTAGGCATGCGTGGATCGCGTGTCCAGGCAGTCTCAAACGAGTTGGCGGGCGAGCGCGTGGACATTATCCTTTGGGATGACAATTCCGCACAGTTTGTTATCAATGCAATGTCACCAGCGGAAGTTGTTTCTATTGTCGTCGACGAAGATAAGCACAGCATGGACGTCGCTGTTGAGGAGGATAAACTTTCACAGGCTATCGGCCGTGGAGGACAAAATATTCGCCTTGCAAGTGAGCTGTCCGGTTGGGAGCTGAACGTCATGACGGCTCAGGACGCTGAAGAGAAAAGCGAATCTGAAATGAAAGCGCTGATTGGATTGTTTTCCAAGCAGCTTGACGTAGATGAAGAGGTATCTCTGATCCTGGTGCAAGAAGGCTTCTCGACCATCGAGGAAGTGGCTTATGTACCGGCGGCTGAACTCGTTGAAATTGAAGAGTTTGATGAGGGCATCGTCGATGAGTTACGGAGCCGTGCTCGAGACGTTCTACTGACGCAAGCTATTGTTCAGGAAGAGAAAATCGACGAGGTAGAGCCTGCTGAGGACCTGCTTAGTCTGGACGGAATGGAGAAAAGCCTGGCATATTTGTTGGCTAGCAAGGGTGTTGTGACTCGCGAAGATCTCGCGGAGCTCGCTACAGATGACCTGCTGGAAATCAACGAAGAGATCGGTGCAGAAGAGGCCGCAGCGCTTATTATGAAAGCGCGCGCACATTGGTTTGAAGAAGAACAGCAGGCGTAGCAGCCTTTTTTCTGGAGTTAAAGCATGGCCGATGTGACAGTCGCACAATTTGCTGAGGTTTTGAAGGTTCCTGTCGATAAGTTGCTTACGCAGCTTGACGAGGCGGGGATTAAGGTCAAAGGATCTGACGATAATATCAGTGACGATGCGAAACTCGAACTGCTGACGTACTTGCGGCGCAGTCATGGGCAGGACGACACGCCGGCAACCGCTGCGGCGCCGCGTAAAATCACCTTAAAGCGTAAGTCTCAATCCGAACTCAAGCTTCCCGGCGCTCAAGGCCGATCTCGAACGGTCAATGTTGAGGTACGGCGGAAGCGCACCTACATCAAGCGTGACGTTCTTGAGAAGCAAGCACAGGACGAGCAAGACTCTCTCGATCGTCAGCGTCAGGAAGATGAAGACCGCGTCAAGACTGAAGTGCTTGCAGAGGAGCGGCTGATCGCAGAGAAGGAAGAGGCGGCGAAACTCGAACTCGAGACTCGCGCGAAAGAAGAGCAAACCCAAAAAGACGCGGAAGAAGACGCACGGAAAGCGGCTGAAAAAGCAGTGACTGATGTAGCAGAAGAAAAAGCGCGACTTGAGAAGGTTGAGGCGGACGCACGAGCTCGCCGGACAAAGGATAAAGAAAGGGCAAAGCCGAAAGCGAAACCTGGTGACACGCGCTATGGGCGCAAGGAACTACACGTTGCTGGCAACAAGAGTGGCCGCCGTAAACGCAAATCACCTGCACGTCGACGTCCTGTGGTGGTCGATGTTGATTCGAAGCATGGCTTTGAAATGCCTACAGAACGCGCTGTTCGCGAAATAGAGATTGCGGAAAACATCTCAGTCGCCGAGCTTGCACAAAAAATGGCGGTTAAGGGCAACGAGGTCGTTAAGGTTCTATTCAGCATGGGTGCGATGGTGACGATCAATCAGGTTATTGATCAAGACACTGCGACGCTCGTAGTTGAAGAGTTTGGGCATACGACTAAGCTTGTTGATTCAGTTGAGGCTGACGAAGTATTACTTGCTGAGGAGAGTAAAATTGTGGGTGATGCTATCGGCCGGGCGCCGGTGGTTACGATCATGGGTCACGTCGATCATGGCAAGACCTCATTACTTGACTGCATTCGTCGATCCAAAGTCGCAGATGGCGAGGCTGGTGGAATTACGCAGCATATTGGCGCGTACTCGGTAGAAACAGATAAAGGTCGAATCGCATTCCTGGATACGCCTGGACACGCCGCATTTACTGCAATGCGTGCCCGCGGCGCGAAAGCCACCGATATCGTGGTTCTTGTCGTTGCTGCAGACGACGGCGTTATGCCGCAAACTATAGAGGCTATCCAGCACTCGAAGGCTGCCGGTGTACCGATAGTTGTGGCAGTGAATAAGGTCGATCGAGAAAATGCTGATCCAGAACGCGTTAAGAATGAGCTGTCTCAGCACGAAGTTATCCCAGAAGAATGGGGTGGCGAGCAAATGTTTGTGAACGTCTCCGCGCTTAAAGGCACAGGCGTGGACGAGCTTCTGGATGCAATTCTTTTACAGGCAGAAGTAATGACGCTCTTGGCAGTGCAGACAGGTTCGGCACAAGGAATCGTGATCGAGTCCAGCCTTGAAAAAGGGCGAGGCGCTGTTGCGACGGTACTCGTACAAAGCGGCAGGTTAAAGCAAGGCGATATAATTATCGCTGGAGAAGAATATGGCCGAGTTCGAAATATGTTTGACGAATCGGGTAACTCGATCAAAGAAGCAGGGCCGTCGCAACCCGCGGTCATCCTTGGGTTGTCGAGCACACCACGTGCCGGTGACGATTTTCTCGTTGTGAAGAACGAGCGTAAAGCACGTGAAGTCACAGAGATTCGACAACAGAAGACTCGTGAGACAAAGCTCGCTCAGCAGCAAGCCTCCAAGATGGAGGACATGTTTACTCAGATGAAGGATGGAGAGATTTCGTCTGTACCAGTGATTATTAAATCTGACGTTCATGGTAGCGCCGAAGCACTCCGTGATGCATTACTCAAACTCTCTAATGACGAAGTGAGAGTCAAGGTATTAGGATCAAGTGTCGGTGGCATCACTGAAACCGATGTGAATTTGGCAGCTGCGTCGAGCGCGACCATCATCGGGTTTAATGTCCGAGCGGATGCCACTGCACGGACAGCAATTAAAGAATCCGGTGTGGACCTTCGTTACTACAGCATCATTTATGAGGCGATCGACGATGTCAGGGCGGCACTTACTGGCCTCCTAGCGCCAGAGATTCGCGAGCAGATTCTCGGTCTGGCGGAAGTTAAAGATACCTTCAGTTCACCGAAGTTCGGCGACATCGCCGGCTGTATAGTGAGTGAGGGCTATGTGAAGCGCTCCAATCCAATCCGCGTTCTGCGTGAAAACGTAGTGATTTATGAGGGTGAGTTGGAATCATTGCGTCGATTCAAAGATGATGTAAATGAGGTTCGTTCGGGCACCGAGTGTGGTATAGGCGTTAAGAACTACAGTGACGTTCAGGTTGGTGATCAGATCGAGTGTTTCGAACGTATGGAGGTGGCTCGTACGCTCGACTAGGCGTATGCGATTACGACAATGGCACGTGAATTTTCCAGAAACCAACGTCTCGGCAATCAGGTTTTACGAACTTTGAACGAGCTCCTCACAATGGAGACAAAGGATCCGCGCCTGAAAATGGTGTCGTTAAATGCCATTGATCTATCACGAGACTTAAGTGTTGCTCGAATTCATTTTATAATGTTGGATCCGAATGGTGATCCAGCACCGGTCCAAGAGGGGCTGGAAAGGACAAGTGGCTTTTTACGCGGACGCTTGGGCCGAGAAGTAAAGATTCGGCATGTACCTGAATTGCGTTTTTTCCATGACAATAGTGCCGCGGAAGCGCAGCGGATTAGCAGTCTCATTGATGGCGCGCTTGAGTCGGAACAGAACGACGGGCCACAGTAAGTATTATGGCGGCACGGGGCATGAGGCGTGATGCCGATCCGGTGGACGGTGTGTTGTTACTGAATAAGCCTTCGGGAATGACGTCGAATAGGGCATTGCAGATTGTAAGGAAGTTGCTTAACGCGAGAAAGGCCGGCCACACAGGTAGTCTTGATCCTGCGGCGACAGGAATGCTTCCTTTGTGCTTTGGCGAAGCAACTAAAGTGTGCGCGTACTTGCTAAATGCTGACAAGAGCTACCGTGTGACGATGCAACTGGGATCAGCAACGGATACTGGAGATGGAGACGGCCAGGAAACTGTAACTGCCCCGATACCGGATATAAGCACTGAGCAGTGGAATGATATTATTCAGGGCTTTGGTGGCGAGTCCACTCAGATCCCGCCGATGTATTCAGCGTTAAAGATAGGCGGTAAGCGACTGTACGAATTGGCTCGAAAGGGCGAAACAGTCGAGCGGAAACCGAGATCAATTCGAATTGACAAGGTCGAATTGCTTGAGCACGCAGGGGCACGATTGGTGTTTCGCGTGCGGTGCTCGAAAGGAACCTATATTCGAGTATTGGCTGAAGATATTGCAAAGAAGGCTGGTACGGTTGCGCATACGGCGCGACTGCATCGAGAGTCTGTCGGTGATTTTGAAGAAGACCGCATGCTCGATATGACTGTTGTTGAAGGATTGGCGGAGGAAGGATTGGAGTCATTACGGGCTAAGCTATTACCGGCGGACATCGTTTTGACTGATATGCCGCAGGTATCTGTCGAATCTGATGATGCGCTGCGTTTTTGCGGTGGTCAGGCGGTCCAGGTGCCGGCTGACGGACAGGAAGGGCTTGTTAGGGTATATGAGGTGGGTCAACAGTTTTTAGGTGTGGGCGAACTCTCCGGAGACGGAGTGCTGTCACCACGAAGAGTGTTTCTAACACAGGAAAAAACCTCGTAATTATTTGATTTTGGGGTATTAATAGACTCAAACAGGCGCTAGAATACCGCGCTCAAAAAAGAGCACATGAAAGAGAATTGGAGTACTAGATAAATGTCACTTTCCAGTGAAGCAAAGCAGGG
>Ga0055584_100008086_pt1 | contig 10307 bp, 10 predicted proteins | sample OSDHelmetaG_FD_58716 | JGI IMG/M metagenome (GOLD analysis project Ga0055584, IMG submission 58716) | Pelagic marine sediment microbial communities from the LTER site Helgoland, North Sea, for post-phytoplankton bloom and carbon turnover... | ecosystem: Environmental > Aquatic > Marine >...
GGCTGCCCGGGCTCGGCATCGCCGGCCACATGGGCGTCGCCGGTCAGCGCATGGAGCACCAGGATCGCGTTGTCCCGCTCCGGCGACAGCTCCCCCCAGGTCTCGTAGGCGATGCGCACGTCGGGCAGGGCGCCGCCGAACTCGCAGACCAGCGAGCCGACGTCGGCGAACCGGCGCTTGGCAGCAGGATCGCCCTCCTGCCAAGCGCCGCTCACCTGTACCGGGAAGGGCACCTCAGTCGACCTTGGCCGCACGGAACCCGGCGTCGAGGTCTGCCAGGATGTCCACGATGTTCTCCAGCCCGACGGCCAGCCGGACCAGTCCCGGGGTCACCCCGGCCTCCGCCTGCTCCTCAGGGGTGAGCTGGGAGTGCGTGGTCGACGCAGGATGGATGACCAGCGACCGGACATCACCGATGTTGGCGACGTGGCTGTGCAGCTGCAGGCCCTCCACGAACCGGCGCCCGGCCTCCACGCCGCCGGCGATCTCGAAGGACAGCACGGCGCCGGTGCCCTTGGGGGCGTACTTCTTGCCGGACTCGTGCCAGGGGCTGGATGCCAGCCCGGCGTAGTTCACCTGCAGCACCTCGTCGCGCCCATCGAGCCAGTCGGCGACCGCCTTGGCGTTCTCCACGTGGCGCTCCACGCGCAGCGAGAGGGTCTCCAGCCCCTGGGCGATGAGCCAGGCGTTGAAGGGCGCCGCGGCAGCACCGAGGTCGCGCAGCAGCTGCACCCTCGCCTTGAGGATGAAGGAGAGGTTCGCGCCGAACTGCGATCCGACACCGAGGTCCCTGGCGTACACCAGGCCGTGGTAGCTCGGGTCGGGCTGGTTGAAGTTCGGGAACCGCTCGGGGTGCTGGGCGTAGTCGAAGCCGCCCCCATCGATGATCACGCCAGCGATCGCGGTGCCATGGCCGCCGATGTACTTGGTGGCCGAGTGCACGACGATGTCGGCGCCCCAGCGCAGCGGCTGGATCAGGTAGGGGGTGGCGACGGTGTTGTCCACGATGAGCGGGACGCCGATCTCATGGGCGACCGCGGCCACACCCTCGATGTCCAGGATGTCGTTCTTCGGGTTGGAGATGGACTCCCCGAAGAAGGCCTTGGTGTTGGGCCGTGCCGCGGCTCGCCACGACTCGGTGTCGTCGGGGTCCTCCACGAAGGAGACCTCGATGCCCAGCTTCGGCAGCGTGTAGTGGAACAGGTTGTACGTGCCGCCGTAGAGGCTCGGACTGGACACGATGTGGTCCCCGGCCTCAGCGACGTTCAGGATCGCCAGGGTCTCGGCGGCCTGTCCACTGGCGACCAGCAGGGCTCCGACGCCGCCCTCGAGCGCTGCGAGGCGATCCTCCACCGCGGCCTGGGTGGGGTTCATGATCCGGGTGTAGATGTTGCCCAGTTCCTTCAGCGCGAACAGGTTGGCCGCGTGGGTGGTGTCGTTGAAGGTGTAGGAGGTTGTCTGGTAGATCGGGAGGGCCCGCGCGTGGGTCGACTCGTCGGGCGTCTGACCGGCGTGGATCTGCTTGGTTTCAAAGGACCAGGCGTCGCTCATGAGTGGTGGTTTCCTTCTGTGCTGGCTACTGCGGGGGTGCACCTTCGGGGCGTGCGGGAAACGGCACCGGCGGCGTCCCGTGAGGAGCGACGCCGTGCACGGAGGTGGAGGTGTCCGCAGGCGCGCAGGACACGCGCCCGTCGCGGACTAGAGCATTCGCATCAGTGGACAGGACATGGCGGTGGCCCTTCGTTTCGGAGGGTCTTGCCACGCAAGACCCGCGCTTGCCGAGTTATCGACCAGGTCTTCACCCGGAGCACCCCACCGCGGTGGAGGGTTGCCGACCAGCGAGCCGGGGCTTGATGCTGGCACTCATGACCTTGGAAGCACTGTAGGACACCCACCGGGCGAGCCGCAACATCACCCCGCGGCGCGCCGCATGCCGCCGTTGGGAGGACGGTCGAAGCGGAGGCAATCCGCCTCGTCGAGGCCCTTGACCCGGCTGAACCACTCCGCCGCAGCGCCGTCCTGCTCGATGAGGCGCAGCAGGAGCACCGCCATCCGGTGCTCGGGCTCGGCGATGAGCGCCTGCTCCAGGTGTGCCACCGCAGCACTCGGGTCCCGCAGCGCCCAGGCACTGATGGCGGCCAGGCAGCCCGGCCCGGCGGCGAGCGAGACCGGGGCCAGCAGGAGTACCCGCCGCCACAGCTGCAGCTGCATCGGCCACCAATCCGCACGACGCTCACCGGCGCGCACCATTCGGGTGAGGAGGGCGTCGCGCACCCCGGGACGCTCGGCCGCGACCAGCAGCGCCGCGCCGACCGTCGCCGGCAGCTCATCGGCCGGCGACTGCACCACCGGCCAGACCTGTCGAAGGAGCGCGCGACGGGCCGTGAAGCTTCGCGGGTGGGGCAGTCGTGCCAGCGCCTCCCCCAGATCCCCGGCGTCGGCTCGCTGGCGAGCCGCCGGCAATGCTCGCTGCCCCGCCTCGGCGGCAGCGATCAACGCCGCGTGCGCCTCCAGCGCACCGGCGTCCTCCAGGAGCCGCGCCCCGTCTGGGGGGCAGCAGTCCTCCCGCTGGCACAGCAGACTGCGCCATCGGCCTTCGAAGACCGCGACGACGTCGAGCAGGCGGCCCCCCGATGCGTGCCTCGCAGCACGTCCACGCAGGCGCTCGGCCAGGCACGCCGGTGGCCGGCCCAACCCCTCCGGCAGATACAGCACGGCGGCGACTTGCTCATCCGGCAACAGCGCCAGCGAGCTGAGGCCCTGCACCAGCACACCCGTGGCATCCTCCGCCCACCGCTGTTGCACCTCCTGCGAGGCACCCGCAGGGAATGCCGGCAGCCGCCGTGCCGTCAGCGACTGCAACCGGCACCGCTGCGAGAGGACGGCGAGTACCAGCGAGCCCGGAGTGGGACCCTCGAGCAGGTACGGCAGAGCCACCGCGAGGGCCGCGGGGCCCCGCACAACGATCGGGTTGGACCGGGCGGAGTGGTTCAGGGGCTGCATGCCGCACACCCTGCCGCGCGCAGACCGGTGGCTCGTGCGGGCCGGCGGTGTCCGGGGATGAGCGGCCGGCCGACGAAGTGCTGTGGACTACGGGACCCCGTTCACCGCGCGTCGGGCCTGGCTCAGGCGGTCGCCCAGGTAATCCGTCGCCATCAGCACGAGCTCGCGCAGCGACATCGATCCCTGATCGGGGTGGATCGCGGTACGGCGCCACTGCGCCGGTGAGAGCGCGGCGAACATGTCGACGTTGTCGTGCCGCAGCGCCGTGATCGTGCCGACCGCGTTGATCAGAGCCCGCTCCCGGTAGTGCATGGCGCCGCTGGCGCGCTGGTCGTCCCATGCCTCGAGGCTCGGCTGGCGCTCCAGCAGCACCCGCCGGTAGACCACCGAGTAGAACACCTCGGCGTCGGCGAGATGGTGGATCACCTCCGCGGCGGACCACGCGTCCTCTGCCGGTCGGCGGTACAGCAGCTCATCGGGGAGGGTCGGGAACTCGGCGAGCGTCGACACTCCAGCGAGGTACCCGGTCAGCAACGCATTCAATCGCACACCAGCACCGTACTCCCCGCTGCGGAGACCGGACCATGAGGGAACGAGTTCGGCCGCTGGCGGGCTTCCCCTCCCGCCAACGGCCGAACAGTGGTGAGCCTATCGGAGTTGACCATTGCCGGGGCACAACACGCCGTCGGGGTGACTACTCCGCTGCGGTGCCCTGCGCCCTGCGCTGCTTGGCGACCTGCCAGCGCCACACGAAGATGGCCCCCAGGCCGATGAGGATCTGCGGGAAGTAGTAGGTCGCCCGCCACAGCAGGGCCGCGGCGGTCGCGTCCCCCTCATCAACACCGTTGGCGGTCAGCAACCCGATCATGGCCGCATCGACCGTGCCGAGGCCGCCCGGCGTTACCGGCAACAGGATCCCCAGCTGGCTGATCGCCCAGGCGCCGTACACGATGAGAATGGAGTAGCTGTCGGCCGAGACCAGCCGCAGCGCGACCGCCAGTATGCCGAACTGCCCCAGCGAGACGGAGAAGTTCGCCAGCGTGATCGCCAGCCACCGGCGGCTCACCAGCCCGACGATGTCGTGACGCAGCTTCAGGACTGATGCCGCCAGGTTGGGCTCGGTGCCGGGCCGAAAGCGGGACAGCACCGACCCGACGATCCGGTCGGCCCATGCCCCGATCCGCTCGGCATTGGCTTCGCTGCGCAGGATGAGCCCGAAGAGCACCAGCAGGGTCACCAGCACGGCCAGGCCTGCCAGCGCCGGGATCAGCAATGCGTCGATGCTCTGCCCGGCCAGCGCGAGGGCGGCAACACCGGTGATGGGCAGAGTCAGGGTCACGAAGGACGCCCACACACCGGTAGCGCCGATCGCCGCTGTGGCTGCCGTCGGGGTCACCCGGTAGAAGGTGAGCTGGGCATACCCGACTGCCAGGCCGAGCGCCCCGCCGCCGGGAATCCCGTTGCCGATGACGAACCTGCTGTTGTTGACGATCTCGCTCTCGGAGAAGCGGATGCCCGGAGCGGCGACGAGGTACGGCAGCCCGTAGAGCAGCAGGTAGACGATCAGGGCGCCGACCAGCACCAGCAGATCTGTGGCGCGCAGGTCGGCGAGCGCGTCGAAGGCAGCCTGGTAGTCCCCCACCTGCGGGATGACACGGGCGAAGACGATGACGAGGAAGACCAGCGCGACGATGCCGCCGATGATGCTGCGGCGGCGGTTGAACGACGACTCCGGCGGTGCCGGGGCGACCTCGTCATCGATGGCCTCGGGAGGCCCGTCAGCCATGGCGGCCTCCTGTTGAACGGCTAGGCGAGCGAGCCCCCGCGGGCAGGCCTGGGTTCCTGTGACTCGTGCCAAGCGGGGCCGCCCACGAGTTCCTTGGCCACCTGCTCGCCGATGTGCTGGTTGCGCCCGTCGACATGAACCACGAGCGGGGCGTAGGACTCCAGTTCCTCGGAGTCGTAGTCAGCGTAGGTAATGACGATCACCTTGTCCCCGGGGTGCACCAGCCGCGCGGCAGCACCGTTCAGGCACAGTTCCCCGGCCCGCCCTTCGATGGCGTAGGTCTCGAAGCGGGCCCCGTTGTCGATGTCGACGATCTGCACCTGCTCCCCCACCATGATGTCGGCGAGATCCATCAGTTCGGGGTCCAACGAGACCGAACCGATGTAGTCGAGGTGGGCGTCGGTGATCGTGGCCCGATGGATCTTGGATTTCATCATCCGGCGGCGCATGGCAACTCCCTTGAACGTCTCAGCGCCGGTCCCCCGGTCGCCGTACTAGCCACCAGTATGCAGGGCAGGTTGCCGTCCGCGCATTCCGCCCGGCTCGGTGTCGCGTCGACCCGTACGCGCCGACGCCACGGGGCCCCCAGACCAATCCGGGGACCCCGTGGCGTCGGGCGAGGAGACTTCCGCCGTGCTACGAGCAGCCGCTGGTGGAACCGCAGCCTTCGCAGACGTAGCAGGAACCGGCCGGGCGCATCTTGATCCCACAGGTCAGGCAGAGCGGAGCATCCGCCGACTTGCCGGTGATGACCTCAAGCAGCTCCGCCGTTGAGTGGGCGGTCGCAGGTGCGGCCTCGGCAGTCGCCGGGGGCTCCGGAGCACCGCTGATCGCCTCCACCTCCTCGACAGCCACATCGTCATAGGCACCTGACTCCACCGCTCGTGCGCGTTCCTCAGCGGTGTAGATCCCGAGTTCTGCGCGATCCTCGTACGGCAGGTAGTCCAGGGCGAGCCGCCGGAAGATGTAGTCCATGATCGACTGCGCCATCCGGATGTCGGGGTCGTCGGTCAGCCCGGCAGGCTCGAAGCGCATGTTCACGAACTTGCTCACGAACGCTTCCAACGGGACGCCGTACTGCAAAGCGATCGAGGTCGCGATGGAGAAGGCGTCCATGACCCCAGCCAGCGTGGAGCCCTGCTTGCCCAACTTCAGGAACACCTCGCCGAGCCCGTCGTCGGGGTAGGAGCCCGCGGTCATGTACCCCTCTGCCCCGGCCACCGAGAACGAGTAGGTCTGCGACGGCCGCCGCTTGGGGAGCCGCTTGCGGACCGGTCCGTGGTCCACCACGACCGCAGCCTCTTCCTCGGCGGACTTGTCCTCCGACAACGGCTGCCCGACCTTGGAGTTGTCGCGGTAGATGGCCAGCGCCTTCAGCCCCAGCTTCCAGCCCTGGTAGTAGATGTCCTCGACGTCTTCGACGGTCGCCTCCGACGGCATGTTGACCGTCTTGGAGATCGCCCCGGAGATGAACGGCTGGACCGCGGCCATCATGCGCACATGACCGATCGGGCTGATCGACCGATCGCCCACCGCACAGTCGAAGACGGCATAGTGCTCCGCTTTGAGCCCGGGGGCATCGATGACGTTGCCGCGCTCGGCAATGTGCTCGACGATGGCCTCGATCGTCTCCTCGGCGTAGCCGAGCCGGCGCAGCGCCAGGGGAATCGTGTTGTTGACGATCTGCAACGAGCCACCGCCAACGAGCTTCTTGAATTTCACCAAGGCGAAGTCCGGCTCGATGCCGGTGGTGTCGCAGTCCATCATGAAGCCGATCGTGCCGGTCGGCGCCAGGACCGATGCCTGGGCGTTTCGCCAACCGTTCTTCTCCCCGACCGCGAGACCCTCGTTCCAGGCTTGCGAGGCGACCTGCAGGATGTCCTTGTCCAGCGAGGTCATCGACCGCACCGAGTCGCTGGCGGCAGCGTGCTTGCGCATCACCCGGGTATGGGCCGCCTGGTTGCGCGCATAGCCCTCGTAGGGTCCGACGACACCCGCCAGTTCCGCCGAACGCTTGTACGCCGTCCCCGTCATCAGGCTGGTGATCGAAGCGGCCAGCGCCCGACCGCCGTCACTGTCGTAGGGCAAGCCCGTCGCCATGAGCAGGGCGCCGAGATTGGCGTACCCGATGCCGAGCTGCCGGTACTTCCTCGTCGTGTCGCCGATCGGCTCCGTCGGGAAGTCGGCGAAACAGATCGAGATATCCATCGCCGTGATGACGAGCTCCACGGCACGGGAGAACCGCTCGGCTTCGAACCTGCCGTTGGTGTCCAGAAACTTCAGCAGGTTCATCGAGGCGAGGTTGCAGGAGGAGTTGTCCAGCGACATGTACTCGCTGCACGGGTTGGACGCCGTGATCCGGCCGGTCTCCGGGTTGGTGTGCCAGTCGTTGATCGTGTCGTCGTACTGGATGCCCGGATCCGCGCACTGCCATGCGGCCTCGGCCATGGAACGGAACAGCCGCTTGGCCTGCACGGTGTCGACGACCGATCCGTCGGTACGGGCGGTCAGACCAAACTCAGTGTCGGATTCAACCGCCTGCATGTACTTGTCGGACACGCGCACCGAGTTGTTGGCGTTCTGGTACTGGACTGAGGCGATGTCCTTGCCACCGAGATCCATGTCGAAACCGGCATCTCGCAGGACGCGGATCTTCTCCTCCTCGCGGACCTTGGTCTCGATGAACTCCTCGATGTCAGGGTGGTCGACGTCGAGCACCACCATCTTGGCCGCCCGGCGAGTCGCACCGCCGGACTTGATGGTCCCGGCCGAGGCATCGGCACCCCGCATGAACGACACCGGCCCGGAAGCCGTCCCGCCCGAACTGCGCAGCAGCTCCTTCGACGAGCGGATCCGCGAGAGGTTCAGCCCTGCGCCGGAGCCGCCCTTGAAGATCAAGCCCTCTTCTCGGTACCAGTTCAGGATCGAGTCCATCGTGTCGTCGACCGAGAGGATGAAGCACGCCGACACCTGCTGGGGTGCAGCTGTGCCGACGTTGAACCACACCGGCGAGTTGAAGGAGAACACCTGGTGCAGCAGCATCCAGGTCAACTCGTGCTCGAACACCTCGGCGTCCGCGTCGGTGGCGAAGTACCCGTGCTCCTGGCCGGCACGCGTGTAGGTGAGCACGACGCGATCGATCAGCTGCCGCAGGCTCCACTCGCGCTCCTGCGTGCCCACGGCACCGCGGAAGTACTTCGACGTCACAATGGTGGTCGCGTTGAGGCTCCAGAAGTCAGGGAACTCCACGCCCCGCTGCTCGAAGACGACGTCACCCGTCTTCCAGTTCGTCTGGACCACATCCCGGCGCTCCCAGGTGACCTCGTCATAGGGATGGACACCAGGTGTGGTGTGCAGCCGCTCGATGGTGAGTCCGCTGCGCACGACCGAGACATCGGCCTTGCGCTTGCCCCGTGCGGGGCTGGACCCCTTCGATGCGTTGTTCATGGAACGCCTCCTTGCGTGCCGGTGGGGGGAATTGCTGGGGAAGCTGTCGGGTGGAACTAGGTGCTGGTCGGTTGCGTTTCGTCTGCGTCGTGGTCACTGGCGATGCGGTGCTGTTGGAGGGCTGCGATCTCCAGCTCGAAATCGGTCAACGAGTCGAAGCCCCGGTACACCGATGCGAACCGCAGGTAGGCGACCACGTCGAGCTCGCGCAGCGGCTCCAGGATCGCCAGGCCGACATCATGCGAAGGCACAACCGAGAGGCCGGAGCTCCGCACTCGCTCTTCGACCGACTGCGCCAGCAGAGCGAGCTGGTCATCGTCGACCGGACGCCCTTGGCATGCCTTGCGGACGCCGCTGATGACCTTGCCTCGGTGGAAGGACTCGACGACTCCGCTGCGTTTGGCCACCATCAGCGTCGCCGATTCCGTCGTGGAGAACCGTTGGCTGCATCGTGTGCACTGCCGGCGGCGGCGAACGACGGTGCCATCCTCGCTCGTCCGTGAATCGGTCACACGGGAGTCGGGGTTTCGGCAGAACGGGCAGTGCATTCGACACCTCCTCCTGTGGACCGATCTGGGGACCGGTTGTGCACTTCCTGTGGATGTCGAACCACAACCTGTGGATGAATGACACCCGTGTAACTACTAGATGTAGGGACGCTACGGCCTACGCATCAGAAACGCAAGACCCCAGGAGCAGATGTCGCAATCATCCGAATTGCGGCCTTGCCTCACCGCTGCCCAGCGCCGCTCGCCGGCAGCATCAGCTCTCGCCCGATCGACAGTTCCGTGCCCGACAACCCATTCAGCCGCTGGATCGCATCCACCGTGTGTCGAGGATCGGCACCCGGATCGATCGCCACGGCGAGGTCCCAGAGGGTGTCCCCCGAGGCCACGACATGCACGCGCGACTCCTGCGGGGCCAGCAGCACCGCGGCGTCAGACCCAGCAGCCTCCGACGACCAGGCGGCCGGCGATGCAGAGCCGCCGGACCATGCGATCGGGCTCGTCAGGCCGTACCAAGCGGTCAGCGCAACGAGCACCGCCGTCAGCGCCGTGGCGGCCAGCGCAACGGATCGACCCCGATGCGTCAGGCGGGGATGCGCGCCTCCCGGATGGCTGATCCAGGATGGTGCGGAGATGGTCGGTGTGGTCATCGCTCCTCCTTGGACAAAGGGTTGTTCGAACACACGTTCGTTCTATCAGAGGCCCGCGACACGAACAAGTGTTCCTCGAACATATGTTTGGTCGACCCCTGCAAACCCGCTAGTGTCGCCATGAGGGCACACTCCCAGCGGGGTCCGACGGATCGGAGATGGCGATGGATGGCAAGGCTGCCGGCGACGGATTGACCGCCCGACAACGGCGCATTCTCCAGATCATCGCCGACGCCGTGGCCGATCGGGGCTATCCGCCGAGCATCCGCGAGATCGGAGAGGCCGTCGGTCTGGCCTCACCGTCCAGCGTTGCCCACCAGTTGACGGTGCTGGAGCGCAAGGGCTACATCCGGCGCGATCCGCGGCTGCCCAGGGCCATGGAGGTCTTGCAGCCGCACACCCGGCAGCCCAGCGTTGACGACGTCGTGGAGCTGCCCGAGGATGCGGCTTCGCCCGAGCCCGCGTTCGTGCCGGTGCTGGGCAGGATCGCCGCTGGCGGACCAGTCCTGGCCGAGCAAACGGTCGAGGCGATGTTCCCGCTGCCGCGCGAACTCGTCGGTGAGGGGCAACTGTTCCTGCTCAAGGTCGCCGGGGACTCCATGATCGACGCCGCCATCTGCGACGGTGACTGGGTGGCCGTTCGCAGCCAGCCCGATGCCAACAACGGCGAGATCGTCGCAGCACTGCTGGACGACGAAGCGACGGTGAAGACGCTGCGTCGGCGGGACGGGAAGACCTGGCTCATGCCCCACAACCCGGCGTACGACCCGATCGACGGGGACCACGCACGGATCGTCGGGAAAGTGGTCGCGGTACTACGCCGGGTCTGAGGCTGTCAGCCGCTGCAACGCCTTCTCGACGACCCCGAAGTCCGACGTGCGCCACATGTCTGGCAGGGACTCCTGCAGGTATCGG
>Ga0055584_100008088_pt1 | contig 10307 bp, 7 predicted proteins | sample OSDHelmetaG_FD_58716 | JGI IMG/M metagenome (GOLD analysis project Ga0055584, IMG submission 58716) | Pelagic marine sediment microbial communities from the LTER site Helgoland, North Sea, for post-phytoplankton bloom and carbon turnover... | ecosystem: Environmental > Aquatic > Marine >...
CGCAGTTGATCGAGGAGTGGGTCGAGCACGTGAGCGTTCCAGCAGGGTTCGTGTTGGTGATCGACGACTTCCACGTTCTCATCGATCCGACGGCGGTGCAGACAGCGCAGCGACTCGTCGAGGCGGCGCCGTTCAACCTGCAGATGTGCATCGCCTCACGACACGATCCTCCGCTCGCAGCGGCACGACGGAGGGTAGACGGACAACTCGCCGAGCTGCGCCAGACGGATCTGGCATTCACGATCGACGAGGTGACCGCGTTCCTCGCCACGACGCCGATCGACCTCAGCGAGGATGACGTGGCGTTGCTTCACGCTCGTACCGAGGGGTGGCCCGCGGCAGTGCGGCTCGCCCTGATCTCGATGAACCAATCAGGGGATCCCGAACGCGTGATTCGCCACCTGGCCGGTACGAATCGGATCATCGGCGAATACCTCGTCGAGGAGGTCCTCGCCGAGATGGATTCGGGACGGCAGCAGTTTCTGCTCAGGACGTCGATTCTCGACGAGATAACCGTTCCGATTGCGCAGATCCTCACCGGGCGCGTCGACGGAGCAGAAATCCTTCACGAACTCGTTGCGGCGGGCGAGTTCACGTCGCAAGAAGGGGCAGGAGGGTTCGCATACCACGGTCTCCTGAGGGACATTCTCCGGGCTCGGCTACGAGAAGGTGACCCCGAGTTGTTCGTCGACCTTCACCGGCAGGCGGCGATCTGGTACTGGGAGCACAGCCAGCCGGTGAAAGCGATCGGGCATGCCGCCGTCGGCGGCGAGGTCGAGCAAGCGAGTGAATGGCTTGGTGAGGCGGCAAGGAGCCTCGCCAACGCCGGGCAGGCGGCGACCGTGGTGGAGTTGTCGGGCCGCCTGCTCGACAGCACGATCGAGCCGAGCCGATTGCTGCTGCTGACTCGAATGTGGTCGCTGTACAACATCATGGCCGATCCGCTCGAGGTCGACCGGCTCCTGGATCGGCTCATCTCGGCGCTGGGCAACGACGAGCTCGGAGAGGATCCGTACGACAGTGTCCACGGCGGTGACCCCCGGGCGTTCGTCGATGCCAGCGCACTGCCCTGGCTGCGCGGGCTGAGAGCGCGCGCCAGTGGCGACGTCGACGGACTGGTCGCCCTGGATCGACCCGAGATCATGCCCTCACCGTCGGGGCGGGTCGAGGGATTCCTCGGGGAGGCGTTCCTCTGGACCGAGCAGTACGGCAGGGCCGAACCACTGTTCGAAACCTTTCTCGAGCACGCGAATCACGACCAGTACGCTCCGAGCATCGTGCATTCAACGGGCTCGTTGGCGTTCGCTCTCGTCGGGCAAGGACGCCTGGACGAGGCGGATCCGCTCATCGCCCGAACGAGGGAGTTGATCGACCGATTCGGGATCACGACCATGATCAACTGCCAATACGCCCAGCTGACCGACGGCTGGCTGCAGTGGGAACGCGGGATGCTCGCGGCGTCCGAGTCGGTCCTGGTGTCGATCCAGGAGTTCGCCGATGACAGCGGCGACGTGCCCATTGCTGTTCAGCACGCCATCCTGCGGAGTCGGACGCGTTGGTCGCTTGGCGATCGCGACGGTGCCAGAGCCATCCTCGACCGCGGCGCGGTGCCGACGACCGGCCGAGTCGTGGCGGGGCATTTCGCCGATCGCATCGCCTGTGCCCGTGTGACCCTCGACCTGATGGAGGGGAAGCCGTTCGCCGCCGAGCGGTGGATTCCGAACTGGCGCGAACGCCTCACAGCAACGTCCGAGCACGAACGCGAGCGCCTCACCCTGTCCAGGCTGGCGGTCGCACTGGGTGACACGGCGATTGTTCGAGCCGCACCGCTGATCGGTGAGGTACCGACGAATGCGCTCCACCTCATCGAAGCCTCGAAGCTGGCAGCGGCATGCGCACTCGCCGATGGCGATCGAGAGCTCGCTGTCCGGTCACTGGCGGCTGCCATGCGCCAGGCGATGCGGGCGGGTGCGACGCAACGCGTCGTCGACGAACGGCGCATGTTCGCGCCGATCTTCGCTGCGGCCGTCGACGCCAGCGGGTTCGAGGCGGCCAACCTCGAGAGAAGTGATGAGCCTCCGTCAAGCGAGAGATTCCTCACCCCGGATTGGTTCATCGATGACCTCACCGCCCGGGAGTTGGAGGTACTCGAACAGCTGACGACACAACTCAGCTATCCCGAGATCGCGAGCATGCTGTACGTCTCGTCGAACACGGTGAAGTCGCACGTCAAGGCCATCTTTCGCAAGTTGGTCGTGTCTCGTCGCGCCGACGCCGTCAATCGCGCTCGCGACTTTGGTCTGCTTCCCGATTGATCAGGCCTGCCGAGTTCGGCCCACAATCACTCGGATCGGGTGATTCGCCCTGACCCGACAATCGTTCAGGCTGAGTTCATGCCGCAGGCAGCTGCCGACTCAGATCGTGCCCCAGAAGGCCGTTCATTCGAGGTCATCCTCCGCGGGATGATCAGCGACGGCGTCATCGCCGAACTCGGGGCGCAGCGCGCGAGCGACAACACTGTGGTCGTACTCAGGGCGAGGGACCGATCAGATCTCCATGGGTTCATCCGACGCGTCGAGGACTTGGGGCTCGAGCTCGTCTCGGTCGCAGAGATGCGGGACGAGTGATCGCTGCGATGGGCGCCGTGCTGGCGGTGGGGGCTCCGCCGCTGGTCGAGGAGTTTGCGATCACTGTCGCGGCTGCAGCGGTCTTCGGCTACCTGGCTCAGCGAATCGGGCTGGTCTCGATTGTCGGATTCCTCGCGGCGGGTGTCTTGATCGGCCCGAACGCGCTTGGTTGGATCGATGATCTCGTACTGGTCGAGCAGATGGGCGAGATCGGTGTCATCTTCTTGATGTTCTTCATCGGGCTCGAACTGAGCGGGGAGATGCTCAAGAAGATGGGTTCGCTCCTCTTCGGTGGCGGCGCGCTCCAGGTGGGGCTGACGATCGCGCTCGTGACAGGGATCGGCGTGGTATTCGGCGTCAACACCAAGTCGGCGATCTACACCGGGTGCCTTGTCGCTCTGAGCTCGACGGCGGTCGTGTTGAAGATGCTGTCCAGTCGCGACGAGACGAACACGCCGACGGGCGAGGTCGCCGTGGCGTTCCTCATCTTTCAGGACATCGCCGTCGTGATCCTCGTGTTGCTGGTGCCCAAGCTCGGCGACGACGGCGGTGGCATCGGCGAGATCGTGTGGGCGACAGCTCGTGCGGTCATCGTCATCGCACTGGTCGTCGTGGTCGCCAAATGGGTGATCCCGGCGATCCTCGACCGGGTCGCCCGGTACACAGACGGCGAGGAGTTCCTGCTCGCGGTGCTGGCGCTCGCCGGAGGCGTTGCGTACGGGGTGACGCTCTTCGGCCTGACGGCATCGCTCGGCGCCTTCGTCGGAGGTCTCGTCGTCGCTGCGGGGCCGCACCGAGAGCGAGCGACCAAGAACATCCTTCCGTTCCAGGTGCTGTTCGCGGCGATCTTCTTCGCCTCGATCGGCATGTTGCTCGACCCCCAGACGATCGTCGACCTCTGGCCGGTGATTCTGTTCTTCTGCGTCGTGGTCGTCTGCATCAAGCTGATCGGAACCGGGGTGGCGGCCAGAGTGTTCAAGCGCCCGTGGCCGGTGGTCGTAGCGTCGTCGTTCGTGCTGGCACAGGTCGGCGAGTTCGCGTTCATCCTCGAAAAGATCGGACGGGAAGCCGGCCTGACCCCCGCCGATCGGGGCGAGGACGGGTCGCAGGTGTTCATCGCAGTGACCGTGCTGCTGATAGCGATCACACCGCTGCTGTTCAGCGTTGGTCGACGCGTGCAGCGTTCGATGGAAGATGGCATCGGCGAGACGTCGAAGGAGATCCGAGCGTGACCGGAGGAAGACAATGAGCAGCGACGACGATGGTCAGGCGATGGGTAAAGCGCGGCGCCGTGAGGTACCGCGCGGCCGTCATGGCGATTGGACGCCGGCGGATGATCGCCCGGACCCGGTGGATCTGATCACCGATCAGAACGCGACCCGCGTTCCGTCCCTGGTTCCGATCCGGCATTGGCGGATGGCGCAGTCGCCGTTCTCCTTCTACCGCGGTGGCGCCAAGATCATGGCGCGAGACCTGTCGTCCACGCCGACGACCGGACTGAACGTCCAGTTGTGCGGTGATGCCCACCTGTCCAATTTCGGGGTGTACGCCTCACCGTCGCGCGAGCTGGTCTTCGACCTCAACGACTTCGATGAGAGTCTGCCGGGGCCCTGGGAGTGGGACCTGAAGCGCCTCGCGGCCAGTTTCGCGATCGCGGCGCGGCACAACGAGTACCACGGTGACGACGAGTTCGACCTCGCGGCGCGATCGGTCGCGTCATACCGGAACGCGATTCGACGATTCGCCGGGATGCACCACCTCGACGTGTGGTATTCACACGCGAGCGCGGTCGACATCGAGTCGGCCTTCGACGACCAACTCTCGAAGAAGGAACGGAAGACGGCCGCGAAGTTCGCGCGCAAGGCCCGGTCCAAGAACAGCGTTCACGCGCTGCGGAAACTCGCTCAACAGACCGACGACGGCTATCGGATCGTCGCCCAGCCACCGCTGATCGTTCCGCTGCGCGACATCCCGAGCGAGGACGATCCGAAAGACATCGAACGGTACGTCACCGATGGGTTCGCGCAGTATCTCAGCTCCGTGTCCGACGACCTCCGCGTATTGCTCGACCGTTTCACCTATCGCGATCTCGCCCTCAAAGTCGTCGGGGTAGGCAGTGTTGGCACCCGCTGTTTCGTCGTGCTGCTGAGGGGTCGCGACGCCAGCGAACCCTTCTTCCTTCAGATCAAAGAAGCGGGCGAGTCGGTCCTGGCCGAGCACCTCCCCGCCAGCGTCTACCAGCACCAGGGCCAACGCGTCGTCGTCGGCCAACGCCTGATGCAGGCCGAGAACGACAGCTTTCTCGGCTGGACGACCGGTGAACACGGCACGCACTACTACTGGCGCCAGTTCAAAGACATGAAGGGCTCGGTTGAAGTCGACGATGCGTCGCTCGCGCTGATGCGGCGTTATGCCCAGCTCTGTGGTGCGACGCTCGCGCGAGCACACGCTCGTTCCGGCGATGCGCAAGCGATCGCGGGCTACGTTGGTCCCGGCAAGGCTCTCGACAGAGCGATAGCGCATTTCTCGGTCGCGTACGCTGACCAGAACGAACGCGACCATCTGACCTTCAGGGCAGCGATCGAATCCGGACGGATCGACGCGCACGAATGACAAATACGACGGAGCGACTGTGCTCCGCCGGCGAGAGAGGATTGACGATGCTGAAACTACTGAGAGACCTGCCCGACAATGTGGTCGGCGTACGTGCCATCGGTGAGGTCGATGACGACGACTACGAAGACGTGCTCTCGCCCGCCATCGAGGACCGTCTGGCTCGCCACGAAAAGATCCGACTCCTGTACGTATTGGGCGAAGAGTTCACCGGGTACAGCGACGGCGCTGCCTGGGAAGACGTGAAGCTGGGCGCCAAGACCTTCAACTCTTACGATCGAATGGCGATCGTCACCGACTCAGCGTCGGTGCGCAGAACGATCAAGGCATTCGGATGGCTGATCCCCGGCGAGGTGCGGGTGTTCCATCTCGAGGAGATCGTTGCCGCAACGGTCTGGATCACCGACTGACCGATCGGCTCGTGGGGCGGTTATCGCTCGGTGCGTCAGCCGCAGTCGCTCAAAGTGGCGTAGACGTCGTCAGCGGCGGCGCCGACGGCCTGGACCGCTGTTCCCACCGCGTCGGCGTTCTCGCTGGTGATCTCACCGCCGAGATCGGAGAGGGCGTTGCCGAGATCGTCGACCGACTGTCGGAGCGCGTCGACATCGTCTGCCGCCGCGTCTGTCGCCGCGTCGCTCAGGTCGTTCACGTCGCTCTCGACAGCCCCGAGGGCCGACTCGAGACCGTCCGTCCCCTCGCCCAAGAGATCGAGATTCGAGAGCGCGGTGACGCTGGATTCGAGCGATTCCCCGGCCTCGCAGTAGACCTCCTGAGCCGATTTGTCGTCGTCGCTCCCGCAGCCGACGACGAGCACCGTCGCCAGCCCAGCAGCAGCGATCAGGCTCATCGGCCGTGCGGTCCTCGATCGGCTGTGGGCGTCTCGTGTGTCCATGATCACCAATTCTATCGGGTGTTCGAGACCTTGATTCCAACCGTCGGGGTTGTGATCGCCGGCCGACACACCCGGACCGGGGGACCTCACCACCGCAATCCGATTGTTCCGCTCGCCGGGGCCCGGCCAGGGGCATCGAAGAGTCGATCATCTCGTCGGACGCCGAGAACCACCCAGATGGAGTGACGCCCGGTGATGAAATCGGGAGGAGGATGAATGCCGCCACCGGGATATCTCGGGGGCGCAGTCCTAGCGATCGATTTCACACCCGATGAGGTCGCCGGAGTTGTCAACTCCGGCGACCTCCATCGAACGTGTGAGGAAGGAACAACACGATGGGCTCACCGCTGACGGGGGACGCCGCTTTTCCAATCTTCATCATCATCATCGTCCTCGCAATGATTCTGTGGGCGATGTCGTTCGTGCGGCTGGTCCCGGGATTCCGAACCGTGCTGGACACCAAGAACGGGATCCACGTGCCGTGGGTGCAGACGGGCTGGCTCGTCTTCGCGTGGGCATTCTTGTTCGTCTCACTCTGGCCGGTGATCGACATCCTGCTCGTCGAGGAGTGGCAGTTCACCGACGTTCTGCTCGTCACGGTCGGTGGACTGCTCTTCTTCCTCGCCGCCGCGACGATCGCTCCCGACGGGACCTACGCCGGTGCAGACGGCGACGCCCGCTACCTCGAGATCGCGCCGGTCTTCTTCGTTCTCTTCGCGGCGTACCAGGTGTGGCTCATCGCGATGGATGTCATGGTCTTCGGTGGGGCGGGCGCAGCCAGAATCAGTCTCAGTTCGGCGGCGATCGTCGCCGCCCTTGTCCTCGCGGTCGTCCGGAGCATGAGTGTCCAGAAGGTCCTGTCGCCGGTGACCTGGATCCTCGCGGCGGTCACCATCGCCCTCCAAGCAAACGGCGTACTCGATGGCACGCTCGTCCGCGACGACGACCTCGCCCCGCTCCAGGGTTGGGTGGTCGCACTCTTCATCGGGTGCGTTGCGATCGCAGTGTTCTTCGCGATTGGGATGACGATGGTGCAGCTCATCAACCGGCACAGCGGCTTTCGGCCGTACGGCATCCATACGGCTTGGGCCTTCTGGTATTTCTTCTGGATGCTGATCATCTGGTGGCGTACGCCGCTGCTGGCCACCGACGGCTGGGAGTACTACCACCTGCTGTTCTTCACGATCGGCCCGCTCGTGGTGTTCTTGACCTGGACGTTCTTGGCGCCTCAGGCGACAGGGGGCGACGCGGCTGTCGCCCGGGCGCAGTACTTCGACAAGTCACCGCAGGCATTCGGTGGACTGGCGGTGCTGGCGGCATGGGCCGTTGCGGTGGACATCTGGTTCGTCGACGGCGCCGAGGCCATCACCAGTGGTATCGCCTGGGCGGTCGGATTCGTGCTCTTCGTGGCACTGGCGCGATCCGACAACGCGCGCCTCCACGTGGGAGGGGTCGTCTTCGCATGGCTCCTGCTGGCATCGGAGTACGCATACGCGATCGAGCGCGGTGTGCCGTCACTCCCAGCCGGCTGACGGTCGGCCGAACGACGCCGAGTCGGTCAACAGAAGCACTACGGCGGCCATGCTGCAGTTTCAGATCACGCGATCGTTGCCTCCATCAACGGGAAGTTGTGCTCCAGTCGTCTTCGACAGGGTTCCGTCCACCAGAGCAACGGTCGCCAGTGCAACATCGAGAGAGCCGACTTCGGTCGACAGCACATTTCGCGTCTTGTACTCGTCGACGGTCAGTCCGTAGCGGCGTGCCGACACCTCGAGTGCCTCGTCGGTCCAGAGTCCCGTGTCGAACACCGCATCGGGGTGCACGGCGTTCACCCGGATCCCGTCGGGTGCCAATTCGAGGGAGAGAACGCGCATCAGTTGCGTCAGACCGGCCTTCGAGACCGAGTAGGCGGCAGCACCGGCACCGGGCGCCGCGACGTTTCGCGAGCCCACGAAAACAACGGCCGGATCGACCCCCTGACGAAGGAAGGGAATGGCATGTTTGACCAATGTGCGGTGCGACGTCAGGTTGACATCGAGCGACAGGTTCCAGGTCTCGTCAGCGAGTGTTTCCACGTTGTCCCCAGTTCGGAACAATCCCACGGTCGAGACCAGGATGTCGATGCCGCCGTACGCATCGACGACGCCTCCCAGAGCATGTACGACGGCAGTTTCGTCGTTGACGTCGAGCCGAACGCCTTCGAATCCGGGGGTGTTCATCATGTCGGTCACCGACGCTGCGACGTCGAGGCCGACGACGACCGCCCCCCGTTCGGCCAAGAGTTCTGCACAGGCACGCCCGATCCCAGATGCCGCTCCGGTGACCACCGCGATCTTGCCGGTGAGACGTGACGGCTGGGGCTGCCGCCGCAGCTTGGCCTGTTCGAGGTCCCAGTACTCCAGGTCACGGAGATCGTGCTCGTCGAGGCCTTCCCACCCGCCGGCCGGACGGGCGAACACCATCGCTCGAACGGTCGCCGCTGCGACGTCGGCAGAGACCCGCGCGCGCTTCAGATTCTGACCGTATGAGCGCACATGGCCCGACTCGAACAGTGCCCAGTGCGGAAATGGCGCCAGCATTGTGAGCTCAGCGTCGTCGGCTCGGTCGAAGTACGACCGATATCGCTCGGCGAACTCTGCGAAGCCAACCTCGCCACCGTCGTCGACAACCGCAGGAAATGGCTTGTTGTGAATCACATGCTCCGGTGTGAGCGGTCCGCCGTCGAGCAGCGCGGCAACCGTTCGTGCCTCACCGGCCTCGATGATGCCCGCAGGGAGTGAAATCACCGCACGTCCAGCCAGGTCACTCGCTCGGCGCCGGCTTCGAGCGATCGAACTCGGATCATGCGCTGCAAGCTTCGGATGCACCGGTGCGCCGAATTCGTCGAGGAGGTAGCGCTCGACCTCGTCGACGAGTGCGATGGTCGACTCGTAACTGGCGCGAGCGTCATCGGAGTACGTGAACAATCCGTGGTGTTCGAGTACAACGCCGTCGTAGTCGTCGAGCGAGTCGCAGACGGCACGAAACTGTCGGGCCAGCACGAAGCCGGGCTTGACATACGGCAGGACCAGGACACGCCCGCCGAAGATCTCGGCGAACCGATCGCTCCCGCCGGGAAGGTTGGAGACGGTCACGATCGCGTCGGCGTGGGTGTGGTCGACGTACGAGAACGGAATCAGCGCGTGGACGATCGCCTCGATCGATGGCGTCGCCGCACTGGCGTCGAAGCGCGCCCGCAACAGTTCGTTGACCATCTCGGCGTCGGTCAGATCCTCGATCTCGGCCAGTTGGATCACACTGGCGAGGTCGAGCCCGGTGAACCCTTCGACACCCATGACAGCCAGATCGAAGCCGCTGGCCTTCACCCAGAGTGCCGAGCGTCGATCGCCGATTCGATCGACGATCGACGACTTCACCGAGGTGTTGCCTCCCCCGTGCAGTACCAAGCTGCTGTCGTTGCCGATGAGCTTGGAGGTGTAGGCGCGAAGCGCCAGATCGTCGTCGATCGGCGCGGCTCGATCGTCCCAGCGGCTCCTCATGCCTCTTCCGATCGCGACCGTTCGATGAGCGCAACCAACTCGTCGACGGCGAGGTCGACGAACGCCGGTTCTTCGGCGCCCGCCTCGACCTCGATGACCCTCAGGTCACTGGGAAGCGACTCGCGGAGCGCTTCCCAGAAAACCGTGTCCGACGCGCGGTCGACCAACGCACCGCCGTCGACGGAGTAGCTGCTGACGCCACCCAACGGAATCATGAAGACCGCATGGTCACCGACTCCCGCCAGGCGCTCGCCGATGACGCGGGCAACCTCGGTCAACTCCTCGCCGCTGGTGCGAGGCACGAGGATCGATGGATTGTGAAAGGTGTAGGTCCGATCCTCGTATGTGGCCGGCACGACGTTGGGCTCGTCGAGCATCACCCCGACGTGGTCGACACCGCCTGGCACGATCACCTGAGGAAGCCCCAGTTCGGCTGCGACGGTCAGTCGATTCTCGTCGGCAGCGCGTAGACCTCCGAGCAGCGCATCGCTGAGATCACCGAGGGCATAGTCGAAGACGGCGTCGATCATGCCGTCACGCATCAACTGCTCGAATGCGCGCCCTCCCGAGCCCACCGCGTGAAACACGATCGACTCGTATCCGAGTTCGTCGAGACGCTTCATCGCACGCATCGTG
>Ga0055584_100008089_pt1 | contig 10306 bp, 7 predicted proteins | sample OSDHelmetaG_FD_58716 | JGI IMG/M metagenome (GOLD analysis project Ga0055584, IMG submission 58716) | Pelagic marine sediment microbial communities from the LTER site Helgoland, North Sea, for post-phytoplankton bloom and carbon turnover... | ecosystem: Environmental > Aquatic > Marine >...
TATTTTTTTTTTCAATTTATGTTTTTTTAGATAAGAAATGTAATTTCAAATTAAAATATTTCTATCCTGTAATTTGCTTAATTTCTTTTTATTTAATTTATTTTAAATTTATGAATGCCTTTTCTGATGGTGGCAAAATATATACTGGTTCAATGAAGATGGATATATCGTCAGTATATGAAATAGCTATTAGTGTATTAAATAATTTTAAAAATCAGCTTCAAAGTGGAAATTTATTTTACAAATTTATAAATATTTATTACTTTTTTCTGCCAGTATTATTTTTACCACTTTTAAGAATTAAATATTTAATTGTGATTCTTCCTCCTTTTTTTGTTGGATTGATAAGCAATGCGATATCGCACTTAACAATTTTTACTTATTATCAATCATTCGCATATCCTTTCATCTACTATTTTTGCATTCGAGAAATAATCAAAGAAAATAATCATAATAACTATATAGATAAAGTGAAAATACTTATATTTAGTCTATTAACCACTTCAATATTGTATGGACCCGCTTCATTTAGCTTACAATTTTTATTTGATTTTAAAGTATATGATTTTAGAACTTTCGATTATTCTTATAATAATTATCTTCCTAAATATAATAAATATAATTACATTGAAAATATTGTTGAAAAACATATCTCAAATGAGAACCTAGTATCTGCTGAACAACACTTAATGCCGATTTTGGCCAATAATAATAAAAAGATTAAGACATTTCCTGATTATAAAGACGCCAAATATATTCTTATTGATAGAGATTATGAAAAAAAGACAGGTATAGGTACGGTTGATAAATCATGGAATGGTTTTAGAGAAAATCCTGAATATTATTATAGTCAGTTTTATAATGATTACTTGTTAATAGAAAAAAAAGATGGAATCGAATTATATATTAAAAAATAAAAATATTTTATGTAGTTTAACTTATGGAAATAGTCTTGAAAAATTAAAAGAACACGGAATATTGAATAGGGAATTAGAAATTTATGAAGAACTAACAAATTACTTCAATAAAGTTTATTTATTAAACTTTGGAGATTCTTTTAATACTGACCGTAAATATAATTTTGAAATTTTAAATCTTAAACAAAATAAAAACATTTTTTTTAAGCTTTTTTCTAATTTCTTTTTTATAGTGAGAATAAAAAAAAAATTAAAAATTGATTTTATCCGCACAAATCAAACATTTGGATCACTATTTTTTATAATTCTTAAAATAATTTTTAAATCTAAATTAATTGCAAGGATGGGCCATGAGAGCTTTTATTTTGTATCAGTATTTGGAAAAAGTAAGATTAAAAAAATTTTTTTTTATTTAAATAATAAACTAATATATTTATTTTCAGATTATATCTTTGTTCCAAATAATGAAATTAAAGAATATATAAATAAGGTATTTAATACAGATTTAAAAAAAATATATGTAATTCAAAATTATATTTCAAAGGAATTTTTTGAAATCCATGAAAATAACTCAATCAAATCAAATTCTTTTATTTACATTGGTAGGATTAACTATCAAAAAATAAATAAAAAGTTCTTAGAAATTATAAAAAAAATGAACATTCAAATAGATGTTTACGGAAAAATAGAAGATGAAAGAGTCATTAAAGAAAATGACTTTTTGAGCTATAAAGGAATTATATCAAATGATCAAATTCCAGGTATTATGAAAAATTACAAATATTACATTTTACTAAGTACAATAGATCAAAATCCAAAATCTGTTCTAGAGGCTATGCAAAGTGGACTAATAACTATTACTATTCAATTTTTTGGATCAAATTTTTTAATTCATAAATACAATAGTTTTATAATGAAAAAAAATAATTTTATAGAAATTCAAGATTTAATAATAAATCAGGATGCTGATTTAGAAAAAAATATAATCAAAAATTCAATGTCATATACAAAATATTTATCCTCAAAATATAATGCAGAAAAGGAAGTAAAAATAATTGAGTAAAAAATTATTTTTATTCAATTCATCTAGTAAATTTGGATCAAAAACCTATTTTAAAAATATTATTCATCACTTACCAGACAATGATTATTATGTAATTAATAAAAATGATATAAATTTAATGGGTCAAAAAAAAAATTTAATTATTTCTCCCTCTGGAATTAAAAAACATTTTTTTAATCAGTTATATTTACCTTTATTGGTCTTTAAATTAAAAATAAATTCAATTTATACTAATAGTATGATTGCAATTTTTTTAAGTGGAAGAAAAAATATTTTATCTGTTAGAAACGTAGATCCATTCCTCAATAATTTTAAAATTAATTTAAAATACAGATTTAAGCTTATTATGATTAAAAACTTATTTATATTTTCAATATTATTCGCCAAAAAGATAATCTTTGTATCCAATTTCTCATACAATACAGTCTCTCAAAACATCAAAATATCTAAAAAGAAGAAAGTAATTTCATATCACGGAGTAGATCATGTAGATAACAATATTTCTGGTAAAGATTTAGATTTTTTATTTGTTGGTAAGTTTATTCATTATCATAATTTAGATTTTGTTTTTTCTTTATTTAATAATTTGGATAAAGATTTTAAAATTAATTATAGAATAGTACTGGGAGACTTTGATATTGATTTAAAAAGAAAATTTACAAAAAAATATAATCTCCTTAAGAATAATAATATATTAAGTAATTTGAATAATAACGAAGTTATTAATCTTATGAAAAAATCAAAAATTTTATTATTTTCATCATCTTATGAGGCTTGTCCTTTTACCTTACTTGAAGCTATGAAATGTTCATGCGCTGTTCTTGCATCTAATGCTGGACCAAATAGAGAAATATTGAGCAACAATGGTGTTTTTTATGATATTGATTCATTCGATGATATGTATAAAAAAACTGTTGGGTTGATTAATAATAGATCAAAAGTAAAAGAGCTAGGAGATAGAAATTATTACAATTCTAAAAAATTTACCTGGGCAGGTACAAAAAATAATATTATTGATTTATAATATCGTAGAAATTATCTAGTATTACTTCCTTATCATAATACTTTTTATAAGTCTTTTTTACATTTGACCTCATTTTATTGTAATCTAATTTTTCCATTTTATTCAATTTTTTACTAATATTTCTAATGTTTTTATCATCACAAAAATAACCTATTTTATTCTTAATAATTTCTTTTTTTTTAGAATGAATATTAAAAGCAATAACTGGTAAATTATAAGATAGATATAATTGATATTTTCCAGGTGTAGTAATTTTAGCAATAATATTATTTTTAAGACTTATTAAACCAAAGTGACTTTTTTTAAGAATTTTAGAAAAACTTCTTGTAGACTGATAAGGATAAAAAGTAATTCTATCTGTCAGATTAAGTTTATTTACTTTTTTTTTTAAATCATCCAATTGTATGCCATCTCCTACAATATTTAAAAAAACATTGAGGTTACTTCCTATAAAATTAAATAAAATATCAAAATCTTGCGCTATACCTGTATTGCCAAGATATATCAAATTAATTTTTTTGCTATTAAATCTAATGTTTGTATCGGCATTAGTTTCGATAGGTGACCAATTCGGTAAAAGACATATTTTAGATTTATGAACATCGAATCTTTGAATGAAAGGTATGAATGTTTTATCTTGGATGAATATTTTATTAGCGTGTCTGTATAAATATTTAATATAAAAATTAAAAAATTTATATGTCAAAATGTACAGTATTCTGCTTTTGACTAATATTGTTTCTGGCCAGATATCATTAATAATTATTACTAATTTTTTTTTATATATTTTACTAATAATTAATGCTGGTATTGCAGATGTAATAGGACTTGTTAATGGTGATATTATAATGTCAGTATTTTTGACAATTTTTTTAATTTTAAATAAACATAAATTAGAAAAAAATATATAACTTAAATAATTTAAAACTCTTAAATAGCCAGTTTTTTTTGTTCTTTTGAATATAGAGTGACGATGAATAAATAAGTTTTTATGATTAAATTTTTTGAATATATTTTTTTCAAAATATTCTTTATTTGGATAATTTGGATATGGTGCTACTACATCAACAATATCTTTTTTTTTCAATAAAAAACTAACTATTTCATTAATTCTGAAATTTTCTGGATAGAAATATTGAGATACAATTAGAATCTTCAATCTATTTTATCTGATCATTCATATAATTTTTTTTCATAAAGCTATTAAGTATTTTATTTCTTATATTTAAATTATTTTTTTTAGATTTTTCAATAATATCCATGGCAATTTTTTTTGAGGAAAAACCATCACCAAAATTATGTTTCCATTTCATGCTTGTAAGTTTAATTGATTTTCTATGAACCTTTTCAAGGTTTCCAACTATAATTTTTCTTGGATCAAACTTTACTGATGATTTCCATATGTATACCTCAGGTCTTTCAGTTGACTCTCTTATCTGAACTGAAGGAACCCCAATAATACATGCCTCTTCTACCACTGTTCCTGAGTCTGTGAGTGTTAATAAAGAATTATCAAGCAATGTTAAGAATTCCACATATCCAATGGGGTCAATTATGAATACATTTTTTGGAACTTTTAATTTGAATTTTTTAATATTTTTTTGAGTTCTGTAACTTGCAGCAAAAATAATTTTTTCATCATACATTTCACAAAGCTTAAATATATTTTTAAGGTTTTGACTTATCTCTACATTTTCTCTTCTATGAGCTGTCATTAATATAAATTTTTTATAAGAAACCTCATGCTTTAATAATAAATTATTTACCTTTTTTTTATTCATATTAATTTTTGATAAAATATTAGTTATAACTTCTACTATAGGGTTACCTACAACTTTCATTCTATAATTAGGTATTCCTTCTAAGTTTCCTTGATGCTTATAATTTTGGAGATAAACATAAATAAAATCCGATAAATGATCCGTAATTGTTCGATATTTTTCTTCAGGCATTTTCCAATTATATGATCTCATACATCCCTCAATATGAAAAATTGGTATGTTATGATTAGCTACACACATACTGCCTGATGTTGTGTTTGTATCTCCTAAAAAAATTACTAAATCAGGTCTTTTTTTAATAAGTAAATTATCAAGTTTTTTAAAATATTTAGAGATAAATATATTATCCTCACCAGAGCAATTTAATTCAAAGTCAGGCTTAGGTAATTTGAGCTCTTTGAAAAAAGTATCTTTAAGGTTTTTTGAATAATGTTGACCAGACCATATCAATTTAAAATTGATTTTTTTTGATGACTTCAGATATTGAATTATTATAGAAGCTCTGATTATATCGGGTCTAATACCCAAAATCATATAGATTAATGGCTTTTGATTCATTTTAAATAGCATATATTAAACAAAAAATTTTTAAAATCATTATGAAGGAAAAAATAGTTATCGTCGGTATAGGTTATGTTGGCCTGCCATTAGCGATAAGTTTATCGAAATTTTATGAAGTTATTGGTTTTGATAATAATTTAAGCAGAGTCAAACAATTAAATAATCACATCGATATAAATCAACAAGTTAAAAAAAATGATATTAAAAAATCTAAAATTAAATTTACAAATAAAATAGATGATATTAATAAATCACCTGTCTATATTATTACAGTACCAACACCGGTTTATAAAAATAATAAGCCAAATTTATCGATGTTAAAAAAAGCCTCTGTAACAGTGGCAAATGTCATGACTAAAAAGTCATTAATAATTTATGAGTCAACTGTTTATCCTGGATTAACTAATATTTTATCTCATACTATTATTGAAAAAATAACAAAATTCAAACTTAATAAAGATTTTTTTTTAGGCTATTCACCTGAGAGAATTAACCCCGGTGATAAGAATAATACACTTAATGAAATAGTAAAAATTATTTCTGGGTCGAATGATGAAGCGATTTTTAAAATTAAAAAAATTTACTCTAAAATATGCAAAAAAGTCTTTTTGGCAAATTCAATTGAAATAGCTGAGTCAGCTAAAATAATTGAAAATATTCAAAGAGATGTAAACATAGCCTTAGTAAATGAATTTTATAAAATATTTTCTGAGTTAAATTTAAACTTTGATGAAATTTTAACAGCAGCTAGTACAAAGTGGAATTTCTTAAAATTCAAGCCTGGATTAGTCGGTGGTCATTGCATTGGTGTTGACCCTTATTATCTTTTACATCTAACAAAATTAAAAAAAATAAAAACAGAAATGGTTTCTTCAGGTAGAAATGTTAACGATAACATGCATAAATATATAATTAAAAAAATAAATAATTTTATTAAAAAATTAAATAAAAATTCTCAAGATATTAAAATATTAATTTATGGCTTGACTTACAAAAAAGACTGTCCAGATATAAGAAATTCACAATCAAAAAGAATAAGTAATCTTTTAGCAAAAAATTACAAAGTAACAACTTTTGACTCTCTAGTTGATAAGGCAGATGAAAAAAAATTTCCAAATTTTGATAAAAAATATTCAAAAGACTTTTATGATATCATCTTCATAAACCATATTCATACAACTGATAATAAAAAATTTAAATTCGATAAAATACTTAATAAAAAAGGATTTCTATATAGATTGGATAATTTTTAAATTGATATTCAAAGATATAAAAATATTTAAAGATAGTGATGAGAAGGGGTACTTCAGAGTTCTGACCTTTACTTTTATTGGTGCTATAGCAGAAATGTTTAGTATAGCATTATTAGTTTTCTTTCTGACATTAATGAGCGATGAAGACAAACTTTACAAATTGATAAATAAATTTGATTTATTTGATATAGAAAATTATTTTTCTAGAAATGAATTGATCATTATACTGATTTCAGTTTTTGTTCTAGTTCAAGTTGTAAAATCAATATTAATAATTTTAATGTATTATTTTCAAGCTGATTTTATATATAATCTAAGAACTAAAATTTCATCTTTACTTCTTAAAAAATATTTATACTTAAATTTAAGTAATCATAACGATACAAATTCAAGTCAATATATTAGAAATATCGTTATAGAAAGTCAGTTAGCTTGTTCTGGCTTTGTACTACCAGTAATACTTATATTTACTGAAATATTAGTTTTTATTCTCATACTTTCGTTAATATTTATTAATTATAAATTAATAGCTTTAACTATCTTAATAGCAATTATAATCTTTTATTTATTGTATACTGGGCTTTTAAAAAAAAAATTAAGTGAATGGGGCAAATATCGCCAAGAATATGAAAATCGTAGAATAAAATTTGCCAAGGAAGCAATTGGATTATACAAAATAATAAACTTACAAAACTTACAAAATTCATTTTTTGATTTATTTTTAAAAATTAACAAAAAATTGGCTAGAGTAGAAAAAATTCAATTAGTTATTAGTCCGATACCTAGATTAATAATAGAATTTTCTGCTGTTGTTTTATTAACAATACTCATTTTAGTTTATTCTCTTAATTCTAAAGATATTACACAGATATTACCAACGTTAGGTCTTCTAATTGCATCGGGATTAAGATTACTTCCTTCATTTAATAGAATTTTAACTTCATACCAAAAAATAGGTTATAACAAATCAGTAGTAAACTTATTAAATCAAGAGCTATCAAATATAAAATCTTTAGACAAAAAAAAAATTAAAAATATAAATATTTTTAAAGAAGATATTGCTTTCAAGAATCTTGAATATTCATTGAAAGAGTCTGGTAGAAAAATCTTAAATATAAATAATTTAAAAATTAAAAAAAATGAAAAAATCGGTATTTTTGGAAAAAGTGGTTCAGGCAAGAGTACATTTATTGATTTGATAATGGGTTTTAGGGTTCCTGAAAAAGGAAATATCATCATAGACAGTAAATATGACCTAATGAATTTAAAATATATAAATTCTTGGAAAAAAAAAATTGGATATGTGCCACAAAAAATGACTTTATTAGATGACACAATAATTAATAATATTACATTAGACATTAATGATAAAAAAAATGGAAATTTAAAAAAAATTAATGAAATTATTGACATTTGTTGTCTCAAAGATTTTATTGAAAGTTCTAACAATGGCCTTGAAACAATAATTGGAGAAAATGGATCTAAAATATCAGGTGGTGAGATTCAAAGGATTTGTATTGCTAGAGCACTTTACAATTACCCAGAGTTATTAATTTTAGATGAAGCAACAAGTGCTTTAGATAAAAATACTGAAAATTTGATTTTGAATAATTTATTTAAAATTAAAACAACTATTATTTTTATATCTCATAAAATATCCTCCTTAAAAAACTGTGATAAAATTTATAAAGTCGAAAATAAAAAATTTGTTTTGAGAAATTAGTATTTAGCTTCTAAATATATATATCTAACAATTTTAGGAAGTACATTTATGAGATGAATAGCATCAGAATTGCTTATATTTTCATAATAACCTCTTTGAATAAAATCAGAATTTATAATTTCAAGAGGGTTTAAATTAATCGATTTAAATTCAATTGGTTGAGGTTTTTGAGCTGAAATTAAAGCCTTTACATGATAACCTTGACTAAATAAAAAAGTTAATTCGGAAGAAAAATTTCTTTGTTTATCATAAAAATGAGGATGAATTTCAATTAAAATTCTTGGTTTCATTTTAGATAATGTATTCCTCATACCACGTAAAACTTCAACCTCATATCCCTCAATATCCATTCTAATAAAATCAATAGTTGTGTTAATTTGATCTACAAAACTATCAATAGATATACAATTTATTTTTTTTAGTTCATTTACTTTATACTTTGAAAAAAATTTTTCATCATTGCCTGTGCTTATCGTATTTAAGTTACTTTCATCTGCTATAATAATATTTTTTTCTTCATTATTCTCAGCCAAACCTTTTTTATATATGTAGGTATTATTAGATTTATCAAAGTGATCTATATTTTTTTTAAGTAATTCATAATTTCTATCATCTGGCTCAAAGCAAAAAATTTTAGAATTATTACCTATAATATTTCTTTGATAAATTGGATAAAAACCTATGTTAGATCCACAATCTAAAACGTTCATATCTTTTTTTAAATATTTGAAAATTAGGAACTTCATATCGTCTTCTCTAGAACCATAGATAGCTAATGTCTTAGAAATTCCAGGAGTTAATAAATCAAGATAAATTTCAAATTCTTTTATTTTAAATAGTGCAAATTTTTTTTGTAAAATGTGTTTTAAGTAAAACCATTTTAAACGATTCAAAATTTTAATTTTTTTTCTAAACATTATTTAAGATTTTGTCTATTTTGCCAGTGGATGTTATACATCTGAAATCTTGATTAGTTATATACGATTTTACATATATTTCTTGTATTTTTTTAATCTGATTATAATATTTTTTATTATTTTTAATTTTTATTAATATATTTAATAAATCATTACAATTCTGAGTACAGAATAATTTTTTTTCATGATCATTGAAATGGTAAATGTCATTAAATAGATTAAAATTATATGAATTGTTAAAATAAAACAGCACGGGTTTGCCTAATATTATAGATAATATAGAAGACTCAGAAACATCAGTGATCATTACGTAACATTCCTGAATTAATTTAATAATATCAAATTTATTTTCGTAAATATTTATATATTTAGAGTCTTTTAATTTAGAAAAAGAATTTGAAAAATCATTTGGATGGTATTTTATATCAATAATAAAATCATTTTTTAAAAGATTATTTGATAATTTCAATATTGATGATTGATTATGAACGCCGCCAGGGATAAAAATTTTATTTTTATTGACATAATTAAAATTATTTTTAGGAAAATCAAATAGTGGAGAGCCAGTTACATAGAATTTTTTCACTGATGAATTCTTATCTTTTTTTATTAAATCTTTTTGTATGGAATTCCATAAGAGAACACCATAGATATAATTAAAATTACCCATTTTATTTATAAAATTAGAGGAATTTCCAATATTACTATGTAATAAAGAAAAGTTTTTAATTTTATTTATATGACTTACATAATTAATAGTTCTATCAAAAATTCTTCTATTTCTGATAGTTAAAACATTTTTAACATTTATGTGTTTCAAAATTTTTTTAAAAGTTAAATTGATTAATAAAGCGTCAGGAAGAAGTTCTAAAAAAATATTCTTAAAGCCTTCATATGAATATTCAAAAAAGTTAATTCCATCGATTGTAAATAATTCTGTTAGATATTTTTGATTATTAAAAAATGATAATTTAAATTTTTTTTTTGACATTTCATATTCATCAATAATTTTTTGATCTATAAAGTCTTCAAAGATAATAATTTTATCTAATTTTATACTTTTTGTT
>Ga0055584_100008090_pt1 | contig 10306 bp, 11 predicted proteins | sample OSDHelmetaG_FD_58716 | JGI IMG/M metagenome (GOLD analysis project Ga0055584, IMG submission 58716) | Pelagic marine sediment microbial communities from the LTER site Helgoland, North Sea, for post-phytoplankton bloom and carbon turnover... | ecosystem: Environmental > Aquatic > Marine >...
GAGCCCTTGGGCTGAAATGGATGTGATGTGCGTCACGGTTGGAGAGAAAAAATTGCTTAGCCCTGTTTTTGTTAACGAACCTTAACATTTGGCCGGAAAGTGGAGGTATGTCAGCGGGGTAGGTGGTTAAGGGGATATGTTAAGCCCTTAACAAATAATGCCATTGCTCCTGAGTTGACATCCGTGCGCGAGTGGTGATTTTCTTTCGCCTCGGAATGATGGTGGTGGGAGGCGTGAAAAGGATTATAGTCCTTTATTGTTGAAAATGCAAGCACAGACGCCGTCCGTGCCCTGCAGAATTGGATCCCTCAGCCTTTGCTGATGATGCCCTGGTTGGCCATGCCGTTGATTTGCAGGTCGTCATAGCCAGCGATATCGCGCAGGACCGCCTCTGTATCAGCGCCCAGCCTGGGCGCACCAACCGGTGCGCGCGTTGGCGTGCCGGTCATGGTGAGGGCGGAGCGCAGAGTGGGGATTTCGCCCTCCGTTGGATGCGGAGCTTGGACGATCATGCCACGGGCTGCTGTCTCGGCAGAGTCTAGCGCCTCACCCGGGGTGCGGATTGCGCCGGCGGGGATGCCGGCCTTGCGCAGGCGGTCGATCCACTCGGCGATGGTGGCGGAGGCGAAGATGGCGTCCAACTCGGCCTTCAGTTCGATGTGGTTAGCCACGCGCTGTGCATTGGCGGCGTAGCGTGGGTCGTCGACCAGGTCCGGGCGGTTCAGGCCGTCGCGGCACATCTTGCGCCACATCCGGTCGCCCGCGGCACAGAGCACAAATGGTCCGTCCGACGCCTCATAAACATTGAGAGGTTGGGCGACGCGGCTGGAATTGCCAACCCGGGTCTCGTCCGTGCCCTCCATCATATAGCGGGCAGCATAGGGCAGGATGGTCGACAGCGCCGAATCATACAGCGGCACGTCGATGCGCTGGCCCTTGCCGGTGCGGTAGCGGGCGAACAGAGCCGCCAGAATGCCCTGGGCCAGATACTGGCCAGCCATGACGTCGAATAGCGAGACGCCCATGCGGGTCGGCGCGCCATCCTCGTCACCGGTCATCGCCATCATGCCGGACTCAGCCTGGGCGATGGGATCGTAGCCGCCAAGATCAGCCAACGGGCCAGTGCGGCCATAGCCAGAGATCGAGCCAAAGATCAGGCGCGGGTTATCCTGAGACAGGGTCTCATAGCCCAATCCATAGCGCTCCATCGCGCCTGTGCGCATGCTCTCGACCACCACATCACACTTGGCTGCCAGTGCGCGGATGGCGATGGCGCCCTCTGGCTTAGTGATGTCGATAGCCAGCGAGCGTTTGTTGCGGTTGATTGCCAGGAAGTAGGGCGATTCACTGTCGCTGCCGGCCGGGCGGTAGGATCGGGTTTCGTCGCCGCCATCAGGATTCTCGACCTTCAGCACCTCGGCGCCCAAATCGGACAACATCATCGTACAGAATGGCCCGGCGAGCACGCGGGTCAGGTCCAAAATGCGTATGCCAGCCAGTGCTGTTTCCGCCATGGCGAAATTCTCCCTATGTTTGTTGCGCCAAGCATTGCGGTCAGCGCCTCGCTCTGCAATCGTAAAATTGGCATCACGCAAAATGCAGGAGCCGACCTATGGCCGGAGACAACGTTCCCCTATCGCTCGAAATTCAAGCAGACGCGCTGACCTATCTCGATGAGATGATGGAGAAGCACGATATGCCAGACCGGGGCAAAGCGATCTGCGCGCTGCTGGATTATGCGATCCAGGATGGCGACCCAGAGGTGATTTTTGGCGAAATCCGCTGCCTGCGGTGTGAAGACTAGGACAACGCAATGCGTGGATTGCTGAGCGCCGTCGCTGCTGTGTTGGCGCTGAGTGCCGTGGTGCCGGCGTCAGCCGATGAGATCGGGCGCGTTGACACAGCGTTTAATTGGGTCGGCGCAAACAAACACATAGCGGTGGAGGCGTTCGATGACCCTAAGGTCGCTGGTGTTACCTGCTATCTGTCGATGGCTCGCAAGGGTGGCATCAGCGGCGCTGTGGGCGTTGCTGAGGAAACTTCAGACGCTTCAATCGCGTGCCGGCAGATAGGCCCGATCACCTTTCGCAAGGCAATCGAGGCGGACAAGGACGGCGAGGAAGTCTTTCGCGAGAGCCGTAGTTTTTTCTTTAAGAAGCTGCGCGTCGTGCGGTTTTGGGACGCTAAGCGCAAGGTGCTGGTCTATCTGACCTATTCCGACAAGTTGATCGATGGCTCGCCCAAAAATGCGATCTCCGCTGTCGCCCTGATGCCTTGGGGTGCAGAGCCGCCCGGTGCTGTAAAGCTGGAGCGTTAGCGTGCGAGCGCTCCAGCTGGTCAGAGGTAGCGTTTGGTAACCCTCATGTAATGCTCATATGGCTCGCCAAATTTGGTGGTGAGGTACTGCTCCTCCCGCAAAATGACGCCGGAATGCATCACGGGTAGGATGACGATCAGCATTAACAGCGCTGCGGGTGCATCCACCAGGCTGGCAAGGCCAATATAGAGGCAGGTCAAAGCCACATAGATGGGGTTGCGGGTGGCGCGGTATGGGCCGGTAATGACCAGCTTCGTGGTCGGCTTGTTCGTCGGGATGTTGGTGCCAGCGCGCAGGAAATACCAGAAACACCATATTGCCAGCCCAAATCCACCAGCGATCAACAACCAGCCGAGCGCGATGGCGTCGCCGATGCCAAAGCTCCAGCCCCACCAGATATTGCAGGCATAGCCGACCACAAAGCCCAGGCCATAAATCACCGGCGGGTGGGCAATAACCGGAGGGCTATCTTCGTCGTGCTTCAATATATCAAACAGGCCCATGAGGCTGGCTCTCTCCCTCTATTCTAAACCAAGCAGAACGCGGGATTCGCGGATGACGCGGGCGGTCTCGCTCCAGGTCAGGCGGGTGAGGGCTTCCTCAAACGGCACGAATTCGGCGCTCATCGCGTCGTCGCCAGCGACGGGCTCGCCGGCGACCCAGGTCGCGGCGAAATCCACCAAGGTATAGTGGGTGCGGATGCGGTCGTCGTCGTCGCGGCGGATGGTGTCGATCACGTCAATGATGGGGCCGAGGTCAATGGAGATGCTGGTCTCCTCCATCACCTCACGCACGGCAGCTTCGCGGGCGGTTTCGCCAAGGTCATGGCCGCCGCCGGGAATACTCCACGAGCCACGCATGGGCTCCTTGCCGCGCTGAATCAGCAAAACGTGGTCGCCCTTCCAGACGACCACGCCGACGCCGGCCCATGGCCGGGAAGGGTAGGTGCGATCATTGTTCATGACCGCACCATAACCGTTAAATCAGTCGCGAGCCACACACATGGCGACGCCCATTCCGCCGCCGATGCACAGCGTGGCGAGGCCCTTTTTGGCGTCGCGCTTTTCCATCTCAAACAGCAGGGTGGTCAGCACGCGGGCACCTGATGCTCCGATTGGGTGGCCAAGGGCGATGGCGCCGCCGTTCACGTTCAGGATATCCGGGTTGAAGCCCAGATCCTTGCCAACGGCCAACGCTTGGGCGGCGAAGGCTTCGTTGGCCTCGATCAGGTCGAGCTCCTCAACATCCCAGCCGGCCAGTGCCAGCGCGCGGCGGGAAGCGGGGATTGGGCCAGTGCCCATCAGGGCGGGATCGACGCCGGCCTGGGCGAAGGAAGCGATGCGGGCCAGGCCCTGAATGCCACGCTTCCTGGCCTCGTCGCCGCTCATCATCACCAGGGCCGCGGCGCCATCGTTGATACCGGAGGCGTTGCCAGCGGTCACGGTGCCATCCTTGGTGAAGGCGGGGCGCAGCTTCGCCATTGCCTCGATGGTGGAGCCGTGGCGCGGGTATTCGTCCTGGTCGACGACGGTGTCGCCCTTGCGGCCCTTGATCGTGACGGGGACGATCTCGTCGGCGAAGCGACCGGACTTCATAGCTGCTTCGGCCTTGTTTTGGCTCCAGCAGGCGAACTCGTCCTGTTCCTCGCGGCTGATCTGATATTTCTCGGCAACATTCTCCGCTGTGTTGCCCATGTGGTAGCCGTTGAAGGCATCCCACAGGCCGTCGCGGATCATGGTGTCGATCATGCTGGTATCGCCCATCTTCGTGCCATTGCGCAGGTACATCGTGTGTGGCGCCTGGCTCATGCTCTCCTGACCGCCTGCAACGACGATGGAGCTGTCGCCCGCGCGGATCGCCTGGGCGGCGAGACCGACGGCTTTCAGGCCGGAGCCGCAGACGTGGTTGATGGTGTAGGCCGGCACCATGTCCGGCAGGCCAGCGCGGATCGAGGCTTGGCGGGCCGGGTTCTGGCCCTGAGCTGCGGTCAGCACGTGGCCGAGGATGACTTCGGAAACGTCTTCCGGCGCTACGCCAGCGCGGGTGAGCGCCTCTTTGATGGCGATAGTGCCCAGGTTTGCTGGAGCGACGGACGCTAGAGCTCCGCCAAAGGCACCGATGGGTGTGCGGGCGGCGTTGGCTATGATTACGTCGGTGGTCATGGGCGGGGCTCCAGGTATTATCGGGGCGAGGGGTATGCTGTTGGACGGTAACTTAAGGTGGGGTATTGCGCTGCACAATAGCGATTGCTGGCTGGTCTAACGAGCGGCGGTATAGATGGTGTTTTGCACCCAATCCAGCAAAGGCTGCCAGACCAACTCTGGTGCGCGACGGCTGGAGACCATGCCGATATGACCAGTTTCGACAGTCAATATGGTGGCGTTTGGCAGTTTCTCACCCAGAGCCATTGCGCTGGCCGGCGGCACGATACGGTCATGTGTTGGAACCAGCAGCAGGGCTGGGTGCGCTAGCGCCTCTGGCCGGATGGGCTGACCATCAACGCGCCATGTGCCGCGTGCTGGAGTGTTCGCGCCGTACCAATCCGCTAACAGTGTGCGGGCAATTGGGGCCGGCATGGCGATGCCGTCATTCAGCCAATCTTCCAGGGCCACAAAGGCTTTGGCTTGCGCGGAAGTTTGGTCGATCTCCGAGAAATTCAGGAATTTCCCGATCACCTGGAATGGGTCCAGCGCGTAGAATAGCATCTGAACGGCGTCTATCGGCAATGCACCCAATGTTTGGAGCAGAGGTTCCATCAATGGCAGCATGTTGGCTGCGGATTTGCACAGGCCATCATCGCCACCGTGGAAGTCCCAGGGAGTGGCCATAAGTATGTGGCCCAGAATGTCGTCTGGTCTGCGACTGGCGAGCGCTACAGTCAGGAGGCCGCCGAGGCAATAACCGAGCAGGATGGGGCGCTGACCGGTCAGGCTTTGAACCATCGCCAGCGCGGGCTCTAGCCTTGTGGTGATGCAGCCGTCGACGGTGGCAGTTTCGTTGGACGCCTGCAGGTCGTCCCATGCAATCAGCATCGGGCGCAGTCCTGCTGCTGCAAGCCAGCGGACAAAGCTTTGGCCCTGCCGTAAATCCAGGACGTAGTGGCGGTTGATCAATGACGGCACGATCAATAGGGGCGGTGCGTCGGGGAATTGCGGCAGCCCGAAGTCCAAAAGTCGCACACCGGGGGCATGCCAGACCACTGGCGGGTCGTCCAAATCCCGGCGGTAAGGGTGGGTATGATAGGCGTCGATGGCTTTTGTCAGTTGGGCAAAACGCTCGCCGACCAGTTGCACCATGGTCAGCATTTCATTCTGCGGGCTCGTGCCGCGCGCCAAGGCAGCAAGCAATGCCGCTGGCATGGCGGCAGCGCTCCAGGTCGCCGCCGCGGTCCCCAGGTGTAACCATAACGGCCGCGGGCCAAGGCGTTGATGTGTTGAAGGATGCATGGGGGTATCGGGGAGGATTTGCGGCATCTGCACTATCGTTTGGCGTTCGCGCCTGCGAACGGTGTCAGCACGGTCTGTCTCTGGCACTCTTGAGCGACCTGTGTAAGATCGCTATTGGTTTATTGTGCACGTGCTCACCGCACCTTCGCTAGTGGGCTGCACCGAGGAGGCCTTGTCTATGCCCCAAAAACGCACCAAGGGCGAATCTGCCAGTGGCGCGGTGATTATCAAGAAGTACGCCAACCGGCGCTTGTACAACACCGCCACCAGCAGCTATGTCACCCTCGATGATTTGCGCAAAATGGTGCAAGAGGATGTTGATTTCGTCGTCGTTGATGCAAAAACCAACGATGATTTGACCCGGTCCGTCCTGACACAAATTATTGTCGACGAGGAAAGCCGCGGGCAAAACCTGTTGCCGATCAGCTTCTTGCGACAGATCATTGCCATGTATGAAGATAATATGCGGTGGACGCTGCCACAGTATCTGGAAACGGCGATGGGGTGGTATTCGCAGCATCAGCAGGAAGTGCAAAAGCAGGTCAATACCTCGTTCGGGGGTATCATGCCGCCGGTGCTAGAGGAAATGCAGCGCCAGCAAATGGCGATGTTTGATAAGGCCGTTAGCATGTTCAACCCGCTGACGGGCGCTATGAAGACGGAAAATGCTGAAGAGCCGCCAACTCCAGCTCAGTCCGACGATGATCTCTCGGACTTACGCCAGCAGATCGCGGCGCTGCAAAACGCGGTCGAATCGCTGGCGAAGAAGGGGTAGGAGTTGGGGCTAAAGCCTCCAGCTTTCGCCCTATTACGGGCTCGGGCTGAAGACTTGGAGCTTCGACCTTCTAATCCCCCTGGCTATTTCGCGATCATGCCGTCAGCGCCAAACTGCTTCAGGTAGGCGATGACGTCCGCGCGCTGCTCAGCGCGACGCAAACCTGGGAATGCCATGCGACCGCGAGGGATGACGTCTTTGGGTTTTTTCAGGTAGGCATCCAGCGTGGCTTCGTCCCAGACGCGGCCGGTTGCAGCCAATTCTTTGAGCGCTGGCGAATACTTGAAGCCGTCAACACTGCCCCAGGCGCTATCAACTATTCCGTTAAGTGGTGGGCCTACTCGTTTTTTGGCACCTTCACCAACCATGTGGCAGGATTTGCACTTGGAGAAAACTTTGGCGCCGCTGGTAGCATCGCCGCCAGCCAGCGCTAGGCTGCCTGATACTGTCCAGACTGCCATGGCAATCGCCATTACGAACCGCATATCTCTCTACTCCGCTCAACGGGCTGGTATTGATGCCGTGTACATAGCGGATAGGGTTATGTTGTCCAAGGCGGTGCGACGGTTGGCGTCGCCGGCAGCTGCCAGGTTCGCGGCGCCAACCATCTCGCCATAAGATGCTAGGCGACGGCTTCTTTGACCGCTTTTTCGGTAGCGACGGTTGCTTCAGCTTCGCTGCGGTAGTGGGTGTAGGCAACGGCGCAATGCTCGGAACAGTAAGGGCGACCGGTTACAACTGACGAACCACAGAAGTGGAAGTCAGAATTTGTCGGATCGCCAACCGGCCATGCGCAGCTGCGTGGTGTAGACAATGCCGGGCTTGTGGCAACCAATCGTGGCCCTTTTTGCCGCTCGCCGCGCTTTGGCGGCAATCCGAGACGATAGGCCTTGCCGATGACTGCGTTCTTTGACACCCCCAGCTTGCGGCCGATTTGAGCAGCGGTATGTGGTTCTGACCAGAGCTTGCGTAACTCTGTGACTTGTATGTCCGTCCAACTCATCGCGGTGACCTCCAGGGTTTGCTGGGCGGCCGCTATATGTAGCGACCTCACACACGCAACCTACGAAATACGGAGGTGAGATGCCAGCATTTCTCTACTACTGGTGGTCACTTATCTGTGGAAATCTAGATATTGTGCCGCATTCCCGCGGCCTTGGGTCTGGATTCGGTCGCGGCAGGAAGCCCATTCCGACCGTTGCCACCATATGCTAGCGTCCAAAATCAATACACCGATTCGGCTGAAGGAGACGATCTATGGCTGTCGATGCCACGAAAGCTGCCTCACTGGCGCACGCCAATACCAACGATCTAGACCCTTGGTTTATGCCGTTTACGCCCAATCGTGCGTTCAAACAGGAGCCGCGGCTGCTGGTGAGCGCGGAGGGCATGTATTACACGACGAAAGAGGGCCGCAAGATCCTCGATTCGTCCGCGGGCCTCTGGTGCGTGAATGCTGGGCATGGCCGCAAGCGGATCGTTGAGGCGGTGCAGGCACAGGTCGCCACCATGGATTTCGCGCCAACCTTTCAGATGGGACATCCTGGCGCTTTTGAGCTTGCCTCCCGAATCGCAGCCTTGGCGCCTCCGGGCCTGGACAGCGTCTTTTTCGCCAATAGTGGCTCTGAAGCAGTGGATACCGCGCTGAAAATCGCGCTGGCCTATCATCGCTCCCGCGGTCAGGCGGAGCGGGTGCGCTTTGTTGGGCGTGAGCGTGGTTATCACGGTGTTGGCTTCGGCGGCATCTCGGTTGGGGGGATCAGCGGCAACCGCAAGATGTTTGGTTCAATGCTGCCCTATGTCGACCACCTGCCGCACACGCATAACTTGCAGGAAATGGCCTACAGCCGCGGTCAGCCGGAATGGGGCGCACACTTGGCGGATGATTTGGAGCGCATTTGTGCGCTGCACGACCCCTCGACTATCGCTGCGGTTATTGTTGAGCCGGTGTCGGGCTCAACCGGGGTGTTGGTGCCGCCGGTCGGTTATCTGGAAAAACTGCGGGCCATTACGGAGAAGCACGGCATTCTGTTGATCTTTGATGAGGTCATCACCGGCTTCGGACGTTTGGGCAAGGCGTTTGCCAGCGAATATTTCGGCATTACGCCAGACATGATGACCATCGCCAAAGGCATGACCAATGCCACCGTGCCCGCGTCTGGCGTGGTGCTGAAGCAAGATATCTATGACGGCCTGATGAATGGCCCGGAATGGGGTATCGAGCTGGCCCATGGCTACACGTACTCCGCACACCCGCTGGCAGTTGCTGCCGGTTTGGCGACGCTGGACGTCTATAAGGAAGAAGGCCTGTTCGAGCGCGCTGCTGGCTTGGCGCCGGTAATGGAAGATGCAGTCCATAGCCTGAAAGGCGAGCCGCACGTCATTGATATCCGCAATATCGGCCTGATGGCAGCGGTTGAGCTGGCGCCGATCCCTGGGCAGCCAGGCAAGCGCGGCTATGACGCTTTCCTGAAGGCCTATGAGGCCGGTGTCTATATCCGGCTTTCCGGCGATACCCTTGCGTTCTCGCCGCCACTGATCGCCGAGAAAGAGCATTTTGAGGTGATGGTCGAGACATTGCGCAAGGTCTTGCAGACCCTCGACTGACGCAAGAAGGGCGACTCGGGTAATCCGGTAACCGGGCTTTAAGCGCCGATTCGGTACAACCAACGGAGATTCGGTATCTTGTCCTATGGGTGAGATGCCGGGAGACACCGTTGGCCCGAGGGGTTGCCGAATGCCTGCCGTCCGAAACGCGAATGCCTCCCCGCCATTGTCTCCGGCGCGATACCGCTGGGATTGCGGTACCGACCGGATCGACTGGAACGGGCTGGACGACAATTGGCGGGCGGTGCTGGCAGATGGCCAGCCAGATACGGGTGCGGATCTGCAAAACCGGCTGCTGGAGGCCGACCAACGGGAGCGGGCCCGGGCACTCGCGCAAATGCGTGGCACCGATGCGCCGGTATTCGTGCGCTATCGTTTGACTAGCCCCGAAGGGCCGATGTGGGTGCAAGAGCGCCTAGAGATTGCCGAGCAGGCAAACGTACTTGAGGGCGAGATCACGGCCCTAACGCACGGAGAGGCTGAGGTGGCCGATCTGGAAGGCTCTGCCAGTTACGATCCGCTGACCGGCACCTTTACCCGGCAGCGTCTATACCAAGGCCTGCAACTGGCCATTGCCAAGGCTATGGGTGGTAATGGCGGCGGCACATTTTTGGTGGTCGATATTGACAATTTTGGGCTGCTTAATCACGCGCTTGGCTGCCGTGCCGGCGATGCGGTGTTGGTGAAACTGGCGGAGCGGTTGCGGGTGACCGTCGGCATTGGCTCTCTATTGAGTCGGGTTGGCGGCGATAGCTTTGGCATTGTGGTGGAAGGCGTGACCGAGGATACCGCCCTGGCATTGGCCGAACTGGTGGTGCGCTCCGTTAGTGACAAACCCATTTGCGGCGACGAAGATATCGCGGTGACTGTCTCAGTCGGTGCCGTGGTGTTTCCGATGTCGGCCAGTAGTGCGGAGGAGGCGATGGCGCGGGCCGATCTGGCGGTTGCCGGCGCTAAGGCCAGCGGCCGGAACCATTTTGAGCTCTATGCCCTATCCGGAGACCAGCGCGCGGTGCAGCGGCGCGATTTGGCGATAGCCCGGCGGGTGCAAGACGCGCTGTTGGAGCAACGGTTGATCTTTGCCTATCAGCCGATTGTGCGGGCGGACCGGCATCAGCCGGCATTCTATGAATGTCTGTTGCGGATGCGCACGCCCAACAA
>Ga0055584_100008092_pt1 | contig 10304 bp, 9 predicted proteins | sample OSDHelmetaG_FD_58716 | JGI IMG/M metagenome (GOLD analysis project Ga0055584, IMG submission 58716) | Pelagic marine sediment microbial communities from the LTER site Helgoland, North Sea, for post-phytoplankton bloom and carbon turnover... | ecosystem: Environmental > Aquatic > Marine >...
GGACTGTCAAGTTTTAGATTCGATCTTTTTAAAGCCATTTATTTTCTCCTTAGTGTGCGGTCCAATGATTGCTGTTAGGTGATTCGTCAAGAACTCTTGTGATCGTATCTCCACTGTATTCCATGTTTTCTGGTGCGAAGTCAAGATGGAAACCATTTGTTCCATAGTCTCTGGTATATTGTTTCGGAATCCAAACGCCACCCACAGATTCTGCAAAGTCTGTTGGTCCGAGTGCTTGACCGTCAATGAACTGAAGATTTGCCATGTAACCATTTGCTTTATTTAAAGTATAGCCACCAATTGTATGTTCAACTGCAGTATTCATTATTGTTCCACCACCTACTCCTGGATCTGAACCACCTGAGATCGAAACTTGTTGACCATTGACATATACTCGTATTCGATCTGTTGAATAAAGTCCATTCATAGTTGAATTACCTGTATCTGCAACAATGACCATATGATACCAAGTATTCGTATCTACGAAGAGACCAGAGGCATGCCAACTCGCAGAAGAACCTGCTGTCGCTGAAAATTCTAACTTATTATCACTTGTTATTGTAGTAGCAAACCAAGTTGCAGCTGGATGTGCGGCTTGTATTGTTGTAAAGTATTCATCAATTTTGCTTCTTTTGATCCAACAGCTCCAGGTCCAAGTGGTTGTGCTTCCGCCACCCCCAAAAGATCTACTCAAATAATTTGTCCCATCAAAATACATTGACTGCATATCATTTACTTTGAGATCTGGCTTTGTGATGGTCACTCGACTTGCTGGTGTTTCAGGTGCTTCGGCGAAGGCCATGTAGATAAATTTGTCACTTGAAGTACTATTTAATTCCGCACCATTTGCTCTACACTTAAAACCATTACTTAAAAAATCTACATGAAGAACATCACCACCAGAATCACCTCCAGTGTTTCCTCTTTTTCCTTCGGCGTGTGACCTATTAGCATACAAAGGACTATGAACAGGATTATTGGTAATTCGAGCATTATCGTAAATTACCCAACTATGATAATCGGCATTAGAAGTACCTTCATAAAGTTTGGTCATCACAAATGCAGGTTTAAATCCAGTGTAAACAAAAGGACCATCTGTTTCTCCGTTTCCGGTAAAACTTCCAATTGAAGAATAGCCAGAAATTGAGCGCCAGCAGTATAATATATACCTACCATTATCATTCATTTCATTTCCAGCACCATCATATCCTAATGTAATTAGCTTTGAATTTGGAAGTGTCTGGTTAAAATAAGCAGGGTGTGGACCACTAAGTTTAGAATTGCTCGCTAAACTTAAAACTTTAGCTACTCCAAGACTAGGTATAAGAGTAAGCCAAGATCCACCAGAATCTAATCTTTTAACGATTATCAATTCGGGAACAACATCAAACCCGTGTGGAATTGTAGCACCAACAGTTTCGTTTCCGTTATAAGATATGATATTAAATCCTGCTTTAGTACCTATACTCGCACCAGTTGGTGTGATTGTTCCGACATTTAACCCGGCTTCAGCCGCAGAAGCATATGCTTTTCCATCAACATTGTATTTTCCAGCAGAACCACCGGCTCTCCAACACCAGGCTACATATTGACTATTTGCTCCGGCATTGCCGTCATTAACTTCTGCATTATGATTATCATGAACTGTAAATTCTTTGCTATCGATTGTTGATATTCTTGGATTACCGCTATTATTTGAAGCGTCATTTCTTTCGGCGCCTGAATAATCCGAAATCAACCACTTATCAAATCCTCTAACAGAGTCAGAGATACTAGATGAATTTGCGCTATTTCTTCTTTTAATCCAAATCAAATCTGATTGAAAGCCTACCGGAACTTGAAAGTTTCCGCCGCCTGTACTAACTCCATTATACGTCACCGCTTTGAAATAATCTCCTGGCTTCTCATCAAGATGTGCCGTGATTGGTGTGACAGGAAGATTCTCTGTGCAAAGTGCAAGTGCGCCGGCAGGTGGCTGATAGTAGAACTGACCTTGACCGTTGGCATCGGTGTAGCCATCAGAGTTTGTTTTATTTCCACCAAAGGTGTGGTCTTGACCAAAGTTTATAAACATAGAACTGTAATAAGAAGCTATGTAGGGGAAATAATCTTGACCATCTGGAATTGTGTAAGCCGAGTTCAAACCATTTGCCATATCATTATGACTAACACTACCCCCTCCACCATTGTTTCCGTAAAAAGTATTGTTAATACCCATCCAAACTTTCCCATCACTAACATAAAACTGGAGTATGTCGTCAATAGCCAAACCAGTGTCATTTAGATAGTTCCCAGCGTCACTTCCGTCAATAACCCATCGTGGTTTATTTGATGCTGCCGAAACTGGTCTAAATGCAATCATTTTAGAATGAATATAATTGGCACCTGTAAGTGGTTTTGGCGTTGCTCCAAAAAGAGGGTATCCACTCTGTGTGCCTAATATTAAAAGTTCAAAGTAGTAAGAATTTTTATTTGGTAATGAAATGTTTCCAAAATTATTGACCATCGGTGTTGTTGTAGTAAACTTTAAGTTTCCATCGCTATATCCAGCTATATTTTTTTCTAATGGATTCAACGTAGCAAAAACGTTTGTTGGACTGTCCGGTTGAAAATGATGTCTCTTGAAAGCCATTTAGTTCTCCTTTATAAATTATGCTGCTGACCAATCGTTTGCTGTTGTATGTGCGCCTTCAATCGGAGCGACATCTTTGACCGTTACTAAATTTCCACTATCATTAAACTCTGTATCATTGAAGTCCAACCAGAAACCATTTGCTCCGTATGAACCTTCATATGATTTCGGTGCCCAGTTTCCTTCGATGTTTTGTCCAAAGTAATTTGCGTCTAATGCCATACCATCGATGAATTGAATGTTTGCCATGCGGCCTCTAAACTCTTTTCCTGCATTTGCATTATTCGAATCTTTTCCGAATATATGTCTATGAGTAGAATTAATAAAACTGGTAGTATTTTGTCCTGGCACACTAACACCCAAAAATGAGTTCTCTTGAACACCATTAACGTATAAACGTACTCTGTCACTTGAACTTCCCGTCAGAGTGTTTGTATCTGACGTTAAGTCATTTACAAGGACAAGATGATACCATCCGTTTGTGTCACGAAATTTACTATTAGTATGTAAGTTGCCATCGTTTCCTGCAGTATAATCCGTTGCAATTAATTGATTGTCATAAAAATAAATTTGAGCATAGTTTGCAGAGTCTTGTGTTACGTCAAAAAAGTAACGATGAGAGGAGTCGATATTTTCAGATTTTTTAATCCACATTGATAGCGTATGAGTCTGTCGATTACCTTCTGCGGAGTAATCTTTATACAAATAACTAGTTCCATCAAACAACAATGAATTCATGCCATAGAAGGTAGCATCAAACAATTCACTTGCGACTGTTGCTTCACCTAATTGTTCAGCTTGTTGCTGTGCCCAGGTTTGTGTTCCTGTATCTACTACTGGTGTTGTATCTGTTCCGGTATCTGCACCATCTGAAGATTCAACGAATGCATTTTCCCAACGATTGTTTGCGGTATTGAAGACGAGGGCTTGTCCTTCTTGTAAGTCTGTGAAGAAAAAAGAGAATGCCTCATTGTTTGAATTTACAATCTGGTCTGCTGTGATATTAACTGCCATTCAAAACTCCTTTTCGATTTTGTTTGAATTTCAATAAATTTATGAAGAAGCAATCCAAGCGGAATCACTCCAGATTTTTTTTCTTCCTTTGCGTATATCGGTCATTTCTGGCGAGTCCGAATTGTATACATTTTCATAACCCACATCAATTGCGAGACCACCAGCATTAATTCCATCATGCAGCCTCAAGCTAATTTGACGACCAGTTGCATTCTCAATGACAACAAGTTCTCCCTTGATGCCGATATAAGCATTTCCCTGCGCCTCACTCATTGGAGTGGTTGACATTGATTTTGATCTTTCAAGCATTGGTTCTCTTTGAAATGTTAGTTTTCGTATTCTTTATCAACTTCCCCGGAAATGAAAGTCAACTTTCCAATTTTATCTTCCAAGTCTTTTGTTGCATACTCAAACCATTTTTTATTTGTCCAAGTTTTCTTTCCCTTGATTACGGTTGATGGGTAAGTCATCTTTGGACGAAGAACTCGATCATCTTTTGTTTTGACTTCAAGTGACACATGGACTTTGGTAATTGATTTTTTCATTTATTTATCGTTTTTCTAAGTTGAAATGTTTTGAATCTCAATTTGAAATCCATTCTTAAGTTATTTATTATACATAAAATTTAGACCAGGAATCCAGTCTCTTGTAAGCAGTCGGATGCAAAATTCTTTTCAAGGTCTTTGTATCATTCATTCGAAGAGCCTGTTCTGCTTTCGTTGCAGATACATTGTCTCTTTTTCCTCCATCATAGACGTCGACAACCGAATCATTGTTTGCATCTTTCAATTGTTTTTCATAATCGGATTTTCGGTCAGGACCGCAGACATAAGCTACGATTGGATTCTTTGTTTTTCTTTCTGCTTGAATAATATTACCATTTGAAGAAATGGCGAATTCAACTGGTCGGTCTTTAAAAATTTCTTTCAATATTTCAATATTTGCATTTGATAATTCCTTTTCTCTTGAACCAGTTACCAGCATTACAGTAACACCTTTATATTTTTCCATTGCATATTCAATCATTTTGGCATGTTCTTTTGTAACAATACGAAATTTTCCAATTACTGCCGCCCAGCCATCAAGTAGCTTTTCATATTTTATTCTTGTTGTTAAATGTAAATCCTCACGAACTTGATGGTCATTTTTCTTTGTATGAAGTTTTGTTGAAAATTTATATTTTTGAATTGTTTGTGAAATTTCATCCATTGCTTGAGAAAATGAAAGATTCAAGTCAATATCATTGAGAATGGTTGTTGCTATTCTTTTCAATTCACTGAAATAATCGCTCTCCTCTTTTTTACTTAGACGAAATTTATTTTTTTTGTTTGACCGTTGAGTTTCATCGTGTTGATCTAGTTGAAGAAACTTATAAGTTTTTTGATTAGTTAAGTTATGGAGAACCACACCTTCTGATTTGCCTCCATAAAAACTTGGTATCTCTAAGAAAATTTCTTTGATTTTTCGATAAAGCTCTTCATAATTCATTTGCTCATATAAAGATTTGAATTCAATTTTATTTCGATTCAATAATGATTTCAATATTGAATTTTCTGCGCCAGATTGTAAAGCTTCAAAATTATTTACCTTTCCTTTGAAAAGTATTGCCGGTAAATCCAGTTGCAGAATTTCTGCATAATGCTCATTTTGTTTTTGAATCAATGGTTGACGTTTTGTATACAAACGAAATTCAGATTTTTTTTCAATTGTTACATTATGTGCATATCCAATCAAAACCATTCCATGTTTATGCTCATATGTTCTCGTAATTTTTGGTTTTGACATGAGAAATTCAATGAGAAATTCTGTATTTTTTGGGATTGATTCGAGATTACGATGAATTGATTTTAGATGTTCAAAAACTAATTTATATTGAGAAATGCCCATTCCCTGGCGAATAATTTTTTTTGTGTTGATTTTTCGAAATTCATTTGGATGTAGAATATTATTTTTATATGCTACAATCCAATTTTCATTGAAATCTTTTGCGTTGAATGGTTCATCATTACGGAACAAAGTTAGTTTTGTACCATCAGATTTTTCTTCAACTTGATACTCATTTTCAAAAAATTTTTCAGGTTCACGAAAAACTTTATCTGCATCCGGTAAAGAAAGATCGAGCATTCCATCCGATGCTTCTGATAGGTATTGTCGACTGTTTGCAAAGGAAAGAAAAGATTTCATGAGTCTTTTTTTACAGTTTTATAGTTGTCACGATATTTTTGAATTTGTGTTTCTTTTTGACCTAGAATTCGTTTCAAATATGAAAATTCTTCAATCATCTTATTTAGAATGATCATCTTTGTCTTGTAATCATTTTCTTCATTCTTTGCATCTGTGCCTTGTGAGCCTCTACCAAAGAAACTTTTATCAATCATGAAACGAAAAACATTTTCAACCAATCGCTTTTCAACATTATGCTTTTTGAATAATCTCAGAATACCAGAGAAACTTCGAAAATCTATGATATCTGTATCATCCGGTTCTTTGTCAAAAATCATTGTGAAAATTGTTTTGAGATCTTTTGTATATGTGCTATCATCCGTTTCAAGTTCACGATATACTTGCTTGCCATTCACTTTCACTAATTTTCCGTTTGAATCTTTTACTGCCTCATATTTGATTCTTAGTCCACGATCAACAGAAAACGCCAAATTTGTAGGCATTATATTTCGGGCAGAGTTTGAAATTTTAATCTTCTCAGGAGGTTCAACAGGTGATGAAGGTGTCAATATTGCGGCATTTTTAAGTTCCGAAAGTGCTCGAGCAATGTTCATCAAAAGATGCTTATGTCCCAATCCTTTGATTTCTGCACGAACATCTTCCCAGTCAGAACTATGAGCAAATTTTGCAAATTCATCCGGCTCATTTTTGTCTGTATATCCAGTCCCTTCAAAATCAATTTGCATGTTGATTTTTGGAGATTGCAACTGAAAGACTGAATTGATTTGATGACCGTGTTGTGTTTTTTTGTTTTGTCCAAGGTAGATGAAATCTTTTGTGATTCGTTGATTCTCGTTGTCTGCCAACAAGTCAAACAGAGGTTTGAGATATCCATGAGGAATTGTAATGTCAATATCACCCATTGATTTTTTTACTTCTCGAAACTCCTCATCAGTGATTTCATTATCAAAGAAATGTTCACTTGAACCATTGAATGCTCTGCCAGAAGAAACTACATCAAAGTTTTTCCATAATGGTCTTTCATTTTTTGTTTGAAATTTTGTGTCGAGAACACGAAACAAATGAATCAATTGGTCTTGAAGCTGTTTGCGATTTATTTTAGAGGTATCAATTCGATCTGCATCATCGAGAACTTTGCCACTAGACCTGTCAATGACGGGGCAATTTCCACCTTCCGCAATAAATGTTTCTTTTAAAAATGTACTGAATGATTTCATTGGTTCTCTATGCGCTTTGCATTACACATGTCTTTTTACCTCTATGCCTACTTAGATTATTTTTACTAATTAAAGCACCGCAATCAGGACAAGCCTCTTTTATCATATGACCAATGAGACCTTTCTTGCCTCTGCGGAACCCATCTGGCAACGATTTGTTTAATTCAACTAAGATATCTTCTTCACCGTTAGTTGCCCAATAGTGAGAAGGATCAACTTTACAAGTCTTTACGTGTCTGTCAATGTTCGGTGTGTTGAACATGTTTTTACACTTAGGACATTCATGCATTACCTCTGAGCATTTTTTGAGTAGAGCATCAACTGTTTCTTTGTTTCTTTTATACATAACAGCATGAGCTTTTTTGGCCCACTTTGACCTTTTCTCCGGTGTTGCTCCATGTATACCTAAACCTTCTGCTACTATTTTTGCTGCTCCTATCTTACCGTATTCACTTTTTTGCTCTTTTGTAAAGCCGAAAATACCAACACCTAATTCTTTTCCTCTTGCGGCACCTTTTTTACCATTTGCCGATTTTTCTTCTTTTGTCTGACCATGTATACCGCTTTTATTCTTTACAGAATTTTTACCACCCATTGAAGAAGCCTCAAGAAATATATCGTCTTTACCAATCAAACCTTCAAGTCCTCTCCAAGCAAGCCAATCTTCTTGATTATGATGTTCAAGCCACAAGAGAAAGTGTGCTTTTGCATGTTCTTCTCTTGTTAGCTCAACTAAATTATCATCGGCTTCAGTACCACCAGCATACTCAGGTACAATATGATGCCATTCTGTATACATGCAACATCGTTGCTTTTTTTTTCTAATACTATATTTGTATTTTCGCTTACTCATAATATTACCTCATTAGTCTTTTTTCTTTTTCTTTTTCGCCGCTTGCATTTTATCCCAGATGTCTTTATCGGACTGTCTGGCTTTCCCACCAGTGACCACCGAATTTATCCTTGCCATCGCCCAGGCGTGCTGGTTAGCGCCAACTCTATGTGAAGTTTTCCAAGCTGCAAGTCCCCGATTATAAATTGCTCTCAAATGGCTGACAGAATATCCTGTTTTCTCCGCCTTATTCTTCAATGCAGTATCAACAGAACTATCCTCATCTAATAAATCCTCTCCAAGATCCACAACATTCTCGGATATTTCTCCTTCCATTTCCGCAATCGCTTTCTCAAGATCCTCTTCAGTATAATCTTCGCCAAGATCATGTATCTTCTTTTGTAGCTCAGATACAAGTTCAACAGAATCCAAATCCAATCCTTCATTGGTCTTTCCAAACTTCTTTTCAAACGCCTTTGTATATTTTGAAGGCTTTGTTTTAGCATTTGCATCTCCAGGTGCAGGTTCATAGGCAGATGGATCATTGTCTGCTTTATCACGATTCTTTTCCCAATGCCTCTCTCGAGCTTCTTTTGTACTCTTGCCAAGACCTTTATAATTTTTTGCTGGAGTGGATCGATCTGTCTTTAGATCAGGATCCTGTGCTAGTCTCTCTTGCAAATCTTGTCGAAATTCTTTGAAAGTCATGAAAATTTTTTGATTGAGATTTCTAAATCATTTGCGAGTTTTGAACTGAGACAAAACACACGGTGCCATTTTTCTTTTTGAATGAGGACCTTCTCATTCAATTTTAGTAACTTGGGTAATTCATGTTCAAACTGAAGAAACCATTTTTCTCCACGAAGAAGAGAAATTTCTCGATCTTCTGCATCTTGATGCCAAACAAAATGATGCGGATTGTTTTCGATGGTCCGCACACCGTTCTCTTCGAAGAAATGTTTCATCAATGTATTACGAGCAAAGTCCCGTGGACATCTCTTCTTTGTGCTGAAACATCTCCATCATTGGTGGAAACCAACACATGAAAGTTGTTTCTTGAAGACTTTGACTCTGGCGTTCCAATCATTTCTTCATAAGTCTTGATTGGCTTGTCAAAGCCATAATATTTTTGTAGTGCTTTCTTATATATCTCGAGAGCAGGGTCCGGTAAATATGTCTTGTAGAGATTTGTATAATGTTCTTCGAGTTCCTTGAGTTCTTTTGCAGGAATCATGCCCTTCAATGCCTTTTCGTCAAAGACCACTCGTCCATGCTTGTGGCCTTTTGCGGCTTCAAACATCTTGTGAAAGACCGCATGATTCTCAATGCCTCGAAAATTGCGAATCAATTCAGAATTTTTTTCTCGAAAGGTCTCCATTGTGTTTGCTGGAATCACAGCAAGCTTTGGTATATATTTGAAAGAAAGAACCTTCTTGGTGACCTTGACATTGTTGTGAACTTTACCTTCATAGGTCATGCTCTTCAAAGTCTCTGTTTGATTCTGCAGGCTGATGCAGTGATGATTTTCTTCACCAACTTGAACTGCTTTGCGAATTTCTTCATCGGAAAGAACATCTCTTTTTGTCACATGTTCAAAATGTTCATGCACTGGAATGTCCAGATCGATCACCTTTGAGAATTTAAATTCTGCAAGCTCAGGAACTTTCTCGATCTTTTTGTCATAGGTACCACCAAAGGATAGATTGAAGACAAAGTTGCTAGGAATTTGAGATAGACCTTGCACTTTGCCACCTTTGAAATTTGTTCCTGTGACAATTTCATGAATCATTTCAACACGTTTTGTGTAGGCATAGTGCAACAAGTCTGGTGTTTGAGAAGCAATTCTCATGACCATGTTGTAGTAACTTCTGGAGAAGAAGTCACCTGCATCGTGCCAACGAATGATAATTTCTTTTTTGGATTTACCAGCAAGCTTCTTGAGATATTCAGAGACTTGTTTTTCGAATTGGTCTGGATGATTGACAAGATAGGTCAACACCTGTGCAGCACTGATGGATGGTGCGGAATACATCGTGTAGAATCCTTTTGTTGCATAGCAAAAGGACTTACAAAGTGCTGCGGATGGACAGGTGTTCAAAATCGCAAGGCCTGGTTTTTGTGTGTTGCCATAGACATCCACCCATGGTCTTTCCATGTAAACCAGACCTTTGTACGCTGGCAGCGTGAAATCATAAATCTCTTTGTTCTTGCCCAGGGCACCCATTGACTTCATCATCTTTTGATTTTGTGACAATGAGGCACTTGGATCAAATGACTTCTTGAAATTCTTTTCGAGCGAACTGGCTCGTTTGTTGTAGCTTTTGAATCGACGAACCAATTCCTGTTCGTTCATCTCTTTGAATTTGCTTGCTTCTTTTGTCACGCCATCGTAAAAGAAAAACTTCAGATTTTGATTGCTGCTTCC
>Ga0055584_100008093_pt1 | contig 10303 bp, 4 predicted proteins | sample OSDHelmetaG_FD_58716 | JGI IMG/M metagenome (GOLD analysis project Ga0055584, IMG submission 58716) | Pelagic marine sediment microbial communities from the LTER site Helgoland, North Sea, for post-phytoplankton bloom and carbon turnover... | ecosystem: Environmental > Aquatic > Marine >...
CAGTTGTTGTACTTTACTATTAATTTCGTCGATATATCCGCTGTTTCCCTCGTGCATAATGACAAAGTCAATTTCTAGTCCCTGTAAATGCCATTGTTGATGTGCACAAACTAGCACACGTAAAAGAGCAACATTGGTCTCGTCATGCAAACGGAAAAGCAAAATAGGTAAATCACCAGATACTCCAAAAGACCACAATGCTGACTGGCTCATTTTATTATTTTTAATGAGCTTTCCATCTCCCCGTAACCTTGCATGTGATTGCATTAACACCGATAAAAGGTTTTGAAGTTGGGGTAAATAAGGCACCACATATTCAAACCCCTTCATATTCAAGCTGGCTTTAAATAATGCATCGTGGAAAATCAAATCAATTGACGACAATACTTCATAGCAATGCGCTATCTCGAATAAAGCGCGACGTGAACTACTCGCAATAGTAACAAAAGCGAGTTTTTCAGTTGCTAAAGCAGATAACTCTACTGTTGCTTGCAAAGACATAATGGGATCTAAGATCCATCCTAATGATTCTGACAACCCATCACAGAGGCCTTGCGGGTTTTGTGAACTACCATTGCGGCCAATAAAGTGTGCTCGATCAGTTTCAAAACTACGTAGTTGTATTTTGTGACTGTCAGCAAGTAAACGGTGCATAAGCGCTGGTGGTTTTTCTTGTGGCTCACGAGAGCGACGCTCAAAAATGAGTGCATTCATACTCTTAGCAATCTCACTATGAATAAACAGTTTGCTAAAAGCAGGATGTCGCTCATCGCCATTCGGTGAAGTAAGTACCACCTCGGCATATGTAGTTACGGTGAGCCTTCGTACTTTTTTGGTTTCATTAATTAGTGTTATACACCGAATTTCCACATCATCATTCGCCGATACAGTTAAGTCCATACGAATTGAGATACCATAATCTTGCCGATGAAATTCGACCATATGTGGGTGAAATACCACATCGTATTTTTTACTTGTTTTGTTTACGGGTAAGCGTCCAACTGACCAAAGTTCACCGCTATCTTCATCACGTATATATACCCAAAACCCGAAATTTTCAAAGGTAGTGTCTGGCGACCAGCGTGTTAACGCGTTATGTCGCCAATTTAGCCCGCCAGCGCCTGAATCAGTGATCAAGGTATTAAGTCGACCATTGCCAAGTACATGCAATTCAGGGAATACACCTGACACGGCAGGTTTCCACGCCTGTAACTGAGGTAGATTATGAACTTGATATTCAAACTCTGCTTCGGCTTTAGTGACAGCATCTGTTGGGAATTCAGGTGAACTGTCCAGTGCTAGTTGTTCATGTAATAATAAATCGACGGTTTGCACAATAGAACTTCGTTGAAAACGATGTACATGAGTATCACTAAACAAAACATTCGCTAGCGCTACAATGACCATACCTTGATGATGGGCCATATGTGAGCGAACAATAGCAAAATCACGATTGCTAGGAATGCGACTGGCGGTATAATCAATCGCCTCGTACATACCATAAAGACTCAACATGCCAAGATCACTCAAGCGTTTAAGATTAGCTGTGGCACGCTTAGGGTAAATAGCTAATGCTAACGCCGTAGCATAAGGCGCAATAACCGTATCTAGTTCCAAGCCTCGCTTAAATCCTAAACTAGGAACGCCAAATGCTCGATATTGATAATTATGTTGAATATCTACGGCTGCGTAACCTGATTCAGATATTCCCCACGGTATTGAGCACTTTTCACCTTGTCTAATTTGTTCATCAACGGCAACTTGCTCACTTTGTGCCAATAAAGTACCTTCAGCACTGCAAAGTAATAAACGGGGCATTAAGTACTCAAACATGGTCCCACCCCAAGAAAGTAAGACATTTTTACCTGATACTTTGGTAATTGAGCGACCTAGTGCAAACCAATGTTTGGTCGATATATCTCCCTTGCCCATAGCAATAATACTAGCTAATCGCGCTTCTGATGCTAACAAGTCATAGTGATGGGAATCCATGGCACCGGCACTATCATTCCAGCCTATATGAAATAATTGTGCATCTTCATCATACAGTAATTGAAAATCCATCCCGTCAACTTCGGCAATTGAGCGTCGTATAATTGTGTTAAGATCTGTTTGAAGTTGCTGCGCATTTTTTATCGAACTATTGAGGTGTTTTTCAAGCTTAACTAGCCATAGATCAATCGTATTGTTTTGCCCAGCATTCCATAATTGTGGGTTTTCTTCTCGCAAATTCAATATGACGTTTTTAGCCATACAACACGCTGGTGATATCTGGGCCAGTGTCAGTGTTGGCAATAAAATACGGCGCAATAACTCCAAGGCATCATGATAGGCAATAGCATCTTTTTCATATTCAGGCCCTGTAGGGCAAGTTAGTATGGTTAACCAGGGAAATAATCGGTCAAGATCTCGTTGCATATCACGTAAATGATGATGTAATCGCCCTACCCATACGCGAATATTTCGTAAAACACTCACACCATGCACTGACGATTTTTTCGCCAGTGCATTCACCAAGTGGCGGTCAAATTCAACACAATCATACTCACAAATATCTTGTATGGTTATCCACCATAGTTCGGTATTATCCCGCACACTTGCGGCCTTTTTTCGGATTTTAGCCGCGTGTTCGGTCAGCGTGATGTATTCTTCCTTTTCACCTTTACCGAGCTTTGACACAGCTTCTTCAATAAGCGCTATGGTATCCATCAATCCATTCCAACGCGCTGGTGAAAATACCGGACTGGCTTCTATGGTTTTACACCCTTCATTAAGCGTTAATAGTGCAGCTGCTAAATTACCACTATCAACCGTTGACACATAACGTGGTAATAATATTTCCAAGGTCTGCGTATTATACCAGTTGAAAATATGGCCTCGGTAGTGTTCTAATTTTTCCAGTGACTCCATACTGGCGAGTACACGAGAAATAAAATCTGTGGGACCAATATAACCAAAATCCCAGGCCGTAAGGTTCGATAAAAACATCATACCAATGTTAGTCGGCGAGGTTCGGTGCGAAATAACGCCATGGGGATCTTCTTGGTAGTTATCTGGTGGTAACCAATGGTCAGCGGGCCCAATAAAGGTTTCAAAAAACAACCAAGTACGTCGTGCCAAACGCCGTAAAAACACGACGTCATCATCATCTAATTGCTCGGTGACTTTTGGTAATGGCCTGCTAATCACCCGTGCAATTTCGGGTGATAAAAACCATAGTATTAAAAAGGGGGCTGCAATCGGTAAGACAGCTTCATTCGTATAAAAAATAACAATCGCAAGTAAGCAAGTTAATAAAACACCTGGTGCCATTTCATCCCAAAAATGCCAAGAAGATTCGCGATTGTTCAAGTGTTTGTCGGTATGTGCTGAAGTGATCCATTGCAGCATATTTTTATGGGTGATGGTTAGTCTGCACAGTGTTCTGATGATTGCATCTAAGGCGAGGAGTGCTTCGTGTGGAAGAAAAACAATTAAAAGTAACCAACGTCCCATATTTGATAACGCTTTTGCGTAGAGACTGTCTAAATTTTTACAATTAAATGTACGTTTTATACCCAGTATAAAGTGACCTACATTATGGCCCACAGGTGAAATAATAGCTAAAATGGTCCAGACTAAAGGCTCACCCGGTAGCCAAAGCCAACCTCCCACTAGCCATAAAAGTAATGCTAGAGGAAGTGTACTTCTTCGTATATTATCAATTATTTTCCACCGTTCTATCAGGCTTATGTCATTGTGATGATAACTATTATCGCTTTTTCTAACGCGGCGTCTCAACCAAGGTATGAGTTGCCAATCTCCCCGAATCCAGCGATGTAATCGACGCCCAAAAGCTAAATAATGCGTAGGAAAATCTTCATAAAGCACAATATCTGAAGCAAGTGCAACACGCCCTTTAATCCCTTCAAACAGGTCATGGCTCAATATCGAGTTTTCAGGCACGCAATCACCTAAGCATTGCCCAAATGATGACACATCGTAAATACCTTTGCCGACAAATATTCCACTGCCAAATAAGTCTTGATACACATTAGAAACCGCATGACTGTATATGTCGATAACACGATCACCCGACGCTAATTTTGAAAACAATGTGCTGTCAGCGCGTGTTGGTGCAATTTCGATACGTGGCTGTATGATGCTATAACCCGCAATAATCTTACCGGTTTTCTCATCGAAAACGGCACGATTTAGCGGATGTGCTAAAGTACCAATTAAACGAGCCGCCATACCTCTACTCAACTGAGTATCACTGTCTAAGGTAATAACAAAGCGAATATTACGCAGTGCATTACTAACACCTTCATGTATAGTAAATGCAGTACATGCTTGATCACAAAGAAATTGATTAAATTCGTCTAACTTTCCACGTTTGCGCTCCCAGCCCATCCAACAACGTTCACTCGGGTTGTATTTTCGCTCACGGTGGAGTAAATGAAAAGGCGTACTACCCGAATCGCAATACTTATCATTAAGCCTTTTTATACCATCACGAACATGCCCTAAAAATTGACCATCGCTAGGGGCTGTCGCTTCTAAAGCATCTAAATAATCGGTAAGTAAGACAAAATGCAGTGCTGGATCGTTATTAGATAAATAGTGTCGTTCAATACGTATTAACAGTGAGTCAATTTCCTCGATACTTCCTAACAGCGTAGGTATGACAATAGCGGTAGCAAATTTAGGATTAATTTTTTTATCAAAATCAATTTTATTAAGGATGCGTGGTGGTATTAAACAAGTTAAAGACCAATGCAGCGTTGACACGGCTAACATTGAAGCAGGGATAAGCGCTAATAAGGAGCCAATCACTAATTGGGCAGTACTTGCCTGGTTAATGTATAAATAATAAAAAGCAACCGATTCAGTTGCTAATATAAACGTTGTTAAAAAAAATAAATAGGCAGGAACTACATGTTTTTGTAAGAAACGTTTTCCGCGGTGTAACCTTGAAATATTACAGTCTAATTGCTTTTCCAGTACAAATTTCCCGTTATCTACTAGCCAGTATCCTACATGGCTGTGCCGTTCATCGTCGGGATCAGATTTTTTGGCTAGTTCTATTGCAATTAGCGCTATACTTTTTTCACTAAATTCAGTAGCACGTGCAAATTTTTCAACTGTTTTACAATACCTATCTCGACTTTCGAAATCTAAATGAGCATAAATGCCCGCAGGATCATTTTGTAACTCTTTTTCTACGATACTGACTTGCTCAAAAAAGGCACGCCATGGAAGCGTTTCAATAACCGAAAGACAGTGTAATGCCCTACCTAAACAATCTATTTCGTCAATAGCAGAAATGGTTGATTGCCATGAGCCTTTATTTTCATAAGGTAGGCTCAGCTCAGGTACAATACGCACAACACTGGTCATCACTAATTCAATACAAGCCAATCGTAATAACGTAGGTAATGCCCATAACTCAGCAATATCTAGCGGTGACTCTTTTTGGTATGCCTGAATAAAATTAACCAAGATAGGCATAGCTACTTGAATACCGCCTGCAGCGAGTAAACCAGTGGCAATATGATACGCTCGGGGTAAGTAGTCATTACCTGTACTACTTTGAATACATGGCAAAAGGTTGTAGTAATTCGCAGGCATATCTATTTTTATTTTTTTCAAGGCCCGCTCTAACACATAACTGTTATCAAATATCCATTCTGCTACTTTCGCGGTATTTACATCCGCAGTATTAAAAGATTTTTTCGCATGATCTAACCATTTAGGTATTGTTGGCAGCGCAACCAGTAACGCAATGGGTTTAGGTTTTCTCGACGAAAGCACATGATTAAAGGCTAATTCTTGTGCTTTTATTTCAATAAAACTTGCCTTGGATTCACCAAATTCATATGTCATAAAACCGCCTGCGCAGGTAAACGAGGCTCAGAATCTAGTAAGGTATTAGTTGGCTTAGCTGATATTTTACCTTGGGCTATTTTTCCTCGCAAAAGCATGACGGGGATTTGGCAATGCTCTAGAAAATCTAGCGCTACTTTTCCACAATATTGCTCTTGATGGTTGGAATTTCCATGGGCTGACATAATAACCAGATCAACCCCTTGGTCATAAACAATTTTATTTAGTTCATGAGAAACACCCTGGTTATTAATCAATGATGTCTTAACTGAAATGTCTGCCGTTGATTTTAAACGAGATTCTATTTTACTGAGGTAGTGCGAAGCAATATCCAAGTTGTAATCTATAATGTGTTGTTCAAGCGCCAACCCTTCTGAATTTAGCGGTTCAATATGCGTGATGCCTGATTCAGGAATTACGTGTGCAAGTACCACGTCACTCTGTTGATAACTCGCTATATTGATGGCAAATGGTAAGACACTTTCGGCGTAACTAGAACCATCTAAAGGCACTAATAGTCGTTTAAAAAAAACCGTAGCATTGTGACCATTATTATCGTGTGTTCCAAGTGATTTTGCCGGTATGAGTAATATAGCACTGGATGTTCCTGCAATTAACTTTTGCGCAGTGCTTGCCAACGGCCATTGCGTTTGTCCATTTGTACCGTGGCTGCAAAGCACAGTAAGGTCAACATTATGCTTATTTATCCAAAAATTAATTTGTTCTGCAGGGTTACCTTCAATGGTCTCTGTAGCCACTAAAACACCGCTGTAACTAATCTTTGATTTAATGGTGTTAAGATAATGTTCAGCCTCATTTTTTTGTATTTCCCATTCAAAAAAATCCATAGGCGTATGTGAATTTGAATGCGGTTTTTCAAGCACATGCAACACGGTGATTTTTGCACCAAACCCACGTGCTAAAGTCACCGCAAACGGTATAACCTGCTTGGATAATTCAGAAAAATCAAGGCAAACTAAAATATGCTGCATAATAACTCCTTAAGGGTAAAGTTTTCTTAATGGATAGGTTTTATGTGCACAATTAATAAATAAAATTTAACATCAATAATGAAGAAAAGATTACCAGCCCATTGTCTAATTCTGTTAATTCGGGGTGTGTATCAATGGACTTGATTACTGCTTTAATTTTTGTGCTGATCCTGCACCTACCATGAAAGACCAGTATATTTGACGAGATAAATATCGAAAATGACAATTATCAGACAAGGTTAACTTATTAATTATAGCGGGAGTATTTTGACTAATAACCGAAAATCAACTGGCTTATACTTAAGCCATTTAAGTTGAGAATTAAATTGAGTTATTAAATTGAATTATTATCGACGTCGTGTTGTTCTATTATTCCTGCAATTTTCTTTTTGGCTAATTTTTCCATATCGCCAAATGAAAAAGAAACTGCAATGGAAAAATAATTATTAGCAATTTTCTTTACTCTAACAACACGGCCAAAAATTATAATAGGATTGTTATCATTGAAGTCTATCGCTATTTGGATTGAATCATGGACGTGATAATGTTGCGTCGTTTCAAATAAAACACCACCAAAACAAATGTCCTGACTGATAGCGTTTTGAATAGTCGCGCCATCAAAGTTTATTTCTTTAACTTTTAACCCTTTTACCAATGGAACCCGCAAATAATGGCGATTTTCATTTTTAAAGACTTTGATCTTATTTTTACCTGCACCTTTGGCTCTATACAAAGCACTATCTGCAGCATGAATAAGTTCGTTTGCCGTTTTTGCATGTGCTGGATAAACGGCAAGTCCTCCACTTACAGAAATATGAAGATTTGTACCATTTTCTATAAAGGGCATCTTTTTAACATTCAATCGAATACGGTTGCTAAGCATGAGCGCATCTTTATGGTTTGTGTTTGGCATTAGAATCACAAACTCTTCTCCACCATAGCGTAATGCAATATCACTTTTTCGTATTGAATTTGATAATAATTTCCCAAACTTACGTAAGACCATATCACCCATTTGATGCCCATAGGTATCATTGACCAATTTAAAGTCATCCAAATCAAAAAAAACTAAAGATAACTCAGAGTCTTCTCTTTGCGTTAACGCAATCAAATGGGTGAGCGTGTCATTAAAACAATTTCGGTTAAACAACCCAGTAAGACTGTCAATAGTAGAATGATTAACTAAGCTGTTGAAATGTTCAAGGGTAGTGAGTTTTGGGTGGTTGATAAGCTTATTTTCTTTATTGGTAAAGTAATCACATATGATGGCAACTAATGGCAAGGGGCGACCAACTTGCTCATTTAGCCATAGTGAATGTTGATTCACTTGTATCCAGTGATTAAAAGCAATGTCTCTATCTAAATGTAAATCAGCCATCACTTGAAAAATAATTTGACAGGCAATATTGCCATATTCTTTAACTAATGCATTGAATTGATTTAAAAGATCTAAATCACAAGTCGACTGATTGATGCAATTTATAACATCAGACTTTAATGAATCAATGACGATTTCTTCATCAATATTTTTTACAAAATCATATTTAGTAGAAAAGTTTTCATCTGGTATATATCGTATATTTTCATCTTGCATAGATAGCTACTCTTCTTCATATTTCAACATTATAGAAGTACTTTTAAAAATACAGAGGATTGTCAGACAATACCCTATTTGTGGGGTAATTAATGATTTTCCTTAACTTTCAGAGAGCATTTGTAAGTGCTGTGTATCCATAATTTTTATATGTCGTCTATCTAACCTTACACAGCCATTTTTGCTCATGCTCGTTAATGTACGACTGACGGTTTCTGAGGCAAGACCTAAATAATTGCCTATATCATCACGAGACATACTTAAATCAAACTCTGTTTCAGAACAACCGAGTAACCTTTGATTTTCAGACAGTTTGAGTAAAAATGAAGCGATACGAGTATTCGCATTCTTTTTACCTAACAAATTAATATTTTTGCTCTCTTGTTTTAATTTATCCATAGCATATTGAATTAGCCAACGGGGTACCAACTGTTCAAAAGCTTCTTCTAATTTATATAAAGGGACTGCACAGGCTGATGAGGTTTCTAACGATAGCGCCGAAGACGTATGTTCATTAGTAGTTAATCCGTCAAGCCCCAAAATATCTCCCGGACCATAAAAATTCAATATTTGCTCTTCACCTATTTGGTTGCTGGTAAATGTTTTAACAGAACCTGATTTGATTACATACAAGTTTTCTAACTTATCTCCAACACGAAATATATTGTCATTGGCTCTAAATAATTGAGAGTGAACAGGCTTTAAATTGATAGAATACTTTTTTATTTTACACACGATACAATCATTCTGCCTAACACATGTACTGCAAGTATCTATTGAATTAGAAGTATTATTTTTTACTTTGAACATAAAATTACCCTTGTAACAAAAGAATCATCTTCACTTGTAATGCTAAGAACCACTACAGGACGACTTATTAATAAATAGAAACTACATTTACTAATATAAGAATGCCTGATATTTACAAATAACGTTATAGGGTGAAACCTGATATTGGTATTACCTTTTATTTACCACTAATTTTCAGTGAACAAGAATATCTGATTTGGTTAGCCAGTATAGCTATAAGACGAGTAGATAATATTTTTATCTGAAGACTCACTTAATCAGATGTTTATACTACTAGCTAGCCAGTAAAATTAAGTCGTTGTCGATAAACTTATAAAGCAAAAAACCAAGTCATATGAATAAAACTTGGTGATCAACTTTGCGCCGCAAGACTTAACTTATTACATTGCCTTTTGATAGGAATCTGGTCTGTATTTCTCAGACAACGATAGAAACAAGGCATGTTTTGAATTAAGGATATTTGTCGCTTCGATGGAAAAACAGCCACCAACAACAATTAATTTAGGATCAGACATTTCGCCAAGACATTTAAGTGCTTTTTCTACAATACTGCTTTTAACTACATCTCGGTTGTTATGTGGAAAAGTAATTAACGTACATTTATCACCAAATTGTGATTCACAGCTAGCAGCAATATTTTTATATTTAGTTGGGACTCTTTCTTTAACTAAATGAGAGTCTACATTCCTCAATATATGAAATTTCATAATACTTCCTTCGCTTTCTTAAAAATTAATAAAATAAACGAACGCCTATTTTGGCGTGCTATTGTTGTATCAAATCATTTGATTACACATAAGAAATGTATCAGTAACATATTGCTTTGAAACTGATGAATGTCAGTAAAAGTAAGCGAAAATTTATATTTTTTTACTATGCTGTGCATTTCGAAAATCATGAGAATTTTTAGTCTATTGTCTATAAAATTTGTAGAGAGGACGCGAGTTACACAGCGCTATTACTTTTAGTGTTATTGATATATTCGCAACGTAATTAGCTAATACGACTTTTTTTATGCAAAAAATATTTATGCAACTCATCT
>Ga0055584_100008094_pt1 | contig 10303 bp, 10 predicted proteins | sample OSDHelmetaG_FD_58716 | JGI IMG/M metagenome (GOLD analysis project Ga0055584, IMG submission 58716) | Pelagic marine sediment microbial communities from the LTER site Helgoland, North Sea, for post-phytoplankton bloom and carbon turnover... | ecosystem: Environmental > Aquatic > Marine >...
GAAATGTTGTTTGATTTGCCAATAGAATCAAGGGCTAAAATGTGTTGTGCAGCTAATTCAAAATCAATAGAAACTGTTGTGTCTTGAGTCAACCGTCCTGTGTTATCGAAGTCCAATAAGTAGTGAGATTGCCCTGTATTGTCATATTCATAAAAGGGTTCTCCATTTTTCACCAAAGGCATCATAAAATCAATACTCAACCCGTTCTGATGCGTACGGTGCGGATATAATTGACCACCACTTTTGCCAGAACATTCCATGATGGTAAATTGTCTTCCAGGTGCCTTAGTTTCAAAATACACGTAGGTTTCTAGAACTGATTTTAGGACTTTATCGTGTAAATAAGCCCTGTCGTGTATGTAACTGTTTGTGTCAAAGTATTGATAATTTTCCCCATTAAAAGGAAATAGTTTTCCGTGTTTGAGTTGCCCATTAGACACCGTTCCGATAGCCTCGCTTGGTATGTCGTCGTTTTTATGGTTGAGTTGATAGCGTTCAATTTTTGAGGTATCCTTCTTAATTTCTGTTCCACTGATATCCGTTTCTGACTGGGTTATCGTTGTGCAGCGTAAAAATGCGATTGAAATGAACAGAATGCATAGTTTCCATGTCATGTTAGACAAACGACGGGAGAAGAGATGAAATTGTTACCAGTTTTAATATTAACCATGATATTTTCGTGGAATGATTCATTTACATCGCTTCACGTTCAACCCTTTTCAGGAAAACACGTATGTGGTTTGGGACGACACGCTTGACTGCGTGATCATCGATCCAGGATGTTCTAACAGTACGGAACAAATGGAGTTATGTACATTTATCGCTGGACACAACCTAAAACCAGTGAAACTGGTTAATACGCACTGTCATATAGACCACATTCTCGGTAATGCTTTTTGCGTTCAGAAGTTTAACATTCCTTTTTACATGCACAAACTCGACTTACCAGTGCTTGATAGTGGAACACCTACATCGATGATGTATCAAATACCGTATGAAGTATCTCCACGACCAACAGGTTTTTTGAAAGAAGGAAACACTCTAAGTTTCGGTGAGGCTGAATTGGATATCGTATTTACCCCTGGACATTCTCCTGGAAGCATCACTTTTATTGCGAAAGAAGAAAAGTTTGTAGTAGCTGGCGACGTATTGTTCCGCCACAGTGTTGGCAGGGTAGACCTACCTGGAGGTGACAAAGATGTTTTGTTAAAATCTATTGAAGAAGAATTGTTGACGCTTGACGATGACTTCTTGGTGTATTCAGGCCACGGCCCAGAAACGACTATTGGCCATGAAAAGCAATACAATCCGTTTTTGAACGGGACTTATTCGCTTTGATCCTCTTTTGATTTAGCTTCCGCTTGTAGCAACTCTTTTGCTTTTTTACGCTTAGAGCGACTCATAAATGCAGCGACAATCATTACAGCAAGAAGCACAAGTCGAATCACGTTCCATCGGTTACGTTTTCTTTCAGTTTCCTTTTGCTTAGCCATAAATGCATCCAGATTAATCCTATTCTGTTGCATGTCACGTTCAAAATTTTCTTGTCTTATCTTCTCAGTACCTTCCTCTAACGACGTATTCAATTCTTGAATTTGACTATCAAGTTTTTCCATGTTGGCTTTTAACTGATCATGGTCCACTTCTAATTGTGGCTCACCGGCGATAGACTGGCTGGTAAATGAAAGACTGATGAAAGTGATAAAAAGGATGATTCTAGATTGCTTCATACTAGTAATTTTCAGGTTTCGCTTTTTTGAAGTCAGATATATTTTTAGACACTGTAAAGTAAGAAACATTTACTCCAGGGAAATAGGTAACCATGGCATAATCCAAGGTGAATTTTCGAATACCAATACCCAAACCCCATGAGAATCCTGCTGCACCTTTTGCAGTTTCAGGCGCCAGTTCTCGGCGTCTCATGTGGTTATATCCTCCCCGTATTTGGAAGTTGTCGGAAAACACAAGTTCAGCTCCAAAATTGACATGCCGCATCATTTTGTCACCAAACGAAACTGACTCGTTCCGAACTTCACCCGTTTCTAAATCGATGTTTTTGTTTCGTGAATTGACATTCACATAGCTTATGTCAAACCGCTGAAGATTATGCCCCACTATGGTCATTTTCAATGGGTTGTGTTGCAATTTCTTCGAAATACCCAATTGGATGTCTAATGGTAAATCAACTAATTCAGTTACGTATGGTATGGCATTATAACCGAGGTTTCTAATCATTAACGATGCGTGAAATTGATTCTCAGGTCGGTGGTATGCACCGGCCAAATCCACTGCAAATGCGGTGGCGATGTATCGTTCGTATACAGAATACAAAAACTTAACGTTTGCTCCATAAGTGAAGTGGGTATCGCGTTCCCAAATGTTCCCATATCCTATTTGAAACACATAGTCCTGCGCCCAAAATTGGCCAATAATTTTACCAGTTTCATCTGTTTCGTCGAAATGGCCATAATCCGTATAGGTGATAGAACCACTAAAGGTGCCAATGGAGTCAAAGTGTTTAACAAACGCGCCAAAACCACTATTGATGTCAGCGAAATAATTGTTGTACGACAACATAGCCCGATTGTCCATGGTTTTATTTAATCCTGAGGGATTGTGATAGCCGATACCAAGGTCATTTTTAAAGTCGGCCATAGTACTTGCCCCTAATGCCGCAGTGCGGCCAGTTGGATCGATATTAACAAAGGCAAACGATTGACTGCCACCTAATTGACCAAAGGTGTTGAGCTTTAAGCTGAGTAAGATTACGACGACAAGAAAACGATACATGTACAAAAAGGGTTTTACGTATATTTAGAACGTAAATGTTCTGCGTTTATTTCGGCTAATATAGTAGGTATTTACTTCTTGTGATGTTAAAAGCGTCTAGTCCTGGCTGCCAACTTTTGTAAATGTCTTCATGAGAAACCCCATCTTCAATCTGTTTTTGTAATGCTGGTCCACCTGCCAATTTTGTGAAAAACGGTTTAAAGTATTCCCCATTTAAATCGACGTCGTTGTTGAGATACATTGTACTTAGTAATTCTAAATAAATACGTTTGCTAGGTACCAAGAAATCGTTTGCGAAACTAGTCAACAACAATCCTTTGCAGGTAACTCCCTCATATTTAGGATGGTCTGAAACACCTGGAATTGATTTAGGCGTGAATACATACCAACCTTTTGGTGGGATAACTGTTTTACGGGGCTTTGAATCGTCGATTGGCACACCGACCACTTCAAACGGTTTGTCTGTTCCGCGACCGATGCTCACATTGGTGCCCTCAAACAATCCGAGACTTGGATATAGGTATATCGACTCCATTGTTGGAAGGTTAGGAGAGGGGCGAATGGGCAATTGGTACATCGAATCATGCGAGTAATTTTTACATTTTATTACAGTCAATTTACATGTATCACCACCCGTTAACCAACGTTCACCATTGATCATGGTCGCAAATTCTCCAACGGTCATTCCGTGAACCAAAGGAACAGGATGCATGCCGATAAACGACTTATACGCAATGTCTAACACTGGTCCATCAACATAATGGCCATTTGGATTTGGACGGTCAAGCACCATCATTTCCAAATCGTTTTCTTGACACGCTTCCATCAAATAATGCATACTCGAAATGTAGGTGTAGAACCGCACGCCTACGTCTTGGATATCGAAGACGACTAAGTCTACATCCTTCATCATGGATTTGCTGGGTTTACGTGAATTACCATAAAGCGATACAATCGGTAATCCAGTTTTGTCATCAATCGTACTGTTGACGTGAGCTCCAGCGCTGTGGTCTCCACGAAATCCGTGTTCTGGCGCGAAAATTTTAACAATGTTTACGCCCCACTGCAACAAGGTGTCTACCACATGACTTTTACCTACCATACTGGTTTGGTTCACCATGATGGCGACCTTTTTGCCAGCCAATAGGGGAAGGTATTCTTCCAATTGTGCAGCGCCCACTTGGATAGGTGACGTCACTTTTGTTTCGACCTCGGGTTGTTTAGGAGTATTATCTTGAGTCGACTTTTTCAATTCTCCACAAGCTGAAAAATTAAAGGCAACAATAATGGAAGCTAAAAGACCAATTTTATGCATTTTTGAACGCTGAGCGCATTTTTACGTTTTCGAAAGTATGGATTTTAGCTATTTCGTTGGGAAAAAATTAGCCACTCAATCAGGTAAAACGTTCACTCGTTTAATCATACGATTGGCAATCGCAGCGGTGGGCATCAGTCTGGCGGTTATGTTGTTAGCAGTCGGCGTTGTAAAAGGCTTCCAATCCGAGATAAAAAACAAGATTGTGGGCTTCGATGGCCACATCCATGTGCGTAACTTAGACCTAAACCAAAGCCGCGAACTCAAACTCATTCCTTTAGAACAAGCATTTATTGATACGGTTCGCAACCACCCATTGGTTAAAAGCGTTTCACCATTTTGTTTAAAAGCAGGCATCATCAACACCAAACGAGAAATCGAAGGCATGGTGTTTAAAGGTGTTCCAAGAAATTACGATTGGGATTTTATTCAATCCAATTTGAAAGTGGGCAGGTTGCCAGATCTAAAAGACTCGGTGGATACATACGAATTTGTTTTATCGCAAAAAGTAGCGGATCGACTTCAGCTGGATACAGGACAAATGTTGGATGTTTTCTTTATTCAAGACACCAAGGTACGTCGTAGAAGAATGAGGCTGGTAGGCATTTTTAGTACGGGTTTAGGGGAGTTTGACAAGACGATCTGTTTTACCGATATCCGTGTCATTCAACGTATTTATACAACCGATTATAGCGAAGTCAGTGGTTTTGAAATCAATATAACCGATTTAGAGCAGCTGGAAACCATGACGGATTGGATTGATGATCAAATTGGCATAAAGCTTCGGGCAGAAAACATTGAAGAGAAACACGTTGTCATTTTTAAATGGTTGCACATTGTAGACTCTAATGCTTTGATTATTATCATCTTAATGACCATCGTTTCCGTCGTGAACTTAATCACGGCCTTTTTGATTTTGATCGTCGACCGGACACAAATGATTGGTATTTTGAAGAGTTTAGGCGCCAACAACAATCAAGTGGTCCGCGTCTTTTTGTTGAAAGGTCTTTCGATGGTGGTACCTGGATTAATCATTGGGAATGTGTTGGGATTGGGATTGGCTTGGCTTCAAGTGAAAACAGGTATCATAACCTTACCCGAAGAAACGTATTACATGGCGACCGTTCCAGTTGAGATTTCCTGGCAAACGATTGCTTTCTTAAATGTGATGACGCTAATAATCAGTTTGCTGATGATGTTGATACCAGCCATCATGGTTCGATTCATCTCTCCCGTAAAAGCTATTCGATTTAATTAACGACGTCTCTTTGGCACGTTGACGTGGTTGTATGGGCAGTGCTTACATTTCTTCCCACAACAGCTGCCTCGTTTCAAATGATAAGCCTCCGTCATCACCAACAAACCTTCCTCATTGATGTAATAATCTTCGTTATTCTGAAGCGTCATGAACTAGATGGTTTTGCTTGATTTGTCAGAGATTGGCCGCAACTTTTACAGAAGGAAGCGTCCGTTTCGTTTTTAGTTTCGCAATTTCCACAGACAGATCCGGCTCTCTTTTGGTCTGCAAATTGAACGGTGACGATACCAGTCGGAACAGTAATAATGGCATAACCAATGATCATTAAGGCTGATGATAGAAATTTCCCCAAAATGGTTTGAGGTGTAATGTCTCCATATCCAACCGTAGTTACAGTAACAACGGCCCAATAGATACTCGCCGGGATACTGGAGAATTTATTGTCAGGATTCAATTCGTATTCGTGTTGTGCTCCTTCGATGATGTACATAAGCGTACCCATCAAGACCACCAAAATGAGAATAAAACCAAAGAATACCGTAATTTTTTTACTGGATGCTTTTAATGCTTTACCTAGTCCAGCTGCTTCTTTGCTATAGTTACTAAGTCTAAAAATTCTAAATACACGAAGTAATCGAAGAACGCGGATGATGAGCAGGTACTTTGTGCCGTGAAAGAATAAGGTCAGATAGGTAGGAATCGTACTGAGTAAGTCTATGATTCCCCAAACACTAAAAATGTAGTTTCTTGGTTTATTGCTTAAATATATACGCAAGAAGTATTCGATGCTAAATAGAATGGTGAAACCCCATTCTGTGTAAACCAAAATGTCAACAACCGAAGCAGAGATGGTTTGTACACTGCTAAGCATGGTAACCAAAACACTAATGAGAATGGCCCACAACAAGATAATATCAAATAGCTTGGAATCAGGCGTGTTCGCCTCAAAAATGATTTCAGCCCATTTCTCTTTGCGCGAAAGTCGGGGATTATCTAATGTGCGTTGTACTTTCAATGTTGTCTGTGCTCAAAGTAACAATAAGTTTGTTAATTGGTTTCGGTTTCTTCCCCAAGAAAGTATCTAAAACCGATATTAAACTGTAAACTAGTTCCCGTTGTGTAAATCGAATTTCTCACCGAGTTGTGGTTTGGCGTCTTATGTGTGATGTCAAAAAAATTGTTTCCTGCTATACCAAGTTTCGAATTCATTGAGACATTAATATTCACCGATTCATTAATTGGATATTGGTAGCCAAGGTTGATATTCAGCATGACAATCTTCGCATCGAAACTGTTGTTTGAAATAACGTAGGAGATAGAACCTTCTGAAGCATTTAGAGGGTTAATAGGGACCTCTGGGCTGTAAAAAGTTTCATCCAAACCCATTTTGGTACCCGCAAGCATTGTTACCCCAGTGCCATATATGAAATGTCGAGGTTCGTATTTGCCTTGCCACGTTTTTACAGCATTAAAATTGAAGGGAACCATATAGGTGGTAAACGTATTGATCGGCGTATTAGCAAAATAGATGTCCCCATTTTCCGTCAACAAATCAATGTTCACTCGATAATCTGATTTGTAAATGCCAACTTCAACTTGGTAGCGTTCTTCAATTAATGCTCCACCAAGAATACCAAAAGTGGCGGCCATTTGATTATACACGTTAATACTGGGATGATACGGTCGTGAACCGCCTGTACCCAACTTGTATTGATCAAATTTGGGTCCAATGTCTAGACCAATATAATACTCTTTTTGACCAAACGAATGGTTCGCTAAAAGCATGGTTATCAGTAATATTAGTGATTTTTTGAAGGCCATATTTTAAGTTGAGGATCTGTAGTTTTAAATGATTTTCTATGGTGTTTTGACAATCCAAACTGCATCACGGCATTTCTGTGCTCCATGGTTGGGTAACCTTTGTTTTGTTGCCAATTGTACATTGGAAATTCTGTGTGTAGGTTTGCCATATACGCGTCTCGGTGTGTCTTTGCTAGTATCGACGCTGCCGCAATATGTAAATATTTTCCATCACCTTTAATTACGGTTTGATGTGGGATGTTTGGATACGGCTTAAACCTATTTCCATCTACGGCGATAAATTCTGGTGTGATGTCTAAATTGTCAACTGCTACATGCATCGCTTTTATGGAGGCATTTAATATGTTGATTACATCAATTTCTTTTTCCCAAACCATGGCAACTGACCAAGCAATAGACTCACTTTCAATCCATTGCCTTAATTCGTCGCGTTTGGTTTTGCTTAATTTTTTGGAGTCGTTTAAGCCCGGAATAATGACATTCTTAGGTAGGATAACGGCTGCGGCACATACAGGTCCAGCCAAACATCCTCGGCCCGCTTCATCGCACCCAGCTTCTATTCTGTTTTCGTCAATTCCAAATGGAAGCATAGGCAAAAATAAGCTATGTTTGCAAACGATTCGACATGTATCAATACCGCGAAACGTTATACAAAAATTACTATTCCACCCATTCAGGGAAAACGGAACAATCTATTCAATTACAGCACTTTAACCAGCAAGTTAGATACTTTGTTAGAGAATTTAAAGAGTTGATGCCAAGCGACAAACAGGTTCAAATCTTGGACATTGGTTGTGGTACTGGTTCCTTGATAAAGGCTTTAAACCAATTGGGCTATGCCAATACCGTTGGTGTGGATTTAAGCGAGGAGCAAGTAAAAATGGCTAAAACGTTTGGCGTTGATGGCATAGAAGAGGGCGATGTGCGTGTCTTTTTAAAAGATAAAATAGGCCGTTACGACGTCATTTTTGCAGTAGATCTAATCGAGCATCTAGGCAAAGACGAATTGGTCGACTTTTTACAGTTGGTGAATACTGGATTGAAACCGGGAGGTAAGGTGATATTTAGGACGCCAAACATGGATGCTCCTTTGTCGGCAGTATTTGCCTTTGCGGATTTTACTCATGAAGTATTTTTGAATAAAAGCTCTGCCAAACAATTGTTGGAATCCTGTGGTTATCAGTCGGTTGAAATTACGGAAGGCATTGTGTTTATCGAAAATCCCTTAAAGGAAATTATTCGTAAAATCGGTTGGGCTGTCACAAAACTCTGCTTAAAAGCGCAACTATTTTTCAGTGCTAGAACTTGGGATGAGGTAGTGTTTTCTCCAAACATTGTCATCACCGGAACGAAGCCAGTTACAAGGTAAACTCTACGTCTAAATCACGACAAATTTGTTGTAAATCTTGGTAAACCGCATCCATTAATGGGATGCCAGTCTTAAGTCTGTCTGCATGAATCCGGGCTTCTGGCTCTCCTGGGATGATGACTTCTTTTTGTCCATCGACGGTTTCTGAGGATTTGAAACGTTCAATCCACTGATCCATATTGGTTTTAAAATCTTCAATCGGTCGAAATCCATCTACCCGCATGGCACCAACAAAATGGCCAATGCCTTTTCCAGGCATGTCAGGAGCTAAAGGCAAAAACGAAACAAATGGTGGAACCCAAGGGCCATAATTAGCACCGCTAAGTACGCCACTAAAAATGTCGACAAAGGCTGAAAGTCCATACCCTTTATGACTTCCCATTTCTTTCGAACTTCCTAAAGTGAGCAGGCTTCCACCATTTTTTAGGTCTTCAGGATTGTTGGTGTTCGTGCCTTGTTTGTCTTGCAACCAACCTGATGGGATGTCTTCCCCTTTGCGTTTAGCAATTTCCAACTTGCCATTGGCGGCTGCTGAGGTTGCCATGTCAATCACTACGGGTTGTTTAGATCCTGCTGGAATCGCATAGCATATTGGGTTGGTTCCCAGAAGTCGTTCTTTGCTGAAAGTAGGTGCCACTAAAGGACTTGCGTTTGTTAGAGCCATACCAATCATATTATGTTCTAGCGCCTTCATAGCGTGATAAGCGGCAATGCCAAAATGGTTGGAGTTTTGAATGGCCACCCATCCACTACCATGTTCTTTAGCTTTTGCAATCGCAATGTCCATGGCTTTCGCGGCATTTGTCAAGCCAAGTCCACCGTCTCCATCTAAGGTAGCCGTTGTGTGTGTTTCATGGATTATACTTGGTTTTGCTTGGGTGTTTATGCGGTCGGCAGACCAGAGTCGCACATAACCACTTAATCGGGCAACACCATGCGAATCGATACCTCTCAAATCAGCACTTTGAAGCACATCTGACGCCAAAATTGCGTCCTCATCGCTGCATCCCATTCGCTTAAAAATGGATATGGTTAATGCATTTAAGTCAGAAGGAGTTACGGTGTGATACTGAGCCGACATACTTTTTTGATGCAAATATAAGAACCTGACTCCCAGAGCATATTATTTTTTAGTTTTGTATTTCACTGTTTTTCAGTTAATTATGCCAAGTAATATAGAAAATAATAAATATTTCCGTTAAGGAGCAGCGTTTTAGAATTACAAAGAGTCATAGAGTTGAGCAAGGAAGAACAACATAGTGTGGATTGGATGAACAGCGATGAAGAGCTAATAAAGGGATGCATTCGCGAAGACCGAGAAATGCAAGGATTGTTGTACGAGAAATACGCGGATAAGATGTTCGCTGTTTGTATGCGATACTCAAACACAAGAGAAGAAGCTGAGGACGTACTACAGGAAGCATTCATCAAGATCTTTGACAAGATATCCAAGTTTAGACAAGAAGGAAGCTTCGAAGGCTGGATGCGGAGAATCATGGTCAACACAGCGTTGAGGAGTTGGGACAAACGCTCACGAAAATTCGAACCAGGTGATTTGGATCATGTGGAGGAGCCCGTACAGCGGGAGTTGGTGCTGGATTCGATAGGAGTAAAAGAAATAATGGCGATGATCAATAAACTGCCAGAAGGTTACCAAATGGTGTTCAACCTTTTTGCAGTCGAAGGATACAGCCACAAAGAAATTGGTGAACTACTAAACATTAATGAGAGTACTTCTCGCTCGCAATAT
>Ga0055584_100008096_pt1 | contig 10301 bp, 11 predicted proteins | sample OSDHelmetaG_FD_58716 | JGI IMG/M metagenome (GOLD analysis project Ga0055584, IMG submission 58716) | Pelagic marine sediment microbial communities from the LTER site Helgoland, North Sea, for post-phytoplankton bloom and carbon turnover... | ecosystem: Environmental > Aquatic > Marine >...
CATCTGCACTTGTGAGTTTAGATGCCCGGCGACCTTGGCCAAATCGGTGGCAAGTTCAAGGCCCGAACCGCAGCGCTTTGCAGGATCCTTTTCTAAATAGATCTTCAGAATGTTTGGGTGGTCGAGCAGGGCGGCAGTGTGCGCCTCGTTGAAGAACATCTTGCGGAACAGGCGCGCTGCGCCATCAGCAGAACTATCATTGGCGGCGCAAACCTTAATAGCGGCCTTACGATCTGCAAGGGGGTCGTAACCACTGTAGACAACGCCGACATTACCGCGACCGGCCACGTCCAGCACCGAATACTTGCCGATTTTTTTCGGGTTCTCAATCATTAGGGCAATGTGTCAGCCTTCTAAGGTGCTTGGTTTGAATTCTAATGCTAGCTTTCGCGACGTTTTTGCGGAGGATGCAGCTTCAGAACTTGACCGGGGCGCAGCGTCGTGGTCTTCATTGCATTCCACCTGCGCAATTCAGCCAAACTGATACCGGCTCGTCGCGCAATAGTCCACAGCGAATCACCTTTACGCACGCGATAAACGGCCGCTTTAGCGGACCTAGAGCCGGAGCGCGCAGCAACCTTTCGAGCCTTCCCTTGGCTCCTGGCAGCGGCTGGGATGTGCATGCGTTGGCCAATCTTCAATACCGCTTTTCGAGACAACGAATTGGCGTTCGCGAGTGCGTCGATGGAGGTGTCGTGGCGGTCCGCTATGCTCAACATTGAGTCGCCATTGCGAACCGTATATTGCTTGCGCGAACGGGCTTTTTTTTGTTTGTCCGGGCGGTGTTTTTTAGTCGTTTTGGGGGGCAGCGCGAGCGCATAAACGTGCATGCCTTGGCCGGAGACTGGCACCAGTAAGTTTTTGCCAGCCCGAATGCTATTGCTCGATATGCGATTAACCCGGCGTAGCACCTCAGTCGGCGTGCCGTACTGAGCAGCGATCTGGCTCAGGGATTGGCCACGTTGAATTGCATGACGTCGCCACATCAGGCGTTGTTCTGGTGGTAATGTGCCCAGCGCGGCGAGCAATCGTCTGGCGCGCGTCTTTGGCACTAATAATCGATGTGGCCCGTCCGGATCTGTGGCCCAGCGCTGGAATCCCGGGTTCAATAACTGCAGCTTGGAAACCTTCATCCCCAATGCTTTTGCAGCGACGCCTATGTCAATCTGGCTGCCTAGTTCGACTACTTCAAGGTAACTCTCGTTCGGCACTGGATGCAGGGTCAAGCCAAACTCGGGTGGATCGCGCACTGCCGCTGCCACCGCCAGTAGGCGAGGTACGTAAGAGCGAGTCTCGCGTGGCAAATACGGACGTATGGACCAGAAGTCGGTGCTCTTGCCTTTTGCGGCCGCCTTGCTGCGCGCACGACGCACCGCACCTTCGCCAGCGTTGTACGCGGCGAGTGATAACAGCCAATCACCGTCAAGGTTGTTGTTGACCAGTTGCAAGTAATCTAGCGCCGCGCCGGTGCTATCGATGATGTCGCGACGCCCGTCGTACCACCAGGACATCTTTAGCCCGAGTTGCTTGCCGGTGGATGGGATAATCTGCCAGATCCCAGCCGCCTTGCTGCTTGAGTACGCAAACGGTTTAAAGCCGCTTTCAATAATTGGCAGTAATGCGACTTCCGCTGGCATTCCGCGTTTTTGGACTTCTTCCATGATGTAATGCAAGTACGGCAGGCCGCGCTGGGTGACGCGCCTGAAGTAACGTTCATGCGAACCAATCCAGGCGATATGCTCGCGCAAATGTTCGGGGTGCGTGAAGGGCAATTGCATCCCGGCGCGCAAGCGGGTCCAAATACTAGTGTGGGTCGTGGCGTCTGGCGCGCTCGAGCGCAGCGTTGTAATTACCGGATCGGGTTCAATCGTTAGTGGGCGCTCGTCTACCGGCGCTAGCTGCGTGCTCCGGTCCACTACAGCCACAACTCGGGATTGCTGCTTGGGCACCTCGCGCGTGGTTGGAGCGGCCAGAGTGACTAGACCAAGACGTGGCTTGGCAATGTGCGACTTGGCGTTGCCCGACTCGGCGGACGCATTCTCGACAAGTGCTGAGGGAACTACAGGCGGTGTCTGCGCCCATGTCCATGAGGACGGGGCGGAAAAGTCAGGGGAGCTCGGATCGCCATTTAGACCTGGCTGCGTGGTGCAGCCACCGGTAATCATCGCCACGCCAACTATGGTAGCGACGGAGCTACTTCCCACTGTTATTCTCATTAGGACAATCGTAGGGCCGAAGCGACCTCAGGTCAAGCCATCAGTGACAAACTAAGATCTATACAGTTCAATAGCTTGGAGCAGAAACTTAGTGCACATTATCTCTTATTTAGTGACATAATAGCCGCCATGGCCATTTCTACATCAGACAAACAACTTAACGCGTGGCTTCAGCGCCGTGCCGGGCGCGCCCTGGCACGAATGGAATTGGTGGGGCTGCGTGAGGAACTTTCGCCGCTCGCGGGACGCCAATTTGTGCATGTCGGAGCGGTGTTTGGCGCATCCGATCCGTTCGCGGATTGCGGTGAGTTTTTGCAGCGCGCACGGGTAGTGTCGTCTACCGCCGATGGCGTGCAAGCGAATTCACCTGCGGTGCTCGGTAGCGCGGAAGAGTTGCCGTTCCAGTCCGACAGTGTCAATGCTCTGGTGTTACCGCATAGCTTGGAGTTAGCCGATGACCCACACAAGGTGATTCGCGAGGCCCACCGGGTGCTGGCGCCCGAAGGTCACCTTGTCTTGTCTGGGTTTAACCCCTGGGGATTGGCGGGGATCGCAAAGTTGATGATGCCGCGTCGCGCACCACCGTGGGACAGGCGCTGGCTCGGTGCCGGGCGCGTGCGTGATTGGATGGCGCTGTTAGGGTTTCAACCGGTCAGCGCGCGACAAAGCTGGTTGCGCAAGACCGGGCGCGTTCTTGGCTACAGTGAAGATGATGCACATCTGTTTAGCGGCCAAAGCGTCGGCTCGTTTGCGGCAGGCGTTTATGTGCTGGCCGCACGTAAGAAGGTTATTTGGATGCGTCCAATCGTATCGCGCTGGCGTGTGCGCCGGCGTCTTTCAGCCGTAGGCTTGGCTGAAACTTCCTCGCAGGCTTCCCGTGACCGATAAGATTGCGATCTACACCGACGGTGCATGTTCGGGTAATCCGGGCCCGGGCGGCTGGGGCGCATTGTTGCGCAAGGGCGACAACGAGCGTGAGTTGAGTGGGGGCGACGCGGCTACTACCAACAATCGCATGGAGATGATGGCCGTCATTGTTGCGCTCGAGGCCTTGGTGCGTCCGTGCGAAGTCGCGATTTACACCGATTCACGCTATGTCCTCGATGGTGCGACGAAGTGGATGACAAATTGGAAACGCAACGGCTGGCGTACAGCTAAAAAAGCACCGGTTAAGAACGTCGATTTATGGCAGCGCCTGGAAGCGGCTCTCGGTGAACACACAATTGAGTGGCACTGGGTACGCGGCCACAGCGGTCATGTCGAGAACGAGCGCGTCGATTTGTTGGCGCGTCAAGCAATAATGAAGTTGTAGGAACAAACGATGCGTCAAATTGTATTGGACACTGAAACCACTGGGCTTGATCCAGCACAAGGGCATCGTGTGATCGAGATCGGTGGCGTGGAGTTAGTCAACCGGCGGCTCACTGGGCGCCACTTCCACCAATACCTCAACCCGGAGCGCGCTATCGATGCGGGCGCTTTAGAGGTGCATGGCATCACCGCAGAATTCTTACGTGACAAGCCCTTGTTTGCGGATGTCGCTGAGGATTTCCTGCAGTTTATCGCCGGTTCCGAATTGGTGATCCATAACGCGCCATTCGATATGGCATTTCTTGACCATGAGCTGAAGCGTGTAGACCGCACAAGTTCGCCGCTAGCGCAGCAATGCTCGGTGTTAGACACACTCACCATGGCGCGTGCGATGCACCCCGGCCAGCGCAATAGTCTTGATGCCTTATGTAAGCGCTATTTTGTCGATGACTCACAACGCGACTTGCACGGCGCCTTGCTTGACGCAGAAATTCTGGCAGACGTCTATCTAGCGATGACGGGCGGCCAGACCGCACTCGCATTAGGTGGTGAAGACGAGCACCTAGAAGACAACGAAGAGGGCACACGTATGCTCGAGCGTCGCGGCACCTTACGCGTGGTTCACGCGAGCGCTGATGAACTCGCCGCCCACGAGGCGCGCTTGGATGCCATAGATGCTGCCAGTGGTGCATCGATTTGGCGAGCCCAGAGCTAATTTTGATGGACGCACGCAGGCTCTCGCCAACGCGCGCTCGGCAGCGCTTGCCATATCGCGCACCGGGGCTGGGTACGCGATCCATATGAGTGCGTTGCTGGAGTTAAGTGAAGTTGAATTGAACTACGGTGATACGGCCGTGGTGCGCAACATGTCGATGCACGTGAACGCGGGCGAGATTGCATGTTTGTTGGGTGCCAGTGGTTGCGGCAAGACCACCGTGTTGCGCGCGATCGCAGGCTTTAATGCATTGGCCGGCGGTACCATCACTTTTGATGACGTAGTCATCGCCCGGCGCGGCTATGCCGTAGCACCAGAGCGGCGCGGCTTGTCGATGGTGTTTCAAGACCATGCTTTGTTTCCGCATCTGAGCGTGTTGGCGAATGTGCAGTTTGGCATCGAGAAACTGCCGAGCACGGAGCGCCTTGCTCGTGCCGAGAAATTGTTAGCTCTGGTTGGCCTATCAGGCTACGAAGAGCGTTTTCCGCACGAGCTTTCTGGTGGTCAGCAGCAGCGGGTGGCGCTTGCGCGCGCGCTCGCGCCGCAGCCACAGTTGGTATTGCTCGACGAACCCTTTGCGAATCTGGACACCGACTTACGCGAGCATCTTGGGCGCGCGGTGCGCCAAGTGCTAAAAGCCACCAATACCGCCGCGGTGCTGGTGACGCATCATCAAGATGAGGCCTTCGCCTTAGCCGATCGGGTCGGTGTTATGCACCAAGGCGCGGTGGCGCAATGGGATACGGCGTACAACTTGTATCACGAGCCTGCTAATCGTTATGTCGCCAACTTTATTGGTGAAGGTGTGTTCATTCCCGGCACGCTCACAGCACGTGACCGCGTTGAATCGTCGCTTGGCGTTATTCATGGCAACCGCATGTATCCGTTTGCGCTAGGCACGCGCGTTGATCTGCTGATCAGACCGGACGACATTCAACCCGATCCGGCGGGTGACATTGATTGCCGCGTAGTGGGACGCCAGTTCCGTGGTGCAGAGACGCTATACGAGCTGGAGCTTCAAGATTCAGTGCAAATTATGGCGCGCTTCCCGAGTCACATGGACCACGCTATTGATGAGCATGTTCGCGTACGCGTGGATGCCGAGCACCTCGTTGTGTTTAGGACCGGGGAGGATGCTGATGCACATTCTGGTGAGTAACGATGACGGCTATCTCGCGCCTGGGATCAAAGCCTTAGCCGGTGCTTTGGCAGCACTTGGCAAGATCACCGTGGTGGCGCCAGACCGTGATCGAAGTGGTGCCAGCAACTCACTCACCTTGACCCGGCCACTGCGCGCAAAGCTTGCCGACAATGGTTTCACCTATGTCGACGGAACACCGACTGATTGCGTGCATCTAGCGCTTTTTGGTTTGCTTGATACGCCGCCAGATCTGGTTGTCTCCGGTATCAATGCAGGCGCCAATTTGGGCGACGATGTGATCTATTCCGGCACCGTCGCAGCGGCGATGGAAGGTCGCTTCTTGGGCTTGCCGTCGCTCGCGCTGTCATTAGTGAGCGATAAGCCTGCAAATTACGCGATCGCCGCGGAGGTTGCATTGGTGCTGACGCGCTCGCTGGGACGATTGGAGTTGCCAGCGGCGACCCTGTTGAATGTCAACGTTCCGGACCTTGGCAATGCGCGACCCAAGGGATTTAAGTTGACGCGCTTAGGCCAACGGCACAAAGCAGAAGCGGTGGTGCGCGAGCTAGACCCGCGCGGGCGCGAGATCTTCTGGATCGGCGCTGCGGGACCAGAGCTCGATGCAGGGCCAGGTACAGACTTTCATGCGATACGTGAGGGTTATGTGTCGATCACGCCGATCCATGCGGATTTGACCGATAAACGTGATGCACCAGAGCTAGATAGATGGTTGCAAACCCTTTGATTGATAAAATTGCTAGCCGTCGTGGACGCGGTATGACATCGCAACGCGCTCGCGACCGTCTCGGCCAGCGTTTACGCGCACAAGGCATCAGCGATGAAGCGGTGCTGGAGGCGATGGCGGCGACTCCGCGCCATCTCTTCATTGATGAAGCCTTGGCCAGCCGCGCCTACGACGATACCGCCTTGCCGATTGGTTTTGGCCAAACCATTTCGCAACCCTATGTAGTTGCACTGATGACCGCAGTACTGAATAGAGGCGCTACTGGCCGGGTTCTCGAAATTGGCACAGGTTGCGGTTACCAAACCGCGATCCTCGCGCAGATCGCCGAGCGGGTGTACTCAATTGAACGCATTGGCGCGCTACTCGACGGCGCCAGGACGCGGGTGCGTTCACTCGGTTTCTCGAACGTGGTGTTTCGCGGAGGTGATGGTTATGCGGGCTGGCGCGATGCCGCGCCGTTTGACGCCATTTTGGTTGCTGCCGCGCCCACCGAGATCCCAGAAAATCTAGTTGACCAACTTGCCGACGGCGGCCGGATGATTTTGCCTGTGGGTACTGAAGGCCAGCAACAACTGCGCTTGCTGAGCCGTCAAGGTGGCAACATCACGGACGAAGTGCTGGTGCCGGTTAGCTTCGTGCCATTGGTATGAGTATGTTGATGATGACGCAACAACACCGAATGACGCTGCGCAAATTGTTACGCAATTGCGCCGCGCCGGTGATGGCCGCGCTGGTGGCCAGTGGCTGTGGCGGTGACCAAGGGGTGGCGCCGCTTGGGCGCGCCGAGGAGCGTGCAGGTAGCGCAGTACCGAGCAAAATACCGCGGCGTGTGTCGTCTGGCGCACGCGGCGTGTCAGTGCGCGCCAATCAGCATCGCGTGCGCTCCGGAGAGACGCTGTACGGCATTGCCTGGGGCAACAGCCTCGATTACCGCAGGTTAGCCAGCTGGAACGGCATCGGGCCGCCGTATACGGTTTATCCGGGCCAGACCCTTAGCTTACGGGCGCCAGGCGGCACGGTGGATACACCCGCCCGCTCAGCGCCTAAACCAACGTCCTTGCCGCCATCGACACCGAAGCGCGCAACACGCGTGCCGGCTGCGCAAGGCTCAACGGCAAGCCAGTCGTCGACTGGCGCTGCGAAAAAGCCACCGCTAGCCAAGGTTAGCAAGCTCCGCGCAAACCGAGCTGCGAAAACGGCGTCAAGCGGTAATTCTTCTGATCCACTTAAAGTTTGGGCGTGGCCAACCGATGGTCGTGTAGTAACCACCTTTGCTGCGTCTGGAGGCAAGGGTATCGACATTTCTGGCAACGACGGACAAGCCATCGTGGCGGCAGCTTCTGGCGAAGTTGTTTACGGTGGTAGTGGACTTCGAGGCTATGGCCAGCTTATTATCGTAAAACATAATAAAAACTTCCTAAGTGCATACGCACACAATAAAAAACTGCACGTCGCCGAAGGTGACAAAGTAGTCAAGGGCCAACGGATTGCAGACATGGGTCGGACTGGATCGGAGCGCATTCAATTGCACTTCGAGATCCGCGCGAGCGGAAAACCAGTCGATCCGTTTCGATATTTGCCCCGAAAACCCGGCAGGAGAAATTGATGTCAAACGGCCACGAGGCGCTAGCGGAGCCAGCGGAGTTAGTCGAATTTGCCAAACTAGCGCCCACCGCTAACGATGCCCCGGAACAGACCCCGGCGCGTGAAAAAAGCACTAAGTACGCCGCAGGTACTTATGCAGATAAAGAGATGGACGCAACGCGTCTGTATCTCAACGAGATCGGATTCTCTTCGCTACTGACAGCGCAAGAGGAAGTCTATTTTTCTCGCTTGTCGCTGAAAGGTGATATGGCCGCGCGACAGCGCATGATTGAGAGCAATTTGCGTTTGGTGGTTAAGATCGCGAGGCGCTACATGAACCGTGGCTTGGCGTTGCTCGATCTTATCGAAGAAGGCAATTTGGGCTTGATTCGAGCGGTCGAAAAATTCGATCCAGAACGCGGCTTTCGCTTCTCGACCTACGCAACTTGGTGGATCCGCCAGACCGTTGAACGGGCGCTGATGAATCAGACCCGCACCATCCGTTTACCCATCCATGTGGTGAAAGAGGTCAACGTCTACCTCCGCGCGGCGCGCAAGCTCGCGCAGGTTCTGGATCGCGAGCCCAGCGCTGAAGACGTGGCGGTTGCACTGGATAAGCCCATTGCAGAGGTCAAGCGCATGCTGGGCCTCAATGAGCGGGTGACTTCGGTAGATACGCCGCGCTCGGTTGATGGTGATCGCTCCTTGCTTGATTCGATCCCGGATGAGCTCAACGTTGACCCCTCCGTCGCGTTACAAGACAGCGACATGCATGACCACATTGGCATTTGGCTAAACCGGCTAAGTGAAAAGCAACGCGCGGTGGTAGAACGCCGATTCGGCCTGCAAGGGCGCGACATTTCCACGCTCGAAGAGGTGGGCAATGAGCTTGGAGTTACGCGTGAACGAGTCCGGCAGATCCAAATCGAGGCATTAAAACGCCTGCGGGAAATCCTTGAGCAGGAAGGTTTTTCCGTTGATACGGTATTCCAATAAAAATTAGCGCCGATAGGATGGTGACGCAGCGCGCCTGGCGCACTGTGCATGCTGGGTGCTTTGCTGCGCTGATGCTCGCACCGGATGCGTTTGTCAGGCGTGAAGCGGGATTAACCCGGCAACAACCCGACGCGCTTCAGCGGCGACGATGTTGAATGTGCGACACGCAGCTTTCGTGTCCATGACCTCAACGCCGATCCCGCGTTCATACAGGGCACTGAACAGTTGCATATCAGGGAATATTTGCCGCGCGCCAGTGCCTATCAGGACAACCTCTGGATCGTATTCCAGCAACAAGGCGATCGCCGCGGCGTCAATTTCTTCAACGCTGTTAGGCGGCCACCATATTGGCGGCGCGGTTGCGCTGACAATCACTGAATCATTTTGTGGCTCATCGTTTACCACAATGGCATCCGGCGTGTACGCGCTGATGCGATATTCGCCCGGTGCTTTGTCGAGATGCAATTTCAATGTTTCTGCCTGACATAGATCAAAAGGGATTCTGAGAAGATGTTTTTTGGTCTTGCTATGAACTTGTGGTCATAATGCACCAGTTCATCGCATCTTAGTGCAATCGCGATGCGCATAATTATGTTGGGAGCACCGGGTGCCGGTAAGGGTACCCAGGCTGCATCGCTGTGTCAGCACTTCGGGATCGAGCAGATCTCGACCGGTGACATGTTGCGCGTGGCGATGGCGGAAGGCTCGCCGCTCGGTAAACAAGTCAGTCATCTGATGGATGCAGGTCAATTGGTTGCTGATGAGATTGTTGTCGCTTTGGTTCAGCAGCGCCTCGCATCGCCCGAGTGCGCATCTGGATTTCTATTAGATGGTTTTCCGCGCACTTTGGATCAAGCCAACTGCATGCAAGAGCACGGCATTGTTGTTGACGTGGTGATCGAGATTGACGTGCCGGATGTTGAGGTTGTGCGGCGATTGAGCGGCAGGCGCGTGCACATCGAATCCGGGCGCACCTATCACGTTGAACATAGCCCGCCCAAGGTTACGGGTCGTGATGACGTGACCGGTGAGGCGTTAACACAGCGCGCAGATGATGCAGAAGAAACGGTGCGTGCACGTCTGGACATTTATTATGCGCAAACGCGCCCACTAATAAGCTTGTTCGAACAACAGGCTGAATTGGCTGTGGATACGAAAGGAATACGCTTCGTCAGGGTTGATGGAACTAGGGATATGGCTAGCATTGAGCGCCAAATCCTATCCAAAATCGCATATTCGCCAAATTGCACTTGATCTATATTGGCGAACAGGTGCAATCGACGAATACATTAAATACACTCGTCCTATAGTAAACGAGTTCTGCTAAATGCAGATACACGCAAGGCCGCTGTTATCAATGTCGATGGCGCCGGCCGATATACAATGCCACGCGGGGGATATGTAGATGGCAGCGAAGAAAGTAGCGTCTAAGAAGAAGGTTGCATCAAAGAAGAAAGCGGCCTCAAAGAAAAAAGTAGTCGCAGCACCAGTAGCATCGAAGAAGAAGGTCGCCTCTAAGAAAGTAGCATCGAAGAAGAAGGTCGCCTCTAAGAAAGTAGCTTCGAAGAAGGTCGCCTCTAAGAAAGTAGCGTC
>Ga0055584_100008098_pt1 | contig 10300 bp, 8 predicted proteins | sample OSDHelmetaG_FD_58716 | JGI IMG/M metagenome (GOLD analysis project Ga0055584, IMG submission 58716) | Pelagic marine sediment microbial communities from the LTER site Helgoland, North Sea, for post-phytoplankton bloom and carbon turnover... | ecosystem: Environmental > Aquatic > Marine >...
AGGTGGCGACGACATTGGTGATGGAGGGGGTGTCAAAGTTTTTCAACTCTGCCATCATTTCTTCGTTGGTCATGGGGCGCTGTCCTTTGTGTGGAAAATGAGACGAAGTGTTCCCTATGCACTGGCTGCAGGATAAAGAGTAGGCCGCGTCAGGTGAGGCGTCAATATCGTGCAGGGGAACTCTTTACCTAAAAACTGGGTAGTTGGAGACGCGTGTGCGGAAGGGGCCATATTCTTTGCAGGTGTCGTACCATGTCGTGGCCGACTGCTGTAGGGCGGTAGCGACAAATTTGCTAAGAAAAAATATGCCATGCCAAGTGGGATTTGGGGCGTGCCCAAAGGTGCTAGTGTTGGTCGCGCCTAGGCAGGATCTCTTGGTCGCGCAGCTCGCCGACTAACTCGACTAGACCCGCTACGGCGGCCTCGAGGAACTTCTCGCCCTTTTCGATGCTGGCCTTTTTCGCGTCACCCATGACACCACTGGCCGTCTGCGCGCTCCAATAGGGCACCAAGTGCGCGGCCGATCCACTCGGGTGTTTGCCGGCCAAGAGGTCGGTGCGAAAGCTCGGCGCGAGCGGTGAGCGCTCGTCGACGGCTTTGTCCATCTGCACGAGTCCGGGTTTCAGCGCTAGGTAGAGCGAGGTTTCGTATTCGCCGCCGTGCGACGTGCCGCCATAGTCCGAAGTGCGTACCTCTGCGCCCACTTCTTTAGCTAGGCGAAGGTCCCAGTGGTTGACGGATGCACACAAAATGCGCCCTTCGAACTCTAGGATGCTGAGGCGGGCGGAAAGGTCCAGCGGCGAGGCGTTGGAGCCGTGGCCGTTGACGATGAGTATGCGTTTGAAGCCGTGGTGGGCCAAGCTGCAGCAAACGTCTTTTACGTAGCGTATAAACGTGTCCCATTCAATGGTGATTGTGCCGTGGAAGTCCATGTGGTGCGGGCTGTAGCCGTGCGAGACAGGTGGCACTAATACGGCCTGGTCGGGTATGCGAGAGACGGCGCGCTCGCAAATTCCGCTGCACAGTACCACGTCGGTGTCGACGGGTAAATGCGGGCCGTGGTCTTCGTACGTGGCCACGGGCAGCACGGCGACGCGGTCGGCTTGCGCCGCGTCGCGGACTTCGTTCCAGATCATTTCTGCGTAGTGGTATTTCACAGGATCACTCCCATTAAAACCAGTGTCTACAGGTCTTTGTCGGCGGGGTTGTATTCCTCGATTAAATCTTGCCAGGTCTGCCCGTTGAAGTCGGCGCGCTCGAAGATCTGGACGCCGAGTTCTTCGAGGTCGGCCTGCTGCTCGAAGGGGATATCGGTGGGGGCGTTGCACACTAGGCAGATGGCAAATTCTTTCTGAGAGCTGTTGGCGCTGAGCAGACGCGTCAGGCGCAAGGCGTTGCCTTTAAAATCGACGGAGAGCATAATGGCGCAGATGCGATCGCGCGTTATTTGGCTCTTGACGTGTTCTACTATTTCGTCGGCACGGGTGGCAATGACGTAGCCCAGCGACAAGTCTTCGCGCTGCTGGTTGGTTTTGCCTATGGCTTCTACCGCTCCGTCGAGATAGTCGACTACGGGCTGCAAGTGGCGAGGCTGTAATTCGACGGTGGTATTGGCAGGTTCGCCAAAAATGATATAGGGTGTCTCGTCTGTTTTATAAAAGCGCATATGGCCCTGGATGATGCGGTCTATGCGTTGGTTCGCATCCGTTTTTTGGGCGGTGCGCACCGCGACGACCTCTTCTACTTTGTCGCGCAACTGGGTGGCGGTAAACGGTTTGGCCAAATAACTATCAATGCCAGAACCTGCGGCTGTGGCGATGTCCTCTTTGCCGCTGCGTCCCGATATCATGACGATGGCTTTGTTTTTGCAATGCGGGGTGTGGCGCAGTTTATGTATCAGGTCGATACCGGATATGCCGGGCAGCATCCAGTCGATTAAAAAGCAGTCGAATGATTTTTCATTGGCCTGTTTCCAAGCGTCTTCGCCGTCGACTACTAGGGCGACCTCGTAACCCCATTTGTTGAGCACTTTGGACATTGTAACGCCTACGGTGTCATCAACAAGTAGTATTTTTACTGCCATTATGTCGTCTCCATACCAATGAACCTATACTAAAATTAAGAAACGACAAGAGGGCGACCTCATTGTGTTTTTCTAGTTTTTATGCGATATGCCGGCGAAATTACAGAGCGTGACGAAGAGCGTTTCTGTCGCTTTTTTAAGTTGGTCGCTGCCCTGGTGCAAATCGCGTGCAGTACTCGTTTTTGTCCTGTGTTCCAACTCGTTGGCGAGGTGGCAGGTCGGGTTGTGGCCTGTGCCAAGGGGATTGAGGAAAACGCATGGGCTTCACCTCGACCATGGGCTTCACCTCGACATTAAACGCACGCGCTCCTATATTGAGATCGTCGCTAGGATAATTGAAAGCGGAGCCGCTAGCCCTGCTTTTCCACTCGTTATTTTGTCGCAAAGAATTCGCTTATTATGCTCCGATTAGAAGATATTCAGCAGGCCCGCGAGCGCATTCGCCCCTATATCTATTTGTCGCCGCTCTCCCATTCGCAGACGTTGAGCAATATCACGGGTAAAGAGCTCTATCTGAAGCTGGAGAATTTGCAGATGACCGGCTCCTTTAAGGATCGGGGGGCGCTCAACCGCATGCTGCAACTTGCGGAAGAAGAGAAGGCGCGCGGCGTGGTCGCGTCGTCGGCGGGCAACCACGCACAGGCCGTGGCGTATTTGGCACAGCGGTTGGGCATGGAGGCGACAATTGTCATGCCGGAGAATGCGCCGCTGACTAAGGTGAGTAATACGCGTCACCACGGCGCCGACGTCGTGCTCTGTGGCGAGACATATCAGGACGCCTACGACAAGGCCGTAGAGATTCAAAGGGAACGAGGTGCCGTTTTTATTCATCCCTTTGACGACGAGCAGGTTATAGCCGGTCAGGGCACGATTGCGCTGGAACTCTTAGAACAGCAGCCCGAGTTAGAGGCCGTGGTTGTGCCGGTGGGCGGCGGTGGTCTGATTTCGGGGGTTGCACTAGGGCTCAAGTCCCTGAAGCCGAGCATGAAAATTATCGGCGTTGAAGCCGAGGCATTTCCGTCGGCGCGGCTTTCTTTAGAGCGCGATGAAATTGTGGCGCAAAGCGGCGGTGCTTCGTTGGCCGATGGCATCTCCGTCAAGGAGGTCGGCCAGAAGACGTTTGCGATTATGCGCGAACACGTCGACCAAATGGTGGCCGTGGGCGAGGAAGATATTGCACGCGCGATATTGACGCTGTTGGAGTTGGAAAAAACCGTGGCCGAAGGGGCGGGTGCCGTGGCGCTGGCGGCCATGCTAGAAGGCAAAGTGTGGATGCGCGAGCGCAAAGTCGCCATCCTCGTCAGCGGTGGTAATATCGATGTCAACAAACTCTCGCGCATTATTGAACACGGTTTGGCTAAAGACGGGCGCCGGATTCGCCTCAAGGTGCGAGTGAGCGATCGTCCGGGGGCGCTTTTGGCCGTGACGGCGCTCATTGCCGAGGAGAAGGCCAATGTCGTCGAGGTCTACCACGAACGCTCGTTTCCGGATGGGCCGGTGGACACGACGGAAGTACTCTTTACGTTGGAGACGCGCGGGCGCGAGCACGCCGAGGCGGTGATGGCGCGCTTAGAGCGCGACGGGTTTTATCCCGAAGAACAGCGCTAGCTTGGAGTAGACGAGAAAGGGAAAAAATGGGTGAGAAAATACGCGTGGGCGTGCTCTTTGGCGGCCGCTCCGCCGAGCACGAAGTGTCCGTCGTTTCGGCGCGCTCTATGTTGGCAGCCGTCGACCGCGACAAATACGAATTGGTGATGGTCGGTATTGACCGCCAAGGGCGCTGGCTGACGGCGGACGATGCGCAGCAGTTATTGGCTTCGAGTCATGTCGAAGCCGAAGGGCTTTTACCGGTAGCCCTCGATTATTTGGGTGGGCGCGAGTTGGTAGCGCAGGGGCGGGGGGGAGAACGGCAGCCGCTCGACGTCATATTTCCGCTGTTACACGGCCCCTACGGCGAGGACGGTACAGTGCAGGGTCTTATGGAATTGGCCGATGTGGCCTATGTCGGGGCGGGCGTCGTCGGCTCGGCCGTGGGCATGGACAAAGAGATGATGAAGCGCGCATTTAGGGCGGAGGGTTTACCGCAGCTCGACTACCAAGTCGTGCGGCGGAGTCGCTGGGAACGAGAAGCCGATGCGGTGTTAGACGAATTGACCGCGCGCTTCGAACTGCCCGTATTTGTAAAGCCCGTCAATATGGGGTCGAGCGTTGGCGTGTCGCGGGCCACTGATCGGGAAGAGCTGCGTGCGGGCATAGAAGAGGCGGCAGCATACGATTACAAGGTGGTGGTAGAGGCCGAAGCGAAAGCGTGTCGCGAGGTGGAAGTGGCGATCTTGGGCAACGAAGCCCCGCGGGCTTCGGTCGTTGGTGAGGTTGATCCAGGCAACGAGTTTTACGACTACGGCGCTAAGTATGTGGACGATAATTCGGCGCTTTACATACCGGCGCGGATATCGGATGCAGCAGCGGAAAAGGTGCGGGAAATGGCGGTGTGTGCCTTTCGCTCGGTGGAGGCGTGTGGGCTGTCGCGGGTGGATTTCTTTGTCGGCAAAGAAGACGAAAAAATATATATAAACGAGATCAATACTATGCCGGGTTTTACGCCGATTAGCATGTATCCCAAACTGTGGGAAGCGAGCGGATTGCCCTATGGGGAACTCATTGATCGGCTGATTGAGCTGGCGCGAGAACGGCACGAGGACAAGAAAAAAACTAGGACGACTCTTTAGGGGAATACGGAATGCCTAAACGCTTTTGGGAAAAGGGCAATACCAGCAATCTGCTTTCATTTATGGTGCTGGTCGTTGGTTTGGTCGGACGTTTACAGGACATTGCGGGTAGCGAGTGGCTGTTGGCCGTTGGGCTCTTCGGTTTTGCCGGTGGCGTGACGAATTGGCTCGCGGTGAAGATGCTCTTTGATCGCGTGCCGCTGCTCTATGGCTCGGGCGTTATTCCCAATCGTTTTCGCGAGATCCGCCAGACGATCAAAGATACGATTATGCGCCATTTCTTTGACGAGGAATATCTACAGCGCTTTTTTGACGAGCGCGTAGGTGCGATTGCGGGGGGGGACGAATTGGGTGCAAAGATCAAGTCTCTGCTCGAGTCGGACCAGGTCGATTCGATCATCGATAGCAAGCTCGAAGAACTGATGAATTCCCCACAGGGCATGATGGTTAAGATGGTGGGGGCACAGACGGTCAAGCCGCTGGTGGTGCAATTTGTCGTCGGCGTGGGCACGGAGGCAGCACCGCTCTTGGCCGCAGAGATGGCACAGCCCGGCGTTGAAGTGGGGGCGCTGCGAAACCAGGTCGACGAACTGCTGACGGCCAAGTTAGAAGAGCTGACGCCGGAGCGAGTAAAGGAGATGATGGAAGAGGTGATCCGCGAACATTTGGGTTGGCTGATTGTGTGGGGCAACGTGTTCGGGGGGCTGATTGGTTTGGTGTCAAAAGGGTTGGGCTATTAAAACACAGCGGAGAACATATGAGTCTGTTTGATTTGAGTGGGCAGGTAGCGGCGGTTATTGGCGGGACAGGTGTTTTGGGAGGGGCTATTGCGCAGGGGTTGGCTGAGCATGGAGCCAAGGTGGCGGTAATGGGGCGCAACCAGGAACGCGGGCTGCTGCGGGTAGAGGAAATTCAGGCGACTGGTGGAGAAGGTGCCTTTGTCGCTTGTGATGCTACGGACGCGGCTTCGTTGAAGGCCGCGCATGCAACGCTGAAGAGAGAATTGGGCGAGGTGGGGGTGCTCGTCAATGCGGCAGGTGGCAACCAAGCGCAGGTCTCTGTCAGCGCTGAACTGGCTTTTGAAGAAATTGCGTTGGAGGATTGGCGCGGCTGTTTTGACCTCAATTTAGTTGGCGGTGCGCTCCTGCCGTGTCAGGAATTTGGGCCGGCGATGGTCGCGCGCGGGCAAGGCAGCATTATCAATATTGCTTCGATCGCCGCCCATATCCCGCCGTCGCGGGTGGTTGCTTATTCGGCGGCGAAGGCGGCCGTAGTCAGTCTGACGCAGTTCCTCTCGCGCGAGTGGGCTACTCAGGGCGTGCGCGTCAACTCGATCACGCCAGGTTTTTTTCCCGCCGAGCAGAATCGACGCTTGCTCTACGAAGAAGACGGTTCGCCAACGCAGCGCGCGCGCGAGATTCTCGCCCATACGCCGATGGATCGTTTTGGCGTGCCAGAGGAGTTAGTGGGGTCTGCTGTGTTTTTGGCGTGTGCCCGTGCTAGTGGCTTTATAACGGGGACGGATGTGCGCGTCGATGGGGGGTTTCTGTCGACTACGATCTAAAGATCGAAGAGGACATATACAATAGGGTAAATAGGTGCATCCGCTATTGGGACTGGGGTGTCAACTAAAGAGCAGGCGCAAATAGAACAGCGGGTTGACCATCTGTTTGCGCGGTACGGCGTTGGCCATCATGCCGCAGATCAGGTCGCTGACGTGTGGGCTGCGCGCGGCTTTGCGCACGACTAAGTTCATGATGAACCCCCAGTTGCCGAGGCCGTGGAGCTGGGTGCTGAGTTTGAGTTCGCTGCCGAGCACTTTCCACAGCTGCTCTTCGTAGCGGCGTAAGAAGCGGGCGGAGTAGTCGGCGGCGGTGCGGGCTTCGACGGCTGCTGTAATGGCGGCGCGAGCGGAGTAGAAGGCGTTGCCTATGCCCTCGCCCGTGAAAGGGTCGATGAGGCCGGCGGCATCGCCCAAGAGCAGGAAGCCGTTACCGTGTATGGTGCGGCGCTTGGAGCCCACGGGCAGGTTCCAGCCGATGGGTTCTTCGAGCGCTTGGGCATGGGCAAAGCGCGCAGAAAAGGCCGGGCTATCGATGGCGGCTTTGAGCATGGCCTTGAGGTTGGCACCGCGTTTTTTTATTTCGTGGTGGCCCATGCCAATGCCGATATTGGCGCGGCCATCGTCGGTGGGGAAAATCCAAAAATACCCCGGTTTCACTTCTTCGATAAAATGCAGTTCTATCTGCCCCGTCAGCCCCTCGACACCCTGCCAATACTGGCGCAGCGCCACCATCCAATATTTGCTCTCGTGTTGGTAAAGGCCGGCTTTGCGCGCGACGATGGAGCGATAGCCATCGCAGCCCAATACGAGCGGTGCCGTATATTCATGCATCTGCCCGTCGGCGCTTGTACCGCGGATTCCCGCAACTTGGTCCCCTTCCCAGACCAGCTCGTCGACGGAGAATTCTTCTAACGTCTGGTCACAGACCGCGCTCGCTTGTTCGAAGAGAAAGTGGTCGAATACTTTGCGGCGGATGACAAACCCTTCCATCGGCAGCGTATGGCCGGTGATCTGGTCGCGCAGCGGGTGGCGGTCGAGGGGAATGCTGGCGGCCGTGTGGTCTGGGCTGCCAAAGAGAATATGGCCGACGGGGGCACCGGGCAGCGCCCGCACGGCGTCGACTAGCCCTAGCTCGTGTAGCACGGCAACGCTCTTGCCCGAAATGGCGTCGCCGCAGATTTTATCGCGCGGAAAGCGCGCCTTGTCGACGAGCAGCGTCTTTAGGCCCTGGCGTTTGGCGTAGAGGGCGGCAACCGATCCGGCGGGGCCGGCTCCGACTACTATTATATCGTAATTTGACAAAGCGTGTTATCGGTTTGGCGTGGGTCGGTAGGGCCTGGGGCAAGCCCTACGCTGATTCTCGCCCGACATCCTGTCGGGCTCCGAGGTATATTCTAATGGGTATTATTCTAGTTGGTCCTAGGGCTAAAGGGGGATTAGTCAAAAGAGTTATTGCTGTTTGAGGCCCGCAGGGCCGAGTGACGCTGAACCCTTGGGGTTCGCGGCCTGCGGCATGCAATGTTTCTTTTGACCAACCCCTCCTTAGCCTTCCCCACGACCCAACAAAATAAGCCCTCAAGCCCCACCTTGCCAAAGGAGCCTTCTTCCTTACATTTCATATTCTATATATAAATGCGAGCTAATTTCACTTTTTCTTATGTTACACGATAAAAATCAAGGAGTTGTACTGAGATGACTGCGGAGACTCAAGAAAGTTCAGCCGGTGTGGAGGAGCGCACATTTCAGACGGAAGTGCAGCAGTTGCTACACCTGCTTATCCACTCGTTATATACGGACAAGGACGTGTTTTTGCGCGAGTTGGTGTCGAATGCTTCCGATGCGTTAGACAAGGTTCACCACCGTTCGCTGACGGATAAGGGCATCGTCGATGCGGATGCCGAATTGGCTATCGATGTCGAAGTCTCAACGGACAACAAGACGATCACCATTCGCGACACGGGCATCGGCATGACCCGCGATGAGGTCAACGAAAATATCGGTACTATCGCCCACTCGGGTTCGGCCGATTTCGTCAAGAAGCTACAGGAAGCAGGTGAAGCCGATAAAGAGGAGCAACTCAAGTTAATCGGCCAATTTGGCGTCGGTTTTTATTCGGTCTTTATGGTCGCCGACAGGGTCGTAGTGACGACGCGGTCTGCCGACTCGGAGGCCGAGGCCGTGATGTGGGAGTCGACGGGAGATGGTTCCTATACTTTAGCACAGGCCGACAAGGCCGAGCGCGGCACGGAGATAAAGATCTATGTGCGCGGCGACTGCGAGGAATACCTCGATGCGCATCGTTTAGAAAGCGTTATCCGCAAGCATTCGGACTTCGTATCGTATCCGATTAAGATCGCGGGCAAGCAGGCCAATAATACTTCGGCGCTGTGGACGCGCTCGCGCAACGAGATTACAGACGAACAATACAACGAGTTCTACACGCATCTGACGAGTGATCAAGAACCGCCGATGGCGCGCGAGCACATCGCCGTCGATGCGCCCATACAGTTCTATTCGGTGCTCTATATACCCAAAAGTTCGCCGATGCAGGTGCTCTTTAGCCCCGAGCCAAAAATCTCTCTCAACCTGCACGTCAAGCGAGTCTTTATCCAAGACGATTGCGCCGAATTGCTGCCGATCCATTTTCGTTTTGTGCGCGGCGTAGTGGACTGCGACGACTTGCCGCTCAATGTCTCGCGCGAGGTCTTACAGAAAAATCCGGTGATTGCCAAGATCCGTGCGACGCTGGTTCGGCGCATACTGGGCATGATCGAGAGCATGGCCAAGAAGGATGATGAACAGTATCTGACGTTTTGGCGCGCCTACGGCACGGTGCTCAAAGAAGGCGTGGCGATGGATTTTGAGAATCAGGAGCAGATCGCCGGGCTGCTGCGTTTTCACTCGTCCCTAGAGGACAGTGCAGACCAGTATGTGTCGTTGCAGACCTATATCGATCGCATGCAGAGCGAGCAGGAAAAGATCTACTACATGACGGGTGAAAACTACCAGTCGATCGTGCAGAGCCCGCTCTTGGAGGCCTTTCGCAAGAAGGGGTTGGAAGTGCTGTTTTTGGACGAGCCGGTCGATGAGTGGGTCGTCAATTCGCTGCCTAAGTTTGCCGACAAAGAGCTGCAGGCCATCGATGCCGCCGATATCGATCTCGGCGAAGACGAGGTCAAGCTCGAAGGCGTCAGCGACGACGATAAAGCAGAGCGCATCGAGCTGATTGATTTTCTGAAAAAGCAGCTCGATGAACGCGTCTCTGACGTGGTCGAGTCGAAGCGCTTGAGCGACAGTCCCTGCGTATTGGTCACGGCGCAGGGCGGTATGGGCCAGAACATGGAACGCTTAATGAAGATGGCCGACCGCGAGTTTGCGGGGACTAAGCGGGTTTTGGAGATCAATCCCCAGCATGTCATTGTCAAAAATATGGGGGCGTTGCTCAAGAAGGACCGCGATGCACAGCAGCTGCAAGACTGGGCACACTTGCTCGTTGACTACGTGCTGTTGGGCGAGGGCAAGGTCGAAGATCCGCAGCGCGTTACGCGCACGTTGCAGGGCGTTATGGAAGCGGCCACGGGTCATTTTGTCGAAGGAGAGTAACATGTCTGGTGTGAGCGAGATGGCGCAAAAAGCGCGCGCCGCATCGCGGCAGCTCGCCGTGGCGTCTTCGGCGGCGCGCAACGCAGCGCTGGAGTCGATTGCGGCGGCCTTGGAGGCCAACGAAGAAAAAATTCTCGCAGTCAACGCAGAAGATGTCGCCGCGGCCGCGGCGATGGTCGCGCGCGGCGAGTTGGACGAACCGCTGCTCAAGAGGCTCGATCTGAGCGGGCATAAATTCGCCGCGACCGTGGCGATGGTGCGCAGCATTATCGCCCAGCCCGAGCCGCTGGGACAGACGCAGAGTGCGACCGAGTTGGACGA
>Ga0055584_100008099_pt1 | contig 10299 bp, 12 predicted proteins | sample OSDHelmetaG_FD_58716 | JGI IMG/M metagenome (GOLD analysis project Ga0055584, IMG submission 58716) | Pelagic marine sediment microbial communities from the LTER site Helgoland, North Sea, for post-phytoplankton bloom and carbon turnover... | ecosystem: Environmental > Aquatic > Marine >...
GTATGAACTTAGATAAAGAAACTCGAAAAGAGGTAAAAACCCTCTGGAGCAACGAGTTCAAAATTTTTGATTGGGAAACGGTTAAGAGGGTTGCTAGTAACCCCAGAGTAACTTCTTTAGACGATCTTCGTAAAAATCTAGAGAAGATAATATACAGGCGTCTAACTAAATAACTAAATAGGAGTATGATTAAAAAAATAATTATATTCTCGGACAACAGAAGTAGTCCGATAGCATCCAATGTCGCTGAAGTCTATGAGTTGACGTATTTTAAAACTGCGGCAAATCTTAGATTAACGTATAAATTAAGGGAACTTGGTTACGAAGTTCTCCCAGTACACAACTGTCTTCAATTTACAAAAAATGATATCGAAAATATCATTGAAAATTTTTCTAGAGGCGATGAAGTTATAATTTGCGCGAGTACATCGTTTTTAAATAATGGAGTTGTTAGAAAAAACAAAACTCTTACCTTCACAAGAGGAGGAAAAAAGAACGACCAAGGCTACGATGAGGAACCTTTTTGGGAAGAGTCTGCTTGGAGCTTTCTAGTGAGTTTAGGAAGAGTCGCTAAGAGAAAGGGTCACGTTGCGGTCCTCGGTGGTTGGGAAGTTGACGGAGATCTAATAACAAAACGCCACGGAGGCGGTCCAAAAAAATTAGACCTTTTGGGTGCCATATACAAATATCTCGTTGTCGGTGATGGAATTGAAGCAATTACTGAAATAAGTAAGGGTATGAAGCCGAGGAAAGCGAATAGGTATGGGCATATCAATATGTGCGGACCATATACGAATTTAGATTTCAGCGATGCTGCTTCAACTCCTTTACCGACTGATTTAATCAACGAAGGAGAGGCTCTATCAACCGAAATCGCAGCAGGGTGTATCTTCAGTTGTTCGTTTTGTAATTATGGGGCACTCGGAAAAAAGAAACACGAGTATATGCGCACGTATGAAAGTTTTGAAAATGAAATTTTGACTAACTATAAAAATTTCAAAACTACGGTATACCAGTTTACTGATAATATTTGTAATGACAACTTAGCCAAGATGGATTGGTTAATTAAAATTAAAGATAAATACGGAATACCTTTAAGATGGGTTGGTTACCTTAGAGCCGATACGATAAGGACCAAAGAGCATGCTCGTAAAATTGCAGAATCTGGGTATAAAGGCGGCACATTCGGAATAGAGTCTTTTAAGACAGAGGTCGGTAAGTATATAGGTAAATCTACTGATATCAATAGAATTAAAGAATGTCTACATATTGTAAGAGATGAGATAAAAGACGATGCTTTGGTTCATATTTCTTTGATTGCGGGTCTTCCTTATGAGACGCTTGATGATTTAGAAAAAACGATGGAATTCTTAGGTAGCGAAGAAGGAAAGTATTTGATAGATCAAACGGTCTTTACGACTCTAAGGGTTTACAAAGATAATGATACTAAGAATGAAATTAACAAAGCTAGAAATAACCCTTTTTCCCAATATGAGTTAAAAAGCCCAGATGGGTCTAACTGGGTAAGTCCTTGGGGATCTTCTGATGTATATCAATCTTGGGCTAGGGAAGCAAACAGCGTGAGGTTACCAGCTTTTTCGTCGAAACCAGTTGGATCTTTCAATATACCTTTTCACAGCAATACTGGGTTCAATATAGACGATATTGTTAAATGGACAAGAACCAACAGCTTCCCGATGGGGGAAGACGTATATAGGCATATGGTTTACGAAAGATCAATTGCAAAAGCGAGAGAATATCGAAAAAAACTATTGACTTTTGTCGAAAATTATAGTACAATACAAACATGATCAGGAATCAACTCTGTCTCTGATGAGTCCGTAGGGACGAAACGCCGCAAGGCGTCAGACAGCAAGACTGTCAATTTTGAAACTGAAAAGGAAGTGAAACATTATGACTAACATTATGACTAAGACCGATCGTCTCGTTGAGGCATTTGTTAATGGCGAAGAACTTACTGCAAAGCAGATCGCCTCTCGTTTTGGTTTCGCCAGCACTCATTCTGTACGAAAGATTATCTCTACTCTTCGTATGGAGAAGGGTCTTGCGATCTATCGAAACGCTCGCACGAACAGCAAGGGTGATATGAAGTCGAAGTATCGCCTCGGGACTCCTTCCCGTGCTGTTATTGCAGCAGGTTATCGGGCACTAGCTGTCTGATAATGGGGTGGCTGGGGGAAACCCCAGCCTTTTCCCTTTAAGTTTTTTCGCATATAAATACCTCTTGAATTCGAGAGCGAGTTCTGAAAGGTAGACTACAAATGAACAAAAGAGAAGTCGTGGAGCTAGAAAGCTCCTTCTTGTCCTTTGTTTTAAAGGCGCAAGAACTAGGCTATACATTTGTTTATCCAAGTAAGCTTGAATTGCAACATTCTTCGGAATCTAAAAACTCTATGTCTGGAAAGGTTGTGTTAGAGGCTCTTGATTTCTTGGAAAACAAAGATAGTGACTAGTGAAGAATTCTAATTTCAACAACAAAAAAGGAACGTTTTATGCGAAAATTTCTCGTATCAACTGCTTTAGTCTCTACGCTAGCAATGTCTGGCGCAGCTATGGCTGAAGAAGCCAAAAAAGCAGAAGCTTTTTCTTGGAAGGTTACACCATACGGAGCAATTAATGGTTTCGTAGAAGGTGGAACAGCTGACGGAAAAGAGGTTTCAATTTCAACAGATAAATCAAAAGTCGGCGTTGATGTTAAAACAAATGGCGCTGATTACGCTTTTGGTAAAGTAGAAGCTGGTGTTGCGATGGACGCTGGGGATGACCCAGAATTCTCAATCAACTACGGCTACGTTGGCGTTGGATCGTCAATCGGCGAACTCAGTGTAGGTAAGCAGAAAAGCCTAGCTCACGAATGGGCTAACCCAACCGATATTTTTACAATCGGCGGTAACGAATCTCCACTCCTTCCTACGAAAAAGGTAACGAACTCTGGTAAGGTCGTGGTTAACGTTCCTGGCGTCGACGCAAAGGTTGGCGTTATGGTATCTGCCGACGATACAACAACCGAAGATAAGCACGTTGATACCTATCAGCTAGCTGCTACGGTAAAGGATCTTGGTGTTGCTTATACAAAGAATTCCGTTAATGATGTAACTCATTACAACGTCGGTTACGGGACTAAGTTTGGTGCAGTTGGAGTAGCTGCTTCTTACTCTGTTAAGGATACGACAGGTAGCGCTGGAGCCTCTGATCTAGTTAAGTGGGGCACAGACGTTACAGGCGTTACTCGTGCGGTTGAAGCCACAGTAAGCTTTGATGTAAGCGATAAGCTTACCGTTCTCGGTGGTGTCGGTAAGACCGATGCTTCTGGCGACGATGGCAAAGGTCTCGGTGGCTTTACATACGCAATGAACAAGCAGACAACTTGGTTCTCAACAGGCGAATATGACGTCGCTTCTAGCGATGTTGTCGCTCGTTCGGGAGTCTCCTTTAAGTTTTAATCTTAGATGAGCTAACTAAGGGGAGGGGAGGTAAGTTTATGATTTACCTCCCTTTTTTTATGAAAAAAAAGCGAATTTTTTTAAAAAAATCCTTGACTTTTCCTAAAATGTAGGTTATACTACTAACATGATAAAGGAAAACGATATGAAAAGAAAACATCCGAAAGAGTTAACAGTTCACCCTCGTTCTAAAACTCAAACCATCTATTGCGATATGGATGGCGTTATAGCCAACTTCTTTGAAGAACTAGCTAAGTGGTATGAGGTTCGTCATTGGAAAGACATTCCTCAGAAGAAGAACGATACCTTCTCTAAGATAGCTGGTACCGATTTCTTCTACCACATTCCTAAGTTTTCAACCAGCGATGAACTGATAGCCTTTCTAGATGATATGACAGAAGGTTCTTGGGTAATTCTAAGTTCTCCTCTAAGAGGAGATCGCATTAACAGTGCTTACCATAAACATCGGTGGTTAGAAAAACAAGGTTATAAACCTGCTGATGAAATCTTTACCTCAGTAAAAGAAACTTATGCAGTTACTGTTGATGGGTTCCCGAATATACTAATAGACGATCGTCCAGAAAACATTTCTAGATGGCGTGCCAAAGGTGGTATCGGGATTCGCTATCAAGCAGATGAAGACGATCTAAGTCAGTTGCTTGATAAAATTAAGAAGGCTCTAATCTACGGAGAGAAAGAATGAACGTTATTCTTATGACTATTGTAGCGGGTACTCTATATGGTTCGGCTACTTTTACGAGTATGGATGCCTGTTGGGCGGCAAAACGTTGGCTAGAAGATAAAAATTCTTATCAGGCAGTCTTCGTTTGCACATACAACGACATGTCTAAAGAAGAAAAAAAAGCTATAGAAGAAAAGTATTGTAGGGACGAGAACGGTTTAGACTCTGTTTGTGAAGTTACTAGAGATCTAGACCCAAAGACTGTTGAATAAAAATGTATAAATACCTGCAATGAAAAAGATAACCACTCATTGGGCGCTTGCGCTCATCACAGCATGTTTAATAATTTTCTTTGGCTTTGACAATGGTAAGGTTGTCGAGACAATTCGGCTCAAGCAATTCGATCTTTTACAATCTATAGACAGCAGTAAAGTTTCAAACGATATTGCTGTCGTCACTATAGACGAAAAAGCTATCGAGAAGTTTGGTCAATATCCTTGGGATAGAAAAACTTTCGGCGAAGCTATAGAGAAACTTAGGCGGTGGGGTGCTGGTGCTATCTTACTGCCTATTTTATTTTCAGAAAAAGATAGACTCGGTGGGGATAAAGAGTTTGTAGAATATCTCCATAAAATTCCTGGAGTCATCGTCGCCCAGATCGGTTCAAATAAAGCCAACAAAAATGCAGTCCCTAGAGGAGTTGCTAAGATTGGAGACCCCATTCCCTATATGTACGAGTGGGACGGTATCCTCGGACCGCTACCAGAAATTGGTGCTGCTGCTTCTGGCGTAGGCGTAATAAACACAACCCCAGAAGTTGATGGTGTTGTAAGAAGGCTACCTCTAATTGTAAGAGTCGGTGGGGAAACTTACCCTTCTATGGCTATAGAAACGATACGTGTTCTATTCGGTCAACGTTCATATCAGGTAAAGGGATTTGAAGGAGGCATAGAAGCAATTCGTGTTCCCGGAAGTCCTATCGTTAAGACGGATCAAAATGGACGGATCTGGCTTAAATGGGATAAGAAATTTGAGAATATGTCTTTGGCTCATATCGGGGAAAGCACTGCCGAAGACCCGATCGATTTAAAAGGTAAGATTGTTATTCTAGGCGCTACAGCCGAAGGTATTAGTAGTATTATTGCTACACCACAGGGTGAGAAATATGACTGGCAAGTTATAGGAACCGCTCTACAAACTATGATCGACGGTAATCAAATCGTTCGCCCATTTTGGGCTCCTGGTTTTGAGCAGATTGCTTTAGTCGTAGTTGCATTAGGATTGGTATTCTTAATCGCCTTCCTACCGTATTGGCTTGTAGGAACAGGTATGCTTGTTCTCTTAGGTGGGGTAGGAGCCGTTTCGTATTACGCATGGAGCCAACACTTATATTTAATTGACGTATCTATGATCGTGGTGGCTCTATTTGTAGTCGGAGGTCATGCTCTCTTTGCTCGATTTGTAAAAGAATTTCAGTTAAAGCAGCAGATTAAAAAGCAGTTTGAGCATTACCTTGCTCCTGCTATGGTTAAAAAGCTTCAACAGAACCCAAACCTATTAAAGTTAGGTGGCGATACAAGAGAACTAACTCTATTGTTCTGCGATATTCGAGGATTCACACCTATCAGCGAACAGTTTAAAACGAATCCGCAGGGACTTACTGTTCTTATAAATAGGTTTCTCACACCTATGACAGACATTATTATGAAAAACGATGGTACAATTGATAAATACATGGGGGATTGTATTATGGCTTTCTGGAACGCTCCTTTAAACGTAGACGAACAAAGGACAAAAGCAGTTCAAACTTCTCATGATATGTTAAATCATTTAGAAAAACTTAACGTTGAATTGAAGGCAGAAGGGCAATTACCTATAAATATTGGTATAGGATTAAATACAGGGGAAGTTGTCGTTGGAAATATGGGCAGTAATCAGCGGTTTGACTATAGCTGTCTTGGTGACGCTGTTAACCTTGCTGCTCGTTTAGAGGGACAGAGTAAAGAATATGGCGTTAAGATTGTATTCGGAGAAGATACAGCGAAAGAAATAGAAGATACGTTTGTAATTTTAGAATTGGATAAAATTGCAGTTAAAGGTAAGTCAGAGGCTGTTAGAATATTCACCAGTCTAGGAACGCATAAAGAACTTCATGATACTATGAATTATGTTTTTGCTAAAAAACAACATGAAAAGTTCTTAGAACATTATAGAGCAAAACGATGGGTCCTAGCGGAAAAATGGGCGCAGGATTTACGTTCGGAATTTAACGAAACGATGATGTCATATTATGATATGATGCTACAAAGAATTGAAATATTGAAAGAAGAAAATCTTGAGGATTGGGATGGAGTATATGTAGCGAAAACCAAATAGGGAGAACAGTTAATGAATACGAGGAGCAAATTTATATCATTGCTCTTTATAATTTTTTCACTATTAACAGTTCAGGCATATGCAGCCGAAAACAAAATTTACATTGAACAAGAAGGGGATTCCTTCGATGGAACAATCACTCAAAGTGGCGCAAGTAATACAGTCGGGTCAAGCACATTAAGCCCATTTATTTATAACGGCGATAACGCAACGTTAGACGTTACTATGACTGGCGACTCAAATACGATGACAGGAAATGTCGTCGGAGACGGAACGTCAACAACTGTTGATATTACTGGAAACAGTAATACGATTGACTTGAAATGCGAGTCATCAATCGCAACCGCAGGAGCAGGTAACTGCGAAAGCCAAACTTCTTCTATAACTCTAGACGGAAGTTCGAATAGCTTAGATATTGATATCGGTCAAACTGGGGACGCCAGTAACACTTCTTTAACGTTAACAGCAACAGGCAACTCAAATACCTTTGACGTTGATATGAATTCTTCTGGGGACGGTACAACCAATTCTAGCGTAACTGCTACTGTAACAGGAAGCACAAATTCGGTAACAGTAAATCAAAGCGGCACTGGAATTTATAATCAAGCAACGATTGATCACACAGGAAGCAACGGAACTATTAGCGTTACACAGAGCGGATCAGATAGCAATATCGTGAACCTAACAACCTCTGGGGACAATCATAGTGTCACAATTACTCAGGAATAGTATATTCCTTTTTCTGATTTTTGTTACGCCTGTTTTCGCTTCTGTTGGAGAGATCACAGCTCATAAAGGTAACGGTGAAATTCGTAGAGATAAATCAGCATTCGAATCTAAAAAAGGTTTGAGTGTTAATATGATGGATAAAATCTATACGGCTAACGGAACGTCAAATATTACCTTTAATGATAAAACGAATCTTACTGTTACAGCACAGTCAGAAATTATTATAGACGACTTCGTTTATTCTGGTAATCAACCAGCGTCGAGTCGTATGAGTATGGCTGTACTAAGAGGAACCGCTACCTTTACAACTGGTCTTATCGGTAAAGCAAACTCAAAGAACGTAAGGGTTAGAACACCAACAGCTTCTATTGGTATTCGTGGGACGAACTTTAGTATGACCGTAGACGAGCTCGGTGGCTCTATCATCGTTTTGCTTCCGAATGCCGATGGGTCGGTTGGGGCGATTGACGTTACCACAGACGCTGGCACCGTATTTTTAAATCAAGCTTTCCAAGCCACAAAAACAATGAGTCCGGAGACAAAACCTGCGAAGCCAGTTATATTAAAAATAGACGAAAGTCAAATTAGCAACATTCTAATTGTATCAACTCCAGAAGCATTGGTTGAAGCAGTCGAGAATGATCCTTTAGGGTTTAGCGGATTGAATAGGGATTTGCTTGCTTTTAGATTTTTAGACTTCAACGCTCTTGACATAAACGAACTAAACGTTGATCTTCTATACAATCCTCTAGACACAAAATATCTTTTTGATCATGAAGACGGTAAAACTTCAGGATTTAATCCAACCACTCAGGTTAATACAATTAAGAGTGAAACGCACACTCAAATTATTCGAATGGTTGAAAATACAATAGACGTAAAAAACAGTAACGACTCTCCGTTACGAATAGAGATGAATACGTCTGGTTCATATATTGTTATTGAAACTGGAGATAGTCCTATGTCTACTTTGAGGATACAGCAGGATTAGTTGTAAAAACCTTTTTCTTTATTCCAGCGGTTATTAATTCAAATACAGCTTTGTCAACTGCTTTTTTTAACGCAAAGGTCACAGGCTCGTTTTGAGAATCACCAGCTTCCATTTCAACTAGCTTCGTTCCTTGACTTAGGAATTTAAAAACGTTTCCGTTAATAACTGTGCTATAAACGGTGTTGGTTACCATTACGTTTAATAAAACCTCTCCGTTAGCAACGCTAATCATTCTTAATGATATTGTTACAATATCTTCTCTGTATTGATTTGTTACGCCGATTCCTAAGTATCTTGCACCAGCGCCACCAGTTTTCGTATTCGAGTCGTACCCAACAATTCCACCTTTAAAAATGATCCCAGCGAAAAGTAGATGAGGCAATCTCTTATCTTTTTTGCCGACTTGGTCTCTCGTTGATCGAATAAGCTGGCGCTCTTTAATAAGTTCTTCAAGACCTCTTCTCTCAACAACCGTAAACCACTTTCCTTCGTTTACTTCCATAAGAGAAGATATGAGTAGATTATGCGCTCCTTGGGTTACAGCTGTCGATAGTTGGGCGAAGTTATCTCCAGGTTTTCTTTGACCAGTTTGATCTTCAAACTTATAGACCGCAGCCGTTATTGGAGGTCCCTTTAACTCAGGAATAAGAACCGCATTACCGTCGATGTTTTCTGAAAATGGTTTTAGAGTCATGTCATCAAGGTTTTCTAATGATGCGCATGAAGCCAAAAGAAAGGAAAGAAATATGATTGAAAGCTTTTTCATTAGAAGTTAAAACTCCCAATCGGTATAACAATAGTAGTAACTTGACCTGTATCATTAACAACGTTTAGAGTTATATCAGTTTCGGTCCGATAATAAGTTATCGTGTTTCCTTCAATCGTTATAGTCCCTGTGTCCTGTGCGTCTTCGCCGAATAAATTGTCTACAAGTTTTTTAGACAGTTCGGCATATATGCGTGCTTCTACGTTTTTGAAAAACTTTGAAAGGTTGGTGTTTTCTAATTCCCTTTGAACACGAATAGCTTCAGCTTTCTTTTCATCTGCTATAGCTTTCTTTCTTTTCAAAAGATCTTGTTCAATCCCTAATACATGTGCTCCGAACCCCTGCCCAGAGAAGGAAGGATTTGCAAATCTGTGAGTTAATTCGCTAGCGTTTCCTACACTACTTACGCTTATTAATAATAACGTTAGTATCGTTTTCTTCATGTAACAACCTGCGTTCCTGCATTTCTACCACGATAGAAAGTTTTTGATTTAACCTGATTAGATCATTATCTAGCATTCTAACTCTGTCAATCAATCCTACCAATACACCTAAAGATTCCCCTAACTGCTTTTCAATATGTTCCGTGACAAATTTCCATATGAAATAGATAAAATATCCCATACCTCCAGCAGCGACTATCGGAAACCCATATTTGTTTATGAGTTCTATAACACCGTCGACTTCCATTAATTCCTCTATGGCAAGAGCGTTATTGTTAAAAATCCACCAATAACAATACCAGCAATAAAACCATATAATCCTGAAAAAAGGATATCGGAATCAAAAAATACGGGCTGTTGTTGAAGCCATTTGTCTGAAGGTTCATGCCCAGTTTTTGGGCGGAAAAAATTTCTTGGCATACTTAATCCTTTCTAGCGTCAGTTTTGCCGTCTGCTCTGGAAATTCTTTCCAAGTCTGGCTTAACTCCTATTGTGTTACTGATAAGAGTGTCAATTCGAATCACTTCGTTGTTCATGGTCTTGATACGATTATCTAAAGCACGAATCATCCCTGTGATCGAAGTTACTTGCGAAACTACGCCTTCTAGGATATACTTAATCAAAAGCACGATGAAAAACCCACCTGCGAGAGCCGCTGCGATAGAAAAACCAAATTCTAGTAATTTTTCCACTGCATAGGCTCCTTTGGGTTTCATGCCTATTTATATTAACTATGCGTTCCCTAAGTGGTTGAAATTTTAGGATGAAAAAAAGTGAATTTTTTTGAAAAAAATCCTTGACTTCCTCCTTTGGATAGGTTATAATGAGTATAGTTGACAAGGAACGTG
>Ga0055584_100008100_pt1 | contig 10299 bp, 8 predicted proteins | sample OSDHelmetaG_FD_58716 | JGI IMG/M metagenome (GOLD analysis project Ga0055584, IMG submission 58716) | Pelagic marine sediment microbial communities from the LTER site Helgoland, North Sea, for post-phytoplankton bloom and carbon turnover... | ecosystem: Environmental > Aquatic > Marine >...
AGCATGAACTCTCTCTTAGTTTTTAACTCAAAAAGTTCAACTTTCGCTGAAGACGTACATATTAGAGCGGTACATTCGTATTCTGTTTTGGTCTGAATTACTACCCAACAGTGTTGTCGTTCCAGACAAGTAACTATACATGTAATTGTAATACAGGTAGCCGGTTGAATCTACGTCAAACTTATACCACACCGTGCCTGCCACACTTGGGTCAGTACATGATGAATATGGATATGTGCGGCTATAATCGGTAGAATCTAACGTCGACCCAGCAAAATATGTCGAATCTCCTCTGTATAAAGTTGCTGGAGCAAATATGGTATTTGTTCCATACGACTCATTGATATCACTAGCAGATGAATAAAAGTCAAAATCCGTATCAGGAATGTATAAGCTGTCGTACTTGATTTCCAACCAAACATTGTGATTAACGTTAGGCAACGCATCTTGGTTGTAATAGTTGGAGGTTTCCACCAGCACGTAATACCGTCGAGGTTTCACCTTTTCACACGAGGATATTTGGAAGGTCGCCGATAAATCAGAACCGTAATAGCAGTAATTGTAATCCCGATCAATATACGTCAGTCCATCGGCATAGGTTGAGTCAATTTTTCCCGATGATTTAAGAGTTGCCAAACTTAACGAACCGTCTTCATCAGATTCATAAATGGAAAATCGCATTGAGTTGATATGCGGATAAATCAAACTCGAAACATTGCCTTTTAGGTCAACAGTCACATTGCCCCGACCTTCAACCACAAAGCTGTACCAGAGATTTCTTCTAACGGGATAATTCCACGGGTAATACGTTGTACCATCACTATACCGATAATACGCGGAATCATACAAATAAACACCCGCATTGGTGTCTTTTGAATATACATAAGGACTCACATGGTTGTAACACGACATACCCGTCGGGTCTGTCCTTTGCGCACCAGTGCGGCACGTAATCATATCATGACTTGGTGGTAAAGCCGAGTTATTCGGATGTGTGTCTCCAATTTTGCCATTATACGACACCCCATCTCCTGGTATTTTACCAAAGTCGTAGGCGTTTTCAGCATGATCAAATCTTGAATACGCCACACTATCAATATGCATGACAGGATTAACTGTTGCTCGCGAACCAGCAGTTCTTTTGCAGTAATAGACGATGGAATATGTACCAGATTGCAGGTTACAAAACTCCAGATGGTTGGCACTGTAATTACAATCTTGAACTGGCGTTGCCGTACCCAGTTTTGCTGAATCTTTCCTGACATCGAAGTCAAACAACTTCATGTCCCACGTCCCGCCAGACACATTTCCCCATATACGCACAAACGCGTCTTTCGCTAAGTTAAAGGTGTAATACACAATATCTGTCGTGTTGGTATCACACAAGGTCGCTTTAGGGTGGTGATTCATTGGTGTATCCAAATCGCACTCCAATATTTCCATCGGAAACTGGAATTTGGCTAAATTTAGAAACAAACCACTTATCCCACTATAATTCGAATCGTAACTAAGTGGCTGATTCCCATTCACTAAACTATCGATATACGCCGCTTTTGAAGGGCGATAATACTTAGGTGCTGTGATGCTTGAAGCACGTGTTGTAACAACAACCCGGTGCGGATAGGTGTACATTCCTCGCTGATCTGAATTGTCCATTCGATTGGTGGAATCATGAGAGATGTCTCTGTCGTTACTCACCACAACGGTGTACCAGCCAGGTTCAAGAGGTTTACAATCAGAAGTTGTACGGGAATAACCTGTGCACGACCAATCCAGGCCATCGTTATACAAACTAAGTCCAGATTTTCCGTTTCGGATGTCACCCGAAAACAAGCTATACCGGCACTGACCGTAATAATATGGATAGTACCCAATGTCAATGGTTGTCACCATTTGACTGTCTAGGTAAAAAACGTGGTAAGCATTTCTCCTTCCACAATACACGCCATCAATGGTATCTGGATTTGTTTGGCAGGTAAACGAATCTAATTCACCTGTAACGGTGGTATAAGTCGTTATGCTGTCTAGAAACTCAGCTTTGGCATAGGTGTTAAATTTTCGTTTAGCCGAATAAAACTGAAACCTCGGTTGCTCTGTATACGCAATTACATCTTCATCAAAAAACGACACCAAGGTATATTCACCCGGCTCTACACAGGCACTACCTTGACTACTCGACTGAGGCATGCAGGCAGCAAAAGGAGTTAGTCCTTGCAAGGTGTCAGGATAGGCCGAAATAGATTGAGACGCCCGAAGACTGATTGCATTTCCTTTATACAATCGATGCCAAGAGTTGTAATCATAGTACGGGTAACCGCGGTAGGCTGGTTGCCAATTATACATAAACAACAAACCGCTATCAGCACTTCCATCATTGTCTGCATCCCCAATTTTAAACGTCCGATACATAGCCTTTCGGTGAATGGTATCACAGACATCGAGTGGACGCACTGCATCGTTACAAGATACCGTATCTAACTGTGCCGTTACCGTTGTATATTTTGGCAAATCGTTCAGATTGTTGACTGAATCTCCTTCCCCCGTATTGGTTAAGGCAAATCTGTTGGAAACTGGCAGTTCACTTTGATTTAAGTACAATCGATAATCACCTCCTAAATGCATTGCCCCATCACACTCCCAATTGAAATAATCACGAATGGTATCAGTTCCTAAAAGTTGAATGGTGTATTTACCAGGTTCTAGACAGTTAATATATTTGGTTCCGTTGCCAACCTCTGCCCGCAAAATGCGCGAGGTATCGACGCCATTACAACTTGAGGTAATGGTATCCTTAAACAATCGGTACGCTAAATATTGATACCGTTTATAATTCCCGTTGGCACCATAGGTAAACTGTATTGCCAACCGAGATTGTTGGTTCAATTCAAAATCTAACCATTGCGCCAAGTTGTATTCATAGTTGCCAAGACTAATAGAAGTCGAATTGGCATTACCACAGACGTTGTTGTCGATATACGAACCGCAACCAAAGCCAACAAGGTAGTTGTTATTGCCGGATACGACACCGATATTTCTGGCATAGGCTGAATTGGGCTGATAATTGCCTGAATCATACGCCGACGTTTGATCTGCGATGGTAAATCGCATGTTTTTGATGTTGTCTTTGTGATAAAGGAGTTGGACTGAGTATACTTCCCCTGAATCAAATAAACACTTGTAGTCTCGCACAATTTCACTACAGTTAGAATAACACGTATTCGCAGCGGTCCAATCGCTATAACTAGAGTCTAAAAGGGTTAAACTTCCTCCGCCACGACAATCTCCTTTGTACAAGCGATATGCCATGGTATCATTGGTCGCACAGCCAGAAACATGTCTCCATTTTAACTGTGTATTGTCGTGATCGTTTTGTGAAGTAAATACAAACCATGCGCTTTGGTTGTAGGCTAAATAGTTGGATCCAAGGTCGGGATAAAACTCCGACGAATCGTTAATTGTATAGCAACCCAATTCATAATCGATATAACCACTCTGTGCACCAAGCTTTCCTGCTATCTGATCACCGAAATTATAGGCACTGTCTTGATCATCATATTCTGCATTGACAACGGCTGGGTATTGATGAGGGTAGATAGTTGTGATTTCAAGATACACCTTCCCCATCGCTCGTGCCTTGGCACTGACTTGCACTAAATACCAACCTGGATCCATGCAGGATGGAAAGAACTTCCGAATTGATTTAACGTTGTTAATTTCGCATTGGTCGCGTCAGAGCCGCTTGGCAAACATTGGTTTGATAAGTACGTGGTAAATCCAACGTCTTTTGTTGCAATGGCATTGGCATTCTGTTTGAGTTCAATATTAACACCTCGTCGCGCTGGTATGTAAAAGCGGTACCAAATCGACTTCTTATCATTCCCTGAAGAAACTAAGGATGAGTGAAAATACTCTCCTACTTGGATGGTTGCACTGTCAATATTGATTGAATCACTTTGAAACGTGCCAATTGAGAAGCCACCAGTACCTAGAGAAATGTCGATTACAGATTGGCAACTATCGTTAGGTGGTGCTTGTCCGAAAGCAGAAAGTGAACTGAGCGAGACACACAAGACAAAAAGGAAAATACGTATGCGAAACGCCACAAATCGCGTCATAAGAGGTTGATTTCAATCTGGTGTTACAAAGTAAGTAATTTTTCTTAGAAATTAATCAGAAGACCCTGACTATGACTAGAATCAGTTTAAAAAAACAGTGCTTCGAATTCTGTTGATTTTTTTTGCAGGCTTTTAGCAAACAATCGCGCTTCTTCTGTCTCAGGATGTAGAATACGATGTTGCTTCATCAATTGAATTTTTTTCCAAGCCTCATGCATGGCTTTTGTCTTGTCGTCAAAGAAACATTCTTTAAACAAATCCCATACGTAATCGATGGCAACCTCATTTGGATGAACCAAGTCTCTGTCGTAAAAACGATAATCGCGGAGTTCGTCTAATACAATTTCATATGCCGGAAAATAGTGAGCGTTCTTATGGGACACAATCAATTCATTTACAGCCAGATGGAGGACAGATTTACTCAAATTACTGTTGTGAACCCCGTCCTTAACATACCGCACCGGACTCACCGTAAAAATAAAGTCGTGTTCTGGATATTTGGCTAGCGCGGTACGCCACAGCTCAACAATTTCGGAAACTGCAAGTAGTTTTTTGGCAAACGATGCTTCGGGAAGCTTGTGACAATTGGCAACAATTTGACATTGATAACTGTATACCCAGGCACTTCCGAACGTGATTAAAATAGTTGTTTTGGCTTCTTCCAAACTCGCTTTCAATTGACGCTTAGCATGTACAACCCTCTCAACCAATTCAGGTTTGTTTGGCGTTGACATTTGACCGTGGTGGTGCCATGAGTGCCATAATCCATTGTGGTGAATTAAATCCGAATCTGCAACATCTTCAAGGGCAAAATCTAAAAACGCCTTGCCTATACTCAATGGATTGTAAAGGATACCAAAGGGATTCGCCAAAACATTAAAACGTGCATTAGCCAGCTTGTCTGACATGTTATCCGCAAAACAAGATCCAACTGAAATGACCGGCAGTGTATACGTTACGATAGGGTTAGACGGTATTGGCGTATCAATTTTAAACTTCATGAATAAGCAATAATAAAAAAAGCCTTCCACCAAAGGTAGAAGGCTTTTCCTTATGAGTGCAAATTGATTATTCGCACATGTAAGACATGTTCACTACAGTTGAATCTCCAAAAGCAAATGCTGTAGAAGTTGTAGGGTAACCATCTTCATTGTATTCATACGTTACAGAAATAGGAATTGCAACTCCTTCTGATTCTAAAGTTGCTGCATTGATGTTGTTTTTTGTCAACGACAACATATCAGTAAAATCAATTAAGTATGTTGGTAAACCATAAAATGGGTTTTTCTTGTCATCAACTACCAAGATGTTGTAGAACAATACGTCGTCTTCATCTTTGTCCAAAACACCATCTTCGTTAGCGTCAGAAATTTCAGTAATTCTGCTTATACGACCATCTTTATACGTGTAATCAAGACTGCTGTACAACATATCAGTTGGGTCATTTTTCTCATACTCTTCAACCAACTTTAATGTCCCATCTGCGTTCCACATAACGTTGTAGTACGAAATGTAATCAGCGTCCATGTACATATCAACTCTTGATACTTTTCCATCTGTGTAAACAATCTTGTACGTATAGGTGTCGTCTCCATCTGATTCATCAATCTCAGTCAATTGACCACCAGTATATTTATAATCGTACGTATAACCATCAGGCTCTACTACTTTGATTAAGTTATCTCCATCTTACGTGTACAATACATCACCGTCTTCATCACTTGTTTTGGTAATTTTGCACGTTTTAGTAGTCGACCCACCACCATTGTTGTTAGGATCGACTGTGTCATCCGTACATGCGCCAAAAACAAGCATGCTACATACTGTTCCTGCTAAAATTAGTTGTTTTACGTTTTTCATTTGTTTCTCAATAAGGGTGCAATAATAGGGATTTAGTAAGTCTTAAACCTGTCAGAAAAATGCCGCCGATAACCACATTATTCTCGACAAATCAAATCAAAATACTGCCACATTGTCACGCAATACATTATCTTTGCGGACTTAGGAAAAACTTCCGAAATGGGAAACATCAACAACAAACAAATCTATATAGAAAGCTATGGTTGCGCCATGAACTTTGCAGATAGCGAAGTGGTAGCCACCATTATGGCTGAAAACGGATACAGCACAACAAACACGGAAGAAGGTGCCGATATAGTTTTTATTAATACTTGTTCTATTCGCGACAACGCGGAGCAAAAAATACGAACACGACTTAGTCAGTTAAAAGGCAATAAAAAACGAAATAAGGAATTAATCGTTGGCATACTTGGCTGTATGGCTGAGCGACTTAAAGACCAACTGATGGAGGAAGAAAAACTCGTGGACATCGTGGTTGGTCCTGACGCATATAGAGATTTACCAAGTTTGGTGGCTGAAGTAGATGGCGGCAATAAAGCCATCAATGTGTTGCTATCTTTAGAAGAAACCTATGGGGAGATAACACCTACCCGACTGAACAGCAACGGAGTCACAGGCTTTATTTCCATTATGCGAGGCTGCGACAATATGTGCAGTTTCTGTGTGGTTCCATTTACTAGAGGCAGAGAGCGAAGTCGAGATCCAGAAACCATTGTTGCTGAAGCGCAAGACCTTGTTAATAAAGGGTATAAAGAAGTCATCCTATTGGGTCAAAACGTTGATAGTTATTTGTGGTATGGTGGTGGACCAAAGAAGGAGTTTAAAAAGTTATCAGAAGAAGAAAAAAATGCTTCGGTAAACTTTGCCAAGCTGCTAGACCAAGTGGCGCTTGTTGACCCAACTTTACGTGTGCGTTTTTCAACTTCACACCCAAAAGACATTACTGATGACGTGTTGCACACCATGGCAAAACATGTCAATATTTGCAACTACATACACCTACCTGCTCAGTCGGGAAATAGCCGGATATTGGATAAAATGAATCGGACTTATGACCGCGAATGGTATATGGGCAAGGTAAGTCGTATTAGAGAAATCATTCCGAACTGTAGCATTAGCTGCGACATCATTGCGGGTTTCTGCACTGAGACAGAAGAAGAACATCAAGACACGCTGTCACTGATGGAATGGTCAGACTTTGACTTTTCCTATATGTATTATTATTCGGAACGACCAGGTACATTGGCAGCCCGAAAATTTGCAGATGATGTCCCAGAACCAGTCAAGAAAAGGAGACTTTCTGAGATTATTGAACTTCAAGGAAACATGTCAGCCCGAAAGAACAAAGAACGAGTTGGCACGGTTTTGACAGTGCTTGTTGAAGGACGTTCAAAACGATCTGAATTAGATTTAATGGGTAAATGTGATGAAAACATCTCGGTTATTTTCCCAAGAGAAAACTATTCGAAAGGTCAGTACGTGGACGTTCTGATAGAAAAATCAACATCAAACAGCATGGTTGGAAAGGCAGTAGGTTTAAATCCACATTTTGAAAGTGCCCTATTAAGCAAGGAGGTAGTGCATTCATGAATTTACAACAAATCAAAAATAGATTTGGAATTACAGGGAATTCTCCCCGCCTGAATTATGCTTTGGAAACAGCTGTCAAAGTTGCTCCAACGGATATTACCGTATACATCCAAGGAGAGAGCGGTGTTGGTAAAGAGTCGTTTTCAAAAATCATTCATCAACTCAGCAACCGTAAACACGGTCCATTTTTCGCCATTAATTGTGGTGCCATTCCTGATGGAACCATCAACTCAGAATTATTTGGTCATGAAAAAGGAGCGTTCACCGGCGCTATAGACAATCGAAAAGGATATTTCGAAACCGTTAATGGCGGAACCATATTCTTAGATGAAATTGGCGAGTTACCGCTTGAAACGCAGTCGAGACTACTAAGACTTTTAGAAAATGGCGAATTCATTAAGGTGGGATCGTCGAAAGTGATGACAACCGATGTTCGGATTATCACAGCAACGAATAAAGACTTGTTTGCCGAAACACAAAATGGCAAATTCCGTGAAGACCTATACTATCGACTATCGACCTTGCCGATAAAAGTACCTGCTTTACGGGAACGAAATCAAGACATCTATTTACTCTTTAGAAAGTTTGCCTTTGATTTAGCCGAAAAGTATCATTCACCAGAAGTTGAGTTGGATGCTGAGGCAGAAGAGTTGCTTTTAAAATATTCATGGCCAGGGAACATTAGACAGCTAAAAAACTTAACTGAACAATTGGCTGTTTTAGAGCAAGACCACCACATCACGGCTGCCACTTTACGCAAGTATCTTCCAGAACACACCACAAACTTGCCTGCGCTTGCAAGTCGCAACGGGCAACAAAATAGTGATTTTTCAGAGCGAGACATTTTTTATAAAGTGTTGTTCGACATGAAAAATGAAATGTCGGATTTGAAAAAGATTGTGTTGGAGTTATTGAAGAAAAGTAATTCGAAAGAAGAAATACTCCAAGGCAACGAAGCCATTATCAAACGTGTTTTGTCAGAAGCCTCAGACCATGAAGACGTTCGGTCAGACATGAGGATTCATAGACCCGAAGAAGAAGTAGTGGACGATGACGACCATTACATTATTGAACCAGAGGATTCTGTTTCGTTGGAGGAAAATTTATCGTTAGAGGATAAAGAAGAAGAATTGATAAAGAAGGCTTTATTAAAAAACAACGGAAAACGAAAACGAGCAGCACAAGACCTTGGCATTTCAGAACGAACGTTATACCGTAAAATCAAGCAATATGAATTGGATTAAGTCACTTTTCATATCGGTTATCGTGATGACACAGTGGACCTCCTGTGGCATTTACAGTCTAAATGGTGTTACTTTCCCTGATAGCATTAAAACAGTAAGTGTTGCGTTTATTGAAAACAAGGCACCCATCGTCGCCCCTAATTTGAGTCCGACCTTAACCGATAAAATTAGAAATAAATTTTTAACTCAAACCAATTTAAACCTCATTTCCGAAAATGGCGACTTCGCTATTGAAGGGAATGTAGTAGACTATTCGGTAAACCCTGTTGGCGCGGCTGATAATTCAACCGCTTCAAAAAACAGGTTGCAAATATCCGTTCAAATGAAAATGGTGAGTGAAAAAGCGAGTCACCTTGCCTTCGATCAGCGATTCACGCAGTTTGAAGATTTTGATGCGAGCAAATCCCTAGCGGACGTCGAAGCCGATTTGATAGAATCCATTTCAGACAATTTGGCTCAAGAAATTTTTAACAAAGCAGCCCTTAACTGGTAATTTGGATTCAGCTAAAATCATATCGTACGTTTCTAATTACCAAAACATTGGTAACGAATCATTGGTTGACATAGCTGGTTTAAAAAAGAAATATCCGTGGTTTGGCACCTTGCATACATTGGAAGCCAAATGTTTAAAAAACGAAAACAAATTCGGTCTTAAAAAATCAATCAAAACCGCCAGTTTGTTTGCAGGTGATCGAGAGGTATTGTACGACTTTATTCATAATGCCATCGACTTAGGAGAGAAAAAGGAATCGGCCTCCATAAAGGTAACCCCTGCAATAAGCAAAGAAGATCTTGTTGTTAAAACGATTTCCGAAACGCCTAAAACCAAAACATCAGAGGAGACCGTTTCGACCAAAAACACTGAAGTGGTTAAAGTAACAACTCCCGTTACTGAGAAAAAAGATATACCGAAACCCATTACCAAGACAGAGAAACCAATAGTAGAACCTAATCCTCAAGAAAAGAGCGCACCTGTTCAGCTAGATCCTCCTAAAAAAGAAAAGGTTGAACCAACTATACTCTACGACCCACTCATTGAGTTACAGTCCCAAGTTAGTGATGAGAATGACGCAAAACTTGTCAAAAGGAAGCCGATTAAGGTATATGATCCATTAGTAGAACTGCCTAAATTAGAAAAGCAAAAGGAAGGACAAAAACCTAATAAGCAAGACTTTTACTCTTGGTTAGATAGTCTTGAAGAGGAAGAAGTACCAACTGAACCTAAACCGCGAAAACTTAAAATGAGTGCTGAAGCAAGTCAGTTACTCGAAAACTTTATTAAAAACCGTCCAAATATATCTCGTATTAGAACGGATGTTGATCGAACCGAAGTACACAAAGTTGACAGTGACAAGCCTGGTTTTGAACTAGTTACTGAATCTTTGGCACAACTTCACGTAAAGCAAGGTCGACCAGAAAAAGCCATAGAGATTTATGAAAAATTGCGTTTGCAAAATCCGCAAAAGTTCTCGTATTTTGCAGCCCTGATT
>Ga0055584_100008101_pt1 | contig 10299 bp, 7 predicted proteins | sample OSDHelmetaG_FD_58716 | JGI IMG/M metagenome (GOLD analysis project Ga0055584, IMG submission 58716) | Pelagic marine sediment microbial communities from the LTER site Helgoland, North Sea, for post-phytoplankton bloom and carbon turnover... | ecosystem: Environmental > Aquatic > Marine >...
TGACAGGTCGGTAATCATCCCCATTGAAACAAGGCCGTCCCCCAGGTGGTAGAGAAATGACCCTCCGGTTGAGCCAGATTCGCTGTGAGGCCAGCCTGCACCGTGGATAACCAGTCCGGGTTTGTGTCTGGCCGGGTCGATTTTCCATAGCTCTTTTATACCAATGCCATAGTGTTGTGTTTCGCTATGGGCATCAAGATTAAATTTACCGATCAGTTGTTTTCCCAGATGGCCACGACAACCCTCGGCGAACAGCGTTACTTTGGCATGAAGCTCCATCCCTGCTTCATAAGATGCCTTGGCCTCTCCGTCCTTGCCTCTCCCCATTTCTCCAGTGGCGACGCCTTTTATGGAACCATCTTCATGGAACAGTATTTCAGATGCAGGAAACCCCGGAAATATTTCCACCCCCAGTGCCTCTGCCTGTTCGCCAAGCCAGCGACAGACTTCGCCGAGACTGACGATATAGTTGCCCCCATTGCGCATCGGTTTGGGATGCATCCAGTGTGGCATGTGGGTAGCTTTAGTGCTGTTTTTAAACATCAGCAGCTGATCTTCCGTTACCGGCGTATTCAGTGGCGCGCCCATTGCTTTCCACTCCGGAAACAGCTCGTTCATGGCCCTGGTTTCAAATACCGCGCCGGAGAGAATATGGGCACCAACCTCAGAGCCTTTCTCCAGTACGACCACGCTGAGTTCCCGGTCATTTTTCTGCCCCAGCTGCATTAATTTACAGGCAGCAGAGAGGCCTGCCGGCCCGCCACCGACAATCACTACATCTACTTCCATGGATTCGCGTTCTATTTGTTGTGTCGACATAATCGGATAACTTGCTGAAAGATGAAATATTTGGCCTGAAAAATCAGGGGCTTTAGATGTTTAATATAGTGATATTCTGCAGTTGATAACGGTAAAATGCCAACCCTAAAACGGCAAATAATACGACCAGAGCAACCATGACAGCCACTGCAGCCAAAAGCATTGATCCCCAATCTGTTTCCGCCACTCACAGGGCCCGCTATGACAAGGTAATGGCGCCTAACTATGCGCCAATGGCGATGATCCCTGAGCGCGGTGAAGGTTGTCGCCTGTGGGACACTGATGGCAAGGAGTATCTGGATTTTGCAGCGGGTATTGCGGTCAGCGCCCTGGGTCATGCCCACCCCGAGCTCTGTAAAGTGCTGGCGGAACAGGCTGGAAAGTTCTGGCATGTCAGTAACCTCCTCACCAACAAGCCCGCTATCGACCTGGCACAAAAGCTCTGCGATCTGACCTTTGCTGAACGGGTTTTCTTTGCCAACTCGGGGGCGGAAGTAAATGAAGCCGCGCTTAAGCTGGCGCGACGCTATGCCATCGAACATTATGGTGAGGGTAAGACCGAAATTATCGCATTCGATAACTCATTCCACGGTCGTACTTTTTTTACTGTTTGTGTTGGTGGGCAGAAAAAATACAGTGATGGTTTTGGCCCGAAGCCGGGTGATATTACCCACCTGCCGTTCAATGATGTAGAAGCGCTTACAGCGGCAATGAGTGATCGTACCTGCGCAGTTATCCTGGAGCCGGTGCAGGGCGAGGGAGGTGTGAATCCCGCAACCGATGAATTTATTTCCGCGGCGCGATCACTATGTGACCAGAATAACGCTTGCCTGATTTTTGATGAGGTGCAGATTGGTATGGGACGTTCCGGCCATCTCTACCACTACCAGAAGCTTGGCATAACTCCTGATATCCTGACCAGTGCAAAAGGTCTGGGAGGGGGATTTCCCATTGGTGCGATGTTAACCACTGAAGCCATTGCAGATTCTTTGCAGGTGGGTACCCATGGCAGCACCTTTGGTGGCAATCCCATGGCCTGTGCAGTGGCTTATAAAGTCCTTGAAATTGTCAGTGATCCGGCGTTGCTTTCAGCGGTGCAACAAAAAAGTGACCTGATCAAATCAGAGCTTGAGAAACTGAATAAAAAGCATCATGTTTTTTCCAAAGTGCGAGGCGACGGCCTGTTGCTGGGTTGTGAACTCAGTGCACAGTGGCAGGACAGGGCAAGGGATATTTTAACCAGGTGCACCGAAGAAGGACTACTTGTTCTGATGGCAGGGCCCAATGTTATCCGTCTGGCGCCGCCCCTGATTATCGATGATGAAGATATTGTTGCTGGTGTGGCGGTGCTGGAGCGTGCCATAGCGGCCTTGTGAATCCAGATTTGATTTTATGTTGACCATGGTTTGATCATGCATCTGCTTGATGGCGAAAGTCATATTTGCTGCCTTATCCGGCGAATTGGCATCATTGGTTTCGGTGATACAAACCCGGTCAAAGCGTAACCGAAGGTGAATTTACTTACAGCTGATGTTAGCTTAATGGGGTGTGGTCGATCCCTGTAGCACTAAAATGCTAGTGGAAGTCGATTGATGAGGGGTGAGTAGATGATTTGCAGGAAAAGGACGGCATAATCCGGTTGGGCAATCCAGGCAATAATTTCTTTTCTTCCAGGTATCGGCTGCTCACTCTGTTACTGGTGTTTTTACTTGTTGGTTATCAAAATGTGAAGCCACTACCTGAAGGCACCTCCTTTATTGGTGCTCCCCACCCAACTGACAATATCGCAATTGTCATCGACAGAACATGGCTGGACAAAAACAACCAGCGTCATGTCGAGCTGGCAATCTACGATGACATGCTGCGTATTATTGCTGAAGCCAATAAGCTGATCGTGATGGATATGTTTCTATACAACGATTTTCAGGGGCCAGTAGCAGAACGCACACGTGCTATCGCTGCAGAACTGACCGATGCCCTGATCAACAAGAAATCAAAGGTTCCCGCTATAGACATTGTTGTCATTACTGACCCGGTGAACGAGCTTTATGGTGGATTACCATCGCCTTACTTTGAAACACTTCGACAGGCGGGCATTCGAGTGGTAGCGACACATCTTCCGGCGCTTCGCGACAGCAATGCTGTTTATTCCTTTTTCTGGCGCATCTTCGTCCAGCCGTTCGGTAATGTACCAGCGAGCACATTGCCTAACCCCATAGGGCAGGGCCGGGTTTCAATTCGCAGTTATCTCGATCTGCTGAACTTTAAAGCCAATCATCGTAAGGTGCTGGTTGCGGATAGTGGCGATGAATATGTTGGCTTCGTGTCGTCTGCCAATCCGCAAGATGGCAGCAGCGCGCATCGCAATCTCGCCATCAGATTCACTGGCGCAGCGGTGGCAGATTTGCTGCGGGCGGAAAACGCGGTACTTGCACTTTCTGATCAACAGCCGGTGGATGCTCAGTTGCCATTAGCGCAGGTGAAATCAAACACCACTGTACAAGTGGTTACCGAAGGGAAAATCAGGGACACCATTTTGTCGCTGATTGATTCAACCAAATCGGATCATGGGATCGATCTGATGATGTTCTATCTGTCAGAACGTAAGATTATTGCGGCATTAAAACGTGCACACCAGCGTGGCGTAAGACTGCGTTTGTTACTTGACCCAAATAAAGATGCATTTGGCCGGGTTAAGAGTGGTGTCCCTAACCGTCCGGTAGGATATGAATTAAACCGCGCCGGCATCCCGGTAAAGTGGTGCAACACTCAAGGAGAGCAGTGTCACGCAAAATTTATAATGATCCATGACAATGCCGGAAAAAGTACCCTGGTCTCAGGTTCGGCAAATTACACGCGGCGTAATCTGGCGGATTTCAATCTTGAAGCCAACGTTGTGATCCGAGGAGATAGTGACAAAGAAGTATTCGCCGCAGTGCGTGATCAATTTGACGCAGAGTGGAGCAATGCCGGTGGGCGTCAATACAGCCTTGCATTCCAGCACTATGAAGATCGATCTGTATGGCGACACTGGCGCTACCGTTTTATGGAATGGAGCGGCATCAGCTCTTTTTGACAATATAAGGAACGCGCAGGCCCCGCTGTTGCTTTTCCCGGTTACCACCAACGCCTTGGCGCTATGCACTTATCCTGTCAACAGCTGTACTCAGATTTTCCCATAGCCAGGTGCAGGTGCAGGAATCTCAACCTGTTGCAATGCGGATCCGCCGGCGGTCATTTCGCTGATAGCGGTAATCTGCTGGGCTTTCATTGAATTTCCTGTCGCCTGACAGTGGATCGTTTCTCAGCAAAACGTCGACGCGCCTTGTCTGCTATCGATTTGCCTGATTACAGAATAAGGCTTTAAGTCTTGTTCAGAAAAACTTTCAATGTACTGCTCCGGTCAAGTTTGCAGTGAGTCAAAAACCGGAATCGATGGCTGTTTGAACAGCAAATGTGGTGTCCTGAGGTTGGAGTGTTCTGTCTCCCGCCGGATACGTTTTAGCGGTACTTGTCGGCTACCGATCGGTCTACGGTCTAACGCTGCACAAACGCCCGTTCCACTACAAACTCCCGAAAATCACTTTTTCGAGTCTCTTGAAAACCTGCATCCTTGAGCATGGCGCTGAGCGTCTTCAACATGGCGGGGCTGCCGCACAGCATAAATCGATCGTCTTCGGGGTTGATCGGCGGCAGACTGATATCCTCCATCAATTTGCCACTTTCTATCAGTTCGTTGATTCGTCCGTAGTTCTTAAATGGTTCCCGCGTGACAGCCGGATAGTAGATCAGTTTTTTCTCAACCTCGTCGCCAAAGTACTCATTATCTCGCAGTTCACGGGTTATAAGTTGCTCATAGGTCAGTTCATTGATATAGCGACAGCCGTGTACCAGAATCACTTTTTCGAAATTTTCATATACCTCGGGATCCTTGATGATCGAGAGGAAAGGTGCCAGTCCGGTTCCGGTGCTCAGCATATAGAGATGTTTTCCGGGACGCATGTGATCCCATAGCAGTGTGCCCGTAGGCTTTTTACTGACAATCAGTTTATCGCCCACCTTTATGTGCTGCAGCCTTGAGGTCAGAGGACCGTCGGGTACTTTGATGCTGTAAAACTCAAGATAATCCTCATAGTTCGAACTGGCCATACTATAGGCGCGCATCAGCGGTTTGCCATCCACTTCGATACCGATCATGGCAAATTCACCGTTACGAAATCGCAAAGATGGATCTCGAGTGGTTTTGATGGTGAATAATCGGTCTGACCAGTGGTGGACATCTGTGACGGTCTCGGTATGTACTTCAGCCATGTAAGTGCAAATATGATAATAGTCTGTAAAGTTAGGATAGTACTTTTACGATTAATTTCAACTGATTCACCACGTATAGATGATTAAATCAGCTGTTTTCGCTTAACCACTGGTTGATCAACAATCTTGCTATGGAGTCTGCGGGCGGTAAACAAAACCGGTCTGCAGGTCCATCGACTTCAACAAATTCACGTATTTGATCTGCCGTAAACCAGTCAGCATGTTCAAGCTCGTTAGTATCTATGCGAATTTTCCGATCATCTGTAGTAGCGCGAAAGCCCAGCATCATTGAGGCCGGAAACGGCCATGGTTGTGAACCCATATAGCTTGGCGTGTTCACCCGCAGACCGGCTTCTTCGAAGACTTCGCGAATGACTGCCTGCTCAAGATTTTCCAGCGGATCTACAAACCCTGCAAGGGTGGAATACATGCGATTCGGCAGGCCCCCATGGCGTCCAAGCAGGCATCTGCAAACCCCATCATCGGGGTTGTTCTGTTCTACCAGCATGATCACGGCAGGGTCGATACGGGGAAAGGTCTGTTGTTCGCATTGATCGCAGACCCGCATATGACCGCCACGGGCGCTATGGTTGTTGCTGCCACAGCGCGAACAGTAGCCGTTTTGCTGGTGCCAGAATGCCATGGCGCGGGCATAGGCCAGTATAGAAGCCTGCCCCGGTGTCAGTAACGTACCAACCTTGCGCAGATTGATCATTTCACAGCCTGGTGCTGCATGATGGATGATTTCCTGCACCCTGGTCTCCGGGGCTTTGCCGAGGTCAGCAGAAAATATCGGCGCGCTTCCATCATGACCGAGATAAGTCACTTCATCGGCGTTACCCAGTATCAAAGCAGCATCACTGATCGTCAGATAAACCGGCTCGGGTCCATCTCTTGTCAGGCGTACCAGATTCATCTGCGCCCAGGTGGCAATCACCATCCCGGCATCGGAAGCAAGTTGCTCGTCCAGCCACTGATTGTTCTGCCGCAGATCAGAATTACGTTCCAGCGGCATCGAACAATAATAAAGTGGATCCATGGCGATCAGGGATGACGGGTCAGCTTGCTTTTTTACTGGCCCTGGAAGCCTGTTTGCGCTCGTGTTCTTTCAGAAATTTCTTGCGTATTCTGATGCTTTGAGGTGTGATTTCAACCAGTTCATCGTCATCGATTGTTTCAATCGCCAGTTCAAGGGTCAGTCGTATTGGCGGCTCCAGAACAATACTGTCATCTTTGCCAGAGGCGCGAACGTTGGTTAATTGTTTGCCTTTCAGCGGATTGACCACCAGGTCATTACTGCGGGAATGCAGCCCAACCACCTGACCTTCATACACTTCTACGTTCGGATTAATAAACAGCCGTCCACGTTCCTGTAGATTCCATAGTGCGAATGCCAGTGCCTTGCCAGTAGCGGTTGAGATCAGAGCGCCGTTACGGCGGTTGCCAATTTCGCCAGGGGCCACCGGTGCGTATCGATCAAACACGTGGTAGAGCAGGCCGCTACCAGAGGTCATGGTCATAAAGTCGGTCTGGAATCCAATCAGCCCCCGGGCGGGAATCTGATACTCAAGACGCACGCGGCCGCGTCCGTCGGGTTGCATGTTCTGCAGGTTGCCGCTGCGCGAACCTAGTGCTTCCATGACTGCGCCCTGATGGGTAGACTCAATATCCACGCTCAGTTCTTCCCAGGGCTCGGACACGACACCGTCAATTTCGCGGTTTATAACGTGCGGTCTGGAAACTGCGATTTCGTATCCTTCCCGGCGCATATTCTCAAGCAGGATAGAGAGGTGCAATTCGCCTCGCCCGGATACCTTAAATACATCGGGGTCTTCAGTCTCTTCAACCTGCAGAGCCACGTTATGGATAAGTTCTCTGCGCAAGCGATCGCCGATCTGTCGTGAAGTCACAAATTTGCCCTCGCGTCCTGCATAGGGTGATGTGTTCACCTGAAAATTCATACTCACCGTCGGCCGATCCACACTCAGAGAGGGCAGTGCTTCCGGGGTTCCCGGGCTACATATCGTATCGGAAATACCGAGGTCTTCAATACCGGTGATGGCGATAATCGCGCCGGCACTGGCCTCCTCAATTTCAATTTTGTCGAGGCCATGAAACCCAAACACCTGGAGTATCCGACCATTGCGGCTTTTGCCGAATCGATCAATACAGACGACCTGTGATTTGGCCGGTAAGCGACCTCGTGCAACTCGACCAACACCGATGGTGCCGACATAACTGGAATAAGCCAGTGAGGATATCTGCATCTGAAACGGGCCGTCTTCATCTACATCCGGTGCGGGGACATTATCAACGATGGTCTGAAATAATGCAGACATATCTTCTGCGGTCTTTCCTGATTCCAGGGTGGCATATCCCTCGATTGCAGACGCGTACACAACGGGAAAGTCCAACTGTTTATCAGTCGCACCGAGTCGGTCAAACAGATCGAAGGTCTGGTCCAGCACCCAGTCGGGGCGGGCACCATCGCGGTCAACCTTGTTGATTACAACAATGGGATTGAGGCCATGGGCGAAAGCTTTCTGGGTAACGAACCGGGTCTGCGGCATGGGGCCTTCAACCGCATCCACCAGCAGCAGCACAGAGTCCACCATTGAAAGCACTCGTTCAACCTCACCTCCGAAGTCGGCGTGTCCAGGTGTGTCGACAATATTAATTCGATAATCGTGCCACTTGATTGCAGTATTTTTCGACAGAATAGTGATGCCCCGCTCCTTCTCCAGGTCGCTGCCATCCATGACCCGCTCGACCGGGCCGAATCGTTCTCCCAGGGTACCGGACTGTTGCAGCAGTCGATCAACGAGGGTGGTTTTTCCATGGTCAACATGGGCAATGATTGCGATATTTCGCAGTCTGGAAAGCGACATAGGGCTAGAGGGAGATTTAGAGAGAGTCAGTTATGCCTGAATCTGTGTGCCGATTCCGCTATCGGTAAACAGTTCCAGCAACAGGGCGTGGGGTTCGCGGCCATCCACAATACTTGATGTTCGCACACCGTGGAGTACCGCATCGAGGGCGCATTCTATTTTCGGGATCATGCCACCACTCACGATACCGCTGGCGATCAGTTCTTGCACCCCAGCAGGTTTAATTGTTTCTATAAGAATGCCATTACTGTCGAGAACACCAGGTGTATTGGTCAGTAGAATTAATTTTTCAGCAGCTAGTGTCGCCGCCAGGCCGCTGGCGACAAGGTCAGCATTGATGTTGTAGGTCTGACCGTCTCTGCCGACCCCAATGGGTGCGATCACAGGAATAAAGGCTTCGTTTTCCAGCGTCTGGATAATCTTCGGGTCAATAGAATCAACTTCGCCAACGTGACCGTAATCAATAATTTCCGATCGTTCCAGCAAAGGATCATCTTTCTTTACATTGAGCTTTCTGGCTCGCAACAGACCTCCGTCCTTACCAGTCAGGCCTACCGCACGTCCCCCGCGCGAATTAATCAGGTTAACGATTTCCTTGTTAACCAATCCGCCAAGCACCATTTCCACCACGTCCATGGTTTCCGTGTCTGTGACCCGCATGCCATCAATAAAAGTGGATTCTTTACCCAGCCTGGCAAGTACATGATTGATCTGGGGGCCACCGCCATGGACCACAACAGGGTTGATGCCAACGGTTTTCATCAGGATGACGTCCTGGGCGAAGCCCGCTTTCAATTCTGCATCCACCATCGCATTGCCACCATATTTGATAACAATGGTCTTGCCCTGGAACTTCTGGATATAAGGCAGCGCCTCGGTCAGTACCCGAGCGGTGTTTTTAGCATCTGGCAGCTGGCTGTTCATGGTCAAGGAGTGGATTGAATGAGGTCCCTATGGTCCCGGATTCGGGGGGACGCGATTCTAACCGATTGGACGCGCAAAAAGTCGTTTTTTGTACATAAACTGGGGTTATCAGTATACTTTCCAGGTTCGATTGCGAATAAAAACTATGTTACCATCCATAATATAAAGATTCCTTTATATTAAACGACCGAAATTTTACAGAAATGCCTGCCTTGAGCGGGCTTCATCATGTTTAGAGGCTAAAAATCATGTCTAAATCCTATCTCTTTACCTCCGAGTCCGTTTCCGAGGGCCACCCCGACAAGGTTGCTGACCAGGTTTCGGATTCCGTGCTTGATGCTATGCTGGCCCAGGATCCCAGCTCAAGGGTAGCCTGCGAAACACTGATCAATACGGGTATGGTGGTCATTTCCGGAGAGATTACCAGCGATGCGGTTGTGGATTATCCGGAAGTGGTGCGTAACACCATCAAAGAGATCGGCTATAACTCTTCCGAGATGGGCTTTGATTCACAGAGCTGCGCCGTGATTGTCGCCCTTGATAAGCAATCCCAGGATATTGCCCAGGGCGTTAACGAAGGTGAGGGACTTGACCTTGATCAGGGCGCTGGAGACCAGGGACTTATGTTTGGTTATGCCTGTAACGAAACCGATGTGCTGATGCCTTTCCCCATCACTTATTCACATTTGCTGGTGAAGAAACAGTCTGAAGTGCGCAAGACTGGCAAACTCACCTGGCTGCGCCCTGATGCAAAATCCCAGGTTACGGTGCGGTATGAAAATGGTAAGCCAGTTTTTGTTGATACGGTGGTGCTGTCAACACAGCACGACGAGGGAATTTCTCATGATGACCTTTGTGAGGCGGTCATTGAAGAGATCATTAAGCCAGTATTGCCGGCTGATATGATTTCCGCCGAGACCCGTTTTCTTGTAAACCCGACGGGCCGATTTGTAATCGGTGGTCCAGTAGGAGATTGTGGATTAACCGGTCGAAAGATTATTGTAGATACCTATGGTGGTTCGGCTCATCATGGCGGTGGTGCATTTTCTGGCAAGGATCCTTCCAAGGTCGATCGGTCGGCCGCTTATGCTACCCGATACGTCGCTAAAAATATCGTCGCCGCAGGTCTGGCTGATCGTTGTGAAGTGCAGGTTGCTTATGCCATTGGTGTTGCCAAACCGGTATCGGTAATGGTGGATACGTTTGGTACTGGAAAGATCGATGACGATGCAATTGCCTCGCTGGTGGACACACACTTTGATCTCCGTCCGAAAGCCATCGTACAAACCCTTGATCTATTGAGACCGATTTATCGCGAAACGGCTGCCTACGGCCATTTCGGTCGAACCGGTGCAAA
>Ga0055584_100008102_pt1 | contig 10298 bp, 5 predicted proteins | sample OSDHelmetaG_FD_58716 | JGI IMG/M metagenome (GOLD analysis project Ga0055584, IMG submission 58716) | Pelagic marine sediment microbial communities from the LTER site Helgoland, North Sea, for post-phytoplankton bloom and carbon turnover... | ecosystem: Environmental > Aquatic > Marine >...
GGACCACATTGTCCCCATTGAGGAGCTTTTCCTTACCCTGAAATCTTCTGATAATGGACTGCCAGCCAGTGTAGTAGAGCAACGGCAGAAACAGTTTGGCCTCAATGAGCTCCGGGTAAAGCAGGAAACCTCTCTTATTGTGCGTTTTCTGCAGCAGTTTAAAAACTTTTTTGCGGTGCTGCTGATTGTCGGCGGCATACTGGCATTGATTGCTGAACGCCTGGATCCAGGACAAGGGAATCTCTATATTGCTACCGCTTTGTTTGTAGTAGTACTGCTGAATGCTGTTTTCACCTTTGTCCAGGAATACCAGAGCGAACGAATCATGGACAGCTTCAGGAAGATGCTGCCCACCATGGTACGGGTCAAACGTGATGGTGAAATACTGGAAGTAAATGCGTCTTCTCTGGTTCCAGGAGACATTATGCTGCTGTATGAAGGAGACCGTGTGCCCGCCGATGGCCGCTTGATCAAGAGCAATGAACTGAAGGTCGACCAGAGCAGTCTTACCGGTGAGAGTGAGCCGATATTACTCGATGTCGAAGACCGGCAGAAGAATCTGCTGGAAAGCCGTAATATGGTGTTCTCCGGCTCCCTGGTTCAGAGTGGTGATGGTGTCGTGCTGGTATGCAAAACTGCTATGCATACCCAGATAGGCAAAATTGTTCAGTTGACCAAGGAAGCGGACACTGTGCAGACACCAATTCGCAGGGAACTGCAGCACTTTATCAAGATCATCAGCACTATTGCCATTGTATTGGGAACACTGTTTTATATTGTCAGTGTTGCCATCGGCAAAGGCGCAATAGGAAGCCTGATCTTTGCCATCGGCATCATCGTTGCCAATGTCCCGGAGGGATTACTGCCTACGGTCACCCTGGCTCTGACCATGGCAAGTAAACGCATGGCACGGAAGAATGCATTGATCAAAAATCTGGAAAGTGTCGAAACACTGGGAAGTACTACGGTCATCTGCACTGACAAGACCGGCACACTGACACAAAACAGGATTTCTGTACATCGTATCGTCACACCAGGCAAGAGCTATGCATTTGGCGTGGGCGATGAAATAGCCGGTGACGAGTTAAAAGCCATTCGCCGCGTCATGACGCTTTGTAATAATGCACAACTAACCAGCAGCGGGCATATTGGCGACTCAACCGAAGCGGCATTGCTCTCATGCGTGCGCGATATCGGCGATATTGAGGATCTCTCCCATTGTGAGCGAATAGATGAAAAGCCGTTCACATCCGGCACTAAATATATGACCACCCTGAACCGGGCGCCTCAAGGGGATCACAACGAGGCCTACCTCAAAGGGGCACCGGAAGTCGCCTTCTCATTTTGTGATCGCATCATGATTGGTGATGCCGTGATTACCCTGGATGATGAGCAGAAAGCCTGGTTCAGTAACAGCTTGAATGATATGGCCTCAATGGGTGAGCGCTGCCTGGGACTGGCATATCAGCCGACAACAGAAACTGATGTACCGGAGCTGGGTTATATTTTTATTGGCATTGTTGGCATGCTGGATCCGCCCCGTCCAGAGGTACCCGACGCTTTAGCAAAATGCCATGGCGCGGGCATTCGGGTTTTTATGCTCACCGGCGACTATGGACTCACTGCAAAAACCATTGCCAGTGAAATCGGTCTGCTGTCAGGGGACGGCAAGGTCATCCAGGGTGATGAACTGGCCTCCATGGACGACGACACTCTATCCAGTGTGCTGGACAATCAGGAACTGGTGTTCGCCAGGATATCACCTATGCAGAAACTGCAGATCGTCAAGGCACTGCAGGCAAAAGGAGAAGTAGTGACCGTTACCGGCGACGGAGTCAATGATTCCCCGGCACTTAAGAATGCAGACATGGGGGTTGCCATGGGCATCATGGGTACGGACGTTGCCAAGGAAGCCAGCAATATGGTGTTAATGGATGATAATTTTGCAACCATCGTCTCTGCGGTAGAAGAAGGCCGCACTATTTTCGACAATATTAAGAAGTTTATTGCTTATATATTGACCAGTAATATTCCGGAGATTCTGCCCTTCATCGCATTTGTCCTGCTGGATATTCCACTACCGCTCACGGTTATTCTGATTTTAGCCATCGATCTGGGCACCGACATCCTGCCTGCCCTGGGACTGGGTGCCGAGCGCCCTGAAACCGATGTCATGCTCAAACCTCCGAGAGCCCGGTCAGAGCGGCTGCTGACCAGAAACCTGCTCGGCATGAGTTACGGTATCGTCGGCATGATCCAGGCGGCTGCGGGGTTTTTCAGCTATTTCACTGTGCTCTACTCAAACGGCTGGCAATGGGGACAGGAACTGGCCGCAAGCGATCCGGTTTATCGCACCGCAATCACTGCTTTCTTTGCTTCAATCATTATCTGCCAGATTGCCGATGTACTGATCTGTCGAACAAGACGCCAGAGTATTTTCACTGTGGGCCTGTTTTCCAACAAACTGGTGTGGCTTGGTATTGCTGCGGAATGTCTGTTACTGGCCTGCATCAGCTACATTCCCGCCTTTAATACCTTCTTCGGTACCGCACCACTTGAAGCCTGGCATCTTGGTCTGAGTGTACCTTTCGCCATTACTATTCTGCTTGGTGACGAACTGCGAAGGTTTTTCATTCGAAGGGAAAACAAATTTGTATTAAAGTGGTTGACCTGGTGAGACTCAACTCAACATCGGGGCTAAGGCGCTGCAGCGGTTACCGCAATATAAGATCAGTCGGGCCTCCTGGAGCACAACCGCAAAACCATCGAAAAAATCCATGGTCAGTCCTGGCCCTCTCTGCCGCGCAGTCCGGGAGATCTGCGTATACAGCGCAATATACTGGTCTGGTTGATGCGCTGAACAAAAACCTGGAGCCATGGCTCAACGGCGGCATTTGGACTGATACACAGTTACTCTTGTAGAATAGAACTTAATTTTGCCGCAGATACTGATCCGTGCCTTCGTTTTCCGCTTCGCCGTCACCGAACCCTGCCGTGCCAAACGCAGATTTTTTCGATCTGAAGGAGATCTATCAATTACAGGCACAACACTGGAAGCAACAGGCGGCCTATGTAAATGATCACTCGCTGTTTTATCGTCGACATCTGACAAATGTGACATTGAATGGCAACATCGATGAGATTAAGGATCTGCCTTTCACGAATAAGGAAATGTTACGCACAGACCAGCGTGACAATGCGCCATTTGGCACTTATCTTGCCGCAGATAGTAAAGACATCGTTAGAATGCATCGCACATCGGGCACCACTGGCACTGCAATGAATCTTGCATTAACCATGCAGGACGCTGTGATGACCGCCATTGTCGGCGGGCGCGCCCAGCGAGCATCGGGACTGTCTCCCGATCATCGCGTCGTACACTGCCTGAACTACCAGTTATGGATGGGTGGTTACACCGATCACGCCTCTCTTGAAGCCACCGGCGCCATGGTCATTCCCTATGGGGTCGGCGCGACCCATGGGCTGATCGAACTCATCCAGGAATTAAAAATTGACGCTATTTCCTGCACACCTTCCTATCCTGGCGTACTGGAGCAGGTAATCAAAAGTGACTTTCCGGGATTGTCACCCCGCGATCTGGGGCTTCGGTTAGGACTGTTTGGCGGCGAAGCGGGTCTCGATGATCCGGCTTTTCGCGCTCGTCTTGAGGACACCTGGGGATTTGAAGTGCGCAATTCGAATTATGGGGTAACCGATGTATTGTGTAACTTTGCCGGTCAGTCGTTAACAAACAATGATCTTCACTTTATTGCGCTGGATGTTTTATATCCTGAGTTGATTGACCCGGAAACCGGCACCACCAGACCCTGGAAAGAAGGCGAAAGTGGCGAACTGGTATTAACCCACCTTTGTAAGCAGGCCCAGCCTCTGGTTCGTTTTCGCAGTGGTGATATTATTGTCCTCACCGGCACCGGAAAGGCGGAGTGTGGGCGCACAGCACCGAGATTTCGTGTCATCGGACGAAGCGACGACATGGTGGTCGTGCGCGGCATCAATGTCTTTCCTACAATGATCGCCGCCGTCATCAATCAGCTTGATGCATTATCCGGTGAGTATAGAATCGTGCTCAACGAATCCCCTCCCTACGACCGATTACCGCTGGAAGTAGAGCTTCAGACGGAATGCAGTGATGTTGATTCTCTGTGCCGCCAACTGCAAAGCATGATCAAGACACAAATTGGCGTGAGCGCCAATATAAAAGTACTGGCGCCAGATACCTTGCCGAGAACAGAAGGAAAAACCAGAAGAGTCATCAAACAATTCGAAAGCGCCGTCTAGAGGCAGCATATAGTGAATCCACTCAAAACCGTCAAGATCAATACTGCAGATGGAATCTGCACCATTACCCTGAATCGCCCTGAGAGCCTCAACGCAATGAATCGACAGCTCATTGATGAGGTGGCATCAGCCTTCGATATGGCCAACAGCGATGATAATACACGAGTGATTATTTTCACCGGTGCCGGCCGTGCATTTTGTGCCGGCGATGACCGTAACCAGCATGTACATCCGGAAAACAGGATTGAGGCACAAGATACGGTAGAAGCGATTCAACGGGTCACAGAGGCCATTATTTTTGGCGACAAGCTGGTGGTAGGGGCAATCAATGGCTGGGCCGTTGGCGGAGGTTTCGAATGGGCTATTAACTGTGATTTTCCGATCTGGGCAAACAACGCCAAAGGTTTTTTCCCGGAAGTCTCCCTCAATCTGTTTGTTACCGGCGGGGTTACCTCTCTATTGCCATCGCTGGTCGGCTTGAACAAGGCCAGAGAAATGCTGTTTTTCGCCGAACATTACGCTGCAGACAGGTTACTTGAGATGGGTGTCGCATGGAGAGTTGCAGCCCCCGATCAGCTGCTTGACGAGGCCACTATTGTTGCCCGCAAAATCGCCAACCTCCCCGCCCTGTCCTCCCGGGCAATGAAACGTGTGCTCAATCAAACCGCGATGTCGAATATAAAAAGCGCGATGAAGCTGGAAACTGACGCAACCATTGCAGGTTTTATGGATCCGAAAACGACCCAGCTGCTAAAAGATTTTTAAACCACCGCCACTTCAAAAACCGGTAATCAGCTACCACAGCGAATCGCATTGGCTGGCTCAAAACCATACAACGCGAGGTTGCAGCTTCATCAGAATCTCAAAGTTTCTTTCTGCAGCCAGTCCACTACGTTCTGCAGCGCAACTTTCTCTGACTTTCCCTTGTCCAGCGCAGAATAATAAATATTCAATTGCCTGTGGGCACTTGTCCCTCTTTTCAGAATGGTACGGGCATGCTTGATCTCCTTGACGCAATCCAGAGCCTCGGCATCCTCTTTGATCAGTGAAAAAATCTCATCAAACAGCTGGGGATACTCAACAATTTCTCCACAGCCAAAATCTATCAAGCCACCATCTATGCCGTAACGATGGGCACGCCAGCGATTTTCGTCAATTAACCAGTTAGAATACTGCCGCCAGCGCTTGTTGGATAAACGCAGTCGATACAGCATTCTTAACCAGCACTGGAAAATAGCAGCGATACAAACAGCATCGTTGAGGCTGGTACAAAGGTCCGAAATTCTCATTTCCAGCGTAGGAAATCGTGCGCTCGGACGAAGATCCCACCATACTTTGGTTGCATCCTCAATCACTCCAGCTTTGACCAGAACGTCGACATGCCTCATGTAATCAGAAAAGGTCTCAAATGGATAAGGCAACCCGGTTCGTGGCATCTCATCCCACACCGACAGACGGTACGACTTAAGTCCGGTATCCATACCATGCCAGAATGGTGATGAAGTACTTAATGCCAGAATATGTGGCAGGATATAGCAGGCCTGATTCATCAGATCGATACGTAGATCGTCATCCTCATCAATGCCGACATGCACGTGCATTCCGCTGATGATCAGCCGACGCACCACCGCCTGCAGATCTTTTGCCAGATTTTCATATCGTGGCTTCCGGGTAATGAGCTGTTCCTGGGGATCTGCGTAAGGGTGGGTTGAGGCGGCGATGATCGCCATATCAAACTGCGCCGCTACTTCAGCTACGGTACCCCGCAGATATTCAAGTTGCTGCCTGGCTTCCTTGACTGATTTACATACAGGTGTCCCTATTTCCACCTGAGATTGCAAAAATTCCGGCGAAACAGACTTTCCAAGTTTCTTCTTCATTGCCGGCATCAATGACCGCGGAACTTTGCGAACAAGATCTCCGGTCTGTGGATGAACCAGCATATATTCTTCTTCGACTCCAACGGTAAAGCTTGGGGTTGAATGCATTTTTTATAGCCCCATTATGAGTTGAGTTCTCACGATCTCATAGTAAAACAATCTGGTCAAGGTTGATTAATTCGCATCAATATGATGACAACCTCAGGGAACTGCGGATACTATTTGAGCTGGTTTATATTGCAGTGATAACAAATTGAACAGCACCAGGCCCTTTCTGATCATACAGCTGCGTCCGGAGGATGGTACCTCCGACAGTGAATTCGAAGCGATCCTGAAATATGGCGGCCTCCACAGAAATGATGTATGCCGTATGCGCATAGAACGTAACGGCATTCCTTCACTGAACATAGAAGACTTCAGCGCTGTCATTGTCGGTGGCAGCCCATTTGATATCAGCACCCCTAGTGATGAAAAATCAGCGATACAAAACAAGATTGAGTCGGACTTTAAGCGGTTGTTTGATCAGATCGTGCCAGCAGACTATCCTTTTCTCGGTGCCTGCTCCGGCAATGGTCTGCTTGGTAACTACCTGGGTACCCGGATCTCGGCTGAATATGCAGAACCGGTAGGCGGTGCGACGGTGACCGTTACCGAACAGGGAAAACAGGATCCTCTTTTACACGGCTTTCCGGATGAGATAAGAGTATTACTTGGACACAAGGAGGCTTGTGACGATCTGCCAGATGGTGCCACATTATTGATCCAGGGCGATCAATGCCCTGTGCAAATGTTTCGTGTTGGTGAAAACGTGTATGCCACTCAGTTCCACCCGGAGGCCGATAGTCAAGGGTTCACACTGCGCATTAATACCTACAGGCATCATGGCTATTTTCAAAGCCACGAAGCACAAACTTTGATAAAGGCGGTAAACAGAGAAACAACGCCCTACGCAAATACTATACTGAAAAGATTCGTCGACAGATATCGGTAGAATTTCGGACACAGATTTCAAATACTTTTGTTTCAGATTTATCTGCACGCCAAAACGCTATAGAGAAAACCCTGGAGTTTTCTAATATTTAACAGAAATGGATATGCCCACCAGCTTACTTAAATACATCTGGCAACACAGTCGCAAGCAGCAACTTGTTATTGTATTGCTCACCAGTATTTCCTTTCCTTTACTCTATTTCAGCCTGGAAATTCCAAAAAAAATAATCAACGAGGCATTATCTGGCGACAAAGTTACCACACTGTTTCCTGGAATAACGCTCAATCCCCTGGGCTTTCTGGTTTTCCTGTGCGTTTTATTACTGTCCCTGATTATCGCCAGCGGCATACTGAAAATGCGGATCAATACACTCAAAGGCATTATCGGAGAACGACTTATCCGGCGATTACGCTATCAGCTGATACAGCTGATATTACGTTTTCCATCAAAGCATTTCGCCCGCACATCCCAGGGAGAGCTGATATCAACGATTACAGCGGAAGCTGAGCCTCTGGCCGGCTATATTTCTGAATCTGTGGCGTTACCACTGTTTCAGGGTGGCACCATGATCACCATTCTGGCATTCATGTTTGCCCAGGACTGGGTGTTTGGGGTTGCCTCTGTAGCACTTATTCCAATTCAGGGCTATGTCATTCCGAAGTTACAAAAACAGGTGAATCAGTTAAAGAAGGAGCGTGTTCTGAGGATCCGAAAACTGTCTGAGCGGGTTGGAGAAACAATCAGCGGCGCTGAGGAAATTCGATTACAGGGCACACACCGTTATACCCTGGCTGAGTTTTCATATTGGCTTGGTACTCTGTTCGATATCCGCCTTGCGATCTTTCGTAAGAAGTTCTTTATGAAGTTTCTCAATAATACTATCGGGCAGATTACGCCATTTTTATTCTATCTGCTTGGAGGAATGCTGGTAATAAAAGGTGAATTAACCATAGGAGCATTAGTTGCCGCCCTTGCCGCCTATAAAGACCTCACCTCTCCGTGGAATGAATTGCTCAATCATTATCAGGCTCATGAAGACGCAAAAATAAAGTATGCCCAGATAATTGAACAGTTTTCTCCTGCTGGATTACTGCCGCTGCACCGGGAAAACCATGAGCGATCAAAACTAGACCTGTACAGGCCCATCATATTTGAAAATGTCTCATGGCAATCGGAGTCAGGGGAACGCACCATCAGTGGATTGAACCTCGACATCCAACCGGGTTCTCAAGTGGCAATCATCGGTCAGAACGCTATCCAGAGAAACCGACTCGCTCAGCTACTCATCGGTCTTGAAAAACCGGCAAGTGGAAAAATCCACTTTGGCGAAGATGATATCGAAACCCTGGATGATCATCTGTTCCGCACCCGGCTAGGTTATCAGGGACCCGACCCGCATTTCTTCAATGGCACTATTTATGAAAACGTTATTTATGGTTTAAAACATTCGCCACCACCTGATCAGGCAAAAGATGCCCAGGGGCTTCAAAGCCACAAAGAATCCGAGGCATCGGGTAATAGTACAGATAACTTTTTTGGCGACTGGCTCGACTACCAGCGCGTTGGCCTCGCAGGTCCTGAGGAGTTTCAGCGCCATTACTTCGAGGGAGCGGCAGCCATTGGTTCAGATAGTGTAATGTATCAAAGAGGATTGCTGGAAACATTTGAGCCAGATGACTATCCAGCGCTGGCACAGACACTTCTGCAGGCTCGTCGAACGGTACGACAAAAAATTGAAAGTGAAAATCTGCAGCGGGTAGTGGCAGAATTTGATCCGGATATATATAACAGAAACGCTACGGTGGCGGAAAATATTCTGTTTGGCATTCCCACTGATGAAAATTTTCGGCTGAAAAATCTGGCTGCCCATCCCTATCTGCAACAGACATTTTCGGATCTCGGGTTACTTGATCTGGCGCTGACAATTGGTTCTCAGGCTGTTCTACGGATCGCCCAGCGCGTCAATGAGGTCCCCAGAGAGCACAGTCTGCTCAATCAATTTGATATTGAAAGCGTCGAAGAGTTGAACCAGCTCAGCGCCATTGCCGCGGGCATAACAGAAAGCGAAATTGACCAGGAATACAAAGTGAGGATGATTGACATATTTCTACACTTGATTCCGGAGCTTCATCAGTTCGGCTTTCTGAGCGATGAGATCACTACCAAGCTGGTAAATGCTCGACATCTGTTTTTCTCCAATATGCCAGGCGACTTGCAGCAAAGTGTCACGCGTTTTGACAAAGCCAGCTATCACCCAAAACTGAATATTAACGAAAACCTGTTATTTGGTCGCATGGTTGCCAAAGAACCCGCAGCGGAAAAACGAATAGAACAAATTATCTCGCAGACACTGACAGAGTTAGATGCCAAACGAGACGTAATGCTGCTGTTAACCCAATCACAGGTTGGGATCAGTGGAAAGCGACTACCCGAAGCACCCCGTCACACCATCACCCTGGGACGAATGCTGGCGAAGAGACCTCAGGTCATGGTTTTTCACGACGCACTGGGACCCCTGGATCAACCGCAAAGACACAATATCCGCAGGAACCTGAGGAAGCTTATGCCTGACTCGACCTTAATCTGGATCGACCGTGAAGTTGACAATCTGGTGGAGTTTGACAAGGTCTATAAGTTTACCGAGGATGGTGCATTGACTGAGATGGGTGAAGCGACACCTGTTTCCTCAAAGCCCAATACAGACAGTATTTCTATTATCGGCCAATCGCCGATCTTCGGAAAATTAAGTGTAACGCAACAACAGCTTTTGTCTGAACATAGCCATCGCGTCACCGCAGAAGCCGGGGATTTCATATTCAGCTCAGGCAACCCGAGTAGAAATGCCTATATAATTATTCAAGGTCAGGCTGCCTCTTTGCGCGATGCAAACGATCCAGATACTGTTACCGGTAAGCCTGCAGCCGGTGAGACCATCGGCGTAGTGGAAATCATGGCCCAGCGTGATCGCATCCTGTCGGTAAAAGCGGAGACCGATCTGGAGCTATTGAGAATCGACGGCAGTAAGATACAGGAAGTGATACAAAGCGACCCTGTGGTCATGCAAATCATGTTGCGCGCCATCACAGATCAATGGGCGGCAGCTCCACAAAGTCGCAAATGACACCAGG
>Ga0055584_100008105_pt1 | contig 10297 bp, 12 predicted proteins | sample OSDHelmetaG_FD_58716 | JGI IMG/M metagenome (GOLD analysis project Ga0055584, IMG submission 58716) | Pelagic marine sediment microbial communities from the LTER site Helgoland, North Sea, for post-phytoplankton bloom and carbon turnover... | ecosystem: Environmental > Aquatic > Marine >...
ATTGTGCCGCTGGAATTGACCATGGTGCCAACCGTTTCGCCTGAATATGTAGCCTGACCACTGCCAGGAACATCGTTGGTTTCTGTTCGGATGCCAAAGACCGAAACGCCCGTGGCGAAATCGTTATTATTCCCAGTAACGTCAATCCAGTTGCCAAAACTTACGTAATTCAGGTCCAAAATAGGGTCTTCAGCTTAGAGCAGCAGTAGGAGCCGGTCTCCGCCAGAGCGTTCATAGACTGCAAACGTAGCGTCGCTTTCACTGACATTGATGTCGCCAGGTGAGAATGTCTCAATTAGGGAAACGCCGCCTTGGTTTGCACTAAGACGGAAACTGTCGGCTGTGACGTTGTAACGCACAGTCGTGGCACCAAAACCGGCCAAGCTGCTGGATGTGCCTGTTGCCTTGCCTTGGCTGCTAACCCCAAAATCCATAGTTACGGAGAGAGCGGCAAACGTCTCGTTGGCCTGCAAATTCGATAATTCTTCATTTTCTACTGCCGGAGGAGGGGTCGGCGTGGGCGTTGGTGTAGGAGTTGGCGTTGGTGTTGGTGTTGGCGCTGGAGGTTGAGGGGTTGGCGTGTTTCCACCTCCGCCGCCGCAGCCGGCAACGGTCATCACTGAAAGGGCAAGAATTACGGGAACAATGCGCAGCATTAATCATTCTCCAATATATATTAAAAATCACTCAAACGAATCTGGCAAACATTTGTAACGTAATGATTTACAGCGTCAATGATTTGATGGGTGGGCCATGTCCACTTCCACTAAAATCAGACTTGGACCATGCACTGAGCTGTCGTTATAAGAACAAGCAGAAGCTGTGGGTTGATGCCCATGCGATGTAGGCCAACATTCTCTGGGGGAGAATTTATGAGCACTGAACCCGTTTTGCCTGTCACGCAGACTGAGGCAGACACACAAGGTCAGCGGTTTAAGTATTACGACCTCTGCATGGCTGCGTTCGTGACGCTGCTTTTGTGCGCAAATGTTATTGGGGCCTCCAAGCTTACAACGGTTGCAGGTGTAACCTTTGGTGCGGGTATTCTGTTTTTCCCGTTGTCCTATGTGCTGGGTGACGTGCTCACCGAGGTTTACGGTTATGCCCGTGCGCGTCGTGTGGTTTGGGCCGGGTTTGTGGCCGGGGGCTTTGCCTCTGTCATGAGTTTTGTCATTGTCGCCATGCCGCCTGAGGCAGGGTGGGAAAACCAGGCAGCCTATGAGACCGTGTTTGGCCAGGTGCCGCGCATTGTATTTGCTTCGCTGGCAGCCTTTTGGGTTGGCGAGTTTGCCAATGCCTATGTCATGGCCAAAATGAAAATTTGGACACAGGGCAAGCATTTGTGGAGCCGCACCATAGGCTCCACCGTTGTTGGGCAGTCTTTCGATAGCCTGATTTTTTATCCCGTGGCGTTTCTGGGTATTTGGGAAACCAGCTCAGTGATTACGGTGATGTTTACGAATTTTGCCTTCAAGGTGCTGTGGGAAGTCTTCCTGACGCCGGTAACCTACAAGGTCGTCAGCGCCCTTAAAAAGGCAGAAAATGTCGATATTTACGATGAAGATACCGACTTCACGCCGTTTACGCTGAAGGGCTGATTTCTTATAGAGGTCGTCATTCCAGCGAAAGCTGGAATGACGATATGGGGGGAGGTGCCCCTAATTTTAATCCGCCAAATCAATCCACACCGGGGTGTGGTCTGAGGGCTTTTCCTTGCCTCTTGGTGCGCGATCTACGCCTGCGCCTGTCAGGCGGTCTGTCGCCTGGGGAGAGCACAGCATGTGGTCGATGCGGATGCCATTGTCTTTTTGCCAGGCACCGCGCTGATAATCCCAATAGGAATAGATCGTCTCGTCGTGGAACACGCGCAGCGCATCTGTAAGGCCCAAGTTAATCATAGTCCGCAAGCGCGCGCGACTTTCTGGTTGGGTGAGGGCGTCATCAACCCAGGCCGATGGGTCGTAACAGTCAATGTCTGCGGGTATGACGTTGTAGTCGCCGCCTAGAATGAAGGCTTCTTCCCATTCCAGCAATTGTTCGGCACGGGTAATCAGCCGATCCATCCAGGCTAATTTATAGTCGAATTTCTCACCGGGCTGCGGGTTGCCATTGGGCAAATAGATAGTTGCCACCCGAATGCCGCCTGTGAAGGCCTCAATATAGCGTGCTTGCTCGTCTGTCTCATCGCCAGGCAGGCCCAGCATCACATCGTCAATGGGAGACTTCGACAGGATTGCCACACCATTATAGGACTTTTGCCCGTGGGTGATCAGGTTATAGCCAAGATCTTCAATTTCTTGCCGGGGGAAGTTTTCGTCGACAGACTTCACTTCCTGCAACAGGGCCACATCAGGTGAAAAATCTGTTAGCCATTCTGTTAGCCGCGGCAATCGTGCCTTGATGCCGTTGATGTTCCATGTCGCTATGCGCATATTCTGTCCTGACCTATCCCGATAAGGCGCTATAATGCATCGGGAAGGGCGGGGTTGAAACAGCAATATCCTCGCAAACCAATAATAAAGGGAAAACCCATGAAAGATTGGTCGTCACAGGAAAATGCAGGGGAAGCCTTTGAGATTTTAGTGGTCGCCGAAAGCATCGTCGCCGTTATCATCATTGCCTCGGCCATCTTCATCACCGTGTTCTGGCGGAAGAAGTCGGCCCAGTACAAGGCAGCGAAAGAAGCGCAGGAAAGCGGTGAGTAGGCCCTAAACCGAAAAGCCAGACCCTATACGGAGAAACTGGTGCCGCAGCCGCATTCGCTTTTGGCGTTGGGGTTGCGAATTTGGAAGCTGGAGCCGATGACATCTTCGATGAAGTCTATTTCCGACCCGGCGAGGTATAGCTGGGACATCATGTCGACCAGCACCGTTGCGCCTTCTTTTTCAATAACCAAATCGTCGTCATTGCGGCTTTCATCAAGCGAAAACCCATATTGAAAGCCTGAGCAACCGCCACCGTTTACGGCCACACGCAGGGCTGCATTGGGGGTTCCTTCCTGGTCAACCAGGAAGGCAACGCGCTTGGCAGCGCTTTCTGTAACAACAACGAGTTCTGACATATTTGGTTCCTAACCTACTCCACAGCCCCATATGGGGGGATTTGGGGTTATTTGTCAATGTTTGGCTCCATTGACAGATGATACGCCTTGGAGTTTTACTATGCATGGCTGTACATTACGGACATGGCGGCACAACCCGACAAACCCTTTGGTGACAAAGCAATTTTTGCCTGCGACCCGGCTCGGTCGCGGGGGCGGTTGTACCCTGAAGAAACGAGCGCTGTGCGCGATGCCTTTCAACGCGACCGCGACCGAATTATCCATGCGGGGGCATTTCGTCGTCTAAAACACAAAACACAGGTGTTCGTATCGTCAGAGGGCGACTATTACCGCACGCGCTTAACCCATTCACTGGAAGTGGCGCAGATATCGCGTACCGTGTGTCGCTATCTGGGATTGAACGAAGATTTAGGCGAGGCATTGGCCCTGGCCCATGACTTTGGCCACCCACCCTTTGGCCATGCCGGGGAAGACGCTCTGTCGGCCTGTATGGCACCCTATGGGGGGTTCGATCATAATTTGCATAGTCTGCGCTTGTTGACGGACCTGGAACAACGTTATGCCGACTTTGATGGCTTGAACCTGACGTGGGAAACCCTGGAAGGCATTGCCAAGCATAATGGTCCGCTCGGTGCTCAAGGCTTTGAAGACAGGCTGGACCCGCTACTAAGGGCGTATTTAGCGCGGCACGATTTAGAAATTCATACCTATGCGTCAGCCGAAGCGCAAGTAGCGGCCTTGTGCGACGACATCGCTTATAACAACCACGATATCGATGACGGCTTGCGGGCAGGCCTGTTTACGCTTGATGATCTGTCAAACGTGCCGTTGGTGGGCGAGGTGCTGGCCGAAGTGCGCAACGATCACCCGACCCTGGAGCCAGACCGCACGCGTTTTGAACTGGTTCGCCATCTGATAGACGCCATGGTCCGGGACCTGGTGGATGAAACAATTTCACGGCTAGAAAGTTCTGGCGCGAAATCTGACCAGGATATCCGTCATTTGCCACGCGCTGTTGCGGCTTTTTCGGAAGGCATGCGCGCTCATGAAGTGGCCATCAAGGCGTTTTTACACCGCAATATGTATCGGCATGAACGCGTGATGGAGATGGCCGAAACTGCAAAGCGGGTTGTCGAGGGACTGTTCACCCGCTATATGGCGGAACCCGATTGTTTGCCGGAAGAATGGCAGGCAAAAGTGGCGGGCGGAAACAGCGATGAAGCCGCCCGAACGATAGCAGATTTTATAGCCGGTATGACCGACCGGTTCGCCCTCAAGGAGCATGATCGCCTGTATGGCGAAGTTGACACAACAGCATGAATATCTACGCCAAGTTTAGAACGAAAATTGAAGATCAAATCGCCGTACTGGCAGCCGCTGGCACCTTGCCTGAAGGTATGGACACCAGCCGCATCACGTTGGAACCCCCGCGGGATGCCAGCCATGGCGATATTGCCACCAATGCGGCCATGGTGTTGTCCAAGGGCGCGGGCATGAAGCCACGCGACCTGGCGCAGCTGATTGTCGATGGGCTTGCTGCGGATGAAGACGTTACTGGTGCTGATATAGCAGGCCCTGGTTTCATCAATATTACTGTTGCGCCGAACCTGCTGCATGCTGTTGTAGAACGCGTGCTGACACGCCCCAGTGATTATGGCCAGTCACCCGTCGGCGCGGGCCAAAAGGTGAATGTGGAATATGTGTCGGCAAACCCAACAGGCCCGATGCATGTGGGCCATTGCCGGGGTGCTGTGTTTGGCGATGCCTTGTGCGCCTTGTTGGAAAAAGGCGGCTACGACGTTACGCGCGAATATTACATCAATGATGCTGGCTCGCAGATTGATACGCTCGCACGGTCTGCGCATCTGCGTTATCTGGAAGCCTTGGGCGAAGATATTGGCGAAATTCCTGAGGGGCTGTATCCCGGTGACTATTTAGTGCCGGTTGGCCAGCAAATTGTAAAGGCTGATGGCGACAAGTGGCAGGGCCTGGCTGAAGACAAGTGGCTGGAATATTTCCGCACGACAACCTCTGACGCTATGATGGATATGATCCGTGAAGACCTCGGTGTACTCGGCATTACCATGGATGAGTTTGTTTCAGAGCGCGGGTTGCATGGTGAAGGCAAGGTAGACACGGCACTGGCAACGCTTGAAGGCATAGGTCTTATTTATGAAGGCGTGCTGGACCCACCCAAAGGCAAATTACCCGATGATTGGGAATCGCGCCCACAAACCCTGTTCAAAGCCACAGAATTTGGCGACGATATTGACCGGGCCCTGAAAAAGTCAGACGGTAGCTGGACCTATTTCGCGGCCGACATTGCTTACCACCAAAACAAGTTTGAACGTGGTTACCACCAACAAGTCGATGTTTGGGGCGCTGATCATGGCGGTTATGTAAAGCGCATGAAAGCCGCGCTGGCAGCCATCAGCAATGGCGAGGCCGAGCTGGATGTTAAATTGTGCCAGATGGTGCGTCTGTTGCGTGATGGCGAGCCGGTGATTATGTCCAAGCGCAGTGGTACATTTGTTACGCTGCGCGATGTGGTCGATGAAGTCGGTAAAGACGTTGTGCGCTTTATCATGCTGACCCGCAAGAATGATGCGCCACTGGACTTCGACTTTTCAAAAGTTGTCGAGCAATCCCGCGATAACCCTGTGTTCTATGTACAATATGCGCACGCGCGGATCTGTTCGGTGCTGCGTCGGGCAGGGGACGAAGTATCGTCTGTTGATGCGGCTGATGCTGCACTGGCTGGAGCTGATTTGTCGTGCCTGACGGATAGTGCTGAAGCCGACCTGATGAAGAAAATGGCTGATTGGCCGCGTTCTATCGATGCCGCCGCACTGGCTCATGAGCCACACCGGATTGCGTTTTACCTGAATGACCTGGCAGCCTTGCTTCATGCGTATTGGAACAAGGGGAATGATGACCATTCGCTGCGTTTTATTCAGCCTGATAATTTAGACGTAACCAAAGCAAGATTAGCGCTTATCCGGTCGGTTGCACTTGTGATAGCGTCAGGCCTTCAGATTCTTGGCGTCACGCCAGTGGAAGAAATGCATTAGGATAGGAAATGCCCGAATACGAGGACAATAACCACTCAGTTCTCAAATGGGGCGCCGCCGTGCTCTCTGTGCTTATTTGCGGTGGCCTGTTCTGGTATGCCATGCAAGAGCGCAATGCGCGTGAGATCATTACCGAACATGCAGACACTGAGCCATACAAAGTTCGGCCTGAAGACCCAGGCGGGATGTTCGTGCCGCATCAGGACAAGCGTATTTTCGGCGAGGCCGTAGGCAGGCCTGATAACCCTGAAGAAAGCTTGGGCCAGGATAAAGAACAGCCAGTTGATGCGGCTGTTTTGGCTGCGCCCAGCCCCGAGCCTCAGCCTGAACCGAAACCAGAGCCTAAGCCTGTATCCGTACTAGTCCCAGAGCCAGAGCCAGAGCCAGAGCCGGTTAAGCGCAGTAACCCGGTGGATGTGCGCAAAGAGCCATTGCCTGAACAACCTGCTGTGGCCCAACCGGCACCAAAAGCCGACGCAATTGTGGGATGGGGTGTTCAATTGGGCGCCTTTGGGACAGAACGCGCCGCAGACCAAGCCTGGAGCATCTTTCGTAAAGAACACAAGGTTGTACTGGGTGCTTTAACCAGCCGTGTTAAAGTGCCAGCACCAGATGCAAAACAGCAGCTCTATCGGCTGCGGGCAGGGCGCTATGACACCGAAGCAGCCGCGCGAGAAGCTTGCGACTCCCTCAAGAAAGCCGGGCAGGGGTGTATGCCTGTCTGGCCATATTAGGACGTGTCTGTGTCCGCACCGCTTCCCGCAATATTTGGCCTTGAAGGGCTAACCGTCACTGATGAGGAACGGGCCTTTTTCCATGATGTGAAGCCTTACGGGTTCATTTTATTCGCCCGCAATGTAGCTGATCGCGACCAAGTTCGCGCGTTGGTGCAAGACTTGCGAGAGAACTGCGGTTGTGCCAGCGCACTGGTATTTATCGACCAGGAAGGTGGCCGTGTGCAAAGGTTGGGGCCGCCCCATTGGCCAGCTTACCCTCCGGCCGCCGTTTTTGGTGAGTTGGCGTGTCTCGACCGCAATATGGGCGCGAGGGCAGCGTGGCTGAATGCCCGCCTCATTGCTGATGACTTGTATGAGTTAGGCATTCAGGCCGACTGCCTGCCGGTGCTAGACCTGCCGGCCATGGGCGCCCATGATATTATTGGCGACCGGGCTTTTGATCCGGATCCGTATATTGTTGCCGCCCTGGGCTTGGCTGTTTGCGAAGGCCTGATGGATGGCGGTGTACTGCCTGTATTGAAACACATTCCCGGCCATGGCCGCGCGACGGCGGATAGCCATGAAGGTTTGCCTCAGGTTGATACTGAGGCATCTTTGCTTCGCCACCGCGACTTTGTGCCGTTCCAGGGGCTGTCTCATATGCCTTTTGCGATGACGGCCCATATCGTTTATTCGGTTTTTGATGATCGTTTTCCGGCGACTACCTCCAGTCGCATGATCCATGACGTTATTCGCGATGAGATAGGTTTTGCTGGGGCGTTGATGTCTGATGATTTGAATATGAAGGCTTTAAGCGGTTCACTGCGAGAACGCACACGAGCCGCCCAGCAAGCCGGGTGTGACCTGGCGTTGCATTGCAGTGGCGACTTAGATGAAATGCGTGATGTCGCAGAGGCTTTGGTGCCGGCCAGCGAGGCTAGCAATGCGCGGATGGCTGCAGCACTAGACCCTCTGGCATTGCCAAAGCCGATGGACAGAGCGCTCATAGAAGCCGAACGTAATGCTTTGTTGTTGGAGTTGGAAGTGTGATGGATAGCATCCTGGATATATCGACCTGGGTCGTCCCAATTATTTTGGCCATTACGGTGCATGAAGCCGCGCATGGCTGGATGGCCAATCGGCTTGGCGATGATACCGCCAAACAATTGGGCCGAATTACGCTGAACCCGTTTGCTCATATCGACCCCATGGGGACGATTTTGATGCCTGGCTTGTTGTTGTTGGCTGGTATGCCACCCTTTGGCTATGCCAAGCCTGTTCCTGTAAGGTTTGACCGGCTGATGGACCCCAAACGCGACATGGTTTGGGTTGCGGCTGCTGGGCCCGGTGTCAATGTGTTAATGGCTGTTATCGCAATGTTGCTATTGAATCTATTTGGCTATGCGCAAGGCCCGGTGGGGGAGTGGTTCTCTCAAATGTTGCAGCAAATGGTCTTTATCAATTTGGTGCTAGCTGTGTTTAACATGATCCCGCTGCCGCCACTCGACGGTGGTCGTGTCGTAACCGGCATACTCCCTATGCCCCTTGCTCGCAAATATGCCGGCCTGGAGCGGTATGGCTTTATGATCATTTTTGGGTTGCTCTTGCTTCCCTACCTGACGAGAAACGTTTTTGGTTTCGATTTTAATATTCTGGGGATGACCGTTCTTCCAGTCGTGGAATTCCTGTATACTACAATCTTTGATGTATTCTTCTTTGTAAGGTAGGTCAGGGGTGGATGAACCAAAGGACATTGAAGAGGGCGTAACGTCGGCTGTTCTATCAGAAAAGCTGGTCCTCGATATTGATGGCTATGAAGGGCCGCTTGATGTGTTGCTAACCCTGGCGCGCAATCAAAAGGTAGACCTGTCCCAAATTTCAATTTTACAATTGGCCGAGCAATATTTGGTGTTCGTTGCGGCTGTCCGTCAAGTGCGCCTAGAGCTAGCCGCCGATTATTTGGTGATGGCGGCATGGTTGGCCTATTTGAAGTCGCGACTTTTGTTGCCCGATGAAGCCAATGAAGACGAACCCACCGGCGATGAATTGGCTGCCATGCTGGCCTTTCGTCTACGACGGCTTGAAGCCATGCGCGAGCGGTCGGTGGATCTGATGTCGCGTTATCGTATGGGTCGTGATGTGTTCCCTCGTGGTATGCCAGAAGGCATCCGGGTAAGCCGCCGGGCAAAGTATGATGCCAGCCTTTATGAATTGTTGCGCGCCTATGCTGAGCAGAATGCGCGGGTGTCTATTACATCGTTGCATCTGGTGCGCGCACCGATCTTCACTATTGAAGAAGCCATGACACGGCTGCAGCGCCTGGTTGGGTTTGTGCCAGACTGGACAGATCTACAGTCATTTTTGCCTACAGATATAACAGACCCAAAATTGCGCCGATCCGCATTGGCGAGCACCTTTGTTGCGACCTTGGAAATGGCCCGGCAGGGCCGAATAGAGCTGGACCAGGCGAAGGCCTTTGGCCCCCTTAAAGTGCGTACCAGAAAACCGGAAAATCCGACAGAAGAGCAGGGCGATACATGACCGGAAACCCACAAGAAACAGCCGAATATTTGCGTATGATCGAGGCGCTTCTTTTCGCAGCGGTTGAGCCGCTGGATGAAGCAACTCTGGCGGAACGCCTACCTGCTGACGTCGACGTGGGTGCGTTGATCGTGACCTTGCAGGAATCTTATGAAACGCGGGGCGTGCAATTGGTCAAACGCGCCAATCGGTGGATGTTCCAAACTGCGTCAGACCTGGCCTTTTTGTTGCAGCGTGATGTGGAGACAGAACGTCGTCTGTCACGGGCTGCGCAGGAGACATTGGCGATCATTGCCTATCATCAGCCTGTAACGCGGGCAGAGATTGAGGAAATTCGAGGCGTGAGTGTTTCCAAAGGCACACTTGATGTCTTAATGGAAACGGGGTGGGTGCGCCCTGTTGGCCGTCGTCAAACACCCGGACGCCCTGTCACCTATGGTGTGACAGATGATTTCTTGATTCACTTTGGTCTGGAGACGGTTAAAGACTTGCCGGGCATAGAAGAATTGAAGGCCGCGGGTTTGCTTGATTCCGATGTGCCGCCAGAGTTTTCATTGGTTGAAGGCGGGAAGGCAGAAGGGTCCGATGAGGAGCCGGAAACGGAAGAGGACGACGCGCAGCTTTCGCTACATGCCGTCCCCTCTGAATTCAGCCAGGAAATAGATCTGGAAGATGACGTGGATGAAGGACCAGACGTCGCCTGATCCGTCATCGTTGTTCGCTATGGGCGAATAATACTCGCATTATCAATGACCATTTCGGTGCCGTTGACGAATTTAGATTCGTCAGATGCCAGGTACAATACCATGTAGCCAACGTCTGAAGGCTCGCCCAAGCCCCAAATTGGGGGTGGTGGAAGTTCCATGCCTTCGGGCAATTGGTCGGGGTCGATGCCAATATTTTCGGTC
>Ga0055584_100008106_pt1 | contig 10297 bp, 10 predicted proteins | sample OSDHelmetaG_FD_58716 | JGI IMG/M metagenome (GOLD analysis project Ga0055584, IMG submission 58716) | Pelagic marine sediment microbial communities from the LTER site Helgoland, North Sea, for post-phytoplankton bloom and carbon turnover... | ecosystem: Environmental > Aquatic > Marine >...
CGGCGGCGGCGCCTCGAATTCCCCGACATAGACATCCAGTACGACGCCGCGCAGGCGGTCTGCGTCCAGGGCGGCGACGAGCGCGGTCTCGTCGATTACCTCGCCGCGTGCGACGTTGACCAGGATGGCGCCGGGCTTCATTTGTGCGAAGCGCGCGTCGTCGAACAGCCGGTCGGTCTCTGGCGTCCAATGACAACAGACCGCCACGAAATCGCTCTCGGCCAGGAAGCCATTGAGGTCGTCCGGCCCGCCAACGGCAGAGAAGCCCTCGGGCAAGGCCGCATCGCCAGGCGGCTTGCTGCGCGTGCCAACCACACGCATGCCAAGCGCGGCTGAGAGCCGGCCAACGTCGCCGCCGATGCCGCCCACGCCGACAACGCACATGGTCTTGCCCGCCAGCAGCAGCGGGCGATACGCACGATGATCGAGCCGGCCGGCATCACGGTCAACCGCAGCTTGTGGCAAAGCCTTTGCGAAATGCATCACACCGGCTACCGCATACTCAGCCATAGCCAAGGTGTTGCCGGCGCCCCGAGACGTCGATGCCACCACATCGCTTTTCCATAGATCGCCCAGCATCAGATTGCTGGCGCCAGCCGGCCGCTGGTGAAACCATTTCAGCTTGGGAGATCGCGCGCGCAGGTCGAGCGGGAAAGGCCAGCCACCGAGGATGACCTCTGCCTTGGCCAGCAGCCGATTCCGCTCCTCCGCAGTACCCGCGCCATTTGCGTCGGGTGAGAGATAGCGACGGCTGGTGAATTCTGGCCAGGTCGCTCGGATTTCGCCATCGAACCAGCCACCGGCGTCGGTCAGCGCGATGCTTGGATCAACCGCTTCTATCATCGCGCACTCGTCAGCGCTGATCCGTTGGATGGTCAAAACTTCGATCTTGCGCATAAATTCTCTCATTATTTGACAAAAAAGTCAGCTACGCGAGCGGCCGCAACGGTCCGCAATAGGTCCGGCTTCCCGGGTGGAGGACACATAGACCGTCATCAATCTCACCCTGCAACAAGACTTCCCGCGAGGCGCTCATGAGCGCGTTCGGCAGCGATAGAGGCTGGTTGATTTTATCACATGCACCGCCTCGTTCCGTTGATTACGGATCTCGCGGTGGAAGCTGACAACACCGGTGTCGCCCCTGTAAAAGCCTAGGTAGTCCTGGAATTTTGACTTTTTGTTGCGCAAGACAATGAACTATCGCTTGTGTTAGTTTTGCTCGCCCCCGCCAGCACCCTCAACATTCAACCGGGCATTGCCTGACAGAAACGTCTCCAGCCGGCCAACGGTCTCTGGCGAGCGGACCATGTTGGTGTTCAGCCATTCCATGAACAGGCCGTCATCGTGCGAGAGGTCGTTCATTCGCGGCAGAACATTGGTGATCCGCCAGTTGGTCAACGGCGTGTTCTCCGCGATCTTCTCCGCGAGTTCGATGGCTTTGTCTTGCTCGGTACCGGCGGGCACGAGATATTGCATCACCCGGGCCTGCTTGGCCTCCTCCGCGTTGAGCAGGCGGCCGGTCAGCATCATATCCGCCATGGTGGCGTAGCCCAGCACCCGCTGCACCCATACGGTTCCACCACCGCCGACGAAGATACCGCGCTGGCCCTCCGGCAATCCAAACACGGCCTTATCCGACGCAACCCGGATGTGCGTCGCACATGCAAGCTCCAGCCCACCGCCAATCACGGGGCCGTGCAGGGCGGAGACAAATGGCGTCGGCCCGCGGGAGATCAGGTTAAAGGCCTGGTGCCAGGGGGAGCCATCCAGCGGTGGGATATAGGGTGCTCCGGGGCGGGCGCGCTCGGCCAACCAGGCCAGATCCAGCCCGGCGGAGAAGTTGGAGCCATGGCCGAACAACACCGCGGCACGCGCCTCTTGTGCCGCCCGGGTTGCGGCGGCTGAGAGGCCTTCCAACACCGCAGCATTGATGGCATTGCGTTTGTCGGGGCGGTTGATCCCAATCAGCGCAATCTTGCCGCGCTGCTCATAAGTGACGATATCGGCGGTCATTGCGGGTGCCTTAGGTTCCGGAAAGTCTGGTAAATCAGACTAGCACCGGACCTGCTACCCACCAAACTTCACAATCCGCGCGTTAGAATCATCACCATCGGCACTGCGCAACTCGCGCAATTCTGTTTCCAACGAGGCCACGCGGGCGGTTAAGCCCTCGACCTGGCTTAGCAATGCCTCGATCCGGCCTGCCATCGGGTCTTGCGTGCCGGCGGATACGCCATAAGCGTCGAACGGTTTGTCGTTATCAGCGCCGCCCTTGGCGATCTTGGCCGGAATGCCGACGACGGTCACGCCGGCTGGCACCTCCGCCAACACAACAGCATTCGCGCCAACGCGTGCGCCAGCCCGAACCGTAAATGGCCCGAGGATCTGCGCGCCAGAGCCGACGATAACGCCGTCCTCCAACGTTGGGTGCCGCTTGCCCAGGTTCAACGATGTGCCGCCAAGTGTGACGCCCTGGTACAGCGTAACGTCGTTGCCGACCTCCGCTGTCTCGCCAATAACGACGCCCATGCCATGGTCGATGAACAACCGTTTGCCGATGGTCGCGCCTGGGTGGATCTCAATGCCGCTCAGCATCCGCCCGATATGCGAAATCAGGCGCCCCCAGAAGAAGAATTTGTTGCGCCACAGCTTATTGGCGACGCGGTGAAACACCAGCGCATGAAAACCCGGATAGCTGAAAATGACGTCGAGCCGTGACCGCAGGGCGGGATCACGCTCTTTGTAGGTTTCAACTTCAGACCAAAGCTCTCGCAGCATGGCGGCCTCTTAACAACAATCGGTCATCTCAATATGGCGCGAACGCCTTGGGTGCGCTAGCGTATTTGGCAGACATAGGATTTTTGCAGCCTGCGCAAGGGCAAGTGCGCTAGGTTGCCGATTATCGCCAATTACCACAGCTATGAAAAGGCACCGCGATGGACGTTCGCAACGGATTTATCGATAGCATCGGCAACACGCCTCTCATCCGCCTGAACCGTGTCTCGGATGCGACCGGGTGCGAAATTTTGGGCAAGGCGGAGTTTATGAATCCGGGCGGGTCAGTCAAAGATCGCGCGGCCCTGGCCATCGTCAAAGACGCCGAGGCTAAGGGCTTGCTGCGCCCCGGCGGTGTGATCGTCGAGGGTACTGCTGGTAATACTGGCATTGGATTGGCTCTGGTCGCCAACGCGCGTGGTTATCGCACTGTCATCGTCATTCCAGAAACCCAAACCCAGGAAAAGAAAGATTTGCTCCGCCTCTGTGGCGCTGATCTGCGTGAGGTACCGGCGCTACCCTACCGTGACCCAAACAACTACGTAAAATACTCCGGCCGTCTGGCAGATGAGATCGCGGCTGCGGAGCCTGCTGGCGCCATCTGGGCGAACCAGTTCGACAATGTGGCCAACAAGCAGGGCCATTACGAAACCACCGGGCCAGAAATTTGGCGGCAAACCGATGGCAAAATCGACGGCTTCATCTGCGCAGTGGGCTCTGGCGGCACCCTGGCCGGCATTGCCGATTACCTGCGTGAGCAGAAGCCCGGCGTGCAAATAGGCATCGCTGATCCGCCGGGTGCTGCGCTGTACGAGTATTACAAGAATGGCGCGTTGAAGTCCGAAGGATCCTCCATCACAGAGGGCATTGGCCAGGGCCGGATCACGGCGAACCTGGAAGGCCTGGCGATCGACCGCCCTTACCAGATCCCGGACGCGGAAGCCCTCCAAGTGGCCTTCGATCTGCTGTCGCAGGAAGGGTTGGCACTAGGTTCGTCATCCGGCGTGAACGTCGCCGGCGCCATCCGCATGGCCAAGGACTTAGGTCCAGGCCATACCATCGTGACTGTTCTCTGCGACGGCGCGGCCAAGTATCAGTCCAAAATGTTCAACCGAGCGTTCTTGGAAGAGAAGGGCCTGCCAGTGCCGAGCTGGCTGTAGGTCGGCGTCATCACGCCATCAACCGCCCCATCGCATCGGGCGAGGCAACCGTGCAGCGCCAGTGGATGCGGTTTTGCTCAATAGGGTAGGGGGCTCCTGCCGAATGCAACATGCAGCGGTTGTCCCAGGTGACCACGTCGCCGACCTGCCAATCATGCTGATACTCCGCATCCGGCGCGATTTGGTGGGCGGTGAGGTCTGAGATCAGGGCCTCGCCCTCGGCTTCATCCAGGCCGACAATGCGCAGCAAGTGCGTTGGGTTGAAATAGAGCGACTTGCGCCCAGTCTCTGAATGCACCCGCACCAGGCTGTGGCGGACCGGTGGCAAGTCGCGGTCCTCTGGCTCCAAAAGCTCATTCGACTTGCGTGAAGCGCCGCCGTAGACGTAATCCGCCTCTAGCCCATCGATGCGCTCCTTTAGAGCATCCGGTAGAGCCGTATAGGCCATGGTCATATTGGCAAACAGCGTATCACCGCCGGAGGAGGGGACTTCGAGGCCATAGAGCTGCGTCGCCTTACAGCCCTTTGGGTCCCAAGGCCCATCCGTATGCCAGCCGCGGCCCCGGTTGTAGATCGACGGGTTCACTGAGCCATCGGGCTTGCGTGCGCCGATCCCCATGACGGTCAGTTCCGGGAACTCGGCATGGCGGGACTTGCGAACCAGGTGCGGGAAGACCTGGCCAAAGCGTCGTCCGTGGTCCAGGAATTGCGGGATGCTCAGGTCCTGGCCACGAATACAGATAACGCCAGCGTCGAGCCAAGCTTGGTAGATCGCCTGCCATTCGGCATCGCTCATGCGGTTGAGATCGACGCCGGTCACCAGGGCGCCGGTGTTGGGAGTGGGCTTCTCGATATGCATGGGCGCGGCTCCTTTGTCGCTTTGCTATGCTGTTTACCAGATAGTCTAGCGATTGCGATGCCAGCCGCCTACACTGCTTGGCATCCTTGCTGTGCAGATAGGCGCTTATCCATGACCCTCCCCATTATTCCCACCATGCTGGTTGGCAGCTATCCGCAGCCGGGCTGGCTGATCAATCGCGACGTGTTGCTGGGCAATGGTCCGCCACGGGTGCGCATGCAGCAGGTCTGGCAGATGAAGGACGACGCGCTGGACGAGGCGCAGAACGACGCCGTCCTCACTGCCGTGCACGAGCAGGAGCGTGCCGGCATTGACATTCTGACCGATGGCGAAATCCGGCGGGAGAGCTATTTCAACGCCTTCGCTACGGCTCTTGATGGCATCGATCTAGATAATCCCGGTGAAGTGCTAGCCCGCAACGGCAAGCCGACCCTGGTGCCCCGCGTTGTCGGCCCAATTTCGCTGACCCGTTCCGTTCACGCCGATGAGGTGCGCTTCCTCAAGAGCCAGACCGACCGACCGATCAAAGTCACCATCCCCGGTGGCTTCACCATGGCCAAGCTGGCGCTCGATGAGCATTACCACGACCAGGAAAGCCTGATCATGGCCTATGCCGCCGCTGTCAATGCCGAGATCAAGCAGCTCAAAGCTGCTGGCGCCGATTGGATCCAGATCGACGAGCCCTATATGCAGGCCAATCCAGAAGAAGCGAACAAATTCGGCGTCGCCGCCATCAACCGCGCGCTGGAGGGCATCGACGGCCCCACCGTCGTGCATCTGTGCTTTGGCTATGCCTATGTGGTCAGCGGCAAACCCGCCGGCTATTCCTACCTGCCACAGCTAAACGCCTGTAAGGCCGATGCGATTTCAATTGAGGCGGCACAACCAGGCCTTGACCCGGTAGAACTGCGCGGCCTGCCAGACAAAAAGGTTGTCTACGGCGTCATCGATCTGGCTGACCCAGTCGCGGAGACCGCGGATGTGGTCGCTGGCCGCCTAACCGCCGCGCTGAAGCATATCGATGCGGACCGCCTGATCGCAGCCCCCGATTGCGGTATGAAATACCTGCCGCGCGGCTTGGCTTTCGCGAAACTCAAGGCCCTGGCGGATGGTGCGGCGCAGGTTCGGGCCGGGCTTTAGGCGGCGGAATAATTCCAGCGCCTCCCCTCCCACCTTGTCCTGAAACGAGTTCAGGACAAGGTGGGAGGGGTGCCCCCGGCCTCTAAAACTCCTCCGCCATTTCCTGCAGCCATTGGCTGAACACCGCGATTTTGGTCTCGTGCCGTCGAGCCTCGCTGCAGGCAATGTAGTAGGCGACGCCGGCGTTCATCTCGTCGTCGAACAGGCGCACCAGTGTGCCTTGCTCCATGTAGATTTTGACCAGCACGCTGCGGCCAAGCGCAATGCCTTGGCCGGCTGAGGCGGCGCGGTTGACCAGTCGTGTGTCGCTGAACCCCATCCCCGCTATGGAGGGCTCGCCGGTCAAACCCCAGTGCCCGAACCAGGTGGCCCATGTTAGCCAGGCATCATCGGGCAGGCGCAGGTCGGAATCGTGCAACAGCCGGTGGGACAGCAGGTCTTCAGGAGTCCGCAATGGCTTGGTGCCGTTCAGCAGCATTGGGCTGGCAACTGGAAACACCGTCTCGTCCATCAGGTGGGCCACGTGCAGGCCGTTGCCAGCGGCGTAACGGCCATAGCGGATTGCGACATCGGCCTCGCCCGTGGTCAGATCAATCTTGCGAGGCTCTGCCTGAACCACCACCTCGATCTCCGGATAGCGGTCGGCGAAGCCGCCCAGCCGGTGCACCAGCCAACCATGGGCAAAGCTGGGCAGCACGCTAACCACCAGCCGTCCGCGCATCGGCTGATCCGACAGGCTGTTGGCACCTGCCGCCAACCGGGTGAAGGCGTCGCTGACAGTTGGCAACAGGCGGCGGCCAGCATCGGTGAGGCGCAACTTGCGTGGCGCGCGGATGAACAGAGGCTGCCCCAACTCCTCCTCCAGCCCGCGCACCTGCTGGCTGATTGCGCCGGGTGTTACGTGCAATTCGGCGGCGGCACGGGTGAAGCTCATGTTGCGGGCGGCGGCTTCGAAGGCGCGTAGCGCGTGCAGGGATGGAAGGCGGCGCATGGTGAGTGTGCTCTATAGAATAGATTTTCTAAACCAAAATCACAGAAATCATCGTTTTGAATGCAGCGCAACTCATCATAGATAGGAGGCCTTCCCGAAACGAAGCCATTAGGAGGCTCCGATGACTATCCTGTCCTTCCTGCAGCAACCGCTGTCTATCCACGTGCCGTCGCCGATCCAGGCCGCGACTGCCGCTGTGGTACGACTGCTGCATTGGCAGGATGTGCATCGCCAGCGCAAACATCTCTCGCAACTTGACGACCGCATGTTGGAAGATATCGGCTTGACCCGCGCCGACGTGGACTATGAGATCAGCAAGCCCGTGTGGCGGCTCTAGGAGTGAGATGTGATGCTAACGCTCTACGATAACTGGGATTCCGGCAACGGTTACAAGGTGCGCCTGCTTTTGGCGCACCTTGGCGTGGACCATCGCGTGGTCGATTTAGACCTTGATGCTGGTGGAGCCCGAACGTCGGAATTCCTGGCGTTCAACCCGAACGGCAAGATCCCGACCGTGGTTTTGGATGACGGCCGCACGCTTTGGGAGTCGAATGCGATCCTCAGCTATTTCGCTGAGGATACGCGGCTCTTACCCAACACCCGCTTTGCGCGCGCCAAGGTGCTGCAATGGCTGTTTTTCGAGCAATACAGCCACGAGCCCTATGTCGCCGTGGCTCGCTATATCCACCGTCACCTGCCGGCGGGACACGCCCGCTACGCAGAACTCCCGTCGCGGATTGAAGGCGGCAATCGGGCGTTGGGCGTGATGGAACAACATTTGGCCAGCCGTGAGTTTATGGTCGGGCAGGCGTTCAGCATCGCTGACATCGCGCTTTATGCCTACACGCACGTCGCGGCGGATGGCGGCTTTGACCTCAGCGCCTTTCCGGCGGTGCAGGACTGGTGCGCCCGCATTGCGGCTCGGCCAGGGCATGTGCCGATGCTGGATGGACCGCCGCCCGGCTCTGCTGCCTAGCGCAGCAGCAGCCACACATTGACGACGACCCAGTAAGCCGCCAGGACTGTTAGCAATACCGGCCTGGCGGTCTTGGGTAAAACTTGTCCGGCCAGTAACCCGCCGAAAACAGCCATGAACATCGTGCCGGGGATGACCCAGCGGCGGCCTACTTCACCAACATTCATGGCCATAGCCACCAGGATGGAGGCGACGAAGAAGGTCAGGCAATAGATGCCCAGAAGCCGGAATTTCTCGGGCTCAATGCCCACTAAAACGATCCGAACACTGCGATCTTGCCAAATCTTGTAGGCAAAGGCGATAGCAACGACGATCACCACCGATGTAATGCTGGACCCATAAGCATCCAGCGCCTCAACGAACGGGGATTGGTCAGCCGAATCGAACCGGTATTTGCCGAACGTGCCGGTAACCTCGGACCGGTTGAGATAGCCCCAGACCATAGCCGGAGCTGCTAACGCCACCAGGATCGCAGCCGAAATTAGCGCCCCCTTGTCCAGAAACACCCGCCGGGCAGTTCCGTTATAGGCGCAGGTGATCAACAGGATAATAAAGAACAGCAAGCCATTGTATTTGCTGTGAAACACCAAGGCGGCTGACAGTCCCAGCAAAACGTATAGCCATACGGATTTTCGCTCGGTTAACACAGTCACGATCAGCAGCGCCGCTGCCATCGTGCAGAGCAAGAACGTAAAGTGTGTGAACTCGGTGACGGCCTTGCCGCGCACGTCGTCGATCAAGGTAATCGAGAACGCCCCGATCCAGGCGAGAACGTCGTCTTTGGTCCAATGGCGCAAGGCCCTGTGGAGCAGCAGGATCGCGCCCACAATGAAGATTTGCCGCGCGATCTTGATGAAAATATCAGGCGGAATGCCCAAAAGAGAGCAAGCCCAGGCGATGTTCGATAGCAGTGTCGGCTGATCCAGATTGCCGAACTGGGCGCTCGCTGCCCACTCAATTAACTGCGCGTCGTCATATTTAACGACGGTGAAAAACAGTGATTGCAACACGGCCTGCGCCAAGCCAACCGCCACTAGCAAAAGTGGCAGCCAGCGGCTCCAGTCGATATCTTGCAGTTTTTGTTGGGATAGCATGGTGGGGCGGTCTGCCAATTTTTTGTTAGACGAGACCGCTGCCGCTTCGCCTAGACTTATCGGGTCGGAACCGGGTCTGGGCCATTATAGTCGTAGAAGCCGCGGTTGGTCTTGCGGCCCAGCCAACCGGCCTCAACATACTTCACCAGCAGCGGGCAGGGCCGGTATTTCGTATCGGCAAGGCCTTCGTAGAGCACTTGCATCACCGCCAGGCACGTATCCAGCCCGATGAAATCCGCCAGCTCCAGCGGGCCCATAGGATGGTTCGCGCCCAGTTTCATGCCATTGTCGATGGCCTCGACCGAACCGACACCCTCATAGAGCGTGTAGATCGCTTCGTTGATCATCGGCAGCAGGATGCGGTTGACGATGAAGGCCGGGAAATCTTCGGCTGACACTGGGATTTTGCCCAGGCGCTGCGTCATCTCTTTGAAAGCGGCGACGGTTTCTTCTTCCGTGGCGATGCCGCGGATCAGCTCCACCAGGCTCATCATCGGCACGGGGTTCATGAAGTGAACGCCCATGAAACGGCCCGGGCGATCCGTTGTCGCAGCCAGCCGCGTGATGGAGATGGAAGACGTGTTAGAGGCAATCATCGCATCGGCGCGCAGGTGCGGCACCAGCTTTTCGAATACCTGGCGCTTGACCGCTTCGTTCTCGGTTGCGGCCTCGATGACCATGTCGCAATCGCTGAAGTCCGCATAGTCAGTCGTGGTTTTGATGCGTTGTACCGATTCGATCCGGCCAATGTCATCCAGCAAGCCGCGGCGGACCTGACGATCCAGATTGCGGCCCATGACCTCCATTGCGGCGGTCAGACGGTCTTCAGCGATGTCGGCAAGGACCACGTCATACCCTGCAACAGCACAAACATGGGCAATGCCGTTGCCCATCAGGCCAGCGCCAATAACGCCGATTTTTTGCACCATTTACTGAGTTCCTCGCCCTGAAAGGCGCTTGGCTAAAAAGAAAAAGGTCCTGGATCCCATGTGGGCTCCAGGACCAAACTGAAAGAGATTAGGCCTCGGCCCGACGTTTCTTAATCTCTGCTGTCAACTCGGGGACCTCGGAGAACAGATCGCCGATCAGGCCGTAGTCTGCGACCTGGAAGATCGGGGCTTCTTCGTCCTTGTTGATCGCAACGATCACCTTGGAGTCTTTCATGCCAGCCAGATGCTGGATCGCGCCGGAGATACCGACGGCGATGTACAGTTCCGGCGCAACCACCTTGCCGGTCTGGCCGACCTGGTAGTCGTTCGGCACAAAGCCCGCATCCACCGCAGCACGTGAGGCGCCAACGGC
>Ga0055584_100008108_pt1 | contig 10295 bp, 8 predicted proteins | sample OSDHelmetaG_FD_58716 | JGI IMG/M metagenome (GOLD analysis project Ga0055584, IMG submission 58716) | Pelagic marine sediment microbial communities from the LTER site Helgoland, North Sea, for post-phytoplankton bloom and carbon turnover... | ecosystem: Environmental > Aquatic > Marine >...
TGACCAATTGTCGTTTCCTGATCGAATTGATTCCGTTCTAAATGAGGAACGTTAGTGTGTATGTATCAATTAGGGAAAACTTAAGCGCAGCAGTGAAAGTGAGCACGCTGTACATCACTTTCACACTTTGCTTTATGAAGCGTTGATGATGAAAGACTAGATGCCTTCACCATCAGGTCGATTTAAGCTTTTAACCAAGCAACAGCTTCAGCACGAGTTGCGAAGTATGCAGTCGGAAAGTTGGCTGGCCCTTCATTGACAGGTGCCTTGCCGATGGCAGGCATTCCTTGAGGCATAACAAAGGCGAACTTCTTCATTCCTGCAGCATTGTAGCGAGGAACGATGTGGATATCGCGCCAGCCCATGTTCATCTTGGCAAAGTCCATCTTGAATTGGACCGCGTCGATCATGCCGTTGTTGCAGTTCGACTGTTCGAATTGTTCAACGTAACGGGTGAGAAACTCACTGAAGTCGTTTCCGTCCATTTGTGATGTTGTATCGAACCATCTGATTTCAACGCAATCATCCTCCGGCCGGTCGACAACGTCGCCCCATTGATCAGAATATACGACTTGTACCATTGTTAGCTCCTAGCTGTAGATTGGAAATTCCTTACAGAGCTTAGACGTCTTGGATTTGGCGCTTTCGACAACGGAAGATAATTTTCCTTCGCCCTCGGCAAGGATTAAATCTGCAATAATGTCACCGAGTTCAGCGAACTCTTTTTCTTTCAACCCTCGTGTTGTGGCTGCTCCTGTGCCTAATCTCAAGCCAACCCATTCTGGTGGGCGAGGGCTGTCGAACGGAATGGGGTTCTTGTTTGAGGTGATGTCGGCGGCGTCCAAAGCCTTCTCTACTTGGCTGCCTTTTAAGTTTTGCCCACGAAGATCAAGCAGAACGATATGAGTGTCAGTACCACCAGAGACAATACCAATCCCTTTGGACATCAGAGTCTTTGCCAGCACTTGAGCATTGGCCTTCACCTGTCGTGCATAGTCTTTGAAGGAAGCGTTCAATGCTTCACCAAGGCACACAGCTTTAGCGGCGATGACCTGGGTGTGAATAGATCCCTGGACGCCAGGAAAGACTGCGGCTTGCAGCTTTCGTTCATAGTCTTTGTTTTTAGATAGAATGACGCCACCTCGTGGACCGCGGAGTGTCTTGGTGGTCGTGCAGGTGACAAGGTCGGCGCAGGACAAAGGTGAAGGGTGAACACCGCCGGCAACCAGGCCAGCGAAATGTGCCATGTCGACGTGGAAGAAAGCATCGACCTTGTCCGCTATGGCCCGCATGCGTTCAAAATCGATCTCTCGCGGATAGGCTGAACCTCCGGCAATGAGGAGTTTCGGTTTCAACTCCTTGGCCAACGCCTCCATACGATCATAGTCAATCAGACCGGTTTCTCGATCAACACCGTAATGATGGGCTTCAAACCAGCGACCAGATAGGTTGGCTCCCAGGCCGTGGCTCAAGTGACCACCAGCCGCGAGATCAAGACTGAGCACTCTGTCGCCAGGATTCACGAGAGTGAAGAAGACGGCTTGGTTTGCCTGGCTACCAGAATGCGGTTGGACGTTGGCGTAGTCGCAAGAGAAGAGCTCTTTAGCGCGGTCGATTGCTGCTTGTTCAACCACATCCACGAAACGACCACCACCATGAAAACGAGATCCTGGATAACCTTCCAGAGTTTTGTTTGTCATCTCATGACCGAGACAGTCTAGGACAGCGCGGCTAACGATGTTTTCGGAAGCTATCAATTCGATCTGGTTTTGCTGGCGTGATTTTTCGTCGCTCAACGCGTTGGCGATCAGGCTGTCTGTTTGTTCAATTGGTGTGTGGAAGAAAGTGCTCATGGGAAAACTCTTCAGTATTAGGTGGAATTGGTCCTCTTGTGGCAATTTGTTTGGGCCAAAGCAAACGAGTTCTGTTAATCTTTAGGCATAGTAAATCTATGCCTTGGATTTGGTGCCAAATGCAGAAACACACAAAGAGCCCGCCACTCAATGCACTCCGTGCGTTTGAAGCTGCGGCTAGGCTGGAATCTTTCACCGCTGCAGCGTTAGAGCTATCGGTGACACCAGGTGCAGTCGCTCAACAAATAAAGGCATTGGAACTATGGTACGGGACTGAACTGTTCGAACGCGGCGCAAAGGGTGTCCACCTATCTGCGGTTGGCAGGGATGTTCGTCCAAAATTCGTCGAGGCTTTCGATAGTCTATCCGAAGCGATCCAGGCGCTTCAGGTCAGAGCCGAACCCAACAAAATTAGGATCGCTGCGTTGCCAGCTATTGCCCAATTGTGGCTGTCGCCGCTCTTGCCTCTTCTTCGAGGTCAGATGCCTGAATTATCGATCTCAATAACGGCAATGGATACTCCGCCCAATTTGGAGAGGGAATCTTTTGATCTTTCCATATTCTTTTTAGAAGAGGTTGAGGGAGAAACGCAAACGATCATTGCCGATGATTTGATTTATCCTGTTTGTTCACCAGATCTTGCAACTGAAATCGCATCCACGGAGAGCTTGGAAGCGGCGAACCTTTTGATCGACAACAAATGGGAAGCGGACTGGGACCATTGGTTCGAGGCTTGTAACGAAACCCCGGCTTCGAAGTTAAGGAAATCAGAATTCTCGCTCTACAGTTTAGCGGTTGAAGAAGCAAAGAATGGAGCAGGAGTCTTGATGGGCCACGATCTCTTGGTGCGGCCTCTGCTTACTGCCGGTGTCTTGACAAAACCTTTCACCCATGACGTTCGATTGGATCAAAAGCTCGTGGTCTCACTTGCCAAACAGAGCGCCAATAACGCCAACGTACGAGAAATAGCCACGGTGCTTAGCAAACAAGCAAAACCGAAATCATAAAAAAATGCGCTCAATAGCCCAATAAGCTCCCACGGCTGCGATAGCTAAAGATCCAGGGATCGCAATAGCTTTTCGGTACCAAGCCTTTTGACCAAACCAATAGCCGACAAGGGTGAAGCAAACGGCTATGATTGCCAACTGACCAAACTCCACACCAAGATTGAACCCTAGCAGCCCAACCACATATTGACCTTGCGGCAATCCAAATTCGCTCAAGACACCCGCAAAACCCAATCCGTGAAGCAAGCCAAATGCAAAAACAAGAACAGGCCGCCATTTAGTCATTCGACTAAACAGAATGTTCTCAACAGCTACATAAACAATTGAGATTGCTATCAAGGGCTCTACGAGAGATGCCGGGACAACCAGCACACCAAACAAGCCAAGCGCAAGGGTAATCGTGTGGGCCAACGTAAAGGATGTAATTTGAACTAACAGCGGTTTGAGCCTGGTGGAAAGCAAGAACAGACCTATGACAAAGAGAATATGGTCCATGCCCAAAGGCACTATGTGTTCGAAACCAACAGCGATATAGTTCAAAAAAACGGACCAACCAGACTGTGATTGAGCGCCGGTGATAGAAATTGGCTCGGTCAGGTCACCATTCTGCAGAAAGGCCGAGTAACCGTCTCCATTGTCATCAACGGCTGTACGGATGACAATTGAACCCAACGATGTATCCCAACCAAATATTAGATCAGTAGAACCAGGAAACAGATCTCCTGTGACGGTAACAACAGAGTCACGGGGCAAGTCGATATCACCGACAGGAGGAATTATAGTTTCCTTGATCTGACGACTTAGGTCTATGCCGTTTGAGCGTAGAGTTAGTTTGCTTAAGAGAGTGCTTTCAAACTTCCTAAATTCCTGTGCCATTTCGATTGGCGTTAGACTTCTTAGCCGATTGTATTCAGACGCATTTGCCGACTCGTCCGTGTCTTCATGATCCGAACCCACCTCTGCAACCAAAGCTTCCAAATTGAGCTCTATTGACAGTTCGTAACTCTCACCAGAGTCAGAAAAAATTAGTTCCGCAATCGCAGGGCGAATTTCGTGGGAATGAACTGACGGAATAAACATGACAAGCAATAGCAATGCTTGACAGGACAGGAACGGGAGGCGCAAGCTTGAGAACATTGTGACCATTTTGATTGGATGTAGTTGTGATTTATCCCAGAATTTCAAGCTTGATTCTAGTCCCGATATTTTGGGTGTTGTCACTTTCTTCTTCTTTAGCTCATGAGTTTTGGATTGAGCCTTTGTCTTACAAAGTGGCTCTTGGCGAAAATATACAAGCTAATTTGAAAAATGGACAAGACTTCAAGGGAACGACTTACTCCTACGTCAACGAAATCTTCACGCGGTTTGAGATGGTCAACAAGGCTGGTACTGAGCCCGTAAAAGGTAGGAGGGGGGATAGACCAGCGCTCAACGTTGTGACAAAGCAGAAGGGTTTGCACGTTCCAGTTTACGCTTCCACCATGCAGTGGGTGCGGTACAACAAGTTTGAAAAGTTTGAAGCATTCATAAGAAGCAAGAAGATGGACTGGGTTTTGGCAGTTCATGAAGAGCGGGGTTTTCCGACTGAGAAGATCATGGAGACATACTACCGCTACGCTAAGTCTCTGATCGCGGTCGGAACGGGTGCGGGGCAAGATAGATTTCTTGGGCAACCAATTGAGATTGTTGCGTTGACCAATCCCTTTACATCAGACCTTTCAAATGGGGTTGATGTGCAAGTGTTTCTAGGGGGCGAGCCTTACGCGCAAACGGATGTGCAGATCTATCACTATGTCGAAGGCAGCACTGATGCCGTAGAAGATAGAGTAACAACTGATAGCCAAGGTCGTGTAACGATTCCGGCCTTTGAAGGAGGGCCGTTCTTGATTAACGCAATGCATATCCGAGATCCGAGACCTGAAGGCATCAAAAAGGGATCACATTGGGAATCTATTTGGGCAACCCTGACTTACGAGCTGCCTGCCGATTGACGGATTTTACCAGTGTACGGTTTCGTGTACCGTTCGTCTAAGTCTGCTTCGTCAACGATGCCGATCAAAACGCCAGATTCTTTGGAGTTGCCGCGTTTTCTTAAGAACTCTTCGTCTGTGATTGTGGTGCGTTGCGCAAAACGTCGGCTCCACTTGGCCATACGTTTTTCCATCATCTCAATGATGTGAGTGTAAGCAGGATCCGTTGCAAGATCAGTGAATTCATTGGGGTCATTTTCTAAATCGAACAACATGGGGCGGAAGGCATCAAAGAATGTGTACTTCCAACGCTTATCCGCGATCATAATCATGCGTGAATCTTTGGGCTTTAGATTGTGTTTCTTCGCGACGAGATTTTGTGAGAAATCCATTTCTGAAATGACGTAGTCTCTCCACTCTTCTGGCTTGTTACCCTCAAGGAATGGGCGAAGGGATTTTCCTTCCAAAATATGTTCTGGGACTTTGCCACCAGCGTAGTCCACAAATGTGGCAGCAAGATCAATGGCTTCTATAAGATCTTCGCAGACTGTTCCGCGCGTATTGTCAGCTTTCTCGGATGGATCATAGATGATCATCGGGACCTTGACCGAACACTCGTGGAACAGTTCTTTTTCGCCGAGCCAATGATCACCTAGGTAATCGCCGTGATCAGAAGTCAGGACAATCATGGTGTCAACCATGCGGCCCGTGTCCTCCAGGTATTTGAACAACACGCCCATTTGGTCGTCTATCTGTTTGACCAAGCCCATGTAGGTTGGGACCACCTTAGCGCGGACATCGTCACGTGCAAAAGCGACGGCAACTGGGTTCTCCGTAAAGCTCGCCAACACGGGATGGGTGTTTTCTTTTTCTTGTTCGGACCGCACAACCGGCAGGACTTCGTTGTGGCTGTACATGGAATGGTAGGGTGCAGGAACGATGTAGGGCCAATGGGGCTTGATGAAACTCAAATGCATACACCAAGGCTCATCACCGGCTTGCTCGATGAATTCGAGGCCACGTCTGGTCAGGTAGGGGGTTTCGGAGTGTTCTTCTTCGATGTTGGCCGGTTTGTCGGCATACTTCATAAACCAGCCTGAAGCCAACTCACCATCGTCGGTGATGGCTGAATTGGCGAAATCATGCCAAGGATTATGGCTTTCATAACCCTTCTCGCGAAGATATTCATTGTAGCTCGTTTTAAGGCCTGCGGGATCATAAAAGCCTTTGGGACCTTCTGGCAATAACCCATCGTCACGTTCGTAAATGTCAAAACCACATTCGGCGACGCGAGCACCGATTTCTGAGTCAGGGCGTAAACCGAGCCTGGCCATGCCCTCCGCATCTGCCCTCATATGGGTTTTGCCAACGAGAACAGTTTTCATACCCAATGGACGTAAGTGATCGCCCAGGGTGAGTTCGCCGACTTTCAGAGGCACAGTATTAGCGCCGCAGCCATGGCTGTCGACATAGCGGCCGGTATAATAGGACATGCGGGACGAGCCGCAGATGGTAGACTGAACGTAAGCTCGGTTAAAGCGAACACCCATTGACGCGAGGCGATCAATGTTTGGGGTCATCAAGGTTGGGTGTCCGGCACAGCTCAGATAATCAAATCTCAACTGGTCGAACATAATGAAGAGGATGTTCTTGGCTTTTTTAGTCATGGTTTACCCTGCAATTAACTGAGAGCAAACTGCCTGTTGTTGCTTGGCTTTTCAACAGAAAAGAAGGGGCAACGAGGAACGCTGCCCCAATCTCATCTAATTTATTCAGCGGCCTCGGCATAAGCCTCCATAGGAGGACAAGAGCAGACCAAATTTCTGTCACCGTAAACTTGGTCAACACGGCTGACTGGAGCCCAATACTTTGTCGCTCTCGGCTCGTCCGAAGGATAGGCACCAAGAGCGCGAGGGTAGGGATGAGACCAGTCATCCGCCATCAGATCTTCCGCAGTGTGTGGCGCGTTGTACAGAGGATTATCGTCCGTTGGCCATTCGCCTTTCTCAACTTTGGCAATCTCTCCTCTGATCGACAACATAGCATCACAGAAACGATCCAACTCTTCTTTTGATTCACTTTCCGTAGGTTCGATCATCAAAGTACCTGGAACCGGGAACGACATGGTTGGCGCGTGGAAACCATAGTCAATCAACCGTTTGGCTATGTCATCAACACTAACGCCTGCTTCTTTGAACTGACGTACATCAATGATGCATTCGTGAGCCACCCAGCCACCAGGACCGGAATAAAGAACTGGGTACGCTGAACTCAGACGCTTCGCCATGTAGTTAGCGTTGAGGATAGCCAGTTCGGTCGCCATCTTCAAACCGTCACCGCCCATCATCTTCATGTACATCCAAGAAATCGGCAGGATCGACGCGGAACCAAAAGGAGCGGCTGAGATCGTGCCGCCTTTGCGCTCCGTCTCGTGGGTTTGATGGCCAGGAAGATAGGGTGCTAAATGAGCTCTGACACCAATTGGGCCAACGCCAGGACCACCACCGCCGTGCGGTATGCAAAAAGTTTTGTGTAGATTCATGTGTGAAACATCTGCGCCAAACTCTCCGGGCTCACTCATGCCGATCTGCGCATTGAGATTTGCACCGTCCATATAGACCTGACCGCCGTGATCATGAATGATTTGGCAGATGTCGCGAATGGAAGCCTCAAAAACACCATGCGTCGATGGGTACGTAATCATCAAAGCTGATAAGGACTCCTGATGCTTCTCTGCCTTTTCTTTGAGATCAGCGACGTCAACATTGCCTTCCTCATCACACTTCACAACAACCACTTTCATACCTGCCATCTGTGCAGAAGCAGGGTTGGTGCCATGAGCAGAACTTGGGATCAAACAAACGTCTCTGTGGCCTTGCCCTTGAGATTCCTGGAAGGCTTTGACGGCAAGCAGGCCTGCAAATTCACCTTGGCTGCCAGCATTAGGCTGGATGGAGACGGCATCAAATCCGGTGACCTTGCAAAGCATTAGCTCGAGGTCTCTGATCATAGCCTCATAGCCACGCCATTGATCGGCAGGTGCAAAGGGGTGAATGTTGCCGGTTTCTTCCCAGGTGACAGGGATCATCTCAGCAGCAGCATTCAGTTTCATGGTGCAAGAACCAAGCGGGATCATAGCACGATCAAGGGCCAGATCTTTGTCCATCAACTTACGCAAATAACGCATCATTTCTGTTTCAGAGCGATAGAGATGGAAACAGTCTTGGCTCATGAAGGAAGACTGACGAACGAGACCTTTTGGTAAGTCTTCGGCCGATAAAGCAGCAGTGCTTGCTTCTTTGCCAACAGAAGAGGCCAAAATTGAGAGAAGTTGGTTAACGTCATCCAAACAATGGGTTTCATCAAAGGACAATGTTACCTGATCATCACTTCCTTTTCTCAGGTTAAAGCCAGCTTCACAGGTGGATGCTATAAAGCCGTCTGTGTTGCTGCCAGTAACAACGGCAACTGTATCGAAGAAATCATCAGAAACCTCTAGACCCAGAGCTTTTGCACCCTTGGCAAAAGAACCCGCAAGCTTGTTCACCTTGCTTGCGATTTCTTCCAAGCCTTCAGGCCCATGGTAAGACGCGTACATCGAGGCAATAACGGCTAGCAGAACCTGAGCTGTGCAGACGTTGGATGTCGCCTTCTCACGGCGGATGTGCTGTTCACGTGTTTGCAGCGCCAATCGATAGGCATCGCGGCCTTTGCTGTCGATGGATAAGCCAATCAAGCGGCCAGGGATATTGCGTTGCTGTTTTTCGGTAACGGCCATATAGGCAGCATGTGGTCCACCAAAGCCCATGGGAACACCAAAGCGTTGCGTTGAACCAACAACAATATCAGCACCCATTTCACCTGGAGGCTTGAGCAATGTCAAAGCAAGTAGGTCAGCGGCGACAATAGCCAAAGCCTTGTTGTCATGCGCGGCATCAATGAAGCTCTGAGGGCTTTGAACCAGTCCGTCCGTTCCTGGGTACTGTAACAAGATACCAAAGGCGTCACCGAAGTCAGGGACACCGGCTGTTGGATCGAACAATTCGATTGAGATACCTTGTGGGATAGCTCTCGTCCGGACAACATCCACCGTTTGCTGATGACAGTTATCTGCAACCAAGAAATTTGACTTCTTTCCCCGTGCATTGCGATGGGCCATTGCCATGGCTTCCGCCGCTGCTGTACCTTCATCAAGAAGAGATGCGCTTGCTACATCCATTGCCGTCAGTTCCGTCACCATCGTTTGGAAGTTAAACAAGGCTTCTAAACGACCCTGCGAAATCTCGGGCTGATAAGGCGTGTAAGCCGTGTACCAACCTGGGTTTTCCAGCAAATTTCTCAGAATTACCTTTGGCAAATGAGTGCCGTAATAGCCCTGACCAATAAAAGACTTCTGAACTCGGTTTTGCGAGAACAAATCCTTGAGACTTTTCAGCGCTTCCTCTTCCGTTTGACCTCCAGGGAGGTCGAGAGGTGTGGAAGTTCTGATGGTTGACGGAACAACGGCGTCAGCCAGATCACTCAAAGAAGACAGCCCCAAAAGGGATAACTGCTCTTCGATGTCTGCTGGCCGAGGACCCAAGTGACGGAAAATGAAGGGGGAGGATGGGGATTGCACTTTAATATGCCTTTTGATCAGGATTCTGATTCGACGAAAGCTTTGTATTCGTCAGCGGTCATGAGTTCGTCGAGTTCGCTTTTGTCCGCGATAGACATTTTGAAAAACCAGCCATCTTCTTCAGCTGAAGCGTTTACTGTTGCTGGTTCGTCTGCCAATAAGTCATTGACTTCAATAACTTCACCGGTCAATGGCGCGTAGACATCTGATGCTGCTTTAACGGATTCAACAACTGCAATATCATCGCCTTTGTCAAATTCATCACCAACCTCGGGAAGGTCGATAAAGACGATATCGCCGAGCTGTTCTTGCGCAAACTCGGTAATGCCCACCAAAGCGACGTCACCTTCAACGTCGAGCCACTCATGTTCTCTGCTGTATTGTCTAGCCATTATTCTCTCCTGTTATTTTGATTTACGGTAGTAGGTTTGTTTAACGAAAGGTAGGGCTGCCACTTTGCACGGCAGTCTTTTTCCTCTGACTTCTGCTTCCAGCTCTGTTCCGACTTCTTTCAGATCGGACTGAACGAGTGCCATGGCAACGGGATGTCCAGCCGATGGCCCAAACCCACCACTTTTGATGACACCGACTTTTTCTTCGCCATGGAAGAGCTCTGTTCCTTCGCGCATTGGCGCGCGGCCTTCGGGTTTGATGCCCACTCTGATGCGCTTGGGACCAGAAGCCATCTCGGCCAGAATGCGTTCTGCGCCAGGGAAACCACCACTTTCACGCCGGGACTTGGGGATCGCCCACAAAATGTCGGCTTCTACTGGGGAGATAGTTTCATCAAGTTCATGGCCGTATAAACAGAGACCAGCTTCCAGCCGTAGAGAGTCTCTGGCTCCTA
>Ga0055584_100008110_pt1 | contig 10294 bp, 8 predicted proteins | sample OSDHelmetaG_FD_58716 | JGI IMG/M metagenome (GOLD analysis project Ga0055584, IMG submission 58716) | Pelagic marine sediment microbial communities from the LTER site Helgoland, North Sea, for post-phytoplankton bloom and carbon turnover... | ecosystem: Environmental > Aquatic > Marine >...
CCATCTTGGAAAATAATGGGTCGCATTCTTTCCCGAACGTTTTGTTGAAAGTACCTAAAAGTTAGCTTTTCATTAAACGTTAAATCAACCTTCGCGCCCATTGTTTCAATATCCATAGGGTTATTTTTACTTTTATTAATAACAACACGCTCACAGTTAAAAGCCCTATCCTTACTCAAAGAAAGTGAAAACCCCTCTCTATGAGAATCGTAACTTGTTTGAAGAGTAAATTGTGTCTCACTATCTTTAAAATAAACCCAAACCTTATCATTTTTATTCCAGACCTTAAGTTGATCTCCTTTAAACTCAAGAAGTCTACCCTTTTTAGCTTTTGTGCTAAAGGTAAGCTTCTTGGCATATTGATCGAAATTATTCTCATCTACAGTTAAACCCACTGGCGCATAATTTAGGACGCAATTATAGTCTGCCAAAGATACAGCGCTATGCATTAAAATAATAAGTATTAAAAAGTTTTTCATCAGTTCATTCTAAGTTAAAAAAGGATAATTTTCAAAATTGTTTTGGAGTAAATGATATGAACTCAGCAACGCTAGCACTTTTAGGACTGGCCCTGTTTTACTTGGCCTATAAATTTTATGCTAAGTATATCGATACGAGAATCTTTAAAATTGATACACTCAAAAATACACCAACGCCTGCACTCAAGTATAAAGATGGGGTTGATTATGTCCCAACATCAAAACATATTCTTCTCGGTCATCACTTTAGTTCAATAGCGGGTGCTGCTCCCATCGTCGGCCCCGCCGTGGCCGTTATTTGGGGCTGGGTGCCTGCTGTGCTTTGGATATTTTTTGGGGTCATTTTTATGGGAGCTTGCCATGACTTTGGCGCCCTATTTTTGTCCATGAAGGATAACGGAAGATCAATGGCCAATGTGGCCGGAGACTTATTGGGAACGAGGGCGAGAGTATTATTTTTAACAATAATCTTTTTCTTAGTATGGTTAGTAATTGCTGTTTTTACATTAGTAATAGCAAATCTTTTTATACAGTTTCCTAGTTCTGTTCTTCCTGTAAACTCTGAGATAATTCTGGCCTTAATTATGGGTTATTTTTGGAATAGAAAGGCTTCATCTAAATTGACTCTTCCTAGTATAGTCGCCTTCATTATTTTATTAATTATGATCTATTTAGGTACTTTGTACCCCATCTCACTTGGTCCCATTTTTGGCAGTAACGAACTTATCGCTTGGATTTTAATTCTCATGCTCTATAGTTTTGTGGCCTCTGTATTACCTGTATGGGCCCTTTTACAACCTAGAGACTTTATTAACTCACACCAATTATTCACAGGTCTTTTTCTTATGGTTCTAGGAGTATTCATTGTTAATCCCGAAGTGGTAGCACCTGCTCTAAATCTGAACCCAGAAGGAGCACCACCTTGGTTTCCTTTTCTTTTTATAACTATTGCATGTGGCGCTATAAGCGGTTTTCACGGCCTTGTGAGTGGAGGAACAACATCAAAACAAGTAGCAAAGTGGACAGATGCGAAACCAATTGCCTACGGATCAATGCTGGGAGAGGGCCTACTCGCTCTTCTAGCAACATTAGCGGTCAGTGCAGGTTTTTCAACGACTCAAGAGTGGTCTCATCACTTTAGGAGTTGGGATGCAGCGAATGGACTTACAACTAAAATAGGTGCATTCGTCTTAGGTGCTTCAAAGTTTATTTCTGGTGTCGGCATATCCAATGAAGTCTCTCAAACTATAATTGTTGTTCTCATAATTAGTTTTGCGGCCACTAGTTTAGATACGGCCTGTAGAATCCAGCGCTATATTATTTCCGAAGTAGGAAGTTCTCTTAAAATAAAAGCTTTAGGAAATAGATACCTTAGTAGTGCTTTGGCCATTTTTTCAGCGCTTCTGCTTATGATGTCAGCGAATGGAGGAAAAGGAGGTCTATCCCTTTGGCCATTATTTGGCGCCACTAATCAGATGTTGGCAGGTATAACCTTAATATTAGTTGTCGTTTATCTCAAAAAGCAAAACCGCAATATATGGCCATACTTAATACCGGCAATTTTTGTCATAGTTATTACTTTTGTTGGATTATTCATTAATCTAAAGTTGTTCTTTCAGAATAATAAATTGTTACTGGGAAGTGTTGCACTTATTCTTTTTGTATCACAATGTTTTGTTATTGCTGAGGCCATATGGAGTTGGAAGAGTTTTTTAAGGAATAAAAAAATTCGCACTTAAATCATCAATTATGTTTTGCACTGGTAGAGCTATATTATAGGGGCCATAGTATGGTGACTCTTGGTTACCTTTTATGTGAAATCCAACTAACTTAAAATCTTCTGCAGAAAATAAGGGTGCCCCGGAAGAGCCTTTAAAAGTATCAGATGTGTGCTTTATCACTTTATCAATATCAATAATTCTGCCCGGTGAAATTCGTGTCTTCACAATACATTGAGACTCAAAAGCTGAACAATTGTTATGGATTAAATATACCTTTTCATTTTTCGTAGGTGAAACGAACTCATGAAGATCATAAGGTTTAATATATATTGCTTTTGGACGCTGACACTTCAAAAGGCCAAAGTCATAAGAGGAGCTTTTATAAAGAACTTCATCACAAAAAAGCTTTTTATCACTTAGAACAATTCTATTTGTATCTCCTAGACAGTGAGCTGCTGTCAAAACGATTTCTGAAGTAATAAACAGACCTGTACAACGTAATTCTCCGGATTCTACGGTTACAACCGATTTTGCTTGCTCAATGACTTGATTCGGAAACTTATTATTAATCTCATACCAATTAAGCTCATCAACAATGACATTTGAAGAGATAAAGGTTGATTCGACTAACTTTTGTTGCCGACAACCGATTAAGATAAATATTATGAAGACCAAAGCTCTCATACCCCAAAAGCTATCATTTTCGATGTTAAAGAAAAATAGGACGGTATCTTTTATAGGTCTAAAAACCTCTTTATTTTCAACACCTTATGACCTCTCTAGTGTTTTTTATGAAAAGTGATAGAATAGTTATGAGGGCCTGAGGATTAGGCTTTATTTTCACAGGGAAGTTAGTTTTGAAGAAGCCTCTACAATTCTTATCATGGGTGAATTGGTTTATTCCATCAGCATTTATTCTCTACTGGCTTACCCCTTTTTCAAGCTATCACTTAGAGCTCACTCATATAGGAGAAAGCTTCCCTTTATTCACTTTCATTTTATCTGGTCTATTTCTAAAAATACCAAAAAACTATAGCGTCTATTTTTTTATTCTCAATCATATTGTTGTTACAGTAAACCTGCTTGTGAGGTCTCCCAGGTTTTTAGATGATAATCAGCTACTCATTTTTTCTATTTTTTTGTTTAATACATTAACTATTTTTAGTTATCTTTGGCCACTTGCTTGGAGCTATTTAATAACTCAATTTCCAGCTCTTGATAGATTTAGCAGACTGAAACCAATCCCCAGTATATGCACCTTCCGACGATCTGATGATGACAAGATTTATGAGGCCACACTTTTAAGAATTAATAATAAAAACACTATTATAACACCTCAGCTAGACTTGGACTTAAATCAAAATATATTCTTACAAGTTTCTTTTAATGGTTATATTCTTGAATGCCCAGCTGAGGTGCTCAACAAGTTTGATTATCAAAATGAACTAGCGGTAACCCTAAATATCAAACTTCAAACGATCATGGATTATATAGTATTTTTAAAAATAAAAAGACTAACCTCAAGAATCTCTATAAATGACTTTAGCAATAACAAAGAGCATAGAATTAAATTAGCATCATAAAACCTATAAAAAAGGATTATAAAAATGAATGTACTGATTGTTGATGATGATAAGGAAGAATCTTTAATACTTGAAACCCACTTAGAAAATAGTGGTTATAAATCTGTAGTCTACAACCTACCCAAAGAGGCATTAAGAGAAATTCAGAAGCAAGATAGCACCCCGGATATACTTATTGTTGATCTTAATATGCCCGAAGTTAATGGAATTCAGCTTGTCGTTAAAATGAGAGAGTTTGGGTTAGACATTCCTGTGATACTGACTTGTACAGATCCAGACAAGACTCTTCTTGATAAAACTCTTGATATGGGGCTGAATTATATTTTACATAAACCCATTCAAAAAGAAGAACTATTAGGTCAAATTGAAGAACTTAAGGATGAGTTTAATCTTTAAGATAAACATCGTACCGCGTAGATTTACCCTTAAATGAATGAGAGACCCCATCCATAAGGTAATCCCCTTTGAGGGGCCTCTTTACTACCACCCTTGAGTATTTTGAGAGTGCCCATTTGAGAAACTCTTGGTTATCAGTGTCATTACCCACTATTTCTCTAAAGACTTGAATCTCTTTTCGTGGCTTTGCTTTAGTATTAGCACTGTGGGCATACATTGGGTCATAATAAAGGACATCACCTTCTGGTGAAATGGTTCTCGAGTCCCCATAAATAAAACGAAATGATTCGTTTAATTTTGGATTATTCATATTTTTTAAGTCACTCAGAATTAAGGGGGCCAAATACGGGTTTCTTTCAAAAGAAGTAACCTTTGCCCCAAAATGGACTAATAACATCGCATCCTTGCCTTCACCAAAGGTAGCGTCAACTACTTTCAAATTTAGCCCTTTTTTTAACCCTATTGCCTTATACAAAGGCTCCTTACTTAAAGCATAATTTCGATAACGGTGTTGCTCGAAATGACTCTCTATGTCATAAAATAAGGGCTTTAACTTATTCTTAATCATTTCATTAGTAATAAGGCCTAACTTGCCATCGCGAATTAAATAGCGAATTGAGGCTAGTTGATCGAAGAAAAGTCTATCCCCCAACTTAGGATCAAGCTCCATAATAAGATTGGAGATTGAAATTTTTTCATCAATGGAGCAGGTGTATTTCAAAAATTCTCCTTTTTTCTAGAAAGGCCATTGGAATCGTGTTAATTTTCTAACTCAAAAAAAGCAAAGGAAAGTCCAGATGAGTATTAACCTACCATATAATCCAGAAGAACTACCACGAGAGTTAAAAAAGTATTATATCTCTGCAACTGACCAAGAAATCAATGATATGCTAAAAAGTATAGGTAAAAATTCCCTATCTGAGCTTTTTGACCATATATCACCTGATGTGAAATTTAAATCGGCCCCTGATATCGGTCCATCCCTAGAATATGCCGAACTCAAAGCGCATCTTGAAGAAATTGCTAAAAAAAATAAACCTAAAACAAGCTTTATCGGTGATGGGCTGATGAATTACAATGTCCAGCCAATCGTACCTTTTGTATCTAATATACGAGGGCTAACAACGGCCTATACCCCTTACCAACCTGAAAGAAGTCAAGGGACTCTCCATACACTTTGGTTGTACTCTAGTGCTTTATCAATGTTAACAGGTTTCGAGGCCATAAATGCTTCTCTTTATGATAGATCCACCGCCCTTTACGAGGCCCTACTAACATCCAAAAGAATTAATAAAAAGAAAAAATTAGTTCTTGTTGCTGAGAACTTCTACCCTGGAGATAAAGAAGTCGTGGCCACTATGGCCCAGGATACAGATCTTGAATACCTCTGGATTCCTGTTGACGAAGAAACAGGACTTATCAGTATAGAATCCCTTAGAAGTCTATTTGAAGACAATAAACAAAACGTTGCTGCCATAGCAATACCGCAAGTCAACAACCTCGGCTTACTTGAAAACGTCCATGAACTTACCGATCTTGCCCATGATGAAGGTGCTCTCGTTATAGCCGATGTAGATCCCATGCTTTTGGCCACAGAGGGTCTTATACCTCCAACAGAGTTTGGTAAAAAAGGGGCCGATATCATCGTAGGAGAGGGACAACATTTAGCTATTGGCCCAAACTTTGGAGGTCCTGGTGTAGGTATCTTTGGAATTCGTTTTAATGAAAATAATAAAACAAATATTAGATCAACCCCTGGTCGTTTCATTGGTAAGGCCAAAGATAGCGAAGGTAGGGATTGTTTTTCGATGATCCTCTCCACTCGTGAGCAACATATTCGTAGAGAAAGGGCCACAAGTAACATTTGTTCTAATCAATCCTTTTTAGCGACTCTTGTTGGCGCTTCTATTCTCAATCGAGGTGAAGAAGGGATGAAGCAATCCTGTAAATCAGGGTATTCATATGCAAGAGAGTTTTTAGAAACAGTAACAACTCTTCAAGGAGTTGAGTTGGCCTTTGCTAACAGTGCATTCTTTAACCAAGTATGTTTAAGAACTGATAAGAATGCATCTGAGCTAATTAAAGAGGCTTGCTCACAAGGAATCCATCTTGGTGTTGATGTAAGTGATAGAGTTGCTGGAAAAGGTAATTTACTTCTTCTTTCCTTTACAGATGTTCATAATAAAGAGGACATTGACAAGCTTATAGGCTTTTTCAAAACACAATTCAATAACGGAAAGAATGCAACAAGCTCATTATCAGTACCAGAGAACTTATTAAGAAAAGCTCCAGTTGGCCTACCCCAGTTTAGCCTAGATCAACTTAAACAATTTTATACTGAATTAGGTGAGCAAAATGTCAGCCCTGATGATGCTATTTACCCATTAGGTTCTTGTACGATGAAGTATAATCCATATATTAATGATTATGCTGCCTCCTTGCCTGGCTTCACGGACCTTCACCCTCAGGCCCCGTTAGAAGACGCACAAGGAGCACTAGAGATTCTTTATGAAACACAAAACCAATTTAAGGCCATAACAGGATTGGCCGGTCTCACAACTCAACCAGTTGCAGGGGCCCAAGGTGAGCTTGTAGGACTTAAACTATTCCAAGCTTATCACCGCGATAGAGGAGATGTTAAAAGGAACTTAATTATTATTCCTCAATCTGCCCATGGAACAAACCCTGCAACCGCGACTGTGGCCGGTTATAAAATTATTTCTTTAAAGGCCCTGCCTGATGGAGAGATGGACCTAGAAGACCTTAAAGAAATTATCGAGCAAAAAGGCGAAGAGGTTGCGGGTATAATGGTGACCAATCCAAATACCAGTGGAGTATTTGAGAAAGGCTTTCATTTGATGAGTCAAATGATCCATAAGGCCGGTGGTCTAGTTTATATGGATGGGGCCAATATGAACGCTATCGCTAGCTGGGTTGATCTAGATAAACTAGGAGTTGATGCTGTTCATAATAATTTACATAAAACATGGACAATACCACATGGTGGAGGTGGCCCTGGAGATGCTATTGTGGCCGTAAGTGAAAGGCTTCTCGACTATTTACCTGGACACCAAGTTATTAAGACAGATAAAGGTCTTAAACTAGAAAAATCCCCTAAATCAATAGGATCAATCCATAGACATTATGGAAACTTCGCCCACAAAGTAAGATGTTATACCTATATAAAGGCACTTGGTACTGAAGGGGTTAGCAAAATGAGTGCTGTTGCTGTTTTAGCGGCAAACTATCTCTATGAAAAACTGTCAAAGCTATTCCCTACTCTTCCTGCCGGTGGAGCGGAAGAGCCTAGAATGCATGAATTTATTCTTACTCTGTCACAAGAGCAATTTAAAAAGATTGAAGAATCAGGTACTCCAAGACCGCAAATAATTGCTAAAATTGGTAAGCTCTTTTTAGACTTTGGTCTTCATGCTCCAACAGTGGCCTTTCCTGAACAGTATGGTCTAATGATTGAGCCAACAGAAAGTTTCTCAAAAGAAGAGCTTGATCGCTTTATCGATATCTTAAAAGGTATTAATCATATTATAGATGAAAGCCCTGAGTTATTAAAGACGACTCCTCATTTTACGCCTGTAAGAAAGGTTGATGAGGTTAGCGCTAACAAAAATATTGTTATTCGTGAATCAATTAAAGAGCTTAGTGAAGTACCAAAAGATAGAATTCATCCTGGGCAATTGTCTCAGTTAAAAGTGGAAGATATCATTGTGAAGATGAGAAAGGTCGACTAGACGGCCTTACTCATTCCATTAAGAATTCTCTCGTAGTTTTCTTTACTTCCAAGGGCGATAATACAATCACCTATTTCAAAGATATAATCTCCTTTGGGAGCAAAGATAAAGCTTCTATCTGGCTTTTTTATACCTACAACAATCATTTCTTCACGTAGTATTCCACATCCACCTAAAGTCATGTTTACGAGATAAGATTGCTTAGAAACAATGATATCAGCAATCTGTAACTGTCCTTGACCACCTTTTACGCCAGAAATATTTAGTAAGTCCTCAACCGCTGGATTAAGGATAGATTCTGCAATTTTATGCCCACTCATTATAAAGGGAAGAACGACTTTATCAGCACCTGCAAGTATTAATTTTTTCTTAGCTGATTCTGCATTTGCCCGTACCAGTATTTCAATATCCCGATTCAATGAGCGAGCTGCTAATGTAATATAGAGCGCATCCGCGTCGTCATCAATCATAATGACCAGATTTTTGGCCTTTTCAATTCCTGCATTCCATAAGCTTTCATCTTGGGCCGCATCCTCGGCCATCCATAAATAAGGAAAACTTTCAAAGTGACTTGCAGGATCATCATGTTTTTCAATTACAACAAAAGGGTGCTCTGCTTCGTGTAGCTCTTTGCAAATGATTTTGCCCATTCTCCCAAAACCAATAATAATGGTGTGATCTTTTAGATTCATAATTCTTTTTTTCATTTTTCGTTTCCTTCGTTCGGCCCAGTTAAAGGAGAAAAAGATATTTATTAAAGTAGTCGCTGAGTATGCAACTAACCCGACTCCCATAATGAGAAGTATCATCGTGAAAAGACGCCCTACTAATGACAAAGGCTTCACTTCAGAGAAACCTGTTGTTGTTAAGGTAATTATGGTCATATAAAGGGAGTCAAAAAAGGTCCAACCTTCGAAGTACATATATCCGAAAGTTCCACCAAATGTTAATAATACTAATAAAACTAAAAGGGTTAAAATTGATTTAATTGGCATACCTATAAAATAACATATTTTGAAAAATCTAAATAAGTAGGTTATTTTTTTCCGACATATGGTATTTCTATTATTTTTAGAATGATCTCAATGATGCCTCTAGGGCCCTTAAGGTCAGTAAATAGTGGATCAAAATGCACATAAATATCACCACCCATTATTCTTTGGTAAGGCCTTGGCCTAAAGACATACTGATTTCCCCGTATAAAGTACTTTGAATACCCTAAAGAGAAAAGGAAAGATTCTATTCTTTTGTTATATTCCGGTAGCCCAACTCTTGGATCCTTATTGGAAGTATTGATCTCAAAGGATTGCTCCTTCAAATTTCTTTCCCTATGAAAAAAAACAAAGACAGAAAACAAGCAAATTATAATAGTACTAATTATTAAGGCGGCCTTTAAATTTAAAGCAAAGCTTGTCAGGAGAAAAACAATTCCCCAGCATATTGTTAATAGCTGAATAATTTCTTTATTCATCTATTCTCCGAATCGAAATTTTTGAAAGTATTTTTCGCGAAAACTTGCTTAATGAATCTAAATCCTCTTTTAAAAGGATCTGAAATAGATTATGTAAATTCCTCTCTTTTCCTAAATATAAAAGCAATGAAAAAGGTTCATCATAATGAAAGTTTAAAATACAATTATCTTCATTACTATCAAAGCATATATTTTTATATGTTGTAGATTCTAAGTAAGTTCTAAAAGGAGAAATATCAATCTCCTTACTCTTAGTTAAAAATGAAATCTTAGCACTTAATGAAATAAAACGATCACCTGTTAGCGTATCCGATTTATAGTTTAATCGTTTAAAGAGATTGGTAAAGTAATCAATAAAACTCATCACTCGATCGATACTTATTTCGTTATCCAAAATAGGCAATATAAGATCAATACCTCTTACACCGTTTTGTTTATCAAAAAGAGTTTTATTTAGTACAAGAAAAAGATCGTTTATAATCTCATAAGTAACACGATCATTTTTGGCCAAATTATTTTTAATAAACTTTAGAAAGGCATTAATATTTTTTACTAATTTTATACCAGATATATTTTTAGGCCAAAAATCATAAAGAATAGGCCAGTATTTTAACAGTTGAGATGATGCTTCTAGTAACGGGAATAGGTTATTCTTTTTGTATAATGTTTCATACTGTTTGCCATGAAGTCCTTTAAACTCAATCATTTGATTCAGTGGTCCCAGATAACCTGCTACCGATAAAAGATTGGCCATAGTATCTTCAAATAGTCTCAAGTCCGAATAAGAAGAATCTGATATTTTATCAATTAATATATTTAATAATTTCCTATTATCTTTATCTGGGCGAATGACTTCACGAAAAATATTACTAAATGCTTTTTGTGTTTCTTTCAA
>Ga0055584_100008111_pt1 | contig 10294 bp, 10 predicted proteins | sample OSDHelmetaG_FD_58716 | JGI IMG/M metagenome (GOLD analysis project Ga0055584, IMG submission 58716) | Pelagic marine sediment microbial communities from the LTER site Helgoland, North Sea, for post-phytoplankton bloom and carbon turnover... | ecosystem: Environmental > Aquatic > Marine >...
CCATAACCGGGTTCTGAAGGCCATGGGTGCCGCTTGGTACGAACAGCTGGAACCATATGAAGGCTACGTCGAAGGAGAAGACCCCATCGCGTTACTGGAAAAATACGGAATGCGCGGGTAGCAAACCGTTACCTCTGTCGACTTGCTCGACAGAAAAGTAAAATTCGAGAACGCCGGGGCGAAATACATACCTCCCCGGCGTTTTCTTTTGTCAAATAAAAGTAACGAGCTCAAATGAGCCTTACAGGGAGATGTAAATTATGACCCTTATCCTATCCAACGACGACGTAAACCAAGTCCTGACTATGCCGGATTGTCTCGATATTTTGGAAGACGCCTATCGCGGTCTGCATGCTGGAACGGCTATTACGCGCCGGCGTTCGGATTGTCTTACGCCAACTGAGCGTGAAGACGCAGTATACGGCTTTAAGACAATGGATGGGGTTATACCAAGCCAGGGAGTCAGCGCCGTGCGGCTGAATTCCGATATCGTCACCTGGCCAACGGTCGAAGGATCCATGCGCCGGGTAAAGGTCCCGGCCGCCCCTAATAACCGTTGGGTTGGTTTGATTCTGCTATTCAGCACAATTAACGGCGAACCCTTAGCGATCATGCCAGACGGCGTCGTCCAAAGAACCCGCGTTGGAGCCACGAATGGTCTCGGTATCAAATACATGGCCCGCGAGAACGCCGACACAATCGGCATTCTTGGATCTGGTTGGCAGGCGGGCACTCAGCTCATGGCAGCCTGCGCAGTGCGAGATATTAAGTCGATCAAGGTGTTTAGCCCCAATGAAAAGAACCGGGTAAACTTCGCGCAAGAAATGAGCGACGTATTGAATTGTGAAATTGCACCAGTATCCAATGTTGAAGCCGTTGTTTCAGACGTCGATATCGTCATGTGTTCCTCAAACAGTATTGACGCAATTTTCTTTGAAAAATGGATGAAGCCAGGCCTCCATGTCAGCTCGATAAAGATGCCGGAAGTTGAAGAAGCGGCTCTGAGGCTTGCAGACCGTGTGGGACTTCACTTTGGACAGCGCCAGCCTGACACCGTAACCGCCGCCAATCTGGCGCCACCAGACCGCCGCTCCGGCAAAGGTTGGGCAGTCAACGCCACATTCGATTTCGATGCTTGTCCTAAATTGCCTGAGATGATTGTGGGTGACGTCAAAGGCCGGGAAAGCGACAATGAATCGACCGTGTTCATCAATGACATGGGGCTTGGATTACAGTTTGCCGCTGCTGCCGGTCTAGCATACCGCAAGGCCAAAGAGGCTGGGCTCGGACACGAATTGCCGACAGACTGGTTTACGGAAGACGTGCACCCATAAGCCGCTCCTGGCATCAAACCCAGCATGGCGGACGAGAACATAAATAAGGAGAAGGGGAAGTCACTCCTAAGGCGATCCTTTGGCCCGTCACTTTTCGTTTTCGCCGGATTGGCAATAGCAACTGGTTTCGCAGTTTATTACCTAAAGGGCCCAACTGCGTTTGATCGAGCGATTGAAGACTCCTGGCAATTGATGGCCTTTATTGCGCCACGTGTCGGCGCCGCTGTCTTGATTGCGGCGTTTTTACAAATCCTGGTTCCCCGGGAAGTTATATCGCGTTTGATTGGAGAGAATGCTGGAATCAAGAGTGTTCTGATCGCGACAGTTGCTGGCTCCCTAACGCCTGGAGGTCCCCTCACCTCCTTCCCCATTGTAATTGCTCTCTATGCCGCCGGTGCAAACAAAGGAGCCCTCGTTGCCTATCTGTCCTCCTGGGCCATTATTGGCATGCAACGTATTATCGTCTGGGAGCTTCCACTTCTTGGCCCGGATGTAACCGCTATCAGAGTCGGAGCAAGTGTTCTATTGCCGATTATCGCGGGCGTCATCGCGCTCTATATCCCGATCCGTTTAAAAGTTCCCACGCCGCCGGAGTTAAAATGAGCTCGCTAACGCTCGTAGCCCTCGCCATGTGGATGGCGGCCCTCGGCCTTCTCCTCGTTGGATATAGACGTCATGACGGTTCCGCAGAAAAGGGATTGCGAATTGGCATGGGCTATCTCGCCATCATGGCGCCACGCGTATTCTGCGCCCTTTTCATGGCCGGCTTTGCCGCCGAACTTTTACCCGGTGATATCATTAGCGCATGGTTAGGCACAGAATCCGGTATCAAAGGAATACTGATTGCTTCGATCGCTGGAATAATGGTTCCAGCAGGTGGCGTTGTTGCCTTTCCTCTAGCCGTCGCCATGATCAAACTTGGCGTGGGCATTCCGCAACTGACTGCGTTCCTTACATCCTGGGAAGTATTTGCAATACATCGGATACTCGCCTGGGAGATACCATTCCTTGGCGCCCACTTTGTAGGGCTACGAGTATCATCATCCTTTATGCTACCGCTTTTAGCCGGACTGTTCGCCGCCGGCCTAATGTCGCTTTTTAGCGCATGACTCAGTTAATTTCCCCTAATACCTACCATGGCCTCGAACCCTCGAGTTTTCAGCCTGATCTGTATTGGAGAATTTTAAATTCGGGATGCCGCCTCTGGAAGCACCAGAAAAGTACTCGGCGGCTCAATTGATCAAAATCAAATAACTTGCGATCCTATGGAACAGATCGCCACTGATTTAGGCAGCTCGGTTACGACCGCGGCTTGTTTTCTTTTTCTCGTCGTCATCAAATAATTCAGCCAAGCTATCCATCATGGTGCCGCCCAGCTGTTCTGCATCCATCAGCGTTACGGCACGTCGATAGTAACGTGTGACATCATGCCCGATACCAATCGCAACAATATCGACAGCCGAGCGTGTTTCGATCCATTCGATGACCGAGCGCAAATGATTCTCGAGATAATTTCCAGGGTTAACCGACAGAGTTGAATCATCAACCGGCGCACCGTCAGAAATGACCATCAGTATCTTGCGTTGCTCGGGCCGAGCAACGATACGGCTATGGGCCCATAGCAAGGCTTCACCATCAATGTTTTCTTTTAGCAATCCTTCGCGAAGCATCAAACCCAGGCTCTTACGGGCCCTGCGGTATGGGGCATCAGCGGCCTTGTAAATGATGTGTCTCAGGTCATTAAGACGACCGGGTCCAGCAGGCTTACCATCGGCCAACCATTTTTCTCGAGCCTGCCCGCCCTTCCAGGCGCGCGTCGTGAACCCAAGAATCTCGACCTTGACGCCACAACGTTCCAAAGTGCGAGCGAGAATATCAGCACTCATCGCGGCAACGGCAATGGGGCGGCCTCGCATCGATCCGGAGTTATCGATCAGAAGGGATACAACAGTGTCACGAAATTCTGTTTCGTGTTCCATCTTGTATGAAAGGGCGTGCGTCGGATCAATAACAACGCGTGTCAAACGAGCGGCATCCAACATCCCTTCATCAAGGTCAAATTCCCATGACCGCGACTGTTTTGCCATCAATCGGCGCTGCAATCGGTTGGCCAAGCGACCAATAATTCCTTGAAGGTGAGAGAGTTGCTGATCGAGGTGTTGGCGGAGCCTCGAAAGCTCTTCTACCTCACATAGCTCAAGCGCATCAATCTCTTCATCATATTCGGAGCTATAGGCGCGGTACTTTACCTGATTGCCTTCCCCGCCTTGTTGTTGACGACGGCGGTCAGAATCCGGCAAATCCTCATCTTCTTCGCCAGACATAGAGTCATCTTCAGATTGTTCAGGACCTTCTTCCTGGTCCTGGTCATCCATTTCCTCATCGCCTTCAGAACTCTCAGCGCTTTCCGAGGCTTCACTTTCGTCCTCAGAATCGTCGGACTCCTGCTCTTCCGGCGTCTCTTCGCTCATCTGCTCATCGCCTTCGGAGTCGTCCTCTAGGTCAAGCAAGTCAAGATGAACGAGAACTTTATCGATGGTCTGAGCGAATTTTTCCTGATCGTCGATACAATTTTCAAGCTCACTAAAATCGGAACCGATCCGGGCTTCCAGCCAATTGCGCCAATAGCCAAGCGCATTCTGTGCTGAACCAGAAAGATCTTCACCCATGAGCTGCTCACGGCTCAAAAGGCTAACCACTTCAGCCAGTGAGACATCTTCCTGATCACTAACCCGATGATAGCTCGCAGCTTCGCATCGTTCCTTAAAGGCAGCGCTCAGGTTTTGCTTGCAGCCCTTAAACTCTTTAGCACCAAGGGCTTCCACGCGGACCTGCTCCATCGCTTCAAAAACGGCGCGAGCATCGGTTGCGGCAGGCGCAAACTTCTTATGAACATCAGCATCGTGATACTTCATCCGGAAGGCGAGAGCGTCAGCCTCCCCCCGGAGATGTGCGACATCTTCTTCCTTCATATCGCGAGGCGGCGCAGGCAAACGAGCATTCGTTCCGACCAAACGTGCTTCCGATCCAAAAGTAAGTTGGATTTCATCGCATTCTGCGATAGCGCGCATAGTCGCCGCCGTTACCTGACGAAAGTTCTCAACATTGTTTTCGTCTGACGCCATATCAGCCCCGGTCCATAATTAGAGACAAATCCCAAAGCCTTTAAGCAGCAGTATTTGTCACTGTTTTGTATTCAGGAAGTTCCTCGCCAAAACAACGCTGATAATATTCAGCAACTGTCGAGCGTTCGAGTTCATCGCACTTGTTCAAAAACGTCATACGATACCCAACAGCAACATCACCGAAAATAACAGAGTTTTCAGCCCAGGTTATAACTGTCCGTGGCGACATAACTGTCGAAATGTCTCCGGCCATAAAGCCCGCACGTGACAGATCGGCAACACGAACCATCGAGCTGACAGTTTCTTTGCCTTCTTTGGTGTTATAGCTCGGTGCCTTGGACAGTACGATCTCCACTTCTTTTTCGTGTGGAAGATAGTTCAGTGTCGCCACCAGGTTCCAGCGATCCATCTGAGCCTGATTGATCTGCTGCGTGCCATGATACAGCCCAGTGGTATCGCCGAGGCCAACCGTATTCGCCGTTGCAAAAAGACGGAAGCCACCATGTGTGTGAATGACCTTGTTCTGATCAAGTAGCGTCATTTTGCCATCGGCTTCCAGAACGCGTTGAATAACAAACATGACATCGGGTCGGCCCGCATCATATTCGTCAAAGACCAGAGCAACCGGATGTTGGATCGCCCAGGGAAGAATGCCCTCACGGAATTCCGTAATCTGCTTTCCGTCCTTAAGAACAATCGCGTCCTTGCCGATCAAATCAATACGACTGATATGGCTATCGAGGTTAACTCGAATCAGCGGCCAATTGAGTTGCGCAGCAACCTGCTCAATATGAGTAGACTTGCCTGTCCCATGATAACCCTGAACCATCAGCTTCCGGCTATGAGCGAAGGAAGCCAGAATCGCGATGGTCGTGTCGTGATCAAAGCAATACGACGGATCGATCTCCGGAACATATTCCGTACGTTTTTTGAAGGCCGGTACCATCATATCGGTATCAAGGCCAAAGACATCCTTCACCGAAACTTCGGTATCAGGCAGGTCCACTCCAATAGTGTTAATAATACCGTCATTAGCCAACGGTGTTCTCCTTCTGTCTAGTGCGTACCTGCCCCTCCGAGACCAAATTTGGTCCGGCCAGCCACCGCAGACAAACGTTTTTCGAAGAGTCTGCCGGATATCCTGACGAGGAAGTACAGCCATAAAATAGCATCTTGCGAGCGGAGTATACTGAGGCACTGTGGGTGACTCAAGGTCTCCCCACTACTTTAAATATTACCGGTATTCCAAAGGCTTCAGCCAAGGAGCCGCCATAGGAGTCGCGCTTCGATGACAATCAAAAGGACGATTACGATAATGTTGAAGGCTCTATGGCTAACAAATTTTGACAACCACACCGCCAAGGGTAGAAAAATCGCAATCGGAATACAAGCGAGCATGCTGTGATAGGCACGCTCAACATCGAGAAGCCCAAACCATGTAAAGGCGAATAACTGCGCTATCGCGAATATTTGAAAAAGAACAGACACGACAAACAGAAACTGTGGGTGCTTGAGATTTAGAGAATGCACGTATGGTGCCAAGACAGGCCCGGCGGTACCAATCGCTCCCTGCACAATACCGGCAAAGCCGACGACAATGGCCGGGGTATGTTTCATGATGCCTTCAGGAATCTCGATACCTGTTTTGAAGAGCATGCTGAACAAATAGCCACCAAGCCATAGCGCCATAAAAGACAGAAGATAAACCTCGGGCGTACGGGACAGAATCCACGCTCCAATCACAACGCCAAGAACGCCGACACAAACCATCAAAGGCAGCGACGCAAAATTGACAGCGTGCTTGCGATAGGTCCAAAGCAAATAACAATTAATCAAGATACCCGGAATCACCATAATCGCGACCGCACGGTCGACATCCATAAACCCCGCCATAACGGGAATAGCGACTAATGGCAGCCCCAAGCCGGAGATTCCCTTCACCAGCGACCCGGCTGCAAGGGCGATAAACATTATGAGAAGAGATTCAGGGGTCATAGATCTGGCTTATACTAACACCGATATCCGTATGCAGAAGGGCGAGAAATAAAGACATACCAACTTTCCGTCTATAAAGTTTCCTCCTGATGCGCGAATCATTCCATTTTACCGGCGGCTCTACGCCTCTCCTAGTAAGCCTCCCCCATGGGGGCACCTACATCCCTGCCCCCATTGCAGGTCGAATGACAGCGTTAGCATTAGAGACACCTGATACCGATTGGCATGTAGGTTTGCTATACGACTTTGCCTCATCTATTGGTGCCAGTGTTATCAGTGCGACACATTCCCGATATGTCATCGACCTAAACCGCGACCCAGCGGGGGCGCCACTATACTCTGGTGCGGATAATACGGAGTTGGTTCCTCTAACGACGTTTGACTATTCACCTATTTATAAAAAAGGCAGTCGTCCGAGTGAAACAGAGATAAATGATCGAATTTCTTAATACTGGATGCCATATCACGAGCGGCTGAAACATGAACTGAGTGGAACTAGTTTTAAGAAATGTACTCTGACGGAGAGTTTCGATGACTCCTTTACCCAAAAACAAAAATTTAGAACAACTCTCCATGCCAACGAATGTAAAAAAACCTTACATACACATATCATCCCCTTGGCCAGTCAATAAGAAAGCATATTTCATAGTGATAAGTGCCACCATTTCATGGACATTCGTTCTCACAACTCTCTCTTTGTTTTAGAAATCTAACTTTCACTAGCACCAATATCAGGTCAAAAATGTCTTAACCCTGACACGCCGAAACATGAAGGCCATACTATTCCGTACTAAAATTTTCAATATAGTGGCAATAAAGCCTATTCGAACCTAAAATCAATGCGCTAAAACGATCAATTATCGATTTGGATACGTCATTGAACAATATAGCCCTCATTACAGGAATCACCGGTCAGGATGGGGCCTTCCTCGCCGAACTTTTGTTGACCAAAGGCTATATTGTACACGGGGTTAAACGCCGGTCATCTTCATTCAACACTGCACGCATAGATCACCTCTACGTAGATCCGCACGAAACCGACACCCGCTTTTTCATGCATTACGGCGATATGACTGATGCAACAAACCTTATACGCATCGTCCAGGAAACCCGACCAACGGAAATCTATAATCTCGCCGCTCAGAGTCATGTTCAGGTCAGTTTTGAAACGGCGGAATATACAGCCAATGCAGACGCGATGGGAACATTACGGTTACTCGAAGCTATGCGTATTCTGGGCATGGAAGACCAAACTCGTTTCTACCAAGCCTCCACCTCCGAGCTATATGGTAAAGCAGTAGAGGTCCCACAATCGGAAACGACCCCATTCCACCCCAGAAGCCCCTACGCTGCCGCAAAGCTCTACGCGTACTGGATCACAGTGAATTATCGTGAAGCCTACAACATGCACGCCTCAAACGGCATTCTCTTCAATCATGAAGGGCCCACGCGGGGTGAAACCTTTGTAACTCGGAAAATCACCAGAGCTGTAGCCGCCATCGAGCACGGACTCCAGGAAAAAGTGTTTTTAGGAAACCTGGATGCAAAGCGTGATTGGGGCCATGCCCGCGACTATGTCGAAGGCATGTGGCGAATGTTACAACAAGATGATCCCGACGATTACGTCCTCGCAACAGGAGTAAGCCATACGGTCAGGGAGTTCACTGAATGCGCTTTTTCAGTGGTTGGAAGGAATATTGAGTGGCGTGGAGATGGCGTCGATGAAATTGGTATCGATAAGAAAACAGAGGAGGTTCTCGTCGAGATCGACGACCGCTATTTCCGTCCGACCGAAGTCGATATCTTGTGTGGCGATTCCACAAAAGCGCACGAGAAACTCAATTGGCATCACCAGATCGGCTTCGAAGAACTTGTTTCTGATATGGTCACGTCAGATATGGAGCTGATTGCATCTGAAGGAAAACGAAACGGTGAATGAGAATATGCCTTATTCACTTGCTGGCAAACGGGTCTGGATAGCGGGCCACCGAGGCATGGTCGGGTCAGCAATTTGCCGCCAACTCGAGAAGGAATCGTGTGATATCCTCTTAGCCAGCAGAGAGACACTCGACCTGAGAGATCAAAACGCAGTGTTAACGTGGGTAACAGAGCAAAAACCAGACGCCGTTTTTCTCGCAGCAGCTACAGTTGGTGGGATTTATGCCAACGACACTCATCCAGCCGAATTTCTGTACGACAACCTCGTTATTGAAACCAATGTTATCCACGCGGCAAAGCTCAATAATGTTGAAAAGCTAATGTTTCTTGGCTCTGCCTGCATCTATCCTCGAGAAGCTAAACAACCAATGGCAGAAAATGTCTTACTCAGTGGCCCGTTGGAACCGACAAACGAATGGTATGCAATAGCAAAAATCGCTGGTATCAAAATGTGCCAGGCATATCGTCGGCAATATGGCTGCGATTACGTCTCTGCGATGCCAAACAACTTATATGGCCCAGGGGACAATTTTGATCTTGAAACCAGCCATGTCGTACCTGCCCTCATTCGCAAATTTCATGAGGCCAAACATCAAGCTCGCTCTACTGTCGAAATTTGGGGGACAGGCAAACCACTGCGCGAATTCGTCTACGTAGACGATTGTGCGAGCGCACTCGTGTATCTAATGAAAAATTATTCGGATGAAGAACACGTCAATATTGGAACAGGCGAAGAGATATCAATTGGAGATCTTGCCGAATTCGTATCTAAAACCGTCGGGTTCACGGGTTCTCTGGAATTTAATACCGAATTTCCCGATGGTGCCCCCCGGAAACTCCTGGACTGTAAGAAAATATTACAACTTGGCTGGCAAGCTGAAGTTGGATTGGAAGCGGGGCTTAAGCTTGCCTATCAGAGTTTTATCGCCGCGGACTAAATTTGGTGTTCCGCGCGATACCAATCCCAGCCATGCCCAACGATATCATCGATATCTGTGAACTTTGCTGCCCAATCGAGTGCCGTTGCCGCTTCCTCAATGTCTCCAGCAATGAGCTCTGATGCATCGCCAGCACGCCGGTTTTCTATACGAAGGTCAACCTTTGATCCCGTTACTCGTTCAACACTGTCGACGACTTCACGTACCGAAAACCCCCGACCGACGCCAATGTTGAAGGTCCGAACATTTCCAATTTCAACGGGCGATTGCATCGCTGCAATATGGGCATTAGCAACATCCCAAACATGAATATAATCTCGAACACACGTCCCATCAGACGTGTCGTAGTCCGTCCCAAATATTGAAAAAGGTGTCCCCTCAGCAGCAGCCGTAATTAATCGAGGAATCAAATGCGACGCCCCCTCGAAACGCATGCCGACTTCTCCATCCGGGTCGGACCCACAAGCGTTGAAATAACGGAAAACTGTAACACCGATTCCAGCATCCGCGGCGCAGTCCTGAAGAAAACGTTCACTCATGAGCTTCGACCAGCCGTATGGATTTATAGGCTCCGTAGGAGTCGCACGGGTCACCGGGCTACCGGGGGGCTCCCCATAAACAGCAGCGGTTGACGAAAAAATAAACTGTTCTACTCCGTGTTCTTTGCATTTCTCTATGAGACCAAGTGTTCCACTAGCATTAACATCGTAATAGAGCGTCGGCTCCCGTGTTGATTCCTCAACCTTTATAAGAGCAGCGAAATGGAAGACTGTTTTGGGCCGGTATTCCTGCAATGCGGCATCAAGCCGAAAACCATCAAGAATATCACCTTCAATCATCGGTCCGTAACGGACAAATTCAGGTCGACCATTCGCCATATTGTCATACGTAACCGGACGATAGTCATTCGCGGCCAATAATTTACAACACTGGCTTCCGATATACCCGGCACCACCAGTCACAA